>Ga0137409_10004856_pt1 | contig 14084 bp, 14 predicted proteins | sample CZODoug1_16funga_FD_122059 | JGI IMG/M metagenome (GOLD analysis project Ga0137409, IMG submission 122059) | Vadose zone soil fungal communities from Angelo Coast Range Reserve, California, USA - CZODoug1_16fungal (Hybrid Assembly) | ecosystem: Environmental > Terrestrial > Soil > Vadose zone... | reverse complement strand
CGAGATCGTCGTGGGCGACCCGGACGAGGACTACCAGTCGGCGATGCGGAAGATGGATCAGGCCAACATCCGGCACCTGCTGGTGGTGAAGGGCCCGCAGATGCTCTCCATGATCTCGATTCGCGACCTGATCCGGGTGGACGCGCAGGACAGGGGCGAGGAGATCCGCTACCTGCGGGAATACCTTTATCAGGTGCCGCCGGAGCCGGTGCGGCCGGGCGCGCGCTGGTGAGCACGCGCCCGGCCGAGGTCGGGGCCCTGAAGCCGCGTCAGGCGCCGGCGGCGGAGGGGGTGTTCTGCTCGACCCACTCGAGCGAGCGGCTCACCTCGAACTTCTCGGCTTCATCCTCGGTGGCGAAGCGCGCGTCCGAGACCGGCAGGTCGATGTGGCGCTCGCCCGACGGGGTGGAGTGGTGGATGGTCGCGACGGCCGACCACTTGCCGTCCCGCATGCGCTCGGTTGCCACGTCGATGGTGTAGCCGGCCGGAGCGGGGAAGCGCTTTCTCTGCACCATGAGGGTCACCTCGCGTTGAGCCGGCCGGCCGGGCGCCCGCCGGCGGGGTTAGCGGCCAGCGGTGCGCGCGAAGGCCTGTTCCGGCCAGAGCCCGGGGACCACGGTCTGGCAGGTGTACCGGCAGCGCGCGCACTGGAGGAGGGCCACGCTGGGATGCCCGTACTGGGTCACGGTGTGGATTGCCTTGAGCAGGCGCCCACAACGTGGGCACGGTCCTTCGATGGAACTCTCTCCGAGAAGTCCGTGCTCCCGTGGGTCCATGGCCGTGCCTCCTGTCGGTATCTTCTTGGAGCCTGTTTCCTGGCAACAGGCATGCCGCGACGACAAGTCCAGATCGGCGCGAGGATACGAGGCGGGGGCGCGAGTGGGCCGGTAACAAGGTCGTGTAGTTTCTACAAGGGCACGTAGGGGACCGCGCGGACGCGACACAGTGCGTCTAGCGAACGGGAGCCGATCCGGCTACGATGCCCCCACGGAGGTAGCCCCGATGAGGAAGCTGGCTGCTGCGGTCCTGGTCGTCGTGCTGTTGCTCTCGGTGACCGCCGTGCCGAGCGAGGCCTGGGGCCGTCATGGCGGCCACGGGTGCTGCTGGGGTGGGTGGTGGCTCCCCGGCGCGATCTTCGGGGGCCTGGCGCTCGGCGCCGTAGCGGCCGCCACGTTCCCGCCGTACTACGCGTACGCGGCCCCGCCGCCGTACTACGCGGCGCCGCCGGCCGTCGTCTACGAGACGGCGCCCGCCTACACGCCGCCGGCGCCTCCCGCCGTCCAGCGCGAGGTCGTATACCCTCACGGCCGGTACGTGCTGTACGGCGACGGTGTCCGCCAGGCGTGGCAGTGGGTCTGGGTGCCGGCCGCGCCGGCGGCGCCTCCCCCGCCGCCGCAGCGCTAGCCTCGCGTCGGGGGCTACGAGCCCTCGACGCCTTCGTCGTCCTCCTCGGTCCAATGCGGGCCCGGGGCCGCGGTGGCGAAGCGCCCGGCCACTTCCATCAGGCTGTCGGGACACGGATCGCCGAGCGTGGTGAAGAGGTCCTGCGCTTCCGCCAGCGTCAGCACCCAGGTGTCGGGTCGATGCGCGTGCATCAGGCGCGATTGCATCGGCGATGAGACCAGCCAGAGGAGCCCTTCCGGTAGATAGCTGAGACGGACGGCCAGCACCTCGCCGTACGTCAGCAGTGCCTCGCAGAATGCGCGGCTGTCCGCCGACAACCCCGTCTGGGCGTTCAGGATCTGCTCCAGCGTGTACACGGCTGACATTGGCCTTTCCCCCTTCCATCCTCCGCCAGCAAGAGAGCAACCGACGTGCCACGCCTCACCGAGATCCCGGGTGAGGTGGAAGTCACGAGAAAGCCGGGCGCCGAGGCCCGCGCGGCCGGTCTTCCGGCTACTACCGCTCCGCAGCGGGCCGAGGCGGCGTGACCGGGTAATCCCTTCCGCCACTCGCGGCGGATCGAGCGACGGGTCGACCGGCGACGAGGCAAACTCGCGTGAATTCGCGCCTTGGTCGCCCGGCACCTCGCTTGCTTTGCATGGAAGCGGGAGGCCGCTCCATGCGTGAGCCCAGACGGTGTCCGAGGTGCCGGGAGTGAAGCGCGCCACCGCCGCGGTCGCCCGCCCCGCCGGGAAGCGTCCGACGCCGGCGATCAACGACCTCTGGTACAAGAACGCGGTCATCTACTGCCTGTCGGTCGGCACCTTCATGGACGCCAACGGCGACGGCATCGGCGACTTCGCCGGGCTGATGCGCCGCCTCGACTACCTGCACGGGCTCGGTATCACCGCGATCTGGCTGATGCCGTTCCAGAGCTCGCCCGGGCGCGACGACGGCTACGACATCTCCGACTACTACGGGGTGAACCCGGCGCACGGGACGCTGGGGGACTTCGTCGAGTTCACCCACGCGGCGAAGCAGCGCGGCATCCGGGTGATCATCGACCTGGTCGTCAACCACACCTCGGATCAGCACCACTGGTTCCAGGAGGCCCGCCGGGACCCGAAGTCACGCTACCGCGACTGGTACGTCTGGTCGGACAAGAAGCCGGCCAGCGCGAACACCGGCATGGTGTTCCCGGGCGTGCAGAAGTCGACCTGGTCCTACGACAAGGAAGCGCGCGCGTGGTACTTCCACCGCTTCTACGACTTCCAGCCGGACCTCAACACGTCGAACCCGAACGTCCAGGCCGAGATCCTCAAGATCATGGGGTTCTGGATCCAGCTCGGCGTGTCGGGGTTCCGGATGGACGCGGTGCCGTTCGTGATCGCCACCAAGGGCCCGCGGGTCCGCAAGCCGGTCGAGCAGTACGAGATGCTGCGCTCGCTGCGCGCATTCCTCCAGTGGCGGGTGGGCGACTCCATCATCCTGGCCGAGGCCAACGTCCTGCCCGAGACGGACATGGAGTACTTCGGCAAGGACGGCGACCGGATGCACATGATGTTCAACTTCCAGGTCAACCAGAACCTGTTCTACGCGCTGGCCTCGTCGGACTCGCGGCCGCTCGCCCGCGCGCTCAAGGCCACCATGGACCGGCCCGAGACCGCGCAGTGGGGCCTCTTCCTGCGCAACCACGACGAGCTGGATCTCGGCCGCCTGTCCGAGGAGCAGCGCCGCGAGGTCTTCAAGTGCTTCGGCCCCGAGCAGAGCATGCAGCTCTACGAGCGCGGCATCCGGCGGCGGCTCGCCCCGATGCTGAGCGGCGACCGGAGGCTCATCGAGCTGGCCTACAGCCTGATGTTCACCCTGCCCGGCACGCCGGTGCTCCGCTACGGCGACGAGATCGGCATGGGCGACGACCTCGACCTTCCGGAGCGCAACTGCGCGCGCACCCCGATGCAGTGGTCGACGGAGCCGCACGGCGGGTTCACGAAGGCGGACAAGCCGGTGGTGCCGGTGATCAGCGAGGGGCCCTACGGCTACCCGCACGTCAACGCAGCCGAGCAGCGGCGCGAGCCCAACTCCCTGCTCAACTGGACCGAGCGCATCGTTCGCATGCGCAAGGAGGTCCCCGAGGTCGGCTGGGGCGACTTCGAGGTGCTGCCGGTGCGCGATCCCGCGGTCCTCGTGATGCGCTACGACTGGCGCAACAACTCGGTGCTGTTCGTGCACAACCTCTCGGACACGCCGCGCGAGGTCGACTTCTCCACCGGCCTGGAAGGGCCGGAGGGCCGGCGGCTGGTGAACCTGCTCAGCGAGAACCACAGCCGCGCGGGGGAGGACGGCAAGCACACCCTGGTGCTCGAGCCGTACGCGTATCGCTGGTTCCGGGTCGGGGGCCTCGACTATCTGCTGAAGCGCAGCGACATCGAGACGCCGCCGCGCGACTGAGCGTCCGGCCATGGATCGCCGGGCGTGGTGGCAGACCGCGGTGATGTACCAGATCTACCCGCGCTCGTTCCAGGACGACAATGGGGACGGCATCGGCGACCTGCGGGGGATCCGCCGCCGACTGCCGTACCTGTGTGACCTGGGTATCGACGCGGTCTGGATCTCGCCGATCTTTCCCTCGCCGATGGCCGATTTCGGCTACGACGTCTCCGACTACACCGGGATCGATCCCCTCTTCGGCACGCTCCGGGAGCTCGACGCGCTCCTGGCCGCCGCCCATGCGGACGAGCTCAAGATCTTGCTCGACCTGGTGCCGAATCACACCTCCGACCGGCATCCGTGGTTCCAGGAGAGCCGCGCCTCCCGCCAGAGCGCGCGGCGCGACTGGTACATCTGGCGCGACCCGGCGCCGGATGGGGGGCCGCCCAACAACTGGCGCTCCGCGTTCGGGGGCAGCGCGTGGGAGCTGGACCCGCGCACCGGCCAGTACTACTACCACGCCTTCCTGGCCGCGCAGCCCGACCTCAACTGGCGCAACCCGGCAGTGCGGGCGGCGATGCACGAGGTCATGCGCTTCTGGCTGAAGCGGGGGGTGGACGGCTTCCGGGTGGACGTGATCTGGCACCTGCTCAAGGACGACCAGTTCCGCGACAATCCCCCGAACCCGGCCTTCCGGCCGGGTCAGCCGCCGGACCACGCGGTGATCCCGGTCCACACGACCGACCAGCCCGAAGTGCACGAAGTGATCGCGGGGCTCCGGCGGGTGGTGGACGAGTTCCCGGACCGGGTGCTGATCGGCGAGATCTATCTGCCGATCGACCGGCTGGTGACCTACTACGGCCGCGATCTGGAGGGCGCGCACCTACCGTTCAACTTCGCGCTGCTCGACACGCCGTGGGAGGCGCGCGGCATCGCCAAGCTCATCGACGAGTACGAGGCGGCGCTGCCGCCGGGCGGGTGGCCGAACTGGGTGCTCGGCAATCACGATCGGCCCCGCATCGCCGGCCGCGTCGGCCCGGCGCAGGCGCGCATCGCGGCGATGCTGCTGCTCACGCTGCGCGGCACGCCCACCATCTACTACGGGGACGAGATCGGCATGCCGCAGGTGCCCATCCCGACCGACCGCGTGTGCGATCCGTTCGAGCGCAACGTGCCCGGGATCGGCTGCGGCCGGGACGGGGCTCGCACCCCCATGCAGTGGGATGCGACGGCAAACGCAGGCTTCTCCACGAGGGAGCCGTGGCTGCCGGTGGCGGCCGGCTACGCGCGCGACAACGTCGAGCGCGAGCGGCGCGACCCGGCGTCGATGCTCGACCTGTATCGGCGGCTGATCGCGGCACGCCGGCGCTCGCCGTCGCTGCGGCTCGGGCACTACCGGCCGATCGCGGCGAGCGGGGACCTGTTGCTGTACGTCCGCGAGTGCCCGGGCGAGCGCACCCTGGTGGGGTTGAACCTGGGCGGGCACACGGTCCCGGTCACGTTTCCCGACGGGCAGCTGCGCGGGGAGGTCCTGGTATCGAGCGGGGCGGATCGCGATGGCGCGATCAGCCAGGGCGGGATCACGCTCCGCGGAAACGAAGGGTTGGTCATGGCGCTCGCGCCGGACGCGGTGGTCCCGGCGTCCGTCGTCTGATCTACTGGTGGTCTACTCGAATGGGAGGGAGGTACGAGAGCGATGCGTAAGCGTGTGATCAAGCCGGCGGCCGTCGAGGCCCCGGCCACCGATCAGGAGTGGCTGGACGTAGAGGCGCTCGCGCAGGTCGAGGTCACGTCGGAGGACGCCGCCCATCCCATCGAGTCGGCCCTGGTGCCGGGCGACGGGACGGGCTGGCGGGCGGCCCAGCCGGGCGAGCAGACCGTGCGCCTCGTCTTCGATCGGCCGCAGCGCCTGAGCCGGATCTGGCTGCTGTTCATCGAGCCCGACACCGTGCGCACGCAGGAGTTCCTGCTGCGCTGGTCACCGGACGGGGGCAAGTCGTTCCGCGAGATCGTCCGCCAGCAGTGGAACTTCGGCCCCCCGGAGACGATCCGCGAGGCCGAGGACTATCGCGTGGAGCTGTCCGGCGTGACCGTGCTCGAGCTGGCGATCACGCCCGACAAGAATCGGGGAGACGCGCGGGCGTCGATCGCGCAGTGGCGCCTGGCCGGCTAGCTACGCGTCGACGCCCGCGGTTGTCTACCTGGTCGGGCTACTTGGTCGGCGCCGGTAGCGGCATGCCCGGAGTCGCCGGGTTGCACATGGAGCTGCCCGGCCGCCGCGCCTGACCCGGCGGGCACTGGACGCCTGGGGTCGGGTCCGGCCTCCCCGGGGTGGAGCTGCCGGGGAGGCCGGGGGTCGTGGTGCCGGGCATGCGCGGCGTCGGGGCGCCGGGCGTGCTCGGGGACGGCACGCCACCGGGGGCCGGAGTGCCGCCCGGCGCCGGGGTCTGCGCCATCGCCGGTCCGGCCAGGATCAAGGTCGTTGCCGCTATCGTGAGGGCTGTTTTCCAGGTCATGAGATTGCTCTCCTTCCGGAACGAAGGGAGCAAGGCGTGTGCCGCGCGGATCCTGGGGGATTCGGACCGCGGCGGGGGCGATGGACGGCGGGGCCAGCTGCGGTGGGAAGAGAGTGCTCGGTGGGGGTTACCGAGGTGAGGGGCTCAGTCGGAAGCCAGGCGCTTGGGGGCGCGGGCGGTGTAGCCGCGCTTGCCGAGGCATTCGGCGACGAGGCCGGCGAGGGCGCCGTCGCGAAGACGCTCGCCGCGGCGCAGCACCTTGACGTTGACCCAGTCGACCGCCTCCGCCAGCTCGAGCGGCCGGGCCCCGGCGACGGCGCCCGCGTCGGTGGCGCAGGTCTGCAGATCGAGGAGCACCTGGCTCTGCGCCTGCTGGGCCTGCGCCTGCTTGCCCTTGCTCGCGGCCAGCACGTTCAGCTCGGCCAGGTTCCAGTAGGTGGCGACCGTGACGTAGGTGCGATAGCCGCGCGAGATCATGCACGCCATGTAGTCGGCGCGGCGCTCGAACTCGGCGCGGCCGGTGGCGGCCTGCTCGCACGCCTGCGTGTCCACCTCGAGCTGGCTCGCGGTGGGATAGGCGGGGATGTCGCCGACCAGCGGCGCCGCGCATCCCGCCGCGACCCCGGCACCCAGCGCGACGACGACCAGCCACCGCTTCGACTGCACGAGACCTCGCCTCATCGATGGACCTCCGTGTGCGTCTAGAGCATCTGGCGGATGATCCGGCGGAGCGCCCGGATCGTGAAGGGCTTCGGCAGCACGTGGGCGCGGATTACCTTGAGGAAGCCGTCGTAGTCGGACGTGCCGCCGAGCCCGGCCAGGAACAGCAGGGGAGGCGGCTGAGCGGGCCACCGCTGGGTCACCGCCGTGTAGAGGCTCGGGCCGTCCAGCTCCGGCATGCGGAGATTGGACACGATCAGGTCGTACCACTCGCGGCCCAGCAGGCGCAGGGCCTCGATCCCGTCGCTGCTCACGTCCACGTCGTGGCCGTCGGCGCGCAGGCTCGAGACGATGAGGTCGCGGGCGCCCGCGTCGTCGTCGACGACGAGGATGCGCCCGGAGGTGGTGCTGACGTTCGATAGGAGGCTCATGGTTGCTGACGACGACGGCGTCGCGCTCGGTATGCATTCGGTGCATCGGGGGTGCCATGCGTTCTTGCCTGTCTTGACGCGGGGTTACAGAGCGTAGCCTCGGGGCGGGTGTCTTTGGCGTGACGGCGTGTGAGGTAGGAATTACATGAGGCCCCCTACTGGTGAGGGCGGTACCCCCTCACCCCGGCCCTCTCCCCAGGGGGGAGAGGGGGTGGGGTAGACTGCGGCGATGGAAGGCCCCGCCGCCACCCCCGTCGTCCGCCGGGAGAGAGCCCGCCGCGCCGTCGACCTGGCGGAGACGCTGCTACGGGAGGCGCGGGCCGGGCAGACCCACGACGAGCGCGGGCGAGCGGAGCGCCTGGCGCGGCTGATGGAGGATCCGGCCGGCAAGGAGCTGACCATCGCGCTCACCGACCAGGCCTTCCGCAGCCGGCAGCCGGAGCGCATCGCCGATCAGCTCCACTACCTGCTCGAGCGCTACGGCGCGCCTCGCTTCATGGAGTGGTGGGAGCGCATCGGCCTCACGGTGGGCGCGCTCATGGGCCAGTACCTGCCGAGCCTGGTCGTCCCGCCGATCGTGGCCCGCCTGCGTCACGAGACCGAGTCGCTGATCCTCCCCGGCGAGGACGCGGACCTGCGGCGCTACCTGGCCGAGCGGCGAGCCGACGGCATCCGGCTCAACCTGAACCAGCTCGGCGAGGCCATCCTGGGCGAGGCCGAGGCCGCGCGCCGTCTGGACGCCTACCTGGCGCTACTGGCTCGCGACGACGTCGAGTACATCTCGGTCAAGGTTTCCTCGGTGTCGAGCCAGATCGATCTCACCGCGTTCCGCCACACCGTGGAGGTCGTGAAGGAGCGGCTTCGCACGCTCTATCGCCAGGCGCAGCGCCATCACTACCAGCACCCGGACGGGCGGGTCACGCCCAAGTTCGTGAACCTCGACATGGAGGAGTACCGCGATCTCGACCTGACCGTCGCCGCGTTCCGCGAGGTGCTGGACGAGGACGAGTTCCGCGCGCTCCCCGCCGGCATCGTGCTGCAGGCCTACCTGCCGGAGTCGCACCGCGTCCAACGGGCGCTGGCGGCCTGGGCGATGGCGCGCGTCGAGCGCGGGGGTGCGCCGATCAAGCTGCGCATCGTCAAGGGCGCCAACCTCGCCATGGAGCGGATCGAGGCCGATCTGCACGGCTGGGCCCAGGCACCCTACGCGGCGAAGCTCCAGGTCGACGCCAACTTCAAGCGCATGGTCGAGTACGGCAGCCGCCCGGAGCGCGCGCGCGCCGTGCACCTCGGGGTGGCGAGCCACAACCTCTTCGACGTGGCCTACGTGCTCCTGCTCCGCGCGGACGAGGGTATCGAACGGTGGGTGGAGTTCGAGATGCTGGAAGGCATGGCCAACCACCAGGCCCGCGTGGTGCAGGCGCGCGCGGGGGGCCTGCTGCTCTATGCGCCGGTGGTGCGGGCGGAGGACTTCCACAGCGCGATCGCCTACCTGGTGCGTCGGCTCGACGAGAACACCGCGCCGGACAATTTTCTCCGCCACGTCTTCGGGCTCGAGCCCGGCTCACCCGACTGGGACCTCGAGCGCGACCGCTTCCTCCAGGCCTTCGAGCGCCTCGACGACCTGTCGGACGCGCCGCGGCGCACGCAGGATCGAGCCGCCGAGACCGGCATGGCGGCGCCCGACCTTTCGGCTCCCTTCGTGAACGAGCCGGACACCGACTGGGCGTTGCCCGCCAACCGCGAGTGGATCGAGCGCGTCAGGGAGGCCTGGCGCGAGCGCCCGCCGGAGACGGTGCCGCTCCAGATCGCGGGTGAGCTCATCGAAGGGACCCGGCAGGCGGAGGGACGCGATCGCTCGCGCCCGAGCCGCGTCGCCTACCGCCACGGGCTCGCCGACCGCGCGCAGCTCGATCGCGCGCTCGACGCGGCCGGCGTCGCGCAGGCGGCATGGACTGCGCGTCCCCCGGAGGAGCGGCGCGCGCTCCTCGACGGCGCCGCGGCGGTGCTCGCCCGGCGGCGCGGCGACCTGATCGGCGCCATGATCGTCGACGGCGCCAAGACGGTGGCCGAGGCGGATCCGGAGGTGTCCGAGGCGATCGACTTCGCCCGCTACTACGCGCGCGCCCTCGGCGCGGGTGATGAGGTGGACGGCGCCCGCATGGAGCCGCTCGGCGTCGTCGTGGTGGCGCCGCCGTGGAACTTCCCGCTGTCGATCCCCGCGGGCGGAGTGCTCGCCGCGCTGGCCGCTGGCAACGCGGTGCTGCTCAAGCCCGCGCCGGAGGCGGTGCTGGTCGGCTGGCACCTGGCCCGCGCGCTCTGGGCCGCGGGCATCCCGCGCGACGTCCTCCAGTTCGTCCCGCTCCGCGACGACGAGGTCGGGCGCGACCTCATCACGGATCCGCGAGTGGACGGCGTCATCCTCACCGGCTCGGCGGAGACCGCGCGGCGGTTCCTCGGCTGGCGGCCCGATCTCCATCTCTTCGCGGAGACGAGCGGCAAGAACGCGATCATCGTCACCGCGCTCTCGGACCGCGACCAGGCCATCCGCGACCTGGTGCGCTCGGCCTTCGGCCACGACGGCCAGAAGTGCTCGGCGGCCAGCCTCGCCATCTGCCTAGCCGAGGTCTACGACGACCCGGCCTTCCGCCGCCAGCTCCGCGACGCGACGGAGAGCCTCACGGTCGGCCGCGCGTGGGATGAGGCGAGCCGCATCACGCCGCTCACCCAGCCGCCCGGCGAGGCGCTGCGCCGGGCGCTGACCACGCTCGACCCGGGCGAGGAGTGGCTGCTCGAGCCGCGAGCCCTGAGCGAGGCGCCGCCGCTCTGGTCGCCCGGCATCAAGCTGGGCGTCCGCCCCGGCTCCTTCTTCCACCTGACCGAGTGCTTCGGGCCGGTGCTCGGCCTCATGCGCGCGGCGGATCTCGACGAGGCCATCGCCCTCGTCAACGCGATCCCGTTCGGGCTCACGAGCGGCATCCAGTCGCTCGACGACCGCGAGATCGCGCGCTGGCTCGACCGCGTCGAGGCTGGCAACCTCTACGTCAACCGCCACATCACCGGAGCGATCGTGGCGCGGCAGTCCTTCGGCGGCTGGAAGGCCTCGTCGGTGGGGCCGGGGGCCAAGGCCGGCGGGCCGAACTACGTGGCCCAGCTCGGCCGCTGGCACCAGGTCGCGTTGCCGGCCGCCGGTGCGCCGCTGCCGCCCGCCATGGCCGAGCTGCTGGAGCGCTGCTTCGAGGCGGTGCCGCCCGGAGAGCCGGCGGCGGTGCTGCGGGCCAGCGCGGCGAGCTACGCGCACGCCTGGCAGGAGCACTTCGGTCGGGAGCACGAGCCGGTCCGGCTCCTGGGCGAGCGCAACGTCTTCCGCTACCGCCGGTGCCGGCGAGTGCTCGTCCGCGCGGAGGCGGCGACGCCGGCCGGTCGGCTCGCCCTCGCCCAGGTCCTTCTCGCCGCGTGCGCGTGCGGGGTGCCCGTCGAGGTCAGCCTGGCGGAGGGCGTGCCCGGGCCCTGGCGGGCCGCCCCGGCCGACGTCGCGGCGGCGGTCGAGCCCGAGCCCGCGCTGGCCGCGCGGCTCGGGGCGGATGGAGGCGAGCGCCTGCGCGCGCTGGTGCCGCTCTCGCGCGAGGTGCGGGCGGCGGCCCACGCCGCCGGCGTGGTCGTCCTCGACGCGCCGGCGCTCGGGGCCGGGCGCCTCGAGCTGCGCGCCTACCTGCGCGAGCAGGCGGTCTCGCGCACCGTCCACCGCTATGGCAATGTCATGCAGGAAAAGGAGAGCTCATGCGCATCGGCGTCCTGATTCCCACGCGGGCGGTGGTGATGGAGTCGGCCCGGCGTCCCCCCGTCGAGGACTGCTGGACCATGGCCCGCCAGGCCGACCGGGCCGGCTACGACGCGGTGTGGGTGGGTGACAGCATCGTGGCCAAGCCACGGCTCGACGCGCTGACGACGCTGGCCTACCTGGCCGGCATCACGGACCGCGTGCGGCTCGGGACCGCGGTGCTGCTGCCCGCGCTCCGCCACCCGGTGGTGCTGGCCCAGCAGCTCGCCAACGTCGACCAGATCTCGCGCGGCCGCCTGCTGCTCGGCCTGGGCGTGGGCTGGAGCCTGCCGAGCGCCGAGCGCGAGTGGGCGGCCTGCGGCGCCGACCACAAGGGGCGGGTGCGCCGGCTGGAGGAGCACGTCCAGATCTGGCGGCGGCTCTGGACCGGCGAGCCGGTGACGCATCACGGCCACGATCTCGATCTGGTGGACCACACCATCGGGCCGCTGCCGTGGCAACCGGAGGGGCCGCCCATCCTGATCACCGCGGGGAACCGCGGCGAGCTGCTGCCCGCCCAGTTCGATCGCTTCGGCCGGCTCGGCGACGGCATCATCACGACCTACGTGCACGCGGCGGAATGCGGGCTGATCCGCGAGCGGGCGCTCGAGGGTCTGGCGCGTCACGGCCGCGCCCGCGCCGATTTCCCCCTCGTCGTCTACACCACGGTGCGGCTCGAGGACGACGTGCGCACCGCGGAGCGGGCCACCACCGAGTTCCTGGCCACCTACTACGGCGGGGGCGTGCACGAGCGGGGGCTGATGGGCCTCGGCCCCGCGGAGGTCGTCATCGAGGCGCTCGGCCGCTACGCCGCGGCGGGCGTGACCGACCTCTGCATCCGGTTCGTCGGCGCCGATCAGCTCGCCCAGCTCTACCGCTTTACCGCGGAGGTGCTCCCGGCGCTGCAAACGAAGAAACCGTTGCCCACGGAGGAGCGAGCGCGATGACCGAGTTCCCGAAGCTCACCTACGAGACCCTGACCGTCGGCGAGGAGTTCGTGTCGGACACGCACCTGGTGACCCCGGAGGACATCGAGGCCTACGCCTTCGCGGTGGAGGACGACCATCCCTGGTTCTCCGGCCCGTCGCCCTTCGGCGGCCCGGTGGCGCACCCGACCCTCATGGCCAACCAGGCGCTGCTGCTCCGCCACGGCAAGTACATCGTGCACGCCGGCCTCCACGCCAAGATGGAGTTCAACTTCCTCGAGCCGGTGCGGCCGGGCATGCGCGTGCGCTCCCGCGGCCGGGTGATCGACAAGTACGAGCGGCGGGGCCGCCAGTACATGGTCACCGAGTACGTGACGGAGGACGAGCGGGGCGCGCCCCTCGTCCGGGGGCAGTTCACCCAGATGCTGATCCCGGAGGGTACCCGCCATGCCGGTCGCTGAGACCATCGCGGTCGGGCAGGAGCTGCCGTCGATTCAGAAGGAGCCGACGCAGCGGCGGATCGACGTCTACTCGGGGGTGCGGCCACGCTCGATCCACACCGACCCGTCCTGGGCCCACGCCAAGGGGTTCCGCACCACGCTGGCGCAGGGGATGATGTCGACCGCCTACGTGTCGGAGATGATGACGCGGCTCCTGGGCGCCGGGTTCGTCAAGGGCGGCACCCTGTCGATGGCGTTCATCAAGCCGGTCTACGCGGGCGACCGGCTCACCGTGCACGGGGTCGTGAAGGAGACGCGGCGCGAGGGGGCGGGGACGCGGGTGGTCGTCGAGGTGTGGTGTCAGAAGCAGGACGGGGAGAAGACCGCGGTGGGGACGGCGAGCGGCCTTGCCCCTCACCCTCTCGCCCCACACCCTACCCTCTCCCCGGAGGGGAGAGGGTTCTAGACGGCGAGGACGTTGCGGCCGAGGGGGCGGCCCTCGCGGAGGGCGTCGAAGGCGGTCTCGACGTCGGCGAGCGGGATCACCCGATCGACGATGGGCTTGATGCGGCCGCGGGCCACCAGGTCCATCGTCTCCTGCAGCTCCTGCTTGGTGTTGGCGCGCGAGCCCACGATCTCGAGCTCGTTGCGCACCAGCTCGTGCGGCATCACCGGCAGCGGCAGCTGGGGCGTGTAGCCGACGAAGACGAGGCGCCCCGCGCGCCGCACCGACTGGTAGCTCGACGGCAGCGTGGTCTCGTTGGCGACGAACTCCAGCACCACGTCCACGCCCTGGCCGTCGGTGAGCTTCCGCACCGCGTCGTGGAAGGGCCCGCGGCGCGCGTCAATCACCGCGTCGGCGCCCAGGCGCTGCGCCAGCTCGAGCCGCGCCTCGCTCACGTCGATCGCGACCACCCACGCGCCGGCCAGCCGCGCCATCTGGAGCGCGTGCAGGCCCACCCCGCCGACGCCCACCAGCGCCACCGTCGTGCCCGGCCGCACCTGCGCCCGCTTGGTGATCGCGTGGTAGGACGTGGCGACCGCGTCGCCCAGGATGCACGCGCCTTCGAGTGACACGTGGTCCGGCACCTTGCAGAGGTTGACGCCCGGCGTCTTCATGTACTCGGCAAAGCCGCCGTCGATGCTGAAGCCGTGCTGGCGCGTCTCGGGACAGAGGGTGTCACGCCCCGCCCGGCAGAACGGGCAGCGGCCGCAGGTGAGGTAGAAGTTCACCACCACCCGGTCGCCCGCCGCGAAGCCGCGCACCTCCCCGCCCACCTCCGCCACCTCGCCCGCGATCTCGTGGCCCATGATGAGCGGGATCACGCCCAGCCCCATCCGGTTGGCGCGGATCTTCACGTCGGTGCCGCAGACGCCCACGTTGCGCACGCGGACCAACGCCTCGTGGGGCGCGATGGCGGGCGTGGGCACCTCCTTGGCGACGAACGGCCCGCCGAAGCGCTCGAGGACCAGCGCGT
>Ga0137409_10004855_pt1 | contig 14085 bp, 7 predicted proteins | sample CZODoug1_16funga_FD_122059 | JGI IMG/M metagenome (GOLD analysis project Ga0137409, IMG submission 122059) | Vadose zone soil fungal communities from Angelo Coast Range Reserve, California, USA - CZODoug1_16fungal (Hybrid Assembly) | ecosystem: Environmental > Terrestrial > Soil > Vadose zone... | reverse complement strand
TTTGGTGATAGCGGGATGAATTTTGAGCTTCGCTTTTGGTCTGCGTACCAGGATACTTGGCTTCAACTGCAAAGTGATGTAGTGATTGCGGTTGCTAAAACGTTGCAGACGGCCGGGATCGAAATACCGTTCCCGCAGCAGGACTTGCATGTTCGCAGCGTCGACGCCTCTGTAAGAGCAACTCTTGCAGGCGATAGTATCTCCGGCCCTTCCCTTGCTTACACGACCAGGTCGGAACAAGCGAAGGCAGCTTCATCGCAGACTCATCGAGACCCGCGGCAAAAGTAACGGCTCCCCACAGCCACACCACGTTTTGCCGGTTACGCCACCGCGTTCCTCGAAGCCCTTTTTCCTAATACTCCTTGGGAAATGCATTCGCTGAACGCCATCTGGGGTACCAAAACCTGTCAAAAGTGACAGTATTCGGTTGTAAGCTAAGGTTCCTAACATTCAACTAGTGAGTGGGGTATCAATGACGTCACCGCGGCTTATGTTGGCTGATGACCACACATTTTTGGTCGAGGCATTCCGCAAACTTTTGGAACCTCAGTACGAAATCGTCGGTACAGCTTCGGACGGACGCGCTCTACTGGAGTCCGCTCCTCAGCTCAATCCAGACGTAATCGTGGCAGATATCGGTATGCCCCTCATGAACGGTTTGGAGGCTGGGTTGCGATTGAAGGAACTGATGCCGACCATGAAGCTGATTTTCCTGACGATGAACGAGGACCCCGATCTGGCCGTGGAAGCGATGCGCTGTGGCGCGTCTGGCTATCTTTTGAAGAGTTCCGCAGTTGAAGAAATGCTCTGCGCGATCCAATTGGCGCTAAAGGGTAAAACCTATGTCACACCGCAGATTCGGCGCGGGATGCAGAAATCTTTCATAAAGAACCCTGGAGCTAAGGGACAGGCGAAGGTCCTTACGCCCCGGCAGCGAGAAGTGGTGCAACTGTTGGCGGAGGGGAAATCCATGAAAGAGGTAGCCGACGTCTTGAAGGTTACGCCCCGCACTGTGGCGTTCCACAAATACCGCGTCATGGAAGAGTTGAACATTCGAACGACGGCGGAGTTGATTCAGTTCGCTATCAAATCAAAAATATTGGTTCGGTGAAATCCACCAGAGAAAGTCGCAATAAGGCTTGGAGATTCAACCATTCGTTGAATGCCGCCAGCCTGACTCTGTGTTTTTGAGTACTGCGACAAAAGGGCTATTGGGGCGGGAAAGACGAAACCCAAGCCTTCGAGTGTGAATGTCTCCCGGATCACTGATAGTTTTGACAGTTCAAGTCACGCCGTGACAATCATACCGTGAGCTCAATCCGATACAGGGGATCCAATCCGAGACAACGACCAGACTAATCACACCACCGTTCCTCCCTCGACTGGATCCCCTCCTCAAACAGACGCGACGTCTGCACGTGCTATCGCGCGAGCATCTCTGACAGTTTTACCAGTTCCCGGAAGGTGCCACTACCGCTATGGTCCAAATCGAGGACCAGAGTAAGCGGCGATATTTCTTGGGGGACGGGGTTCAGAGTGAAAAGTTCCATTCACTCTCGGCGATACAGGAAGAATTTTCTGCCGGGCGGCGGGGGCGGAGTGAGATTTCTCCTCAGCAAGAAATACCACGTAAATCTTCGCGCTGACGCAGCTTTCGGCAAAAACAGCCATACCTGGGCGATGGGCGTTGGGGAGGCATTCTCATGACGGTTCATAAATTGCGAGCGCGACTGGAATCCTCGGAAGGCACGATCCCCGGGCACTTTTTTTCTAGTATTCGGGCAGCCAGCATGCCTGTGGTTATTCTCACGATGATGACACTGTTTATGCTGGTGATCCTCCCGCTGTTTGCCGGCACGAAAATTCTTCACCGTTGGGTTCTCACGGGCCAACCCATGCCACAGCTAAAGAAAATTCTGGTCATAGCGGTTGTCGAAAACTACCTGATACGACAGCATTTTGAAGACGAGATGGAGAGGTTGCTGGACAATGCCGGTGTTGTTGGCGTCAAAAGCCACATGGTTCTTCCTCCGCGTAACGAACTCATGGAAGGCGAACTGAAGCAACGCATTAAGGAAAGTGATTTGGATGCAGTCCTGGTCATACGGCCAAAAGCCGCGCGCCTGGAAACCAAAGAGGTCGTGATAGGTGGGTTCTATATGCCACCCCCGGGCTACTACGCTTTTTGGCCTTACTGGAACATGACGTACACGCAATTCTCCACTACCAGTTCCTACATGGAGGAAAACACCGTCGTCAGCGCGGAATTCAATCTATATAACACCAAAGACGAAAAGCTCCTCTGGAGCGGCGAAACGGACACGGTCTATTCCAAGGATTTCGGGAAACTGGGGAAGGAATATGCTAACGCACTTGTAAAACAACTGAAGAAAGACAAGGTAATCGGCAAGAAATGATGGACTCCAATCTCGCAGAGCTTGGGAAAAGCGGAACCCGGAATCCCTGTAAGAATACACAGTGTCACCCTCACCATTTGTGACCCAGACTTGCTCCTGACCAAGAGAATTGCCGAACGCGTGGAACCAGCTCTGTGAAGTCAACGTTGCAATGTGCGGCACCGATGTGTGGAGCATTGGGGGATTTTCGAGAAGAGGATGTCTGCGGTTCGTGTTTCGCGATTACCTCATACACCGCACGTTTGCAGGATCTAATGAGGCATGCCGTGCATTAGCCCGATGGAGGCGAACTCGTCTCATCGGGCCTTTACCTGGACTTGCCGCCCTAGAGCTACCACGTCTTTAGACTGGCCCTCCCGTAGAAAATTCCACGAGAGGAAAGTCTGTCACGAATATTAGGAGGTACACCGCGATGAGCACAAAGACTGCAGAAGGTGATCGTCTGGATGCTGTCCGCAGCCACAAAGAAGCGTGGAGGAAATGGGGACCGTATCTGAGCGAGCGCCAATGGGGCACAGTCCGCGAGGACTATAGCGAAAATGGTGACGCCTGGAATTTTTTCACCCACGATCAGGCGCGCTCGCGCGCCTACCGCTGGGGCGAGGACGGCATCGCGGGGATTTCCGATGACAAACAGCGGCTCTGCTTTGCGCTGGCCTTGTGGAATGGCAAGGATCCGATTCTCAAAGAGCGGCTATTCGGGTTGACCAACAGCGAAGGCAACCACGGAGAGGATGTGAAGGAGTACTACTTCTACCTCGACAGCACGCCAACTCACTCGTACATGAAGTATCTCTACAAGTACCCCCAGGTAGCGTATCCCTACGCCGACCTGGTAGACACGAACCGACGTCGAACGAAGAATGACATGGAGTATGAACTCCTCGACACCGGTGTCTTCAACGAAGATCGATACTTCGACGTCTTCGTGGAATATGCCAAGGACGGTCCGGAGGACATCCTGGTCCGCATCACCGCAGCCAACCGTGGACCGGAGCCGGCAGAACTGCACCTTTTGCCGACGCTGTGGTTCCGGAACGACTGGTCGTCGTGGATTGCCCAATCGAATAGAGCTCCTGAGAAACCAAACCTCCAGCAGATCCTGGGATCGACGGGCACTAGTGCGGTTGCGGCTAGGCATCCGCTGCTGGGCGAATTGATCCTTTTCTGCGAAGGCGAAGTTCCGCTGCTCTTCACCGAGAACGAAACAAACCACGAACGGCTTTTCCCGGGACTAAAGAACGAGAGCCCCTACGTGAAGGATGGCATCAACGATTGGGTGGTGCAGGGCAATCAGGGCGCGGTAAACCCGGGCAAGCAAGGCACCAAGGTCGCGGCGGACTACCGGGCCATGATAGATGCCGGTCAAACCAAAGTGATTCGCCTGCGGCTCTCCAAGAGTTCTCCAGACCAGAAGCGCGAACCCTTTGGGAAGCAATTTGAGGAAGTGTTTGCAAACAGGCTTCGCGAAGCCGATGAGTTTTACAAGTCCGTCACGCCGCCATCGGTGAGTGAAGACGCGGCCAACGTGATGCGCCAGGCTCTCGCCGGCATGCTGTGGAGCAAGCAGTTTTTCTTCTTCGATGGTGACAACTGGTTGGACGAGCACAACTCCAATCCGCTCCATACCGGATTTCGAAATCTCCGGAACTCCGAGTGGTTCCACATGCTGAACCAGGACATCATCTCCATGCCTGACAAGTGGGAATATCCCTGGTACGCGGCCTGGGACCTGGCATTCCACGCGCTCCCACTCTCAATCGTAGATCCCGACTTCGCCAAGGAGCAGATGGACCTGATGCTCCGTTCCGCCTACCTGCACCCCAACGGCCAGATGCCTGCGTACGAGTGGAACTTCAGCGACGTAAATCCCCCGGTCCACGCATTTGCGACACTCTTCTTGCACAGAACCGAACAGGCACTGCGCGGCGAGGCGGACCTGGATTTTCTCAAAGCGACGTTTAACAAGCTCTTGCTGAACTTCACCTGGTGGGTGAACCGCAAGGACCGCTTCGGCAAGAACGTGTTCGAAGGAGGCTTCCTCGGTCTTGACAACATCGGCGTCTTTGACCGTAGCGCCCCGCTTCCCACCGGCGGCCACTTGGAGCAAGCGGACGGCACGGCCTGGATGGCTCTGTTCAGCCAGAACATGCTGGAACTCGCGTTCGAAATCACCACCCTCGACCCCACCTACGAGCCCATGATCATGAAGTTTGCCGAGCACTTCTACTATATCGGCGCAGCCATGAATCGTCCGGGTCAGGACGGCATGTGGGATGAGGAGGACGGATTTTACTACGACCTCCTGCGGCTCCCCGACGGCAGTGCGACACGCCTGAGGGTGCGCTCCATGGTGGGACTCCTGCCCTTGTGCGCTACGACGATAACCGAAAAGTCGATGCGAGAACGTATTCCGCAGACGATGGCCAACTTGCAGGAACGCATGCGCCGGATTCCCGAACTCAAAGAGACGATCCACCCCACGGGCGTGGGACATCTCGGGGTAGCCGAGCGCGGGATCATGGCCCTAGTCAACCCGGATCGGCTCCGCCGGATCCTTACAAAGATGCTCGACGAAAACGAGTTCTTGAGTCCTTATGGCATCCGCTCACTTTCCAAGTTTCACCAGCAACATCCGTACATTTTCCATGCGGGTGGCCAGGAGTACCGAGTGGACTACCTGCCGGCGGAGTCGAACACTGGCATGTTCGGTGGCAACTCCAACTGGCGGGGACCTGTCTGGATGCCGGTGAACGCGCTCATTATCCGGGCGCTGCTGAGCTTCTACTTGTATTACGGCGACAACTTCAAAATCGAATGCCCCACGGGATCCGGCAAACTCATGAACCTCTTCGAGGTCAGCAAGGAAATCTCGAACCGGCTCACCCGGATTTTCCTGCGCGACGCGCATGGCCGGCGACCCGTCTACAGTGGCACGGAAAAGTTCCAGAAGGATCCCTACTGGCGCGACAACATCTACTTCTATGAATATTTCCATGGCGACAATGGTGCCGGGCTGGGCGCCAGTCACCAGACCGGTTGGACAGGACTCGTGGCCAAACTCATCGAGCTCTTTGGCTTCCTCGACGCCACGCGGGTCCTGGGAGCAGGTAGACAGGCCGCATTCACGAAAGTTGCGGAGGTCCATACCGCAAAAGCGATAGCTGGCGGCTCCTGACGCGGAAGCTTTCGTCGATAGCTAAACGATCATTTCGCAATGAAGCGAATGTGGCTATAAAAGGTCGCTTTCACAAAATGGCTTCCATCACACGCAGCTCAATTCTCGGCACTCTGGTCGTTGTGATTCTCGTTGCAACGATACCCGGAGCCATCCGCAGGATCATACAGACCGGCGATTTGTATCTTTTTACTCGGCAGTTCTTTGAAGATATATTTGCTCGGTTGTCCGGTGCGGGCCGTTTCAGATTTCTTCTCCAACCAACAGTCGCGATCCTGCTGGGTTCACGTGATGGCCTGAAAGACGCGAGGATGGGGCTACCTCCCTATCTTTGGGCCCTTGCATTCCATGGTGAGCATCGGCGCGAGCTGCTTCGGAGTACGTTTGTATCCGTACGCGAACTTGTTGCCGTTGGGATCCTTTTGGACATTGTTTCGCAATTTCTAATCTTTCGCGAGATTCATCCTGGGGCGGCAATTCTGCTGGGACCATTACTGATCGGCGTGCCGTATGCGTTGTCCCGCGCCTTTTCAGGCCTCATTACCAGAAACAAAAGTGTTCGAGCATCGTCCAGAAACCTTCGCTGACGTTTGCCCGCGGAACGGTGCTTGCTCGCGGGGATTGATCCTGGAACTGGGCCCCCGGCGTCTTCGTCATTCCTGCTTGCTTGCGATCTCATTTCCCCATACGCGAGCCGGTTCTGCCTCGTTGCGCCAAAGCGATCACAAAGGGCGAGAAGCACAAGAAAACGAGCACAGTCAAAACCAACAATATGAGCAATTCTGGCATGCTTAGACCTCTGTCGCTGGACTTCCTTAGCAGTTTCCCGGTTCGATGATAAATACTCGCTTTCATGCAAAGTCTGATCTTCAGGGCGCAACCCCGCGACTGTCAGAAAAGACAGCGCAGCACGGCAGCGCGTCAAGTCTCCACGGCTGTCAAACTTGACAGTGGTGCTTTTTCCCGCGGGTTATCACGATACACAGTCTGTGGTTCATCGCGGGCCTTTGCGGAGAAACCTATGATTCCCCTAAACAAAACCTTCTTCTGTTTGATAACAGTGTCTTTGGCGGCCAGCATGGCCGCAGGGCAGGCCCAGCAAACCGTGCCGGATTCCAATCTGACCACCAAGTCCGTCAAGGCTATTGGATATAGGGTTGGCGGCGGAAGCACGAAGGTCGACTTGAAAGGTACGGAGTTGATGTCGGCGGCCGGCGGAGAAGCAAAGGTCGAAGCTAAACCGGGTGCCACAACTATCGAACTCAGTCTCACCGGCATGACCCAGCCGTCGACACTAGGCGCTGAATTTCTTACGTATGTCCTTTGGGTGGTTACACCGGATGGCCGCTCCGGAAACATCGGCGAGATCATCCTCAACAAGAACGGAGAGGGAAAGCTCAAGGCCACCACGCCGGCCCAGACTTTCGCCCTCCTTGTCACCGCTGAACCGTATTTTGCAATACGTTTCCCCAGCGAGATGGTCATTCTGGAAAATGACACGCGGAAAAACACCAAGGGCCAGATCTTTCCCGTCAACGACTTCAAGTTGATGAGGCGCGCTCAATACGAAAAACTGGGAAATCCGCTGGCTATGACCCCGGATCTGGAACGCGTCCCTCTACAGTTGTACGAAGCCCGCAATGCCGTGGATATTGCCAAATCACGCGGAGCGGACAAGGATGCGCCAGAGATCTTCCCCAAGGCTACAAGCAGTCTGCAAATGGCGGAGAACGCTCTAGCCAGTAAAGCAGACAAGAAGGACATCGTGTCCAAGGCCGGCCAAGCCATCCAGTTTGCCGAGGATGCGCGCGCACTCGCAGCTCAACGGCAGAACGAAGCACGTATAGCAGCGGACCGCGAAGCTGCCGCGGCCAAAGCCAAGACTGAAGCAGAAGCGAAAGCTGCCGAAGAAGCCAAACGTCAAGCCGAATTGACTGCCGCGAAGGAAGCTCAGATGAAGGCGGAGGCAGATGCGGCTGCAGCCAGGGCCAAGGCAGAAGCAGATGTGGCTGCAGCCAGGGCCAAGGCGGAAGCAGATGCCTTGAAAGCAAAAGAAGAGGCAGCACGGGCAGAAGCTGAACGGTCACGTAAGGCTGCGGCCGAGCTGAGAGCCCAACTCCTCGATCAATTCAATCGCGTACTGGAAACCCGCGATACTCCTCGGGGGTTGGTCGTCAACATGGGTGACGTGCTGTTTGATTTTGGTAAGTATAATTTGCGCTCTGAAGCCCGCGAAAAACTGGCAAAACTGACTGGCATTGTCCTCGCCCACCCTGGTTTGAAGCTCGCTGTTGAAGGTCACACGGATAGTGTCGGAGGCGATGAAGCGAACCAGAAACTCTCGGAACAGCGTGCGGACGCTGTGAGCAAATACTTGATCGAGGAAGGATTGGCTGATGCCAGCGTCTCCTCCCAAGGGTTTGGCAAGACCTCCCCGGTCGCCGACAACGACACGGCCGCCGGGAGACAGAAAAACCGCCGCGTGGAGATCGTCGTGTCAGGCGAAGTCATCGGCGAGAAGATCGGCACGTGAATGTCAAATCTTGTCTTGCTCTGTTCGTAACCCAATTCGAAACGTCGTCAGCCTCGCTCGCGGCAATAGACCGTCATTGCCCGATCTTTGCTTCATTTAGGCCAAGGTAAGTCCATTCTTTTTACAGAACTATCGGTGTGAGCGAGAAGTGTCAACGATTGCTGAACGTGAAGATTTGCGCGCGGAATACCTGCTAATTTTGACAGTTCTACATTCCAAGGTCAGCTCCTAGCATCGTCGCTGTGTGTGGGCGACTGTAATCAGCTGACAAGCGCTCGCGTGCGATGCCGGATGTTAGTTCTGAGCCTGGGCCATCGCGATTCAGCGAGTTCTTCCAAATTGATTCCGCCAATCGCAGAAGAAAGGCTCGGGGCCCTGAATGGATTTGCCGAAGCGGAGCCCCTCTCGCGAGGCACCTGAGACAGACACTTGGGCATCTGGGGCGCATCGAGCAGACGACGGTAAAACCAGCGCATGGCCTGAATCGATGTCATTGAAGTTTCATTCTCGCACACCGATGGCCGCAACCTGGAGGCGAAACGTATGGCACAAGATCCTAATTTCCGCGTCGCTCTGCGGCCACAAGACAAATCAGCGGGGAACAATGGAGCGCCCTTTATCTTGGCGAACCCACGGTTCGCCGTTTGGCAAGCTTCATTCCTGGCCCTTTTCGTGGCGACGCTGTTCATTTGTGCTGGCTGCTCCTCCAATAAAGAACAACCACCGCCTCCGCCTCCAGGAGTCACGATTGCCCCGGTCATTCAGAAAGACGTTCCCATACATCAGGAATGGGTTGGAACGATGGCCGGCAATGTGGACGCGGATATCCGGCCCAAGGTCGAGGGATTTTTGCTCGCCCGTCTCTACACAGAGGGCTCCTACGTGGAGAAGGGCCAACCGATGTTTCAACTCGATAAGCGCCAAGCGGAAGCTGCGGTAGACCAGGCGATTGGAAATTTGGAGCGTGTCCGCGCTGCATTGTCACAGGCACAGATTGACGTGCACCGGTTCACGCCTTTGGTGGCCCAGAGGGCTGTAAGTCAAGCCGAACTCGACAAGGCACAGAGTTCCGAAAGAGCTGCATCCGCAGCCGTGGCGGCCGACCAAGCGGCTTTGGACAATGCCCGATTGAATCTTGGCTGGACGAGCGTGACGTCGCCTATTGCCGGAATTGCCGGAGTCTCCAAGGTTGGAATCGGCGATCTGATTAGCCCAACCGCTATAATGACCACCGTTTCGAGTGTGAATCCTATCTATGTTGACGTGAATATCGCGGAGCAGGACTACCTTCGGCTAAGTCGTGAAAAAGCGAGCCGGCACGGACGCACAGATCTGGAGTTGATTCTGGGAGACGGCACGATCTTCCCTCATGTTGGGCGCCCACTTTTTGTGAATCGCGAAGTGGATTCGCGAACAGGAACAATTCAGGTACGAGGTGAATTTCCCAATCCGGGCAATGTGCTGCGGCCTGGGCAGTACGCCCGAATTCGCGCAGCTACAGAGTTGCGCAAAGGCGCTCTTCTGATCCCGCAGCAATGTGTTTCCGAACTGCAAGGCGTTTACCAGGTCGGAGTGGTTGCTGCCGACAACAAGGTCACCATCAAATCCGTAACGCTGGGGCCTCAGTTCGGCGACATGTGGGTCGTTGAATCCGGTCTCCAGGCGGGCGAAAACGTTGTGGTGGACGGCCTACAGCGAGTTAAGAGCGGAATGGTCGTTGCGCCTGCGCAATACAAAGACACACAGGCAACCGCGCCGACTGGTGGAAAGTAGACATGTCAAAATTCTTCATCAGCCGCCCCATTGTTGCGATCGTTATTTCGATCCTCACGGTCATCGGTGGCGTTGTAGCGATGTCCAAGCTGCCAGTTGCGCAACTGCCTGATATCGTGCCTCCGCAAATCAACGTGTCTGCGACCTATACGGGAGCCGATGCGTTGACGATTGAGCAGTCGGTTGCCACACCCCTTGAGCAGCAGATGAATGGTGTGGACAACATGCTCTACATGATGTCCACCAACGCCAATGATGGAACCATGACCCTCAAGGTTACCTATGACGTCGGAACCAATGTGGATATCGATCAGGTGAATACGCAGAATCGCGTGTCCCAGGCCAGTCCGAATCTCCCCACCTCTGTCAATCAGTACGGGGTCACGGTTAAGAAATTAATGGGTCTCCCCCTCCTTGTCCTTTCGGTTTACTCGCCAAACGATACCTACAGCGGGCAGTTCTTGGGCAACTACGCGACAATCAATATTAACGATGCGCTTCTGCGTGTTCCCGGGGTTGGGCAAGTCACGAACTTCGGGGCCGCCGATTATGCCATGCGCATCTGGGTTAAGCCAGACCAGTTGACGAAACTTGGCCTGACCGTCTCGGACCTGACCAATGCCGTCCAGCAGCAGAGTGCCGTCAATCCCGCCGGTCAGATTGGCGCCGAACCCGCTCCGAAGGGTCAGCAATTTACATACGCCGTTCGCGCACCTGGCCGACTCGTAAACGCAGAAGATTTTGGCAACGTCATCGTTCGGCAGAATCCTGACGGCTCAACCGTGAGGCTGAAAGACGTTGCGCGGATCGAGTTGGGATCTCTGGTCTATCAGCAGATCGGGCGATACAACGCGAAGTCTGCGGTGATCATTTGTGTCTATCAAGCACCTGGTTCCAATGCGTTGGCCGTGGCGGATCAGGTGAAGGCGCAGATGGTGGAGTTGAAGTCGCGGTTTCCTCAAGATCTCGAATATAAAATCGCCATGGATACTACCCTCCCGATCACGGAGGGGATGAAAGAAATCGTCACGACGCTCATCGAAGCCATCGTCCTTGTGATTATTGTCGTCTTCCTCTTCCTCCAGAACTGGCGTGCCACCCTGATCCCGCTTCTTGCCGTACCCGTGTCACTCATCGGCACCTTCGCCATCTTTCCTATCTTGGGTTTTACGATCAACACCCTATCTCTCTTTGGGCTCATCTTGGCGATTGGACTGGTGGTTGATGACGCCATCGTCGTCGTCGAGGCAGTCGAACATCACATTGAGCATGGTCTTTCTCCAAAAGATGCGACCCTCAAGGCGATGGAAGAAGTCTCCGGGCCGGTCATTGGAATCGCCCTGATTCTTGCTTCGGTCTTCGTGCCCATGGCCGCTCTCGGAGGCATTAAGGGCCTTCTGAACCAGCAATTCGCAATCACCATTGCCATCTCAGTGTTGATCTCTGCCTTTAACGCATTGACTCTCTCGCCGGCACTCTCCGCTCTTTTGCTGCGTCACCGCAAGAAATCCAGTGGCCCGCTTGGAAAATTCTTCGGTTGGTTTAACCGCTGGTTCGATAAAGTCACAGGTGGCTACGTCAGTTGGAGCCACATCCTCATTCGTCGGTGGGTCATGGCAATGCTCATGCTCGTAGGCATCGCTGTTGTTGCCGGGCTTATGGGCAAGAGCCTTCCCACCAGTTTCATCCCGGAGGAGGATCAGGGATATGCGTTCCTCCAGATACAACTGCCTGACGCCGCTTCTCTGCAGCGCACCGATGCAGTCATGCGCAAGATTGATGCCCTGCTGGCGCACACGCACGGCGTTAAGAGTTTCAGCGGGATTTCTGGTTTCAGCCTGCTCTCCAACACCTCGGCCTCGTACACCGGTTTCTACTTTCTCCAGCTTGAGCCTTGGGAAGAGCGTCGAACCGCGGAGCTTTCCGCTGATGGGCTCGTTCAAACCCTGAACAAGAAAATGCGTAGCGAGATTCCGGAAGCCATTGCTTTCGCGTTCGGCCCTCCCGCTATTCCTGGCCTCGGCACTGCTGGTGGGTTCACCCTCATGTTGCAAGACCGGAGCGGCGGGACGGTTCAGCAGCTGTCCGAAACCATGGACAAACTGGCACTGGCCGCGCGGAAACGACCGGAACTTGCTTCGTTGGTCACCACTTTCCGCCCGACTGTGCCTCAGCTCTTCGTGAACGTCGACCAGGACCGCGTATTGAAGCAAGGACTCCAGTTCGGCGAAGTTTATCAGACGCTTCAGGCCTTCCTGGGAGGCGCCTACGTCAACCAATTCAATCGTTTCGGGCGGCAGTGGAAGGTCTATCTTCAAGCAGAACCGGAATACCGCACCAACATAGACAAAATCAATAGTTTCTACGTTCGAAACTCCAAGGGAGAGATGACACCGCTTGCCTCCCTGGTTTCGGTGAAGCGCGTTTCAGGGCCGGAGTACACGAACCGCTTCAACTTGTTCCGGAGTATCCAGGTTAATGGTTCACCTGCTCCCGGCTTCAGCTCCGGACAAGCCATGACGGCAATGGAGCAGGTTATGAACGAAGTGCTGCCTGCCGGTTTTGGATATGCGTGGAGCGACATGTCGTACCAGGAAAAGAAGGCAGAAGGCGGACAGGCGACGGTCTTCACAATGTCATTCCTGTTTGTCTTTCTAATCTTGGCGGCCCTGTACGAAAGCTGGTCTCTACCCTTCAGCGTTCTTTTGTCAGTTCCCGTGGCTGTACTTGGCGCCTATGGGGGACTGCTGTTGCGCAAGTTCGACAACAATGTGTTCGCCCAGATCGGGCTCATCATGTTGATTGGATTGACTGCCAAGAACGCAATTCTGATTGTTGAGTTCGCAATTCTGGAACATTCGAAAGGAAAGGAACTCGTGGCGGCAGCTCTGGATGGCGCCAGACTCCGGCTACGGCCCATTTTGATGACCTCTTTTGCATTCATTCTTGGGTGCGTTCCCCTCTGGACAGCCAAAGGCGCAGGCGCCATTGGCCGAAAGGTGCTGGGAAGCTCGGTGATCACGGGCATGTCCGCCGCCAGCGCTTTGGGGATTTTTTTCGTGCCTGTCCTATTTGTAATCGTGGAGCGCATTGCGAAAAAGAAAGCTCATGTTGAAGTACCTCAAACAGCCGTGCTGGAAGGGGGCCACGACTAATGCGCAAACTCGTCGCAGTTGCCCTTCTTCCGCTGCTCTCGTTGACCGGATGCACCGTCGGTCCCAAGTACAACCGCCCAACATTCCAACCTCCCGCCACCTTCTATACCGAGGACCAGGCAAGACAAATTTCGATTGCCGATTACGCCTGGTGGGATTTGTTTAAAGATCCCGTTCTTCAAACCCTCATTCACGAAGCCCTGAAGAATAACTACGACCTTCAATTGGCCCTCGCGAGAGTCGAGCAGGAGCGCGCCCTCGCCGGTGTCAGCCGTTCACTGTACTTCCCCCAGGTGGGTTACGACGGCAACATTTCCGGCCAGAAGTCGCTGACGATCCCGAATCACACCTACTACAGCTACAGTTTCAGCACTTTCTGGGAGATTGATCTCTTCGGTCGTATACGCAAATTGAATGAAGCCCAACGGGCGGTGTACTTCTCCAGCGAAGAAGCCAAGCGAGATGTGCGGCTTTTAATCATGTCGGAAGTTGCCCAGGGATATTTTCAATTGCGCGCCTTGGATGCGCAGTTGGAGATTTCTCATCGGACGGTCAAGAGTTTTCGAGATACCCTTGAAATTTTTCAGCACAGGATGGAAGGCGGCTACTCCTCAGGACTCGAAACTTCCTTCGCTCAAGCGGCGCTCTCGAATGTGGCGGCGACAATCCCCGATCTGGAGCGCCAGATCGTTGCAGCAGAAAATGCGCTGGACTTGCTTCTGGGGCGCAATCCCGGTTCGATCGCTCGCGGCGCGGCACTCGCCGATCAGTACGACCCGCCTGACGTGCCCGCTGGTTTGCCTGCTACTCTGCTGGAGCGGCGCCCCGATCTGCGTGAGGCAGAACAGAACCTCATCGCCGCCAACGCTAACGTGGGTGTCGCCAAGGCAAACTTCTTCCCGACTATTTCCTTGTCCGGAATTTTCGGAGGGCTCAGTCCTCAATTATCGGAACTGACGGCTGCCGGCAAAGCGTGGAGCCTCGCCGGAGACTTAGCCGGACCTATCTTCACCGGCGGGCGGTTGAAAG
>Ga0137409_10001354_pt1 | contig 14087 bp, 14 predicted proteins | sample CZODoug1_16funga_FD_122059 | JGI IMG/M metagenome (GOLD analysis project Ga0137409, IMG submission 122059) | Vadose zone soil fungal communities from Angelo Coast Range Reserve, California, USA - CZODoug1_16fungal (Hybrid Assembly) | ecosystem: Environmental > Terrestrial > Soil > Vadose zone... | reverse complement strand
GTCTCGCTCTTCGGTCTTCCCGTTTGGATAGGTAAACTTGACGCGGCCATCGGTCTGGAAGATCGCGACCAAATCCGGGTGGTTGTGCATCACTGACTTTTCGTGCGGGCCGTAATGCGCTCTAACTATCCGCACGCGCGAGTTCTGAAATTCAACCTTGTAATGCTTGGCATCGACTTTGGTAGGGTCCTGAGCCATCGCGGCCGGAACCGCAATTGCCAAGACGAACAGAGCCGAGAATAGTAAACGATACATACGAAATCTCCTCCTGAACTTCGTTTGAATGATAAAGCCTGCGAGGGCGGAGCACTTCTAGTCTAAGTGGAGCGCTAAGTCAATAGTTTTTCGATATGGGCCGGATTTCAACTGACACGAGGCGAAGTCGGTTTGCTGAGTTGGCTGCCGAGGCCGCCGTCTGCACGCGCTGCCCGGCTATGTGCGAGCGCGCCGCGGTCCTGAGCGAGAGAAACGGGCCCGTCGACGCGCGGGTGATGTTCATCGGCGAAGCGCCGGGACGCAAAGGAGCGGATCGCACGCGGGTGCCATTCTCTGGCGATCAATCGGGCCAGAACTTCGAGCGGTTCCTGGCGTCAATCGGTTTGCCACGCAGCGAGATCTTCATCACCAGCGCCGCGCTCTGCAATCCGCGGAAAGCATCAGGGGCGAACCGCAGGCCGACTGCCGGCGAACTGCGAAACTGCTCAAGCTTTCTCAGCCGCACAATCGAACTAATCGAACCGCGGGTGATTGTGACGTTGGGAGGAGCGGCGCTTGATGCGCTGAAGTTGCTTCACTATCATGAATTCAATTTGCAGAATGACGCGGCAAAGATTCGAAGATGGAACGGACGGCTGCTGGTTCCGCTTTATCATCCAAGCCCGCAGGTCCTGATTACCAGCCGCGACGAAAAGACGCAGTTGAAGGATTATGAAGTTGTAGCGCGGGCGATTCGACAAATCTATCGGCCGTGATGCGGCCGTTCGGCAAATTGAAATTGGTGTACTAACTCGAAGGTGTTAACGGCAGGCCGCGAAGGATGAGAGTCAAAAGTTAAATACGGGGACATCAAGGTGTGGAGTCAGATAACCATTCGCCGGCGGAGACTCTTGTTGGCGCATCAGCAGCGCCAGCGCGCCGAACGGGCGCTCGATCTTATGCTTGAGTTTCAAAGAAACAAGGCGCACAACCTTATTGAGACTGGATATGATCCCAGGCAGGATCTACTGGTCCGATCGCATGAGGTACGAAGCCTGCTTGAAAAGTTTCATCACGTTAGAGCCGATGCGCGTGTCCTGGAGGTTGGGAGTGGGGCGCATGGTCTTATCTTTTTCTTCGGTGCGCAACGCGGCATAGGCGTTGACCCACTGGCTCATCATTACGTCACACTTTTTCCCTCGTGGCAGCGCCGTGTTCCCACTGTGTCTGCATACGGCGAAGCCCTCCCGTTCCCGGACAGTTCCTTCGATGTGGTCTTGTCCGACGACGTGGTGGATTATGCGGAGGATCCTGCGGCAATCGTAGCGGAGATGGCGCGCGTGATGGCGCCCTCGGGAACACTTTACTTCAGCGTGAACATCTGTCATCCGGTGTGGAACGGCTTGAGTATGCTACGCGAGGTCGCGGACTTCCACACGACCCACATTTCTTTGCAACGAGCACGGCGCTTCTTCAAGCATTTGCCGTTGCGCATCGTTTGGGAAACACACAACATTCCTGGGACACGAGCCGCTATCAGGAAGCGGGCGGAGCATCGCCTGCGTGCGTGGGTGAAGAGTATCTTCTACTACAAGGCGCGTTTTGCGGCCATAGCGATCCGCGAACCGGTATGACATGGCTAAGGTAAGAAAGTTGAATAAAGTGAACCAAGTGACAGAGTACGCCGCCGTCCGCGATGGCGGGGCAGGCCTGATCGAACTTTCCTCCCGCGGACGCATTCTGGTCAGCGGCGCGGAAGTCGTGATGTTCCTCAACGGCCTGATCACCAACGACATGAAAACCCTGGCGGTTGATTCCTGGATGCCGGCTGTCTTTCCGAACGTACAGGGCCGCCTGTTGGCCGGCGTGCGAGTCATTCATCGCGACGATGGATTTTTGATCGACACTGAGAGCGCAACCCACGATACGGTTTTGCGGTTGCTCGAACGCTTCACGATGGCCGGCGATTTCCGCGTCACGGATCTGACTGAAGAGACGGTGACGCTTTCGATCCAGGGAAAGCCGGCCGGGGAAATCATCAGTGCCACGCTCGGTGAAGCAGCTGCCAAAGTTGAGCGGCAGCAAGTCGCCAGGACAAACTTTGCCGATTCACAGGTGACGGCGATTCGCGCCACGCACACCGCCGAAGACGGTTTCGATCTTTTTGTTGATGCGAAGGCTGCCGGGGATTTGCGTGACTCGTTAACCAGCGCCGGCGCGCAAAGCGTCAGTTCAGAGACGTGTGAAACTTTGCGCATCGAAGCCGGCATCGCCCGTTACGGCGTGGACATGGACGAGACGAACGTTGTAACGGAAACGAATCTGGATGACGCCGTGAGTTTTTCCAAGGGCTGTTATGTCGGCCAGGAGATCATCGCGCGCATCAAGTACCGTGGTCATGTGGCCAAGAAACTGACCGGCATCATTCTCGAAGGTGACCCTACTCTGGATAGAGGCGCCAGAATTCTCGCCGATGAAAAAAAAGAGATCGGTCGAGTTACGTCGTCTACTCTCTCGCCGTGTCTCGCGCGCACAGTTGCGCTTGGTTACGTGAAGTATGATTACCTTGCGCCGGGGACGCCGGTGAAAATCTCAGTGGGCGACGACGACATTAGGGGAACAATAGCAGACCTCCCGTTTATCCGAGGAAGTTGGTACTCGGATTAGCTCCGTAGGCGCGCCACGAGTGTACCAACGAGAAGAGCGGTAGCAGGCGTCAGATTAAGGGGCCAACGATAGTAGGATCAACCGCCCGCTACCGCAGGCGGTTCTGACTTAAACAACATTTCGACGTGATGGCCGACGAACAAACCAATACTGCGCCGGACGAGTCCGATCCGGATCTCGATCAAGCCGAACTGGCTCATTCGATCATTGAATCCCTGCTTGAGCACACGCGCGTCGTCAGCGAGCTGATCGCTGTGATGGCGCAGGCACTCGATCAGGAAACAACCAAAGCGCTAACTCAAACCGCTCAGTGGCAGTCATATCTTGAAAGCCGCCGGAAGATGGAACGGACGCGTGAAGATGTCGAACGCTTTGTTAAGCTTGTGGGCCCATCCACAGACCGCTGATCTTGAATTCATTCCGCTCTGGCCAAGCAACTCTGGGGCGTTCGCTCTAGCGCCCTCGCCAGAACTCATTTAAAATGGCGGCGCTTATCTGGTAAGAAACCACCTGACAAGGGGTAAACACAGCTAGCAGCTCCCCATGAGTATTGCGACCGGTACTTTGCTGGGCCGCTATCAGATACGCGCGCTCATTGGCGCGGGTGGCATGGGCGAAGTCTATCGTGCGCGCGACACTTCGCTGGGCCGCGACGTAGCCGTAAAAGTCCTGCCGCCGGGACTGTCACAGGACAAAGAACGCCTGCACCGATTCGAACAGGAAGCGCGTGCTACCAGCTCACTCAATCATCCCAACATTCTCGTGATCTTCGATATCGGCACTTTCGAAGGCTCGACTTATGTGGTCTCGGAACTGCTGGAAGGCGAGACGCTGCGCGATCGGTTGCTGGGAAGTGTGCTGCCCCCGCGTAAGGCGGTCGAGTATGCAGTGCAAATCGCGCGCGGACTGGCGACGGCTCATGAAAAGGGAATCATCCATCGTGACTTGAAGCCCGAGAACATCTTTATCACCACCGACGGTCACGCGAAGATTCTCGACTTTGGTCTGGCGAAGCTTTTGGATACCGAGGTTCCTGAAGAGACAACTTCCCAGGTTCAAACCAAACGTGTGGTCACATTCGCAGGGGCGATCCTGGGATCAATGGGATACATGTCTCCCGAACAGGTTCGCGGCCGTCCGGTCGATCAGCGTTCCGACATTTTTTCTTTCGGCACCGTGTTGTACGAGATGGTAACGGGCGCGCGCGCCTTTCGGGGCGATTCGTCGGTGGAAACGATGAACGCGATCCTTAAAGAGGAGCCGCCACCTATCCAAATATCGGGCCGAACCCTTTCTCCAGCACTCGAGCGGGTCATCACGCACTGCCTCGAAAAGCAGCCGCAGGATCGGTTTCAGTCGGCACGTGATTTGGCTTTCGGACTGGAATCGGTGTTCAGCCACTCCGGCACTTATAGTGCGGCCTACCCGGCGATATCCACCGAGGAAAACAAAGGCCGCCGCAAGTGGCTGGCGTTTGTGGCTCTGGCAGTGATCGTCGTCGGATTGCTGGCCCTGTCGTTTTTTGTTGGCCACAAATCCGCGGACACATCGCTTCCGACTTACACGCAGCTCACTTTTCGCCGCGGTTCAATTTACACCGCACGGTTTACTTCCGATGGCCAGGGAATCTATTTCAGCGCCACCTGGAACGGAAATTCCAGCGATATTTATTCCATGCGCGCCGAATCGGCTAACGTGCAAAGTTTGGGAGTGCCGAACACCCAAATGTTGTCGGTCTCTTCCGCCGAGGAAATGGCGGTGCTCTTAAACAGCAGATATCTTTTTCACTTCGTCAATCAGGGAACATTAGCGCGGATGCCGCTGGCCGGCGGGGTCCCGCGCGAGATGCTGGAAAATGTCCGCGAAGCCGACTGGGGCCCGGACGGCAGTAAACTCGCGGTGGTTCGCGCTGACAAGCTGCGTAATCAACTTGAATATCCGATCGGTAAAGTGCTCCACACCACCGAAGGCTACGTGAGCAGTCCGCGCGTTTCACCCAATGGTGACATGGTAGCTTTCCTCGAGCATCCGATTCATGGAGATAGTCGTGGTTTTGTTATGGTGGTCGACTCCGGAGGACAGACTAAGAAGCTTACCGAAGACTGGAGCGGAGAAGATGGTCTGGCATGGTCGGCCGGCGGCGACGAGGTCTGGTTCACCGCCACCAAGACCGGCGAAGCTCAAGCGCTTTACGCCGTAACTCTCTCAGGAAAGCAAAGGGTTGTCACCAGAGCGCCGGTGAATTTGAGGCTGCAGGACATCTCGCGCAACGGCAGCGTTTTGTTGACGGGCAGCAATTATTCTACCCCGATTGCAGGACTGCGTCCCGGCGAAACTAAAGAGCGTGATCTCTCCTGGCTTAACTGGGTGCTGATCACGGACCTGTCGCCCGATGGAGAGTCTTTCATATTCACTGAATTTGGCCAGGGGAGCGGCGCGAACTATGCGATCTATTTGAGCAAGACCGATGGTTCCCCCGCCGTTCGACTGGGTGAGGGCTATGGCTTTGGCCGATCGCCCGATGGCAAGTGGGTTGTATCCATTTTGTTCAGCTCGAACCAGATAGTTCTCCTCCCAACCGGCGCCGGAGAGGCCAAACGACTCGAACGTCTTGGAATTGAACAGTACGGCTATGGCGCTTCATGGCTGCCGGATGGCAAGAACATCGTGTTCATAGGAAAGGAACCGGGCCACACTCATCGCAGTTACGTCCAGAGCGTCGACGGCGGCAGTCCACGGCCGGTTACGCCGGAAGGTATGTGGGGCTTCCTCGTTTCACCTGATGGCAAGTTTCTGGTGGCTCGAAACCGGGACAACAAACAGGCCCTCTATCCCCTGTCCGGGGGCGAGCCTCGAACAATTCCCGGACTCGACGATCAAGATCGAGTAATTCGCTGGGGCCCTGACGCGCAATCGCTTTACGTCTATCATGACCGCGAACGGCTGATAAAGGTGTACAAACTGGATGTTTCTACCGGACGCAAAGAGCTGGCGAAAGAAATCATGCCCGCAGATCCCGCCGGCATTCTTGGCCCCGTCAATGTTTTGCTGACGCCCGACGGCAAAGGATACGTCTACGCCTTTAACCGGCATCTTACCGACCTGTACCTCGTCAAAGGATTAAGATAAAGAGTTTTCTGGATGGAACTATTGTTGAGAGGTGCTGTGAAGTCAGCGTAACGACCTGGACGGATGGCACACAAACGACGAGACAAGAATAGATGTTCTATTTTGCAGTCCTGACTTACAACCGCGCGGAAAGCCTTCAGGCCCTCTTGAAATCAATTCTCGATCTGAAGTTTCCGGCTGCCGCTGATTTCAAGATCTTCATTTTTGATAATGGTTCCGCGCCCGCGCATCGCGAACGCTTTCAGCGCTCCAGCTTCTTTCATCATCCAAGGATCGTTTACAAGTACTCGCCGCTAAATACTTATATGCGCGGCAAGTGTCATCTTGAAGATATGGTGAGTGAAGATTGGAAGGATCAGCAGAACTGCTTTTTGATACACCTGGACGACGATGTTCAGTTAACAGAATCCTGGCTGCTGAATGCCTGGACCGTTCTCCAGGATAACGGACTGGACGCCTGTGGTTCGGTTGTGGAATTCAACGGTGAGACGTTTTTAATGGGACAGCAAACGCTTGACCTGATTTACGAGAATGTTGAAGGAATGGCAGTGCGGGTCTGGGACTGGCATTGGCAATCTGTCCCTGAATCCGTGGCTTATTCGCGAGTGGAGTTTGCCGGCCACATGGCGTTGTTGGTACGAATGGAGACGGCCGCTCGTGTGAGACACGAGCCGCGCATGCTGGCCGGCGGCGATGATATTGATTACAGTCTGGCCCTGCGGAAAGCGGGATTTTCGATGGGGATCGCTCATCGGGCTAAGATGGTTCATCGCAGCTTGCATGAGCAAACTGCGGAGGGCTTTCGCACGTTTGATAGAGTCCTTGGCTCGTGGCGTTGTTTTTACAATAAATGGGGTGTCGTTCGACGCAGCGCTTGTTTCGAGGCCGGTGTGACAAGCCAGGAATGGCTGCGGCTGGTCATTCAGCCTCAGGCAGCTCCAGTAGGCGTCAAGCCAGGATTGGGCCTTGAAAAAGACCGGGGTTAAGTATAGACTCCGCCGCAATCCATATCCTCGATTGAGATACTTCATTAGGCTTAGTCTTCAAGGTTTAGGGCTTCCCCGTTTGTGAAAGGAGACCTGTCAATGAATGCACGCGAATCTTTGCTAGATGTCGAAAACCTTCGTTTCCGAGTTCAGATGAACAATCGTTTGCGGCTCGAGTGTTTGGCGGCCGTGTCGAAAGTGTTTCGCGAATTCGGCGAGCCGATAAAGGATGAGTTGCTCTCATCCATTGTGTTCGCTCTGCCACAGGAGTTGATCAGCAGCAACGGTCATGGCTTCGCTCGGGTTGAACTGGAAATGGCGCAGCCGGGTAATCCGCCGGGCAAACCGGAAAAGGAGAAGCCGGAAAAAGACAAGCCAGGCTTGCCCCCCGGCCATCCCAAGCCAGGCTTGCCTCCCGGCCATCCCAAGCCAGAGCAGCCAGGCCTGCCGCCGTCGGAACCGGGTTTACCCCCCTCGGAGCCAGAGGATGATGAGCCGGCTTTGCCGCCGAACCAACCAGAGCAGGACGAACCGCAGTATGTCGCCTAGGAATGTTTGCGGCGAGTTGGTTGACAATCAGATCAAGTCAGGCCAGGCAGAGATTGCCTGCGCCCCAGCGTGCGTGTATCGAGAGCTTCCACGATACACGCAGCTGGGCCATGAAAAGTGAACTCTGCGAAGCCTCTCTATTTCGCTAGTAATCTGCGATGGATTATCAGAATCGCACCGAGTTGTGCGTGGCCGCGCTGCAACGAAGCGGCCACCACGCCATCATTAACTGGATAAGCTCCAACTCCGCGAACCCTGTTAGCTTTCTCAACAACTGCCAGCCAGGCGTGAATCCCTTCTTAATGTGTACTGAGGAGCAGAGGATTGAGTTCGAGCCAAGGAAGGTTTTAATTTACAACTATGAAGATCGTCCGCTTAGTGCGGCGTTCCCGCCCGAGTTTCTTGATAACAAAAAGGATTGGTTCGGCGAAAGCGGAAATTCCATTTACGTTCTTGTTCTGCGCGATCCATTCAATAACTTCGCCAGTAAATACAGGTGGGCGATAAACGGGACGAAGTGGACCCCGCAAATGGAATGGGTCAGATGCGAGCTGCCTGAGCTTTGGAAATCTTATGCAAGAGAACTCATGGGCAATACTAATCTGATGCCGGCGCCGAAAGTTTTCGTCAATTACAACCGTTGGTTTGCCGACGACAAATATCGATGGGACACGGCAGATCGTTTAGGCTTGATCTCAGCGGACCAGGGATTGACCGAAGTCGCCAAGTGGGGACCAAACACCTGGGGCGACTCTTTTGATAATCTGAATTTCGAGGGCCGCGCGAACGAAATGAAGGTATTCGAGCGCTGGCGCTACTTTGCGGATGATCCGGTTTTCAGAGGTCTGTTTCGCGATAGTGAGTTGCTTGGTCTCTCTGAACAGATATTCGGGATCATTCCCGGTACGAGTGTTCTTTATCCATGAACAGTACCACTCAGCAGATTCGGTACCGCGAAGAATCGCCGGGCGTGATCTCGATGCAACTCTACGAGACCGCTGAATGCGAGCAGATAGTTGCGGAGCTCAAAGCCCTCGAAGGGTGGGCCGCGGCACAGGTACGCGATGCGAAGGACGCTGAGGATTATGAAGTGTTGACCCGACGGGACGTTCGCTCGTCAAGCACGCTGCTGACCGCTGAGGCAGAAAAGTTTTATCGCCAGTTTGATGCCCGCATGGATGCGAAACTAAAACCGCTGGTCAAACAATACTGGCGGATCGATCTCACCAACCATTCAGGTACTCACCTCGTCAGATACGGCGCCGCGGACCATTATGTGCCGCACCAGGACACGGGCCCGGGCCTGGAAGATCGCTACCTCAGCGTGGTTTGTTATCTGAACGATGATTTCAGTGGCGGCCAGACGTCATTCCCGGGACTGAACTACGTGGCCACGCCACAATCGGGCAAGGCAATCGTCTTTCCTTCAAACTACCTTCATTGCAGTGAACCGGTGACAAGCGGTGAGAAGTTTGTCCTGGTGTCATGGATAAATGGTCCCAGGCCGGTGAGTTGGATCTAGCTGCTGATCGTTGAAGGGAAGTAAGCGTCACGATAGAACTCTCTGGCTTCTCTGATTTGCCCCAGAATCTCGCCGAGTATCGTTCCCGCCGGAGCATCGAGCGTCGAATTCCAGAGTTCGCGCACTTGCTCGTCAGTAAAAAACGTCCGTTTCGTCCATCGCTCGTCGCCGTAAGCATAATGAATCATGGGCGCGCTCACTTTTTCAGCTGGCCAATAATTATGATCCGACAAATGGGTGACATTCAATTTCAGGCCCAACTTTACCACTGCCAGCCCAAACGCGTACATAATGTCTTCCCAACGGCGCCGGGGAAAAGCTTCGACTGCTTCCAGCCACGTCGTGCCCAACGCATGCGCCTCAGTAATAGGAATGACGTAGGGAACACCACAGCGCAACGAGTCCTTTTGTGGCTCAAGCTGCTCGCGATTCATGCCAAGCCCGCGCAAGGCATCGCTGACAAAGTCCCGATCGTAGTTCATATAAGTAATGAAATCGCCAGAGAGCACTTCGGGGAATTCTGCCGCCCGAGCGAAGATCATGTCCGGATCACAGAGCACAATCAGCACGTCCTGGCCGGCAAAGAGTGCGGCAGCCCGCATTAGACTGGCGGCAGTATTGCGCGGCGCGTATTCATCACCCATCGCATTGGTGCGGTAACCTGGCGCGCTATAGATGCTGCAACCGGCTTTCGCCAAATCACGAAAATCCGGATGCCAGTCAGCTCCCGAGTCATGAACAATTATGACTGGCTGATGATTCATGCGGGTGACACACGAGTAGTAAAAAAGCTTGCACTGCCACCCCATGTACGCATTGTTCTCTGCGGAAACAACTATCTGGTGATTCGAGCTCATTATTAGTTTTCGCAGGCGCCGAGACTCGCGAATGCTAACGGCTTTTTTCCGCGAAGACAACGAGCTCGCTCGAAAAGAAAGGCCTGAAATTCCGGCTCGCGGTCCGCTACCGAAGTTTGGGTTTGTGGGTTCTGGTCTTTCGTGATACGCTAATCCGCGTATGAAGCAACTCACGCAGGAAGAGTTTCTGGGTCTGATTCGTGATGACGTGGAAACTGAAGGGTCGCAAAAGGCGCTGGCGGCTAAGCTGGACGTTTCTGAGACGTATTTAAGCGATGTGTTGAGAGGGCGTCGGGCAGCGGGTAATAAGATCTTAACCCGATATAACCTGCGCGCGGTGACAAGCTACGCGCCGGCAGAGAAAGAGGAGAAAGAAACGAAATGAAAGACGCAACGCATATCGCAGTATTGTTGGATCGCTCAGGATCAATGGGTGTGGTGAAGGACGAAACCATTAGTGGGTTTAACTACTTTCTGAAAGAGCAGAAGGCGGCTGGGGACAACGCCACGTTTACACTGGTTCAGTTCGATAGTGAGAGCACCGACGTTGTGCATGAAGCCAGACCGGTTCGCGACGTGCCTGATTTGAATCAGGATACCTATCAACCTCGGGGCAGCACGCCGTTACTTGATGCGCTGGGCCAAACCATCATCAGCACGGGAAGAACGTTGGCGTCGATTCCCGAAGCGAAGCGACCCGACAAGGTGGTGTTTGTGGTGATCACGGACGGCGAAGAAAACGCCAGCCATCAGTTTACCAAGGCCCGCGTAAAGGAAATGATCGATCACCAAGCAGGAAAGTACAACTGGAAGTTCATATATCTCGGCGCGAACCAGGATGCCTTCGCGGAAGCCGGCGCAGTCGGGATCGCAATGGCGACCGCGGCAAACTATAGTCCTGCCAGAACGGCGGTGGCCTTTGCGGGAACATCGGCTAACGTTGCCAGCTACCGCAGATCAGGACGGGCGGAGAGCCTCGTGTATTCTGATGAGCAACGCGAAGAGATGGTCAGCCCTGAGGAGCCCGAAGACCCCGAAGACAAAGAAGAGTAACTCTCTTTCATGGAACGAGGCGGCCTCGACGGAAATGGCGAGGCCGCTCGGCTGATGATCTGCTTTACATTGACTGGAGAATATTTCGCCAGCGAGCGAGGTCGGGCTCCTTGAAGAGAACGATCCTGACAGTACTTACGTGTCGGGGTTGCAGGGCGGCAAAGGTGCGAATACTTTCGAGCATTAACTTGGCCGCCAGATCCATCGGTACCTCTCCCACGCCGGTTCCCAGCGCCGGGAAGACGATTGAGCGCGCCCTGCGCACTTCCGCCCCGAGCAAAACTCGCAGGGTCGCACGCTGCAAACAGACGGCGCCTTCGATGGCCGCCACAGCATGGGCAATCCAACGAGCCCGGAGTTCACCGGCGCGGGTCCAAATCACATCGCCCATCGCCGCCGGCGCGTGAGCAGCAGCCTCACGTTCGACCGAATCGCCGGCGGACTGGCGCAACACATTGGCCACGCCGAGCCTCATGGTTAGCTCTTTATTCGCGGCGCTGACGATCACGTCGCTTTCCTGGACCGCGAGATCCCCGACGGCCAGCTCAACCTGTAAGTCGCCGACCCTGGCCGTGTCCGGCGTCGTGTTAATCAACTCCGGCATTGGTTCGGCCACTACAGCGAGCGTCCTGGCCATTGCGGCTGCGTTTGAGAAGCGCTCCGCGGGAAGTTTGCGTAACGCGCGCTCGATGACCGAAAAAAGATAAGCTTCGCCCGGCTCACGTGCTGTTGGCGGCGTGTAAGGCCGTTCCAGGTGAGCGGTTCTGAGCGCCGATATGTCACGTTCCTCAAAGGGACATAGTCCGGTTGCCAGGAGGTGTCCGGTCGCCCCCAGCGCATAGATGTCCGTATGACGGCCTATCTGTCGGCCATACCACTGTTCCGGAGCCATGAAACTGGGCGTTCCGGCGACGTGGTCTGAATTCTCCTCTTTGACCGGATCGATGGCGATTCCGAAATCACCGACCGTTGAGACACCGCTGCCGCGTAAGAACAGATTGGCCGGCTTAACATCGCGGTGAATAATTCCAGCCTGGTGGATAGCGTGCAGACCATTGGCTCCGTCGATCAGGATACGACAGATCATATTGACGGGTAGATGCCATTGCGCCAGTTGTAATTGCGTTATCAGTTCATCGAGATCGATACCATCGATGTAGCGCTGGATGACGAAAGGCACGTCGAATTCGTACCCGGCATCCAGCACGCTGACGACATTTGGCGAGATGACGCGCGCGGCCAGGTGCGCTTCCCGAAAGATATTTGAATCGACCGTAGCTTTGAAAGTCTTGATGACCAGCGGCATTTGGAGGATGGGGTGGCTGGCGAGATAGGCTGCGCCCATCGCTCCTTCACCGAGTTTGCTGTGCACCCGCAGATGTCGGAACCGTCCTCCGATCTTCAGACGCTCATCGATGCCAGTAGTTTCATCAGGCCTGGTAACAGTGGCGGCCCCTGAAGCTGTGATGTCGCCGGCAGAGTCAACCTCGTCCCCGACAGTTTCGTCCGCTTTCTTGAGAGTGAATGCTTCTGAATCAGCCATCGACGCTCCTCTTGATCCGCAAGTTTTCTGCTGCCGTCAGTCTCTCTGCCGGCGCCGGAGTCTGCATTACTTACACGGATCGACCAGCGAATACTTTGCACGAATAGCCTTGGCCCGCGCTTCCATTTGAGTCGCTTCGGCCCCTCGGTTTGTCTTTCGTAACAGAGCAGCGTAGTTCTCCAGCGTCTCTGCAACGGCAGGATGCTCTTTCCCCAGCATCTCTTGGCGCACTGACAAGGCGCGCTTCATAAGCGGTTCGGCCTCTGGGTACCTGCCCTGGTCAACATAGAACCTTGCCAAGCCGTTAACGCTGTATGCTACCTCTGGATGGTGTGGGCCAAAGGCCAGCTCCAGGCCTTCTATTGATTGCTTGTAAGCGCTTTCGGTCTCAGCGCTCCGGCGTTGTCCGGCATAAATCGTCGCCAGAGTGCCAAGACTTCGCGCGATGTACCAGTGTTGCGGCTCCAGTTTTTTCTTGTAGATGGCCAAAGCATCGTTTTCATACTTCTCGGCTTTGTCGTACTCGAGTCGCACGGCGTAAAACTGCGCCATGTAGTGCAAGATGGTCGCTACCCTCGAGTGGCCCCCGCCCTTAACGTCTTTCATCTCCTCGAGTGCCTGGTTGAAAAGGGACTCAGCTTCTGTGTATTTGTTCTGCTCGCGACGGATCCTCGCGAGGGTCGTGTGGCCGAGCGCCAGAGTCTCATCATTTTGCTCTGGACTCTTCTCATAAATGGCAAGAGCGCCCCGTTCAAATGCCTCTGCTTCTGCGTAGTTCGCTAATCCCAGGCTGGCCAAAGCCAGGTTGTGCAGATAGGTTGCCTCTTGTGAGGACCCCATGCCTCTCGCCTGTCGGCTGAGCGCCAAAGCTTCCTGGTACTGAACCAGAGCGTCTGCGAATCGACCCTGATAGAAATAAGTCAGGCCCAACAGATTGCGTGTACTTGCCTTCTCAAGGTCTCTGTTCGTTGCCGGGGACGCCTTGTTGATTATTTCAAGCGAATTCTTCAGGATCCCTTCAGCCTTAAATGTATGACCTCGCGATGCCTCGACGCTGGCAATCCGGTTATAACTTTGAACGAGTCCGACATCATCGGTAGCTAATGTCTTCCTGCGAATTTCAACCGCGAGTTCGAATTGCGTTTGTGCCTCTGGATACATATCCAGTTGCTGAAACGCTCCGCCCAGGTTGCTGTAGAGTAAGGCCAGGTCCGAATCATTGTCTGGAATTTTCTTCCGAATTTCGAGGGCTTGTTCGTAATAGCTCCTGGCCTGATCATAGTTGTGCTGGCCCTCATAGGCGACGCCTATGTAATTCTGGACCCGAGCGACTTCCCCGCTTTCCGCTCCCTCCCTTGCCTTCTCCAGATCCCAAGCGCGGTTAAAGTAATCCATAGATTGTGCGAAATTAGCTTGCTGGGGCATGCCTCTTGTCCGCCTGGCAAGCTGAGAATAGAGGACAGCGATATTAATCAGCATCTCCACTTCGCCGTTCTTGTCCTCCATCCCTTTGTATATTGAAAGTCCTTCCCGGTACTTCTCTATCGCCTCTGGCAGGTTGTCACTCCTGTATAGAGCATTGGCGC
>Ga0137409_10004854_pt1 | contig 14088 bp, 14 predicted proteins | sample CZODoug1_16funga_FD_122059 | JGI IMG/M metagenome (GOLD analysis project Ga0137409, IMG submission 122059) | Vadose zone soil fungal communities from Angelo Coast Range Reserve, California, USA - CZODoug1_16fungal (Hybrid Assembly) | ecosystem: Environmental > Terrestrial > Soil > Vadose zone... | reverse complement strand
CGGTGCGCAGTGGGGAGACGAAGGCAAGGGCAAGATCGTCGACCTGCTCGCGCAACACTCGGACCTCGTGTGCCGCTACCAGGGCGGCCCGAACGCGGGGCACACGATCGTCGTCGGCGACGAGACGTACAAGATCCGGCAGATCCCGAGCGGCGTCGTCACCGGCAAGACGTGCATCATCGGCGCCGGCTGCGTGATCGACCCGCAGGTCTTCCTGGCCGAGGTCGACCGGTTCCTCGACGCCGCGCCGTATCCCGGCGCGTATCTGCGCCCCTTTCTCCGCCTGTCCGGCGGCGGTGGGCTGGTATCGACCTTGCCGGACATGGTCGCGCTGCTGCGCAGCCTTTTGCCGGGCGGCGACACGCTGCTCAAGCCTGCAACCATCGCCTCGATGATGACGAATCAGTTGCGCGAGGGGCTCAACATTCAATTTCCGATGAGCGGTGTAGCGCACGGCAAGGGTTTCGGACTGGCAGGGTCCGTCACGCTTGCGCCCGGCGAACTCGAGCCCGCGTGCGTGATCGGCGAATTGCAGTGGGGCGGCATCGCCGGCACGCACTGGTGGATATCGCCAAGGGCCAAACTTGCCGCGGCGCTGATGACGCAGCGGCAAATGGGTTTCTGGCATCCCTTCTCGTTCGAGTTCAAGCGGCTGGTCTATCAAGCTTGCGGTGCCGCGTAAGGCAGCCGCGCGAGAAGATGCCGCAAGTTTTCAGGGTCGTGGCGATCCGGAATGGCTCATCGAAACCGAGGTCGACGCGGTAGTCTGATACGAAAGGGAGGCGTCATGCTCAGATCAGCGTTTGCAGTGCTGCTAGCCGTCATGTTGCCCGCGTCTGCGGCCGATCCCGATCCGGCGACCATGGCGATCAAATGCGACGCCGACATCGTCTGAGTGCAGAACCCCATCGCGCCCGGCTTGAAGACCGCCGTGATTCACGGCGACCCCACCGGACCTGGCGTCTACATCATCCGCGTGCGTTTTGCGCCGGGAACCATGTCTCCGCCGCACTTTCATCCCGAGGCGCGCTACATCGTCGTGCTCAAGGGCACGTGGTGGGTTGGCGCGGGTCCGAAATGGGATCGCGAAGCAACGACGCCGGTTCCGGCCGGCAGCTTCGTCCTGCACCATCCGAACAAGATTCACTATGACGGCGCAAAGGACGAGGAGGTGATGTTGCAGATCACCGGCATCGGGCCAAGTGCCACCAAACTGGTCGACGAGGACGGCCACCCCAAATAGCTGCAGGCGACCGGCGCGTCGCTGATGTTCTGCGGTCAGCGCCGGCCGAACGGATCGCCGGCCACGCTTTTCCGTGTGGAGCGCGCAAAGCCATTTGCCGTCGCGCCGGACCCATGATGCCTTGTGCCCCGACGACCACGCACGGGTCGTGGCTCAACGACGCCGCGGCGGCGGCGTCCTGCTTCATGATCGCGTGCCAGTATTGTTTTTCCAGCGTCATCAACGCGCTGCGCAGATCGGTTCTGGTTGCCATGGGTGGTGCCTCGCTTTCCGCAGTATCGACCGCGCGAGCAACGAGCGTTCCCGACCAACAATGACCGCGGAAGATCAATCACTACGCGGTACGATCGCTCTGCGTTTCAGCAGAGAAAGAGAGATCCGCCATGTCAATCAAAGTTCTGGTAACGGCCCATGCGACTTCAGTCGGTGGCCGCAACGGACATACGCAGAGTGACGACGGCATCGTGAGCGTCGACTTGTCGGTGCCGAAAGCGATGGGTGGCCCGGGCAAGCCGGGCACCAGCACACCGGAGCACCTGTTCGCGGCAGGTTACGCGGCGTGTTTCGGCAGCGCGGCCGAATTCGTCGGGCGCCAGCTCAAGCTCAACCCGAGCAGGATCGAAATCAAAGCCGCGGTCAGCATCGGTCCGCGCGAGGCGGGCGGCTTTGGCCTCAAAGTCGATCTCGTGGCGAATGTCGCCGGGCTTTCGCAGGCCGACGCGGAGAAGGTGATCCACGCCGCCGACCAGGTGTGTCCCTACTCGAACGCAATACGCGGCAACGTCGAGGTCGGCATCACCATCAACGCAGTCTGACGCTCTTGATCATTACTCGGTGAGACGCTCATGTCGAAGGGATACTGGATCGTTCGGGTCGATATTGCCGACCCGGAAAAATACAAGGCCTACGTTGCGGCCAACGCCCGTCCGCTCGCGAAATATGGCGCCCGCTTTCTGGTTCGGGCGGGCAAGTTCGAAAACCCCGAAGGCGGCAGTCGTTCACGCAACGCGGTAATCGAATTTCCCAGCTATCGCGCCGCGGTGGATTGCTGGCATTCTCCCGAGTATCAAGAGGTGCTCAAGTTGCGACTGCCGGTGTCCACGGCCGATTTAATCATCATCGAAGGTTACGACGGGCCGCAGCCCGCGTAACCGGCTTCAGCCGTGAGCAGGAAGGTCTCAGTGGCTGCTCGTGGCGACATCGCCACGAAGGTTGCCACCGCGATCCTCGACTTTTTAGGCGATGTGCCCAATTCGCCAACCGCGCCGAGCCCGGTGCCCGACGCCGCGGCGCGCAGTGTTGCAAGTGCCGCTGCGGCCAAGGCAGCGGCAACCGCGGGAACGCTCGCGTTGCCGGTTGGGCCAATCGGCTGGTTGACCATCGTGCCGGAACTGCTCGCCGTGTGGAAGATCCAGGCGCGCATGGTCGCCGACATCGCGGCGCTTTACGACCAGAAGGCGGCGCTCAGCCGCGAACACATGCTGTATTGCCTGTTCAAGCACAGCGCGGCCCAGGCTGTCAGGGACCTTGTCGCGCGCGTCGGCGAACGGCTGCTCGTGAAGCGCGCCTCGCTGGCGCTTCTGCAAGCCGTCGCGCGCGCGATTGGCGTTGAGATCACGCAACGCGCGCTAAGCAAGAGCGTCGCCCGTTGGATCCCCATCGCCGGTGCGGTGGGCGTCGGGGCGTACGCCTACTACGACACATCCCGGGTGGCGGTCACTGCCATCGAACTGTTCGAGAAGTTGCACGAACAGGAGCCCGCTTAGTGAGTGTTCCCGAAGGGTTTGCGCCGCTGTTTCGGACCAGTCCGGTGCTCGATCTGATCGGCCCCATCTATTGCCGTGGAGCCGGAAGAGACCTGGCGCTGGGTCTCAGGGTCGAGCACAAGCATTGCAACGCCCGTGGAACCATCCATGGCGGAATTCTTGCGGCCGTGGCGGATGTGGCGCTCGGCTACACGCTGGCATTTGCCACCGATCCGCCGACCGCTCTCGTGACGGCCAACCTCACGCTGGATTTCGCCGGGACGGCGAAAGTCGGTGATTGGCTGGAAACGAGCGTGGACGTTCAGAAACAAGGATCACGCCTCGCGTTCGCCAACTGTTTCATTGTCGCTGCCGGCGAACGTATTGTTCGAGCGAGCGCGGTGTTTCTGGTTGCTGGAACGCTGACCGCGAAAAGCGAGGCGTAATCGCTGTCGCGTGTTTCGCTGCATTCAGTCGCGCAATGATCAAGATCGTTCCCTACGACAAGTCTTGGCCCGCGCAATTCAACGCCGAGGCTGCGGCAATCCGTAAGGCATTTGGCAGCGATGCCTTGCGCATCGAGCACGTCGGCTCTACGTCAGTGCCAGGGCTTGCCGCGAAGCCGGTCATCGACATTCAGGTTTCGGTCGCGTCGCTCGAGGCGCTGGTCGCGTACTCGGAGTCGCTGGCCGGCCTCGGCTACAGGCACGTACCGTTGGGATCATTTGACCTGGAGTACCCGTTCTTCCAGAAGCCGGCGCAGTGGCCGAGTACGCGCAGCTCAAACGCGGCCTGGCCGTGGCGCATGACGGCAATTCCCTCGCATCGCGCGAGCGCTATTCGCTTGTAAAGACCGGCTTCATCGCGTCGGTGTTGGAACGTGCACTGGCCGCGCGGTATCCTCGCCCGAGCGAGTGAAATCCACTGGAGTGTTCGTGCTGCTGACAACGAATGCGCGCGGCGTTTTTCCGATTGCTCCGACACCGTTTTTCGATGACGGCAGGATCGACACCGCGTCGATCGATCGACTGATCGATTTTTACCTCGGCTGCGGCGCCACCGGTGTCACGGTGCTGGGACAACTCGGCGAGGCGCCCAAGCTGTCGCACGATGAGAGCGTCGCGATCGCGACACAGGTGATTCGCGGTGCCGGGGAACTGCCGATCGTGGTCGGTGTTTCCGCGCCGGGGTTCGCCGCCATGCGAGCGCTGACGCACGATGTCATGGCGCGCGGCGCGGCGGGCGTGATGATCGCCAATCCGATTTACCGCGAAGTGATTCCGACGATGCTGGCCTATGTCACGCGCGCCAGTTTGCCGCAGATGGCGCCGGTCTGGCTCAAACTGGACGGCGCGCTCAATCCCACTAAACTCTTAGACGCTTTTCTCACATTCTGGCGGCAGCACGGCCAGCCGTTGCTCAAGAGCGTGCATTATCACGAGATCGCGCCGCACATCGTGCTGATGGCCTTTTTGCATCGCGTAGTCAATGGCGGCGGCTCGCTCGAACGGGAGTACGCTATCGGCACGCGACGAATGGACGTCTGTTTGCGCTATGGGCAGGTCACACTGGGGATGGAACTGAAAGTCTGGCGCGACGGCGAGAGCGATCCGCTTAAAGAAGGATTGGCGCAACTGGATCATTATCTGGACGGGCTGGGATTGGCTACTGGTTGGCTGGTGATCTTCGATCAACGAAGCGGGCTCCCTGAAATCAGCGAGCGCACGACCACGGAGACGGCGACTACACCGAGCGGCAGAAACGTCACAGTAATCCGCGGATAAGTCGCGAAAGCGATAAACAAAGAGCCGGGAAAGTATCCTCTAGCTAAAGTAAGATTAGCTGGAAAGGTTCTTCCCGGCTCTTCATTTCCATCTTTTGCGCTTTAAGCCACCTTTTCGATGCTTTCATCATAAGAATTGATCTCCTTTAGGACCTGGCGATGTGGCGCGCCGTCGCAGTTCGGGGGATAACTCCGCCACGCCACGGAGATCGGGGAGTTTCAACTCTTCGTCTCGAAATGCTTGCCGGGCGCCTGCTCTTTTCTCTATGCTAAAAGGCTTTGGAAATAAAGCCCCGGTTTCGCCACTTTCATAAGTAAAGTCCATGATTGATCGCGACGCAGCCCAAAACTACAAAAATAGTCTAACCCAATGAACAACAAACTGATCAAAGACGATCCTGTGGAGGTCCCTCTGGAGGTTATAGATGAGAAGACGGCTCTAAAGGAGAATCTGGTAAAGCACGTTCTGGATCAATTGCCGAACGCGCTGCAAGCCGCATTGCCGGCGCTTAACGCTTATCCGAACGATTCCGGAGTGTTGTTGCTGACGGTCATGGCGGCATTGATAGACGGGAAGCCCGATCATGCGCTGCGATTTTTGCATCGCTTCACCAGGAAATGGCAAGCGATCGAGTATGAAGACCAATTATTGCGGGCCATTGCGCTGGCGCAGCAGGGGCATTGGCCCCAGGCGGCGATGATTGGGAAACAGATCGGCTGGCAGAATCTTTTCAGCGCCTTTATTCATTTACCTGGAAGCTGGGCGCTGAGTGATTGGGCGCACGGCTGGGTGCGCCAGATCGAGCGGCATGAGGACCGTCAGAAGCTGTCAGGCGCCGCCAAAAAGGGGTTGGAAAGGCGAAAGGCCGAAGCCGCGAAATCGGAGCGCGCCGCCAAACTTCCTCGTGAAGAGAAGGGCGAAGAGAAAGCGCGCAAACCTCAAGCCGAAGAGACGGCCCCGGCGGAAGCCGCGCCGGAGACATCGCTTGGCGCTGAGTCTGAACTCTCGGCGCTGCCGCGTTACCAGATTCGCATCCCGTTCTCGGTCGAATTCTCCGATTCGCTCGAATCGTCGTTGGCCATCCGCGGTTCTTCAGACGAGGCTGATCGCGAGGCATTTCGCCTCCGTCATGAGCTGGCGCATCTGGGATTACTGCAAGGCTTCGACGAACTGCTATGCCTGCCCACGCTGCGCGGCATCGAGACATACTGGTATCAACTCGAAACCGTGCGCAAGGTACTGAAGCAATTCCGGGGGCGCGTGTTGCTGGCCGACGAGGTCGGACTTGGCAAGACCATAGAGGCGGGAATGGTCCTGAAAGAATATCTGCTGCGCGGGATGGCCGAGCGCGTGCTGGTCCTGACCCCGGCGACGCTGGTCGGCCAGTGGCGCGAGGAGATGGCGGCCAAGTTCGAGATCGAGTTTGCGACCAGCTACGATTCGGAGCTCAGGAACGATCCCAAAAAGTTCTGGTCGCAGCCGCGCGTCATCTCTTCAATCGCTATGGCGCGCCGCGCCGAACATCAGGAGATCCTGGTCAAACAGAATTACGACCTCGTGATCGTTGACGAGGCGCACCATCTGAAAAATCGCGCGACGGCGAACTGGAAGATGGTCAACGCTCTCAACAAACGCTTTTTGCTGCTGCTCTCGGCGACGCCCGTTCAGAACTCGCTCGTCGAGCTTTACAACCTGCTGACGCTTCTCAAGCCGGGAATCTTCAAAACCGAAAAGGAGTTTCGCGGCAGTTATATGACCAGCGGCAAACCGCGCACGTCGGCCAATAAAGACAGGATGCGCGACCTGATGCGTGACGTGATGATTCGCAACACGCGCTCGCTGGTCGACGTCAAACTGCCGCCGCGCCATGCGACGACTCTGCGAGTAGACCCGTCCGACGAGGAGCGCGCCTGTTATCTGGAACTGACCGGCCTTGTCGCTCAAGCCCACCGCAATGCCACTACACAAGAGCGGATGGCGTTGCGTTACCTGCTCTCGGCCGCCGGCTCGACCGCTTCCACCGCGGCTGGCGCGATAGCGCGGCGCCTCGAATCGCGCAATGGGAATCGCGAATGGCGGAAGTTGCAGGAGCGCTACGCCGCCATCGCGCCGGGCAGCAAAGAGCAAGCGCTGGTCGAATTGCTGCGCCGCAATCCCAATGAAAAGAAGATGCTCTTCGTCCATCACCGCGAGACATTGCGCCGGTTGGCTGAATTGGTTGAGCGCGAAGGCGTCGCCTGCGAGCAGTTCGAGGGCGGAATGACGGGGCCGGAAAAGGACGCCGCTGTCCGTAGCGAGCGATCGGCGCGCCGGAGTTTCTGCGATTAGGCTTCGCGGCGGAATTGCCCGCCGGCGCCGAACGCGCGAGTCTCGAATCGGACTGGCTCGAAAAATTCTCCCGATTGCTGGACAAGCGTGGGCGGCGGTTGAAGTTCGCATCGAGCGCTGAGGTCCCGCCGCTCGGTCACGTCGAACGCCTGGTAGAGCGCAATGTCGTATTGCAGAACGCCGTTTACCGTTTGTCCCGGGTCGAACCGGCATGGACGCGCTATTTGATCTTCATCTTTCGCTATACCGCGATCTCCGACGAGAAACGCGAGGGGATCATCAGCTTCGGACTCAACCTGATCAATGGAAGCGCGAGTGATCCTATGGTTGGCCAGCTGCTGGCTGCGGCGGTGGACGAAAACGCGACTGAGGCGGCGACGAAACCGGCGCCCTCGCAACTGCCCGCCGACTGGACGGCGGAGCGGTTGAAGAAAGCGATCACTCGCGCCGCTCCGGTTCGCGTCCGCTCGCAATTGAGCCAGTTCGTCAACGGAATGCAGCGGCGATTGGATCGGGATCTGGAGCGCCTTCACGAATACTTCGGCGGATTGCGCGAAGAGTCGTGGCGCAAATTGAAGAGGCAGAAAGGCGACGCCGCGCGCGAACGCTTGCGAATGGAGGCCGCCGAACGCGAGTACCAGGCCAAGGTTTCCGACCTCAAACAGAAATACGACCTGCGCGTCAACATCGAGCCGGTTCAGACGCTGGAATTGATCAGCCAGGTCCGACGCGTCGCGCTCGCCATCAAGCGCCGCAAAGGCGAACGCAAACTGGCGCTGGATTGGAACCCGATCGGGAGACAATTAGATCCGCCCCCGTGCGAATGGAGCTTCGTCGCCGAAGGCTCGCGAATGATCTGCGACGATCAATTGCACATCGTCAGCCCGGCGGGACACTCGCCCTGCCCGCAATGCGGCAAAGAGTATTGCCGGGTCTGTTCGCCGCGCCGTTGTCCGAAATGCGGCAGGGAAGAGAAGGAATTGGCCGCTTCCGGGAGTTGAAGCCTTTCGGACTGGTTTATTCAGCTTCACCAAAGACGTTTCACCGGGTAGTCGTCGAAGGCTGTATCAGATCGGGCAGATGGGCCTGCGCTTCTTCAATGGTAATCGTCTCATACATAGTTCGTTCTCCCTCTCGCGGCTATTTTCCGTCTTTCGCGTTTCCAAACGCGTCCTGATCTCCTACCGCGCGTAAAATGCGCCCTCGCTCGAAATCTTTCAACCAGCGTCCAGCGAACGATTCAGCTTCAACTCATCCTGCGGCGCCGCTTCCGCAATTTGTTGCATAAGTGATTATCGTTGCAAGGTGTTCACGCAGAAACTTGCCTCGACCGCTTCCTGCTCGAGCTTCCGATCGGTCTTCAACAAATGATCGATGAGTTCGACACAGTCGATCAGCAGACTCTCGGCGCGAAGCTGCATCAAACCTTCACGTTCGTTCGCGTTCAATGGTTGTGATCGCCCCATGTAGAGATTGCAGACGGCGCCGTCCATCGCCAGCGGTTCGACCTCGCCGAGATTCTTCCGCAGATGCGCCAGAATGCGAAGCCCTCCTACATCCAGATCGCCCCAGTGGAAGAACGGAAGTTCAGGGCGCCCCGCGCGAATCTTGCTCAACATCCCGACCACGGCCGGACCCGCAAACCCGCCGGTATAGATCGCCAGTATAGAAACGGGCTTGGCCGCGATGAACTCGCTAAAACTGGTCGAATTTTCCACGGTCACCACCGCGCTCCCGTCGCAACTATGCGCAGTCACATGGTTCAAAGTCGTCGCGGGGATCGCGACACCGGCGATAAACGGCGTGAGATCAAGTGTCTGATGATCGGATTGCAGTATCAGCGGCCCTGCGATCGGCACATACTCCGGCGCGCGCTCAAGCCGATACGCCCGCAACAGCGCTCCGTCGTCGTCCCCAAAGACCACGCTTTCGGGATCATGCCGCCGCAGCGTCCTGATCACTGCGCCACGCAAGTCTTCAAAACGTTTGCTGTCGCCGAACAACTGCACGCTGAATTTGCGTTCGAGCGCCGATTCACGCAATTGCGCCAGCGCGGCCAGCGCCGCGAGCAGGTCACGGTTCCACCGCGCATCAGCCTCGGTGGTCGACAGCTTGAGCGGCGAGATCGAGGCGTGGTTATCGAGCCGATGCCGCGCCCATCCGAGAAAATCACCGTGCCAACCGGCCTGCGGCGTCTGCTCCGCCAATAACCGGCGCAAGCTCGCCTCCTGTTCGTTCAACGGCGCGCGACCAAGCAGCCTGTAAACAGTCTCTGCGCCTTCCGCGATCAGATCGACTTTATCCAGCCAGTTCCCGTCTTCCCATTTGCGCCAATGCAAGCGCAGGCAACCTCGGTCGGCCAATCGTTGCAGCGCTTCGTTCGTTTCGCGGCGCACCGCAAAATCCGGCGCGTGAAAATAATCGTGATGCTGGTCTTCGTTGAGCCTGACGCGCACAACCTGGCGCCGGCCCGGTTGCTCATACTGATCGAGCAGCGCATTGAGAATCGAACGTATCAGCTTCCCCAATTCACTCCGCATAGGCTTTGACTTCTTCGCCCCTCGCTTCCTCCGCGCCGATCGACAGGAGTCGCGCCGCATAATTTCGATAGGGTTCGATCAGGACGCTGTCGCCGACAGCCATTAAGACCAGGCTCGTGCAGATCTTCGGGACCAGATATTCGCAGCGTTCGAGCGGCGTGGCCGTGATGACCTGCAAGTTGAATTTTTGAAACAGGTCGAGCGTCGAACCGATGTGCTGTTGATCCATCTTGGAAAACGCTTCGTCGAAAGCCACCAGGCGGATCGTCGGACGCCCGCTGAGATTCGTGCGCGCGGTCCTCCGGTTCGACGTCAATCCATCGCCGCTGCGGTACAACTGCAGAAACGAGGCCGCGATCGTCAAATAAAACGGTGTCTGCGTTTCGCCGCCCGAGGTATGGCCCATGATCTTGCTGAGCTGCGAACGCTGCCCGTCGCTGTGCTGCACTTCGATGTCATAACTGAGATAACGGCGGTAATCCGTCAACCGCTCCAATTCCCGATCGCCAGAGGGTTCGGTCAATTGCCGGTAGAAATCATCGAAGGACTCTTTGTGCTGTTGATAGAAAACGCTGGCGAAGAGCGGTTCCGAACCGAGCAACTCGGCGCCCATGATCAAATGATAATGCCCGCGCATTTCCTCGTTCGGCCGGTGCATGAAGCGGTATCGTTTGCCATTGAACTCGAGGCCGTGCAGGGCATCGTTGATACGGTCGAGTTCCTGTTGGGCCATTCGGATATTTTCGCGCAATTGGTGTAACACGTGTTCCCGCAATTGCTGGTCGGCGCGGCGCTGCTCTTCGGCAATCTGCTCCTGGTATTTCGGCAATTCGGTCGCGTTCAGCCGCTGCTCCTCATTGAGATAACTGTCGCTCTCAAGATCGAACGCGGCGCCGGCGAACTGGTAAAGGGTGTTGTATCTGGTCGCCTCCTGGGTCAACTGCTGCTGTTCGTTGTTTGCCTGTGTATCAAAAGCTTTGGCCCGGCTGGCCGCATTCGCAATTAGTTCGCCGAATCCAGAATCCCCTGCAGGCTGTTTATCGATCGCTTTCAATCGTTCGTCGAGCAATTCTTCCGCCGGAATGATCGCCTTCGGATACCTGGCGCGGGTCTCATCGGCCTGCTGTCCGGCTTCGCCATACTCGCGCATCGCTGCGAGCTTCCGCTCGCCGAGCGATCGCAGCTCGATCTCCAACTCGGTCAAATGCCGGCCGATCCGTTCCTTCGCCGCCTCTTCGGTCGCCACCAATAATTGCAGCCGGCCGACCTCTTCCTGCAACGCTGCAATCCCGCCTAAATCTAGCGATTGCAACTCGGATCTGATTTCATACGCCAGCTTCCGTAAATCGCTTGCATCGAGCGGCGCGTCGAACCGTTGCCGCAGCTTGCCGAGTTCATACACGCGCCGCAGCATCGTCACCTGCGTTTCAATCATCGTTGATTGCGGTTGCAGTTCGAGCAGGCGCTCACGGATGCTCTCCAACTCACTCTCCAGCGCTTCGATCTGCGAACGCTGCGCGCGCGATCCGATAAACCATGGGCGATAGCTCTCCGGACGAATCGCCCGGACCGTCCACTCGCCATAGTAGACGACATTGGGAGTAACCGCGCGACGGTGACTGCGCAATTGCGCGACTTCATCGCAGGTTATGATGTCACCGAGGATCGAATCGATATATGCGCGCAATCCGGCCTCCGCGGTTTCGACCTGCAGCGCCAGCGAGCGAGGGCGCGCTTGACGCGCTTCGTTGCTGACCCTTTCCAGATCGAGCAGTGCGGCTTCATACAGTTGTTCGCGCGCACGGGCTTCTTCGAGGATGCGCAGCGCCGCATCGAAATGCTTGGGCGGCGGGACGATCGTGAAGCGGCGGGCGCCCAGCATCGCTTCGACCGCATCCTGCCATCGTTCATCGGGAATCTCGAGAAGTTCGCAGAGCAGCGGCGGACGCGCGCCGATCAGTGGCGCCAGCAGATCTCGCATCCGTTCGACCTCGCGCCGGTATGACGCCTTGCCGGTCCTCCGCAATGATTCGAGTTCCTCTTCGAGAATCTTGCCGCGCTTGAGCAGTTCGTTGCACTGATCATTGATTCTGACCTGGCGCCCCTTAACGCGATTGAACGCCTCTTCGAGCAGCGGGAACGTTTCGTCGATCAATCCCGGCAGTCGTTCCGGCGGCGGCTGGCCGTCGGTCAACGCGGCAGCCTCGCTGAGCAGATCGCGAAGCTTTTCGGCCTCAGCGGGCTCGAGCGCATTCGCTTCCAGCAGCGGTTGGAAAGCCGACGTATCGCGCCGCAGATCGCCGCGCAATGCCACCCATCGCCGCTCGATCTCGCCGGCCTGCTGTTCGGCTTCGTCCAACTGCCTTTGCAGATCGTTCCGGCGGCGAACGATATCGGACTGCTCCAATTGCATTCGTGCGTCGAAGAACGCATCCTGCGCGCCCTTCAGCGATGACTGAATTCTGCCGATTTTGCGTCGAACCTCGGCGATCTGATTCTCGGTCTCGGTCATACGTTCGGCCAGGGCCCTGGCGCGCCGATCGAGTTCGACGACGCGCAGCAGGCATACCAGCACCGTGTATTCCGCGTGCCGGTCGCGCAGCCGCCTGACTTCGGCTTGTCGTTCGATAATCGCGCGCAGCGCGCCGAGCTTCTCCTTCACTTCGTTGGAGGCTCGCGACAGCTGATCCAATTGCTTCTTGACTTGACGAAGCGTCTCCGTGTCCAGCCGCTTCTCCTGCAACAGCCAGCGTTCGACGAACTCACCGATGTTGCGGATCGGCTGGAAGGTTAAGGCGCGCAGGAACAGTTCGGGGAAGCGCTGATTCAATCCGCCGAGGCGATCGAGCATCTGTTCGAGGTATTCGTTGACATGATCGAAGCTGCGCGCGCCGCGCCGGTTCTTCAACAGTTGTTTCAACTCGCGCCGCGCGAGTTCTCGCCCATCGCGCAGAAACAGACCAGGATCCAGGGCTTCGGCGAGGATAAAATACATTCGATCGCCCGAAGAGCCCTTGCCCTCTCCCGCCTCGATGCACGCGCCGATGGTCAGTTTCGCATCATGCATCCGATCCCAAAATTCAAGCGCCAGATAAGCCACGGTATTGCCGGGACGCAACCACCGATCCTCACCGATCTTGCCGCGCACATAGGTATCGAGCGTTCGCTCGGAACGCTCCTGGCCCTGCTGCGCCGAGCTGTTGAACCGAATCTTCTGCAACTCGGCGATCAGGACCACCTGCATCGCATCCAGCACCGATGACTTGCCCGTGCCGTTGGCGCCCGCCAGATAAAGACTGTCCTCGACCTCGATCACCTTGTGATCGAACCGATGCCAGTTGTGCAAAAAGATTCGGGTTAGTGAAATCATGATTCAAGGCCGCGGTCATTCTTCCTTGTTGCGGTCATACTCCCGCAACTTCTCCGCCAGCGCGGAAATTCCGCCCGCCGGAACGACCGCCTCGAGCGTCGGCAAAAGTTCGATTAAATTATTGGTGTCGTTAATGCGCGGAGCGCCGCCGCCCGCCGCCCGGACCAGCTTCAGATCGTGCAAGGTCCTCAGCGCGTCTTCCAGGCTCCCTTTCTTTCTCACAGTCTGACCGGGAAAGAATTCCGAGTAGCGTTGCGAGATCTCACCGATCGCAACCACGGGATAGCGAGTCAGCGTCACTTCGAGTCGCTCGCGTTTTTCGGCGTAGATCAGGCGCAGCAGCAACAGCCAGATCGTCGTGTCCCGGTTGAGCCGGCGGCGATGCGCGCCTTCGGTGTGCGTAACCTGAAAAATGCCCAAACGCTCGTCGTGGCGCAACTCCCATCCAGCCACGCTCAGGTAATCCCGGATCGAGGCCGCGCGCCTCGCGATGAAATGGTAAACCCGCCGCTCGCTCTCTTCTTCGCGCCAGATCAATCCGTCGGCCAGCAGTCGCCGAATCGCTTCGGCAAACTGCGCCTGCTCGTTCGGCGATAGCCGGTTGTATTCTTCCAGGAAAGCGGTCAGCGCCATAATGCTCGTTTATTCGGCCGGTTCCGGTTGCTCTGCTTCAGACTTACGAATCACAAAATCTCTGAACCCGACCCCGTCGCGTTCAACCCACTCGGCGTTTTCCGACTCTTCGACGCGGTATCCAAGCGAGCCGTCGCCGTAATTACGCAAATAGATCAGCAACGGCAGATCGTCGGGTCCTTTGATGGGCGTGCCATCGGGCAGCTCACCAGAGGAATCGATTGCCGCGCCGGCATAGCGGTCACGATCTCTCCACATGCCGGTCGCATCGAAGTTCTCGAGTGCGAAACCGAGCGGGTCCATTACCGAATGACACGCCGAACACGTCGGACTGGAGCGATGCTTCGCCATCATCTCGCGGACCGTGAGCGCTTTAATCGTGCCGATGTCCTTATCATTCAAGGTCGGAACATTCGGCGGCGGCATTGCCGGCGGCACGCCTTCA
>Ga0137409_10004853_pt1 | contig 14088 bp, 12 predicted proteins | sample CZODoug1_16funga_FD_122059 | JGI IMG/M metagenome (GOLD analysis project Ga0137409, IMG submission 122059) | Vadose zone soil fungal communities from Angelo Coast Range Reserve, California, USA - CZODoug1_16fungal (Hybrid Assembly) | ecosystem: Environmental > Terrestrial > Soil > Vadose zone... | reverse complement strand
GCCCACGGCGTCTTCCGCGCGATCCTCTCGCTCGAGGGCGAGACGGTGGTGGGGGTGGACGCGGTGATCGGCTACCTCCACCGCTGCCACGAGAAGCTCGGAGAGACCCTTACCTACACCCAGTACCCGTCGATCGCATCCAAGACCGACTACGTGGCCGCGATGTGCAGCGAGCTGGCCTATGTGCGCGCGGCCGAGGCGGTGGGCAAGATCGAGGTGCCCAAGCGGGCCCAGTACCTCCGGGTGATCGTGAGCGAGCTGCAGCGCGTCGCCTCGCACTGCCTCTGGCTCGGCACCTGGTGTCTCGACATGGGCGGCGCGCTCGGGGGCGGCGCCACCGTGTTCCTCTACTGCATCCGCGAGCGCGAGTGGGTGCTCGATCTCTTCGAGGCGCTGGTGGGGGCGCGGCTCCTCTACGGCTTCCACCAGGTGGGCGGCGTCCGCTACGACATCCCGGCGGGCTGGGCCCAGAAGTGCCGCGAGACCATCGCCCTGATCGAGCGGCGGCTCATCGAGTACGAGGACATGCTCGAGCGCAACGCCTTCTTCCAGGCGCGCACCCAGGGCGTGGGCACCATCTCGCGAGAGCTGGCCCAGACCGTCGGCCTCTCGGGCCCGCTCATCCGGGGCTCGGGGGTGAGCTACGACATCCGCCGGCTCGAACCCTACTCCTCCTACGAGGATTTCGACTTCAAGGTGCCGGTGGAGACCGCGGGGGACTGCTACGCGCGCTACCGGGTGCGGATGGTCGAGTTCCGCGAGTCGATCAAGATCGTGCGCCAGGCCCTCGACGGGCTGCCGGAGGGCCCGGTCTCCTCCCGCCCCGGGGTGAAGTCGGTCGGGCAGGTGCGGGTGGCCAAGGGCGAAGGTTACGCGCGGGTCGAGGGCCCGCGCGGCGAGGTGGGCTGCTACCTGATCTCCGACGGCTCCGCCAAGCCCTATCGCATGAAGTGGCGGGGCGCGTCCTTCTCCAACCTCTCGGTGCTGCCGCACATCCTGATCGGCACCAAGGTGGCCGACGTGGTCGCGATCATGGGCTCGGTCGACCCCGTCTTCGGCGAGGTGGACCGCTAGCATGCCCGCGCTGCCCCCGCTCGCCACGGAGGCGATCCACGCCTTCATCGTGGGATTCATCGTCCTCAACGTCATCATCGGCATGGTGACCTACGTCACCCTGCTCGAGCGCAAGTTCGCGGCGCGGATGCAGTCCCGCATCGGGCCCTACCGGGTCGGCCCGCACGGCCTGCTCCAGCCCATCGCGGACGCGCTCAAGCTGATGATGAAGGAGGACGTGGTCCCGCGGCAGGCGGATCGGCGGGTCTACAACCTGGCCCCGATCGTGTTCCTCGTGCCCTGCATGCTGATCTTCGCCACCCTGCCGTTCGCCCCCGGGCTCGGGGTCGCCGATCTCAACATCGGCATCCTCTTCTTCCTCGCGGTCTCCGCGATGGAGATCGTCGGCCTCTTCATGGGCGGCTGGGGGTCGAACAACAAGTACGCGCTGATCTCCGCGATGCGTGCGGTCAACCAGATCATCTCCTACGACCTGCCGTTCATCTTCGTGGCCCTGATCCCGGTGGTGCTGACCGGCTCGCTCCGGCTCTCCGACATCGCGGCGGCCCAGGCCGGGATGCCGTTCGTGCTCTGGGCCCCGTACTGGCTTCCGCTGGGTCCGCTCGCGTTCCTCGCCTACATCGTGACCACCCTGGCCGCCGAGAATCGGGTGCCGTTCGACATCCTGGAGGCCGAGTCCGAGCTGATCGCGGGCTTCCGCGTCGAGTACTCGGGCATGAAGTTCGCCCTGATCCAGCTCGGCGAGTACGCCCACGTGATCGGGACCTCGTTCCTGGGCGCGCTGCTGTTCCTCGGCGCGTGGTCGGGGCCGTGGTCGGACACGTCGGCCGGATGGGGCGCCACCTGGTTCCTGCTCAAGGCCATGTTCGTCTTCCTCCTGGTGACCTGGATCCGCTGGAGCTTCGTGCGCATCCGGGTGGACCAGATCCTCGCCATCTCCTGGAAGCTGCTCCTGCCCGCGAGCCTGGTGCTCCTGATGGCGACCGGTTTGGTGGTGGCCCTGCGGAGCACCGGCAATGGCTAGACCCCCGCTCGGCGAGAGCTTCTGGCGAGACCTCTACGAGCTGTGCCGCGCGGTGGCGCGCGCGATGAAGGTCACCCTGATCAACTTCATCCGGCGGCCGGTGACCGTGCACTACCCGACCAAGAGCCGGGCCTATCCGGACCGCTACCGGGGGCTGCTCGCGCTCACCTACGACAAGGAGACCGGCGAGGAGAACTGCATCGGCTGCCGCCTCTGCGAGTACATCTGCCCGCCCCAGGTCATCAAGGTGGAGATGCTCAAGGCGGAGAAGCGCAACTTCGCCAAGACCTTCACCCTCGAGCTCTACGCGTGCGAGTTCTGCGAGCTGTGCGTGCAGGTGTGCCCGACCGACGCCATCATCATGATGAAGTCGTTCGACATGTCGACCGCGGACCGGCGCGAGCTGCTGCTCGACAAGGACCGGCTGCACGACATCGGGCTCAGGTTCGAGCCGTCGTGGGCCACCGGGAACCTGCTGCGCGACATGCAGACGCCGCCGAAGGCGGCGAAGGCGGGAGGCCCCGCCGAGTGAGTCTCGAGTCGATCGCCTTCTGGGCCCTCGCGGTGGTGCTGCTGGCGTCGGCCCTCGCGGTGGTGCTGACCCGGAACCTGTTCCACTCGGTGCTCTACCTGGCGCTGGCGCTCACCGCGACCGCGGGGGTGTTCCTGTCGCTCGACGCGGAGTTCCTCGCCGCCATCCAGCTCCTGCTCTACGCGGGCGGGGTGGTGACGATCGTGGTCTTCGCGATCGTGGTCACCGAGCGACTGGTGGGCGACCGCATCACCCAGACCAGCCGGCAGATCGCGGCCGGCCTCGGCATCGCGGGCGCCCTGCTGGTGGCGATCCTGGCGATCTTCCGCCGGGCCCCGCTCACCGTCCCGCGGCCCGCGGTCTCCGGCGACCTCACCCGCGCGATCGGGCAGAGCCTGCTCACCACCTACGTGCTGCCGTTCGAGCTGCTCGGCGTCCTGTTCCTGGCCGCCCTGGTGGGCGCGCTCTACTTCGCCCGGCCGGACGACTGACCGCGTGACGCTCCAGGCCTATCTCACGCTGGCCGCCATGCTCTTCTGCATCGGGCTGTTCGGCGTGCTCACCCGGCGAAACACCATCGGCATCCTGCTCGGCATCGAGCTGATGCTGAATGCGGTCAACATCAACCTGGTGGCCTTCGCCCGCTTCCTGGGCGACGTCTCCGGGATGATCTTCACCGTGTTCACCATCTGCATCACGGTGGCGGAGGTGGCGCTGGGCCTGGCCTTGGTCATCCTCATCTACCGGATCCGCCGCACCGCGGTGGCGGACCACCTGGACCTCCTCAGGGGCTAGCCTCACCATGGCCGCATCCGGCAACTTCGCGCTCTGGGCCTGGCTCGCGCCCGCCTTGTCCTTCGTCCTGCTGAGCCTGATCGTGCCGCTGCGCCGCTCCGGCAAGGCGGCCGCGTGGCTCTCCATCGTGCTCTCGGCGGGCGCGCTGGTCGCCGCGGTCTCCGCCTGGCGCGCGTCGGTGCCGGACATGGCGCGGCGGATGCTCTGGGAGTGGATCCCGGTGGAGGACGGGGTGCTGACCTCGGTGGGCGTGCTCGCCGACGCCGACTCCACCCTGATGCTGATCCTGGTGGCCCTCGTCTCCTTCCTGGTGCAGGTCTACTCGCTCGGCTACCTGGCCGACGAGCCGCCGGCCTCGCTCGGCCGGTACTACACCTACCAGTCCCTCTTCGCGTTCTCGATGATGGGCCTGGTGCTGGCGCCCAACTTCGTCCAGCTCTTCATCTGCTGGGAGCTGGTGGGTCTCTGCTCCTACCTGCTGATCGGCTACTGGTACGCCCGCCCCGAGGCGGCGCGCGCGGCGGTGAAGGCGTTCTGGGTCACCAAGGCGGGCGACGTGGGATTTCTGATCGGCATCGTCATGTTGTGGAGCCGCACCGGCACCTTCGACTTCTCCGAGCTGTTCGAGATGGCCCAGGGCGGGAGCGACGCCCTCACCGGTCTCGGCTTGGTCATGTTCTGCATCTACCTGGGCGCAGCCGGCAAGTCGGCCCAGTTCCCGTTCCACGTCTGGCTGCCCGATGCGATGGAGGGCCCGACCCCGGTCTCGGCCTTGATCCACGCCGCGACCATGGTCACCGCGGGCGTCTACCTGCTCTTCCGCACCGCGTTCCTCTTCGAGCAGGCGCCCGAGGTGCTGGCCGCGGTGGGCTGGATCGGGGCCTTCACCGCGCTGTTCGCGGCGACCCTGGCCTGCGTGCAGCGCGACATCAAGCGGGTGCTGGCCTACTCGACCGTCTCCCAGCTGGGCTACATGATGGCCGCGATCGGCGCCGGGTTCGCGAGCGCGGGCTTCCTGCACCTGCTGACCCACGGGGTGTTCAAGGCGCTGCTCTTCCTCGCCGCGGGCGCGGTCATCCACGCGGTCGGGACCAACGACATCTTCGGCATGGGCGGCCTCGCGCGGCGGATGCCCCAGACCTTCGTGATCTTCCTGGTCGGCACCCTCTCGCTGGCCGGCATCCCGTTCTTCGGCGGCTTCTTCTCCAAGGAGGAGATCCTGGGCGCGACGTGGGCGGGCGGGCTCACGGTGCCCTTCGCGATGCTGGTGGCGGCCGCGTTCCTCACCGCGTTCTACATGTTCCGCGTGATATTCATCGCCTTCCTCGGCGGCCCCGCGCCGGCGCCCGCGCGCCACGACGGGCACGGCGAGGCGCACGCCCACGACGCGCCCGCGATCATGGCCCTGCCGCTCTGGATCCTGGCCGCGCTGGCCATGGGCCTCGGCATCTGGTTCTCCATCTCGCATCCCGAGGGCGGCTTCGCCCCGCCGGGCTGGCTCACCCCGCTCGCGATCGGGGTCGCGGTGGCCGGCATCGCGTTCGCGTGGCTGGTCTACGGCCTGCGCGCGATCAGCGGCGATCGGATCTTCGAGCGCCTCTCGTGGATCGGGGAGGCCGCGGTCGAGCGATTCTGGCTGGACGACCTGTTCGCCCTGGTCTACCGGCGGATCATCCTGGGCGTCTCCCGGATCGTCGGCTGGGTGGATCGCTACATCGTGGACGGTATCCTCAACGTGCTCAGCGCGGGGACCCTCACCGCGGGCGACCGGCTGCGCCGCATCCAGACCGGCCAGGCCCAGGACTACGTCTACGGGATCGCGCTCGGCGTGCTGCTCCTCATGGTCTGGATGCGCTGGCCGCGATGACCCTGGCCTCGTTCCCGGTGCTCTCGATCATCACGTGGTCCCCTTTCGTGGGCGCCCTCCTGATCATGTTCCTGGCCCGGCGCAACGCGCGCCTCGTCCGCTGGCTGGCGGTGGTGTCCACGAGCGTCTCCCTCGTGCTGTCGGTCGCGGTCTACGTGGCTTACGACCGCGAGGCCGCGGGCTTCCAGTTCTACGAGGACTTCCCGCTGGTGCCCGCGCTCGGCATCAACTACCAGCTCGGCGTCGACGGCATGAGCCTGCTGATGATCCTGCTCACCTCGATCATCATCTTCGCGGGGGCCTGGGCCTCCTGGACCGTGAAGGTGCGGAGCCAGGAGTTCTACGCGCTGCTCCTGCTCCTGGTGACCGGCGTCTATGGCGTCTTCGTCTCGCTCGATCTCTTCGTGCTCTTCCTGTTCTACGAGATCGCGGTGCTCCCGATGTACCTCCTGATCGGCATCTGGGGCTCGAGCGGCGAGGTGCGCCCGCAGGGCGTCTTCGGCTGGGCCTTCGGCCGCACCGGCGTGGGCACCAAGGAGTACGCGGCGATGAAGCTGACCCTGTATCTGCTCTTCGGGTCGGCCTTCATCCTGGTGGGCATCCTCGCCCTCTACGTGGCGGGCGACTCCTCCTCGTTCTCGTTCCTCGAGATGGAGTTGACCCAGTTCGACCCGAAGCTGCAGTCGTGGGTCTTCCTCGCCTTCTACGTGGGCTTCGGCATCCTGGCCGGCATCTGGCCGCTGCACACCTGGTCGCCCGACGGCCACGCCTCCGCGCCGACCGCGGTCTCCATGCTCCACGCCGGCGTGCTGATGAAGCTCGGGGCCTACGGCGTGGTGCGCCTCGGCATGGGCCTGCTCCCGGACGGCACGCTCCAGTGGTCGTGGCTGGTGGGCACCATCGCCTGCGTCAACATCGTCTACGGGGCATTCTCGGCCATGGCGCAGACCGATCTCAAGTACGTGATCGCGTACTCCTCGGTCTCCCACATGGGCGTGGTGATGCTCGGCATGGCCACGCTCACCGAGGTGGGGCTCAACGGCTCGGTGTTCCAGATGTTCGCCCACGGCATCATGACCGGGCTCTTCTTCGCCCTGGTCGGCCTGGTCTACGAGAAGTCCCACTCGCGCGAGATCTTCAAGATGAGCGGGTTCGGCCGGATGATGCCGGGCATCGCCACCGCGTTCACCATCGCCGGCCTCTCCTCGCTGGGGCTGCCCGCGACCGCGGGGTTCGTGGCCGAGCTGCTGACGTTCCTGGGCGCCTGGCAGTCCTCGTACGCCTGGTGGCTCTTCCCCGGGGTGCTCGGCGCCTATCTCACGTCGGTCTACGTGTTGCGGGTGACCAAGCAGATCTTCTGGGGCCCGCCGTCCACCGATCCGCACTTCCTGAACCTGCCCGACGCGCGCGGGCCCGAGTGGGCGGCGCTCTGGATCCTGGTGATCACGATCGTGCTCTTCGGGGTGTGGCCCTCGCTGGCCCTCGGCCCGGTGGACACCGCCACCATGCCGCTCCTCAACCGGCTCTGGGTGCTCCAGTGAGCGGGCTCACCGTGGGCGGCCCGCTGGGGCTCGAGCTGGGCCTGGCCGTCTTGATGCTGCTCGTCTTCTTCGTGGGTCTCTTCATGCGCTCCGAGGACAAGCGCCGGGTGGGGGTGCTCAGCGCGATCGGCCTCGTGATCCTGTTCGGCCTCGCGTGGCGGGCCGAGGGGGGCACCGAGATGTTCCGCGGCGCGCTGGTGCAGGACGAGCTGGCCCTCTTCGCCAAGCGCCTGTTCCTCCTGGCCACCTTGATCGGCGTGCTCGCCTCGCTGCCGCTGCGCGCGGCGGTCTTCGCCCGCCGGGCCACCGAGTACTACCTGGCCATCCTGGCTTCGCTGCTGGGCATGCTGATCCTCTCCTCCGCCCGCGACCTGATCCTGCTCTTCGTGGCCTTCGAGCTGATGTCGATCCCGCTCTACTACCTGGCCGGCTTCCTCAAGCGCGAGCCGGAGGCGGTGGAGGCGGCGCTGAAGTTCTTCCTGGTGGGCACGGTCTCCTCGGCGGTGCTGGCCTACGGTCTGTCCTTCATCTACGGCGTCACGGGCACCACCGACGTGCGCGGCATCGCGGCCGCCATGTCGACCGGGCATCCGATGATGCTGCTCGGCATGCTGCTGGCCCTGGGCGGCCTCGGCTTCAAGATCGCCGCGTTCCCGTTCCACATGTGGGTGCCCGATACCTACGAGGCCGCCAGCACGCCCTTCGTGGCGTGGCTCTCGGTGGCGCCCAAGGCCGCGGGCTTCGTGGTGATCTTCCGGCTCTACCTGGAAGGTATGGGCGATCGGGTGCTGTTCTGGGTGCCCGCGGCTGCCGGCCTCGCGACCGTCACCATCATCGGCGGCAACCTGATGGCGATCCCGCAGCAGAACATCAAGCGGCTGCTGGCCTACTCGGGCGTGGCCCACATCGGGTACATGCTGATCGGGTTCGCCGCCGTCTCGGCCAACGGCGTCGCCATGATGCTCTTCTACCTCGTCGCGTATCTTTTTGGAAACATGGGCGCTTTCCTGGTGGTGGAGGCCGTGGAGCAGGCCGAGGGCTCGGAGGGGATCGCGGCCTTTCGCGGCCTCGCCCAGCGGTCGCCGATCCTCGCTCTGTGCATGCTGCTCTTCCTGCTCTCGCTGGGGGGCATTCCGTTCGTAGCCGGTTTCTGGGCGAAGCTCTACGTCTTCTGGGCGGCGGCGGAGCAGGGGCTTTACTGGTTAGTCCTGGTGGGTGCGGTGCTGACGGTGGTGGCGCTGTTCTACTACCTGCTGATCGCCAAGAGCATGTACATCGACGCGCCCGAGCGGCGCGATCCGATCCCGGTGCCGCCGCTCCTGTCCTTCTGCATCTTCCTCTGCGTGCTCGGGGTCGTGATCACGGGGCTCTATCCCAAGCCCCTAGTCGTAGCCGCGCTCCGAGCCGCCGGACCACTCTTCTAACCATCTAGTAGCTTTATAGACGGTTAGCCATAGGCCAGGAGCCGCGGCGCCCTGCCGCCGGCCCGGCGGCTCCCCGCGCGATACCCCAATTGGCCCGCAGCGCCGCCGGCGCACGCACCTCGCCAGCTCGCGGGCAGCCCGTCCTCTCCTGGCGGACGGCGCTGGGCGGATCGCGGCAGGGCCGGCCGCCTGTATTCGGCCCGGGCCGCCCCAGGGAGGTGAAGATCGATCTGGCCTTCGCTCACGTTGGGAACACACGCGGGATCGGATCCAGCCACGGGGCCATCCTAGTGAAATTATTGCTATATACTACGTGGGCCATGCCAGCCCTTCCGGTGGGCAAGCTGCCGCCGCAACTCCTCCAGCGCCTGCTGAATGCTCACGCTTCCGTTGATCCGCGCGTGGTCGTGGGGCCGCAGGTCGGCGAAGACGCCGCCGTGCTCGACATCGGCGATCGGTACCTGGTCGCGACCGCCGATCCCGTCACGTTCGCGACGGACGAGCTCGGCTGGTACGCGCTGCACGTCAACGCCAACGACCTCGCGGTGCGCGGTGCCCGGCCGCTCTGGTTCCTCGCCACCGTGCTGCTGCCCGACGGCGGCACGACCGAGCTCGGCGTCGAGCGTCTCTTCACCGAGCTGCGCGAGGCCTGCGCGGAGCTGGGCGTCGCGCTCGTCGGCGGCCACACCGAGGTGACGGCGGGCCTGCCGCGCCCGATCGTCTCCGGCTGCATGCTGGGTGAGGTGGAGAAGGACCGCCTGGTGACCACCGGCGGCGCGCGCCCCGGCGACGTGCTGCTTCTCACCAAGGGTGTGCCGCTCGAGGGCGCGGCGATCATCGCGCGCGAGCGCGCGGCCGAGGCCGAGCGGCGCGGCGTTTCCCCCGACGTGCTCAAGCGCGCGCGCGATTTTCTGCGCGACCCCGGGATCAGCGTGGTGCCCGAGGCGCGCGCGGCCTGCGGCGCCGCCCGCGTGCACGCCATGCACGATCCGACCGAAGGCGGCGTGGCCACCGCATGCTGGGAGCTGGCCCAGGCCGCCGACGTGGGGCTCCACGTGGATCGCGAGCGCATCCCGGTGCTGCGCGAGGGCCGCGTGCTCTGCGAGGCCTTCGGCCTCGACCCGCTGGGCACGATTGCCTCGGGCTCGCTCCTGCTCGCGGTGGATCCGGCCGACGCCGCGGGCGTGACCGCGGCCTGCCGCGCCGCCGGGGTCGACTGCGCCCAGATCGGCCGCGTCACTGAAGCCTCGCAGGGCGTGAGCCTCGCGACCGGGGGGCACGCGCGCCCCATGCCCACGTTTCCGCAGGATCAGATCACCCGCATCTTCTCGGAGGGCTAGGATGCCCCAGATCGGTTACGCGCATCGTCAGGCGCCCATGGGCCGTCGCGGCATGGTGGCCGCGTGCCACCCGCTCGCCGCGCTGGCCGGCGTGGACGTGCTGAAGTCGGGCGGCAACGTGGTGGACGCCGCCGTCGCCACCAATGCGGTGCTCGCGGTCACCCAGCCCAACTTCTGCGGCGTGGGCGGCGACATCTTCTGCCTCTACCATGAGGCGGCGACCAAGCGCGTGCACTTCCTGAGCGGCGCGGGCCGCTCGGGTGTGCGCGCCACGCTGGAGGAGCTGGGCCGGCGCGGGCTCTCCGCGGTGCCGGGGGTGGGGCCGGGTTCGGTCTCGGTCCCGGGCGTGACGCGCGGCTGGCGGATGCTGCTCGACCGCTTCGGCACCCGGCCGCTGGCCTCGCTGCTCGAGCCGGCGATCCACTACGCGGGCGAGGGCTTCCCGCTCTCCGACGTGGTCGCGCAGGCCATCCGCGAGAAGGCGCCCGCCGCGGACGATCCGGAGTGGCATCGCGTCTTCGTGCCCGGCGGCAAGTCCCCGCAGACCGGTGAGTGCTTCCGCCAGCCCGATCTCGCGCGCACGCTCACCGAGCTGGGCGGCGAGCCCGAGCTCTTCTACAAGGGCCGCGTGGCGCGCTCGATCGCCGATCGGATGGCGCGCGAAGGCTTCCTCACCGTGGAGGACCTGGCCGCGCACGAGGGGGAGTGGGGCGCGCCGATCTCGTCCACCTACCGCGGCTACACGGTGTACGAGACGCCGCCACCCACCCAGGGTCTGGCCGCGCTGCTGACGCTGAACCTGCTCGAGGGCTTCGACCTCACGCGCTACGAGATCCACTCGCCCGAGCATCTGCACCTGCTGATCGAGTTGACCAAGCTGGCCTACGCGGACCGCAACCGCTGGATCGCCGATCCGGCGCACGAGCGCGTGCCGGTGGAGGCGCTGCTGAGCAAGCGCTTCGCGGAGAAGCGGCGGCAGGCGTTCGACCCGGCCCGCGCCCAGGACCATTGCTGGTGCCCGATCGACGGCGACACCACCGGCTTCGTGGTCGCCGACGGCCGCGGCAACATCATGAGTGTGATCCAGAGCCTCTACAAGTCGTTCGGCTCGGTCGTGGTCGCGCCGGACACCGGCGTGGTGCTGCAGAACCGCGGCGCCTACTTCAATACCGATCCTACGCACCCCAACTGCTTCGCACCGGGCAAGCGGCCGTTCCACACCCTGATCGCGTGCGTGGTTACCAAGGGCGACGAGCCGGTGCTGGGCTACTCGAACATGGGCGGCGACGGGCAGGCGATGTTTCACGTCCAGTCGCTCACCAACGCGCTCGACTACGGCATGGAGATCCAGGAAGCCATCGAGCGGCCGCGCTTCGTCGCCGGGCCCATCGATCTGGGCGACGTCACGGACCAGGTGCGAATCGAGAGCCGGGTGCCCGCGGCCACCCGCGCGGCGCTCGGACGCATGGGGCACAACGTGACGCCCGTCTCCGATTTCTTCATGCGCATGGGCCATGCCCACGGCATCACCCTGACCGACGGCACGCTGCGCGGCGGCGCGGATCCTCGCGGCGACGGCGCCGCGATCGGCTTCTGATGGCCCCCGGAATCCCGCGCGCGCTCCTGGCCGGGCTCGCGGTCGTCGGGCTGCTCGTGGGGCCGACGGGTGCCGTAGCCGAGGAGTGGGGCGGCATCGAGCCCGGCGTCACCACCATCGAGCAGGTCCGCGCGCGCTACGGCGCGCCGAGCAAGGAGACGCGCGCCAAGGAGCAGGGCCACGACACCATCCAGTGGGTCTTCGAGGGCCCGCAGGCGCCGGGCGGCATCCAGCGCATGACGGTGGACTACGGCCTGCTCACGCCGCAGGGTTACCGGCCCACGGTGGTGCGCGCGTTCCGGCTCGAGCCCAAGCCGAAGATCTTCGGCAAGAACACCGTCGCGCAGGCGTGGGGCCCGCCCGACGCCATCGGGAGCCAGAACGACCAGGAGACGTTCTTCTACAAGTCCGGGCTCATCGCCATCTTCAACCAGGACGGTACCGATACGATCGTGTTGACCTTCACGCCGCCGCAGCCCGACGCTCCGGCCCCCGCTGCGCCCAGGCGCTAGATGATCGATCAGCTCATGGCCCTGGACCCGGGCGGCCGGGGCATCGCCGCGTTCTTCGTGCGCGGCGGCGCCACCGCGGCGGCCCGGGCCCTCCGCCGGAGCCGGCGCGTGCTGCTGACCACGGGCTTCATGGTGGGCCCCGGCCTGCCCGAGACCGACGGGCCGCCCGGCGCCGCCTGCCTCGGCCGCGCGCTCCGCGCGCTGGGCGCGGAGGTCACTTACGTCACCGACGCGGCCGCGCTCCCGCCGCTCCAGGCCGCCCTGAAGGTCCTGGGCGAGCCCGCGACCGTGCTGACCTTCCACGTGCCGCACGCCGCCGGCGGCGGCCCGGAGCCCGGGGCCGCGCGCCAGACTGCGCGGCGACTCCTCGCGGAGCACCAGCCCACGCACCTCGTGGCCATCGAGCGGCCGGGACGCGCGCGGGATGGCGAGTATCGAAGCGCGCGCGGGCAGTCGCTCACCGAGTGGAACGGCCCGCTCGACGAGCTGTTCCTCGCCGCGTCCGCGCGCACCGTCACGGTGGGCATCGGCGATGGCGGCAACGAGATCGGCATGGGCACGGTGCATGCCCGCGTGGCGCGCGCCGGCGCGGTGTTCCGCGCCATCGCCTCGGTGGTCAAGGTGCGGCACCTCGTGGTCGCGGGCGTGTCCAACTGGGGCGCCTACGGTGTCGTCGCCGAGCTGGCGCGGCTGGCCGGCCGGCCCCTGCTGCACACCGCCGAGGAGGAAGACGCGATGGTGCGCGCCTGTGTGGACGCAGGCGCGGTGGATGGCCTCACCCGGCGGGCCGAGCCCACCGTGGATGGCTTGCCTTTGCCGGCCCATATCGGCATGCTTGAGCTGTTGCGCACGATGGAATCACCCCGCGGTACCGGAGGCCCGAAGAAATGACCAGTGCGTCCTCAACGGTGGTCGAGACCTATCGCGCCATGCATCCCAAGTCCTCCGCGCTCTACGATCGCGCGCCGCGTCTAGCGGACCGGCTCTTCCACCCGCAGGCGTGCGTGAACAAGCCTTCGCTCTACGCCACGCTGCTCATGGGCTTCCTCGAGGCCATGGAGCGGGCGACGGGGATTTTCGATCGGCGGCTGGGACAGATGCGCGTCGTGCTACGTAGACCAGCACCTGCGGTCAGCCCGACGTCATCAGGGCCCTCGCATTCGTAACGGCGCTGCGGGAACCTGTGCGTCCGAACGGTTGCTCGCCGGCAGCCACGGCACGGGCTGCGGAAGTCATCCCATCTTCATGCCCCTCCTATTCGCGAATGCTCATGGCGATGCGCTGGAGAGTCTTGCGTGCCCCGCCAGGTGGCTGAGTCACGGCGCCTGTGCTACGCACCGCCTCGCACCGGAGGAACGACCATGTCAGTCGCTGCTGCAGGATCCCGGACCTGGTTGTCCGAGACTGATTGCGACCTGGACGACTTCCGCGCTTTGGTCGAGCAGGTCACCGATCGGCGTGACTATCCGCTGGCCGATTCGGTGGATCGGAATGTCCCGCTGTATGACGGCGATCGGCTGCGTGCGCACGCGGCCACCCCGGAGCGCCGCCGCGAGATCCAGGCCGAGCTGGTCCGGGCGCTCGCAGACGGTCCCGGCATCGTGGTGTTCAAGCGCGCTTTCGCCGACCTGGCGGTGGTCGACCGGGCCATGGACGTGTTCAATGCCCTGATCGCCGACCAGCGCGCGGCCGGCGCGACCGCCGGTGACCACTTCGCCAAGCCTGGCGCGAACGACCGGGTGTGGAATGCCCTCGAGAAGATGGCCGTCCGGGCTCCCGAGGCGTTCGCCGAGTACTACGCCAACGAAACCATCGCCCTGGTCTCGGCGGCCTGGCTCGGCCCGGCCTATCAGATCACCTCTCAGATCAACGTCGTGAACCCCGGCGGCGCAGCCCAGACGGCCCATCGCGACTATCACCTGGGGTTCCTCTCGAACGAGATCGCCGCTCGGTACCCGGCGCACGTCCACCAGCTTTCGCGGGTCCTGACCCTGCAGGGGGCGGTCGCGCACTGCGACATGCCCGTCGAGAGCGGCCCGACGATGTACCTGCCGCACTCGCAGAAGTATGAGCCAGGCTACCTCGCCTGGCGGCGGCCGGAGTTCGGCGCCTACTTCGACGCGCGCCACATCCAGATGCCGCTCGCAAAGGGAGACGCGGTTTTCTTCGATCCCGCGCTCTTCCACGCCGCCGGGCACAACCGGTCCGCGGACATCAAGCGCATGGCGAATCTGCTGCAGATCTCCTCGGCGTTCGGCCGCGCCATGGAGACCGTCGACCGGGAGCGCATGGCGAACGCCGTCTATCCGGTACTGTTGAAGCGCAAGGCGCAGGGCGCCAGGCAGGCATGGCTGGATAACGTGATCGCCGCCTGCGCCGAGG
>Ga0137409_10004850_pt1 | contig 14090 bp, 15 predicted proteins | sample CZODoug1_16funga_FD_122059 | JGI IMG/M metagenome (GOLD analysis project Ga0137409, IMG submission 122059) | Vadose zone soil fungal communities from Angelo Coast Range Reserve, California, USA - CZODoug1_16fungal (Hybrid Assembly) | ecosystem: Environmental > Terrestrial > Soil > Vadose zone... | reverse complement strand
CGTCAAGACCGTCGCCTCCGGCGCCGGCGCCGCCGCGATCGCGTGCCTCAATCTTCTGGTGTCGCTCGGCGCGCAGCGCAAGAATATCTGGGTTTGCGATATCGACGGCGTGGTGCACGAGGGACGCAACACGCTGATGGACCGCTGGAAGTCCGTCTATGCGCAGAAGACCGACAAGCGTAAATTGGCGGAAGTGATCGGCGGCGCCGATATTTTTCTGGGCCTCTCGGCTCCCAATGTCCTGACGCCGGACATGGTCAAGCAAATGGCCGACAAGCCATTGGTGATGGCGCTGGCCAATCCGACGCCGGAGATCATGCCGGATGAAGCGCGAAAGGCGCGGCCCGACGCGATGATCTGCACCGGGCGCTCCGACTTTCCCAATCAGGTCAACAACGTCCTGTGCTTTCCATTCATCTTTCGCGGCGCGCTCGATGTCGGCGCCACCGCGATCAACGAGGAGATGAAGAAGGCCGCGGTCGATGCGATCGCGCAGTTGGCGCGCGATCCGCCGGTGGACGCGATCGCGCCCGGTTTTGACAGCGGCGAAGCGCAGGGGTTTGGCCCGGGCTCGCTGATCCCGAGCCCGTTCGATCCGCGGCTGATCCTGCGCATTGCGCCCGCGGTGGCGAAGGCGGCGATGGCGTCAGGCGTCGCCTCGCGTCCGATTGCGAATTTCGAGGACTATGCCGCGCAACTGGAGCGCTTCGCGTTCCGCTCCGGTCTGGTCATGAAGCCGGTATTTGCCAAGGCGAAGACCCAGCCGGTCCGCGTGATCTATGCGGAAGGCGAGGACGAACGCGTGCTGCACGCAACGCAGGTCGTGCTCGAGGAGAAGCTGGCGCGGCCGATCCTGGTTGGACGTCCCTCGGTGGTCGAAGCGCGGATCAAACGGTTCGGCCTCGCCATCAAGGCCGGCCAGGATTTTGACCTTATCAATCCCGAGGACGACCCGCGTTATCGCTCCTATGTGCAATCCTATATCGACGCCGCCGGACGGCATGGCGTCACGCCCGATGCCGCGCGAACGGTGGTGCGCACCAACGCGACGGTCATCGCAGCGCTGGCGGTAATCCGCGGCGAAGCCGACGCCATGATCTGCGGCGTCGAGGGCCGCTACATGAGCCATCTGCGTCACGTGCGCGAGATCATCGGCTTCCTGCCGGGCGTGAGCGATTTTGCCGCGCTGGCGCTGATGATCACCAGCAAGGGCGCCTACTTCATCGCGGACACGCAGGTGAGGCCGAATCCGAGCGCCGAGGAACTCGCGGAAATGGCGGCGCTGGCGGCGATCCATGTCCAGCGCTTTAATCTCAAGCCAAAAATCGCCTTCGTGTCGCACTCCGATTTCGGCAGTTACGATACCGATTCCTCGCGCAAGATGCGCCGCGCCACCGCGCTTCTGAAGCAGAACCATCCGGAAATCGAGGCGGATGGTGAGATGCAGGGCGATACCGCGCTGTCGGAAGCGGCCAGGAAGCTGATCCTGCCGCACTCAAACCTGGAAGGTGAGGCCAATATCCTGATCATGCCGAACCTCGATACCGCCAACGTCGCCTATCAGATGATCAAGGCGCTGGCGGACGCGCTTCCGGTGGGGCCGATCCTGATTGGCCCCTCGCGTCCGGCGCACATTCTGACGCCTTCGGTGACCGCACGCGGCGTTCTCAACATGACCGCCGTCGCGGCCGTCGAAGCCCAGGAGCGCGCCGGCCGTCAGCAACCGACCTTGTTTGGCTAGGTGACAAGGTTGGCCAAGTCTTGGGTCAAGTCTTGGGTCAAGTCTTGGGCCAAGTCACAGGCCATGTCATAAAAAGTCCATCGAGTTCCGGTAGCGGCCGCCGGCCTTTTTCGAATCGATTTGACCGTTTGAAAACCTGACGCGGAACGCCCATAATTGACCGGCAGTATAGCGATCCCGCAGCATCAATGAGGCCATCATGCCAGCGTTTATTACTTTCGGGCGCGTTCTGTTCGCCATACTTTTTATTTATTCGGGGGCGACCAAGCTATTCGGCCTTCAGGCCACCACGGACTTCATCGCGGCCAAAGTCGCCATTCCGGCGGTAATACTTCCCTATACTTCGCAGCTCGAAACGATGACGGCAATGTCGACGCCGCAAATGCTGGCGATCGCCGCGGGCGCATTCGAGGTCATCGCCGGCTTGATGATCGCACTCAATTTCGGCGCGCGGTTGTTTGCAATTCTTTTGATTTTCTTTGTGTCGGCGACGATCTTCTATTTCCATGATTTCTGGAATCAGTCGCCGCCGGACAATGCCAAGACCCTGATGGACGCACTGAAGAATCTGTCCATCATCGGTGCGCTGTTCATGATCGCGGGATATGGCGGCCGGGTGTCGCGGGCGGCGGATCCCGCCTATGGAGATGTTTAGGTCACCCGCCGCCACGGCGTGACGCTGACGCCACCGGCGGGGTCGAGGATTTGGGCTTCGCCGGCTTTCAGGCCGTGCGCCGCCAGTACGGCCTGCGGTGAGCGCTCGGGCACACCCGGGAAGCATGGCTCACCGCCTGGCAGCCGCACCCGCGGCGCCAGCGAGAGCCAGAACGTGTCGTAGCGGTCCATAAACATTCCGAACACATCCGGTCCGCCAATAATCGCGGCGGTGCCGGAATGCACACCGGCATGATCGCAGGCCGCCTCGAACGTGGCTCCCGCGGGATTCCACAGCGTGGCCTTGGGATTGGAAGGATCGGGCGCGACCGCGGCGATCGATCGGGTCACGATCACCCGCTTGCGCCGCGGCGAGTTCGGCTGGTCCTCATAGGAATGACGGCCGTGCACGATCAAGTCGGCGCGGTCGAGCGCGGCTGTGAAGAACTGCTTGTCGCCCTCGAATTTCAATTCGTCGGGCATCACGTGGGCGGCATTCGCCAGCATGCCGTCCGCCGACACGATGACATAGCCGTCAATGCGCAGCGTCGGCACAAGCGTTGTCGCGCGCGGACGAATTTATTCCGAAATCGTCTGCACCACGCTGGAGACGGGACGGGAGCTCACAGTTGGCAATTTGACGTCTTTGACGATGTCGTCGTCATACTGCGCGATGGTCTGCACCGGGGCCTTGGCCTTCATTTGAACGACCTTGTAGCCGCCGTCCTTCAGCTTGCGCAGCAAATCGGGGAGGGCCTCCGCCGTGTGCTTGTGGAAGTCATGCATCAGAATGATGCCCTTGCCGAGCTTGTCGAGCTTCTTCATCGTGACGTCGATCACCTGCTGCGGTTTGCTCGCCTTGAAATCGAACGAGTCGAGGTCGCAGGAGAACATCGCGATATTCCGGGTGCCGAGGTAAGTCACCATTTCCGGCGGATGCTGCAGCGCCGGAAAGCGGAAGAACGGCGCGGGCGAAGCGCCCAAGGCCCATTTTACCGCGCTGAAACCTTTTTCGATCTCTTCCTTGCGCTGCTGTTCGGTCAGTTTCTTGTTGGTCAGGGTCGCGTGCGACCAGGTATGCGTTCCGATGGTATGGCCGGCCGCGGCGACCTGCTTCAGGATTTCCGGATAGTAAGTCGCGTGCTTGCCGATCGAAAAGAAAATGCCGGTCGTGCATTCATCCGCCAGCGTCTTCAGCACCGAGGGTGTGTTGAGCGGCCACGGGCCATCGTCGAACGTCAGCACCACTTCCTTGTCGCGCAGGAAGTCGAGTTGCTTGAAGTGTTCGAAACCGAACCCCGGTCCGCCCGTGGTGTCGATTTCAACGACGCGCGCGATCCCAAGCGCATTGGGATTGGCGCAAGGGGCCTTTGCGGGCGCGAGGGCCGCCGCGGGGACCGGGGCCGCCTGCGGGGCAGTCACGCCCCTGGTGGCCGGGGTCTGCGACCATGCTGTGCCTGACGCATACAGAGAAACCACGCCTGCAAAGATCAAACCTGCCGCAATGCGCATCGTATTCCCCTTGAGAGCGATCCCGTGCTCGGCCGTGGCTTTTTGCCTTCGCGCCCCGAGTCATCTTGTGCTCTGATCATCATAGCCTAGTTGCAGCTGCGCCGCCACGGCAACGGCTTTTTGGGCCGCTGCACGATTTGCCGGCCGAGTGTGTTAATTCCGGGAAGACCGCGCGTCAGGTCTCCGCAAGCGCCCGCCCAATGGCGGTTTTGATTCGCGTATCTGATGGTTCGACGGACTCGGGGTACGCCTCGGCGATGTAGCCATCGCGGCCGATCAGATATTTGTGAAAGTTCCAGCGCGGAACACCCTTCGGCCGGGCTTCCGCTGCCCATTTATAGAACGGATGCGCTTTCGGGCCCTTCACGACGGCCTTTGCCGTAATCGGAAAGGTAACCCCATATTGGTGCTGCGCGGTCTCGGCGATCTCGGTCGCGCCGCCAGGCTCCTGGCCGCCGAAATCGTTGGAGGGAACGCCGATAATCATCAAGCCCCGATCGCGAAACTCGGCCCACAATTCCTGCAAGCCGGCATATTGCGGCGTGAACCCGCACAGCGACGCCGTGTTGACGACCAGCAGTGGACGGCCGGCGTAATCGGCGAGCCTGATATCGGCCCCCGCCAATGCGGGAAACGAAAACGCGTAAGCGGTGACCCGGCTCATGCCGGCCTGTGCCAGAACCGTCCGTGTCGAGACCGGAGTCGCGACCGCCGCCAGCGCCGCCGTGAAGAATGTCCTGCGGTCAATCATAGCCACCACCCTCGGGTGAGATTCAGCTGGGGATAACGATAGCCCAACAGGCAAGCGACCGCTTTTCAACAAGCCGTTATGTCCGAGCCGGCGGAAGGGCGCACCCGCAAAGGCCAACCCGAAGCTGTCTAGCGCAGCGAAACGATGAAATCCGTGCCTGCGCCGGTTTCGCCGGACGAGATGCCTTGATCGGACACGATGATCGAACCGCCTGTCGAAAGCGCCTCGGAGATTTTTGCCATCGCGTCCGCGGGGATGGTGAGGCGATCCAGCGCTTCGGCCGGGCTGTTCGGAACAGGCATGGCCTTGTTCTCCGCCGCGCCCGCGATTCTGCGCCGTCGCGACGCGCGCTCGTCCTCGTCACGCGGCTCGGCGTACCTCACCGGCACGGGAAGCGAGACCACCGACCAATGCAGGACATTGGCATCGTTCTTGTCGACCTGCGCCGTGAACACGTGCGTCCCCAAGGGCCGGTCGCTCGGCGCGATCGTCACCGGCACCTCGAACAGCGGCGAGAAATTCTGCCGCACATAGAGCTTCGAGTCCTTGCGGCTGACGAACGCCGCGATCTGGCCGCTACGCTTGGGCGGCGCCACGATTGCCGGATCGGGCTTGGAGACGGCTGCCTTCTCGGCGTCGAGGCGGGGCTGATCTTTTTTCACGTCCGGAGTTGCTGCACGGATATCCGTTACCGCCTTGACGTTCCCGTCAGGCTTTTCACCGGACTTTTCGTTTGAGCTGGACGCGTCAGCTTTCGGGGCCTCAGTCCTGGCGCCATTCGCCGGCCCTTCAGTCCTGACAGCGTCGCCGCGGGCAGCGGCTCCGTTGCGCGGGGACGGGTTGCCGCCCGATGACGTGGCATCGGTCATCGTGACCGGGGCATTCGTGGCCGGCAAGGCGGCCCTGGCATCCGCGGTTTGGGTCAACGGCGCAGCCGGCGGTTCGCTGATGACGGGCTTTACGCCGCCGTCATGTCCGACCGTCGGTCTCAGTTCGAGGCTCGCCGCCGAAATCGCGGGCCTGATGGCCCCGTTTGCGTCCGACGCCGTGTCGGTCTTCGCTGCCGAAGGTGCATCCGGATTCGGCCCGTTGGCGACGGCAGGTTGCGGCGCAATCTTCTGTGCCATCAGCAGGGGATGCGAAAAATCGGCAGGGGTCATCTCGCCGGGCGTGACGACGACCCGCGCGCCCATCTTGGTCCAGCCCCACATCTTCACCGCAAAGGCCATGGGCATGCGGATGCAACCATGCGATGCCGGATAGCCGGGGAGCACGCCGGCGTGCATGGCGACGCCCGACCACGTGATCCGCTGCATGTAGGGCATCGGCGCGCTGCTGTAGATGTTGGAGTGGTGCAGCTTGTGCTTTTGAATGACGCTGAAGACGCCCATCGGCGTCGGATGACCGGGCATGCCGGTGGAAATCGGAGTTTCCGCGAAAAATCCTTTGGCGTCGTAAATCTTCAGGTTCTGCTTTTGGATCGAGATCGCGATGATCAGCGGTCCCTGCGGTTTGCCCGCTTCCTTCTGCGGCGCCGCGATCTTCTTTGCCTGGCGAAGCCGAGGCTTTTGCCGCCGCTGCGTAACCGTCGGCCACGGTTGCGAAAATCCAGAATCGAAATCCGACCAGTAAAGCGCGGCTTCCGCTTGCGGGGAGGCGCCGATCGCCCCGGCCGCCGCTAGAACCGCAACTCGCCAAAGCCGGCGGGTCGCAACAGACGCACCATACTCACGCACGCGTACCATCCTCGAATCCAAGTCGTTGTTTAGTTGTTGCAGACGAGAAACGCCTTCACCAGTACAACGCCTCTGACCGCCGTAGTTTCCGCCCCAAGCGTAGCAAAAAAGCCTCACATTCAGTTAACGCCTGAGTGCGGCGGCCAAGGGGCGGCCTTCCTGCCGGACTTCCCGGCACTACATAGGTGGTAGCCCCGCCGACGGAGACAATCATGACATCCCAAGCTTTCGGTCGATATGACAAGAGGTGGAGACCTCTGGTCTTGTTCCTGCTCGCATGGGTGTTGTGGCCGGGTTCCCCGGCATTCGCCGCCGACGAGCCTGACCTGATCTTCCGCCGCTCCACCGTGTTCAAGTGGATCAGCCCGAACGACAAGCTTGCGACCTATGCCGTCGACGACCCCGAGGTCGAAGGTGTGGCCTGTCATTTTACGGTGCCGGAGAAGGGCGGCTTCAAGGGCTGGCTGGGGCTCGCCGAGGAAGTTTCAGATATTTCACTGGCCTGCCGGCAGATCGGTCCAATCCACTTCAAGGGCAAGATGGAGCAGGGCGACGATATGTTCCGGCAGCGGCGCTCGCTGTTCTTCAAGAAGATGCAGATCGTTCGCGGTTGCGACGCCAAGCGGAATGTACTGGTCTATATGGTCTATTCCGACAAGCTGATCGAAGGATCGCCCAAGAATTCGACGTCCTCGGTGCCGATCATGCCCTGGGGAGCCGCCGACAGCGCGATTGCGAAATGTGGCGAATTCATTCAGTGAACGGAAGCTGATCGCGTCGCCGAATCATCGCTTTGCCGGGCCTGGGTGCGGGCGAACCCACGGTTCAGACCGGGTCTTGGAGTCGCGGCAGCCCACCAGTTGCACGAGTTTCTGCGGGGCCGATTCGTTGTCGCGACTGCTGTCGCCGTATTGCTGCGACATGGCGCCACAAATCGACCGCTCGGTTCTCTTGGGATTTTGCAGGTCGATCCGCGCATCGGTGGAACCGCTGCTCTCAGCCGAACGTTGAACGATGGGCCGGCCGGATTTGCTGGCCGGGTTATTGCCAACATCGATGTTGTCATGGCCCACGACTGCTATCCTTTGTTGAAGTGAGATCCAACGCCAACTGCCCGGAAAAGTTGCACGTGGTTTGATTGAGCAGACCGCACCGGTGTTTCGGTTCGCGATCGCGAGCCTGTCCAGGACTCACCAGAGAAAGGTTAAAAAGTCGCCCCGGGCTTCGACCCAACAGGTCGTCGCGGGCGGCCGCGATAGGCCGGTAGACGACCGCGCCTGCGGGTAGGGATAGTCGATTTCAGGGCCCGATTGATGGGTTGGAGGGATCCCGCCAAACCTCGGTTCCATCAGCTGTATGTGACCGACGTCATTGAACTTCTCAAAGAATTGTTTCTTCCGGCCCGGGCGACGAAACAATTCTCCCGCGCGATGAAACCGTTTCCCGCTTTGGCGCAGACACGCGGAAACAGCCGTTGGTTATCAGTTTGACAGCGAAAACGGCGGGCAGCGCCGGCATCCAGAACGGAGACAGTCAAATGCGAACCCTCAGCTTCATCCTCGCCTTAGCCTTTGTCGTGGCTGGCTCGTCGTTAGCCGGTTCGTCGGAAGCCGGTCTGCCGGGCATCGGCACCTTTGCCTATAACGGCTCGCCGATCGCCGCTTCAGCCGCCCAGGCTATCGTTGTCGCAGCCCGTTGAGACTGAGCTGACTTGAACCAAGAAAGGTGCCGGTAAAGCCCTCATGTTTTTTCGTATCAGCGCTCTCGCGATTGTCATTGCCGCCATGTTGGGTGGTTCGGCGCAGGCCCAGGTCAGGTCGCCGTTGAAGCTTCCGGATCCGCGCGGAGAGTTCGTGCGCCTGTGCGCACCTCACATGCTGGGCCGATGGGCGCACCCCGAAGCCGTTTGCGGTTGCCTGCACGATTATGCGGCCGCCGCCGTTGAAGACACCGACCTTCGCGAAGCCTTGCTGCGCGGCATCAGCGAAACCGGCGTACCGACCATCGAGACCGATTGGGTGCCGCCATCGAAACAATCCCTGATCGGTCCAACCTTCACCAAGATCGCAAAGCCGACGTTGCAATGCATGTTTGAGCCGCGCAACTAGCAACCGGAAGCGCTGGGCGGCCAAGGGCGTCCGTTGGCTGCGGCTCTTGAAACGCCGCGCGATCCCTGAAGCCCTCCACGAGACACGTTTTCGACGGTCGCCCGCTGCAGGCTCGACACCGGAGCAGCGCCCGCTGTAACCGTTGAGCAGTAGTCGGCCTCAGGGCTACTGGTGCGGGGAGCGTGGATGCAGCCAGCGCGTATGCTCATGCAGTGCCTGGCGCTTGCCGCGCTGGCGTTTCCCGCCGCTGCCGCCCCGGACGAACAGCAATTGGGCAAGGCGGCCGGTTATCCGATCGGCAAACCCGCAAGCTGGTTCTACGATGAAAGCGTGCGGGTTGGATCGTTCAGCAACCTCGACAAGCTGCTGCCCCATTACACCCTGAAGAAGGCAGCTTCACCGCTGCCGCTTCCCAAAGCCGCCGGCGAACCGAAGTTCGAGTACCAGTTCGAAAATCAGACGCATACGCTCGACGATTTTCTCGCGCGCCAGCGCGTAACCGGCTTGCTGCTGATCAAGGACGGCGAGATTCTGCTGGAGCGCTATCAATACGATCGCACGCCGGCGCATCGCTTCGTTTCCCATTCGATGGCGAAATCCATTGTCAGCATCGCCGTCGGAATGGCGCTTGCCGAGGGCAAAATTGCTTCATTGGACGACGCCGTCTCCAAATACGCGCCAAAGCTTGCCGGCAGTGCCTACGGGGAGACGTCGATACGGAACGTCTTGAGAATGTCGTCCGGCGTGCCGTTCAACGAGGTCTATGACGGCAAGGACGATCTGACCCGATTCTCGATCTTGCGTCGTTCGCAGGGGTCGATCGCGGCACTGCGTTCATTCGGCGGACGCGAAGTTGGGCAGGGCACGCGCTTTCACTACGCCTCCAGCGAGACCGTCGTCCTGGCTGTGCTGCTGCGCGCGGTCACCGGAACCACGCTCAGCGAATATCTGACCGAACGGCTGTGGCAGCCGATGGGCGCGGAGGCCGATGCCACCTGGGTCAGGTCCCGCGATGGTCTCGAAATCGGCTCGGGAAGTTTCAATGCCATCTTGCGCGACTACGGGCGTCTTGGCGTGCTCTTGGCCAATGACGGCGCGGTCGGCGCCAGGCAGGTCGTGCCGAAACAGTATTTGCTCGAAGCGACCGATTGGCATCGGCAACCCGATGCTTTCGCGCCGAGGCGAGCCACGCCGTATTTTGGATACGGCTATCAGTTCTGGACGTTCCCGGGAGAGAAGCGAAGGTTTGCCTTGCTGGGTGTCTACGGCCAATCGATCTTCGTTGATCCCGAACTCAAACTCGTCATGGTGATTACAGCCGTCGCAAAGAACGCGCGTGTTGGAAAAGAATCTTTTGCGATGGAGCGTAACGCCGTTTGGCGTGGGCTGATCGGCAAATACGGCAACTGGTAGGCGATTTCAGCGCCTCGCTCGCCTCGAGGCGGCGATCCTCCCCGCATCTACCTCTTCTTGGTGCCCAATCGCGGAATACATTTTCGCACCCGGACGATTCCCGCTGCCGTCATCTGGGCGCCGGAAACCTCCTTGATTTGGCCTGCGGGGCACGATCCGTCATCGACCAGAATGCGCTGGCCCAGCCGCAAATTGACGATCTCCTGCTCGCGCGACACCTGCTCCGCCAGGGCTGGAGATGCGAGCGCCAACAGCGCAAGAGTGCCAAGCAGCAGAAACGAAAAACGCTTGAGATGCGGGATGGGTGAGGCGGTCATGATCGGCGGGGCGGCCTGTCTCATTTGTTCTGTATCTTCAGTCCGCTGGGGCCGACATTGATCTGCAGGCCCTCCGGCTCCTTCTTGGTCTGGTAGAGATTGTAGCCGAGCACACCCACCGCGACGATCAGCGCGCCGATGATGAGATACAAGACATTGCGGTTGGCGGGCATCGGTGTCTCCACAGGCCACGAAATTTCACCGGGAGTGTATGGGCGCGGGCTCGATTCTGAAAGCGATCTGAGACCTCTGCAATTCCCGGCAAAGTATGGTTTGATCGAGCCGGCGCGGTCTTTGCGATGCAGCACAGAATGGGAACAATGACGCGATGAATGTTAGCGATACCCAACGGAAAATCCTCGATGCCGTCGATGCCGGTTTCGATGCGCAGCTTGCGACCACAAGGGATTTTGTGGCTATACCCTCGACCCGCGGCGCGGAGGGGCCGTGCCAGGACATGATCGGCGATCTGCTGCGGCAGCGCGGCTACGAGGTCGACGACTGGCATATCGACGTCAACGATGTCAGGGATCTGCGCGGCTTCGGCCCGATCGAGCATGATTTTTCGAAAGCGCGCACCGTGGTCGGTACCTACCGGCCTTCAAGCAACGCCGGCAAATCGCTGATCCTGCAGGGTCATTGTGACGTGGTGCCGACCGGGCCGCTCGATATGTGGGAGACGCCGCCATTCTCGCCGGTGCTGAGGGACGGCAAGATGTACGGCCGCGGCGCCTGCGACATGAAGTCCGGCACCATCGGCGCGCTCTATGCGCTCGATGCGATCAGGGCCGCGGGCCTCAAGCCCACCGCGCGGATTCACTTTCAGTCTGTCATCGAGGAAGAGAGCACCGGCGTCGGCGCGCTCTCAACCTTGCAGCGCGGCTATCGGGCCGACGCCTGTTTCGTTCCGGAGCCGACCTCAGGCAATATGGTGCGCTCGCAAGTCGGGGTCATCTGGTTTCGCCTGAAAGTGCGCGGTTTTCCCGTGCATGTGTTCGAGGCGGGCGCCGGTTCCAATGCGATCACGGCGGGCTACCATCTCATCCAGTCGCTGGAAAAGCTCGAGGCCGAATGGAACGAGCGCGCCAGCAGCGACCGCCATTTCAAGGCGGTGACGCATCCGATCAACTTCAATCCCGGCATCATCAAGGGCGGCGACTGGGCCTCCAGCGTGCCGGCGTGGTGCGATGTCGATTGCCGGATCGCGATCCTGCCGGGCTGGTCGGTCGCCGACTGTCAGGCCGAGATCGTCGCCTGTGTTTCGGCCGCGGCGCGCGATCATCGCTTCCTCTCCAACAATCCGCCCGACGTGGAATGGTCCGGGTTTCTGTCGGAAGGCTATGAACTGAAGGATTCGGCGGAAGCGGAAGCCGCGTTCGGCAAAGCATACGACGCGGTCTATGGCGGTGCGGTGGCCGACCTCGCGTTCACCGCGCTCACCGACACCCGGTTCTACGGGCTGAACTACAACATTCCGAGCCTGTGCTTCGGCGCCAGTGGTGCCGCCATGCACGGTTTTAATGAATATGTCGATCTGGAGTCGCTGCGGAAATCGACCAAGGCCACCGCGCTGTTCATCGCGGAATGGTGCGGGGTGGAAGCGATCTAGAGAAGGCTGATGGGGGTGCGAATGCCCCAAAAAGGGAAGTGGCACTTTTCAGACACGACGTTCGTGCCTGTCGATGTCCGTTCGTAGGGGCATAGCGGAAAACATTTGCTCGCAGCTGGTATTTCGAATTTTGACCCAAACCGGACCGTCCGAAAGCGTCGCCACCCTAGACAGGGGGCCTCGGCTGGAGGATCATGTAACGCTGAGCGAACTGGGGCGCATCGACGAGGCTTTCTAGGAAAGGGAGGTCAAGATGTGGCAGCTTCGAGTGCGTGATCACATATTGGCGACAATGAGCGTGCTCTTCGTGCTGCTCTTCAGTTTTGCAGTCGCGGACGCGAAGGGCCCCGGTCAGCTGCCCAACGTCATGGTTCTGGCGACCGGTGGCACGATCGCCGGCACCGGTGCGAGCAGCACCACCGTGGTCGGTTACACCGCAGCAACGGTGGGCATAGAGCGCCTTTTGAACGCCGTTCCGGAATTGAAAACGGTGGCGAACGTCAAGGGCGAGCAGGTTTTCCAGATCGCCAGCGAGAACATGAACAATGACTACTGGCTCAAGCTTGCAAAGCACGTCAACGCGCTCCTCGCGCAGGACGACGTGGATGGAATTGTGATCACGCACGGTACTGATACGATCGAGGAAACCAGCTATTTTTTGAACCTTGTCGTCAAGAGCAAGAAGCCTGTCGTCATCGTCGGCGCGATGCGGCCGTCGACAGCGATCAGCGCGGATGGGCCGATCAACCTCTACAACGCCGTGATCCTCGCTGGCAGCGACGAGGCGGTCGGCAAGGGCGTGCTCGTTGCTCTCAACGATCAGATCAACGCGGCTCGCGAGGTAACCAAGACCAACACCTCGACGGCAGACACCTTCCGCACACCGGAACTCGGCTTTCTCGGCTATATGCAGGGAAACAAACCGTACTTCTATCGTCAATCGACGCGCCGGCACACGGTGGACTCCGAATTTGACGTTTCGGGTCTCGATGTCCTACCGCAAGTCGATATTGTCTACGGCTACGCCAACATGAACCGGGTCGCGATCGACGCTTTTGTCGCAGCCGGGGCTAAGGGGATCGTGCATGCTGGGGTGGGTGACGGCAGTCTTGCTCGGCCCGCGGTTGAGCCGGCTCTCGTCGAGGCCCACAAGAAGGGTGTCGTGATTGTTCGTAGCAGCCGTGTCGGGAACGGCATCGTCGCGCGCAATGGGGAGGCCAAGGACGACGAACTCGACTTCGTAGTCTCAGATACGCTTAACCCTCAGAAGGCACGTATCTTGCTGATGCTGGCGCTGACCAAGACGACCGACACCAAGGAGATCCAACGGATGTTCTACACTTATTAGACCGCCCGAAGCGCGGTTACGGCTGTCTCCGATGTGTCGAACGTCAGCGCGACAGTTTCGGATGCAATGGTCGAGCGCTCGGTCACCGCGACCAGTCGATTTCCGCCGCGCGATTCATCGCCAGCGACGCCGGGTTCTTGACCTTGATCCAGTGCGTGCATCGGCCGCCACGATAGGCGCGGGTCTCGCCGCTTCGAGACCAAGCCTTCCAGTCCGATCTTGCAAGCGGCGCGGAATAGGTCGGGGCCGATCTCGCCCTGCTCGAAGGGTGCAACAAATATCCCTTCTGGCCGACGCGCCGACAGACGATCCAAGTTGGTTTTCCGCATGCTCAACGGCAATCGGCGGAGGTCTTCGCCGTCGAGCGCGAGAACGTAGAAGGCGTAGAGCTGCACCTCTGCATCATGTTTGCGTGAGCAGAGCGCTTCGAAATCAGAGATGCCGGAGCGAGGAGGCAAGACTCGCATTCAAAATTCCAGCGTGCCTCCGGCCGCGTCCAACCCCACTACTCGCCGAAATACTTCAGCGCGATCTGGATGCCCTCGTCGTACGTGCTTTGGAACTTTCCATGGAACGGTTCCCCACGCTTGGTGCTGCGTGAGAAAAACTCGATGACATGCGCAATCGGTATCTGACGCCGACGGTCCTCCGCCTCGATCTGTGTCGTCGACCCCACGTCAATCAACCCGTCAAGATCATAGTCGACGACGTAATAGTAAAGCGCTCCGATGTAGACGCCGCGCGAGGGTTCATTGCGGATGCGGAGCATCTCCGCCCGGTTGCCCTTGGGTGCAATGTGGTCGTAACACCACCGGCGATCCTCGAGCCTGATGCACCCGGTCGTGGCCCCTTCACGTTCGAGCCAGACGCGCTCCGTCCTCGCGCGATTTCTCGACAGACC
>Ga0137409_10004849_pt1 | contig 14097 bp, 8 predicted proteins | sample CZODoug1_16funga_FD_122059 | JGI IMG/M metagenome (GOLD analysis project Ga0137409, IMG submission 122059) | Vadose zone soil fungal communities from Angelo Coast Range Reserve, California, USA - CZODoug1_16fungal (Hybrid Assembly) | ecosystem: Environmental > Terrestrial > Soil > Vadose zone... | reverse complement strand
CGCGCCGGCGGCTTATAGAGGAAGCCCGAGATGGCGCGCCCGTCGAAGCTCGGCCAGTGGACCAGCTCGGCCTCGGCAAAGTCCCCCGTGTTGAGCCCCGCCGTCTCGCTCTCCGTCCAGCGGGTGACTCTGCCGCTCGCGAGCTCCAGCGAGTAGGCGTCGGCCGGGGCGCGCGCCGAGGTGCGGGTGAAGCCCAGCTCGGCGCCGCTCTTGCGCCAGCGGACGTCCGAGATCAGGCCGGCCGGGAGCTTCGGAATGCGGCGCTCGGCGCCCGTGGCGGCGTCGATCACGTGCAGCGCGCCGACGCCGTCCTCGTTCGCGACGCAGGCGATCCACCGGCCGTCCGGGGAGAGATCAAACTCGTCGACGTCCCAGGGGATCGCGGTCGTGAGGAACCGGTAAGTCTTGGTCGCGAGGTCGAGATACGCGAGGCGTTGAAACTCGGAGCCCCGATCGGTCGACAAATAGATGCCCTTCCCGTCGCGGCTGAACTTCGCATCGCCGAATGCCACCGACTCGCTCCCCGGCTGCGGCGCCAGGAGCGTCTTCTCGCCGCTCGCGGCGTCCACGAGCCACAGGAAGCTCTGGTTGACGGACACGCTCTGGCCGAGCAGGATCGTGCGGTCGTCGGGCGACCAATCGAGCGGGCCGTACCCGCCGCCCTGAAGCTGGAGCACCATCCGATCGGTGGCGGGGTTGCTCGGGTCCACCACCCACAGGTCCAGGTCGCGTCCGTTGCGGCGCGTGGACATGTAGGCGTAGCGGTCGCCCTTGTGCGACCAGGCGCCGCCCACGTTGCGCGACTTCCCGTCGGTGAGCAGGGTGATTTCCCCGGTCGCCACGTCGTAGCGATACTTCTGGAAGAATTCCCCACCTCCCACGTCCTTGGTGAACACGATGTAGCGGCCGTCGGTGGGTTGGTACGACGCGCCGGACACGGGATCGGGGAAGAAGGTGAGCTGAGTGCGGTCGCCCCCAGGTGACCGCACGCGGTGCAGCTGCGGCGCGTCCCCGAAGCGCGTCCCGATGATCATCTCGCGCCGCGTCGGATGCCAATCCCAGAACCCGGCTGTGCGGAACTCGCTGTAGGGGCGCGCCGCCGCGGCGATCGCCGCCGGCACCGGGGGGAGCCCGTCGGTCACCAGGTTGTCGCTCGGCGTGACGACTTCGGACTGGCTGCGCGCCGGGCTCGGGATGAGGAGAGTAGCGGTGAGAAGCAGACACGACAGCTTTGGCATACGAGCGCCCCACTGGCGATGTAGGTCGACAAAAGCTATGGCGCTCGCGCTCGCCGAGCGAGGCCCCGCGCCGTAGCTTTCCGCGGATTGGGAAAAATGGAGGAGCGGTGACGGCAGACAGGTATCCCGACAGCCACGTGTTCTACCGCAAGCTCGATCGCCCCTACCGGCGCATCGTGCGCGGGGAGGGGTGCTACCTGTACGACGATGCCGGCAAGCCTTACCTCGATGCGTGCGGCGGTGCATTTGTCGCGAATCTGGGCCATTCGAATCCGGCGATTGCTGAGGCACTAGCGCAACAGGCCCGCCGGTTCGGTTATTTGTCGGGCACGGCCTTCACGCATGAGCCGGTCGAGGCGCTGGCAGCCGAGCTTGCGAGCACGCTGCCCGGCGACCTCAACAAGCTGTACTTCCTCTCGTCCGGATCGGAGGCGGTGGAGGCGGCGCTGAAGCTCGCGCGCCAGTACTGGGTGGAGCGCGGGCTCCCCCGGAAGCATGCGATTATCGCCCTCGCCCCCGCCTACCACGGCAACACCCTGCTCGCCCTGTCGGCATCGGCGCGGGAGCACTACCGGGCGTTCTATCACGAGTGGCTGGTGGACGTCCATCGGGTCCCGGCGCCGTATCCCTACCGGTGTCCGTGCGGGGGTCACGACACCGGCTGCCCGATCTGCAGCGGCGCCGTGCTCGAGGAGGCGATCGCGCGAGTCGGCGGCGAGCACGTTGCGGCGTTCATCGCGGAGCCGGTGGGCGGCTCCTCGACCGGAGCGTCGACGCCGCGGCCGGACTACTTCAAGCGAATTCGCGAGATCTGTGATCGCCACCAGGTGCTATTTGTGGCGGACGAGATCCTCGTCGGCGCCGGGCGCACGGGCACGTGGTGGGCGATGGAGCAGTACGGGGCGGTGCCGGACATCCTGGTAATGGGGAAGGGGATCTCCGGCGGCTACGTCGCGCTGTCCGCCATCGCGGCGCCGGAGCGGATCGTCGACGTGATCGCGACCGGCTCCGGGAGCTTCATGCACGCGCAGACGTACTCGCACCATCCGGTGGCGTGTGCCGCCGGGCTCGCGACGGTACGCTACCTCAAGGAGCACAAGCTCGTGGAGCGGTGCGCCGAGATAGGGAAGGAGCTGCAGCGGCGGCTCGCGTCGCTCAAGCGTCTCCCGCACGTGGGCGACGTGCGCGGGCGCGGACTCCTCGCCGGCGTCGAATTCGTGGAAGACAAGGCCACGCGCGCGCCGTTCCCGCGGGCGGCGAAGTTCGCCGAAACCTTCACCGAAGTGGCGCAGGCCGAGGGGCTCGTCATCTGGCCCAATGTGGGCCACGCGGACGGGACTAACGGCGACCTCGTGATGATCGCCCCTCCCTTCATCATCACGGAGCGCGGGATCGACGAGCTGGTGGAGCGGTTTACCGCGGCGCTGGAAAAGACGGTGAGGAGCGTCCATGACAGCCACCGCACCCCAGCAGTCTAAAGTCACCTACACGTCGGCCAACGTCGACTGGGAGCTGTTCCACCGCCAGTTCGACGAGGCGCTGGCGCGCGTCCGGGCGCAGCTCGGCAAGGACTACCCCCTGTACATCGGGCGAGACGCAGTGCCGTCGGGCGGCCCGCCGATCGTCGATGCCTCCCCGATCGACACCAGCGTGATGCTCGGGCGGTTCGCCACCGCGACGCCGGAACAGGTGGGGCGGGCCGTCGCCGCCGCCAAGGCGGCGCAGCGCGACTGGGCGCACCGGCCGTGGCGCGAGCGGGTCACGACGCTGCGCAAGGCGGCGAGCCTGATCCGCGAGCGCAAGTTCGCGCTCGCCGCGATCATGGCCCTGGAGGTCGGCAAGAGCCGGCTCGAGTCCATGGGGGACGCCGAAGAATCCGCCGACTTGATCGACTACTACTGCCAGGAGCTGGAGGACGCGAACGGCTTCGTGCGCCAGATGGCCAGGGTGACGGCGGTGGAGCGGAATACCGACGTGCTCCGTCCCTACGGGGTGTTCGCGTGCATCGCGCCGTTCAACTTCCCCTTGGCCCTCTCCACCGGCATGTCCGCCGCGGCGCTGGTGACGGGCAACACCGTCGTGTACAAGCCCGCCGAGGACGCGCCCTGGACGGGGCTCAAGTTGTTCGAGGTATACCGGGACGCGGGGGTTCCCTCCGGGGCGTTCAACTACATCCCGGGAACGGGCGAGGTCACGGGGGAAGCTCTGTGGCGGCACCCGGGCATCGACGGCGTTGTCTTTACCGGCTCGAAGGCCGTGGGAATGCACATCTACCAGGGCCTCTCCCGCCAATGGATCAAGCCGTGCCTGCTCGAGATGGGTGGGAAGAACGCCGCGATCGTGCTGGACTCGGCGGACCTGGATGCCGCCGCCGAAGGGGTGACGCGCTCCGCATTCGGGTTGCAGAACCAGAAGTGCAGCGCCACATCGCGCGTCTACGTGCATCAGCGGGTCGCGGGAGCTTTCGTCGAAAAGCTGATCGAGAGCACGAAGGCGCTCCAGCTCGGCGATCCGACTGAGCGCGACGTGTACTTCGGCCCGGTGATCAACGCCGCGGCGGTCGAGCGCTTCACGCGTGCCGCGGCTCAGGCCCGTCAAGAAGGCACGGTCCTGCTGGGTGGGGAACGACTCCAGGGCGGGCAGTTCAAGCGCGGCCATTTCGTCGCGCCCACGATCGCCCGGCTGCCGCTCAAGTCCGCGCTCTTCTTCGAGGAGCTGTTCGTACCGATTCTGGTGGTGGGCGAGGTGGCGGGGCTCGAGCAGGCGATCGCGGAGGCCAACAAGGCGGAATACGGCCTCACGGCGGGCATCTTCTCCAAGAAGGCCGAGGAAGTCGAGCGCTTCTTCGATGAGATCGAGGCCGGCGTGTGCTACGTGAACAAGCGTACCGGCGCCACCACGGGCGCCTGGCCCGGGGCACAGCCGTTCACCGGCTGGAAGGGCTCGGGCTCGACGGGGAAGGGCGGGTGCGGGCCCTATTACGTTGCGCAGTTCCTGCGGGAGCAGAGCCGAACCGTGATCGAGGAGTCGCGATGAAGCGGGATTACCCCCGGATCGTAGTGCCGCCGCCCGGCCCGAAGGCCAAGGCCATCGTCGAGCGGCAGAATCGCTGGTCGTCCACGTCCTACCCCAAGGAATACCCCCTCGCGATCGCGCGCGGGGAGCGCGCCATGGTCGAGGACGTGGACGGGAACCGGTATCTCGACTTCATGGCCGGCATCGCGGTCGCGTCCACGGGCTACGGCCACCCCCAGGTGGTCCAGGCGATCCAGGAGGCGGCGGGGCGGTTCCTGCATATCTGCGGCAGTGATTTCTACTTCGAGAGCTTCGCCGCGCTGTGCGAGCGGCTGGGGCAGCTCGCGCCGGGCAAGAGCAAGAAGCGGGTGTTTCTCTCGAATTCAGGCACCGAAGCCGTGGACGGTGCGATCAAGCTGGCGCGACACTCCACGGGGCGTCCCGCCATTATCGCGTTCACGGGAGCGTTTCACGGCCGGACCTACGGGGGATTGAGCCTCACGGCGAGCAAGTCGATTCAGCGCGCCGGCTTCGCACCGTTCCTCCCCGAGGTGTACCACGTGCCGTATGGCTATCGCTACCACTGCGATTTCTGCCGCGCGGAGCCCGCGTGCACCATGCGGTGCGTGTCGTCCATCGAGGACGACCTGTTCGCCAAGCGGCTCGACCCGAAGAGCGTCGCGGCGGTGTTCGTGGAGCCGATCCAAGGTGAAGGTGGCTACGTGGTGCCGCCGCCGGGCTACCTGCAGGCCCTGCGGGAGCTGTGCGACCGCCACGGCATCCTGCTTGTGTGCGACGAGGTGCAATGCGGCGTGGGGCGGACCGGCAAGATGTGGGCGTGCGAGCACGAGGGGATCGAGCCCGACGTGCTGCTCGCGGCCAAGGGGCTCGGTAGCGGCATGCCGATCGGGGCGATCATCGCGAAGGAATCGATCATGAAGTGGCAGCCGGGTGCGCACGGCAGCACGTTCGGGGGAAACCCCGTGTGCTGCGCCGCGGCGCTCGCGACGCTCGACGTGGTGGAGCGCGAGCTGTTGCCGAATGTACTGCGCCTGGGTGAGCGGCTGCTCGCGGGCGCGAAGCGGCTGCAGGAGAAGTATGCCGCGATCGGCGAAGTGCGCGGGCGCGGCCTGATGATCGGCGTCGAGTTCGTGAAGGACCGCGCGACACGCGAACCCGCGCCCGAGATCCCGCATGAGCTGGTGGAGCGGGCGTTCCGGAAAGGCCTGCTGCTCCTGGGCGCGGGGAAGAGCGCGCTGCGGCTCGCGCCGCCGCTCGTCGTGGACGAGTACGACGTGGACACGGCGCTGCGCATCATCGACGAGTGCCTGCGGGAGATGACGGACTAGGTGCCATCCAAAGTCATGTCGATGCGGGACGCCGTCTCCCGCTGCGTGCACGACGGCGACACCGTCGTCATCGAAGGGTTCACCCATCTCATCTGCTTCGCCGCGGGTCACGAGATCATCCGCCAGCGCCGCCGCGACCTGACCCTCGCCCGGCTCACGCCGGACGTGATCTACGACCAGATGATCGCGGCGGGCTGCGCCCGCAAGCTCGTCTTCTCCTGGGCGGGGAATCCCGGGGTGGGGTCGCTGCACGCGTTCCGGCGCGCGGTGGAAGGGAAGCGTGGCGGGGCACTTGAGATCGAGGAATACTCGCACTTTGGGATGGTCGCCCGGTTTTCGGCGGGCGCGGCACGGCTGCCCTTCTGGCCGCTGCGCAACTACATGGGCACCGATCTCCCCACCGCCAACCCGCGCATCCGCACGGTCGCCTGCCCGTACACGGGCGAGGCGCTGGCCACGGTGCCGGCGCTCAATCCCAGCGTCACAATCGTGCACGCGCAGCGTGCCGACGCGGCGGGCAATGCCCAGATGTGGGGCCTGGTCGGCGTGCAGAAAGAAGCGGCGTTCGCCTCGGAGCGCGTGATCGTCGTGGTGGAGGAGCTCGTCGAGGAGGCGGTCATCCGCTCCGATCCCAACCGTACCGTGATTCCGGGCATGATCGTGAGCGCGGTCGTCGTCGAGCCGTGGGGAGCGCACCCGTCCTACACGCAGGGCTATTACGACCGGGACAACGACTTCTACGTCGCCTGGGAAGGCATCTCGCGCGATCCCGACAAGCTCGCGCGCTACCTCGACGAGTTCGTGTACGCCGTCCCCGACCGCGCCGCCTACATGGAGAAGCAGCCGGGCCTGGCCGCGAGGCTCAAGGCGAAACAGCGCCGGTCCGACGGAGTCAACTACGGCTTCTGACGCGGCCTACACCCCCGAGGAGATGATGGCCGCCGTCGCGGCGCGCGAGCTCGCGGACGGGGAGGTGGTCTTCGTGGGCATCGGGCTGCCGAATCTCGCCTGCAACCTGGCCCGCGCGACGCGCGCGCCCAACCTCGTTCTGATCTACGAGTCGGGCGCAGTGGGAGCAGTGCCTGAGCGCCTGCCGGTGTCGATCGGCGACCCAGCGCTCGTCACCGGCTCACTCATGGTGTGCGGCATGGCCGACGTGTTTCAGTTGTTCCTGCAGAACGGCCGCATTGAGGTCGGTTTTCTGGGCGGCGCGCAAGTCGATCGCTACGGCAACATCAACACGACGGTGATCGGGCCGTACGAGCGCCCCGCCGTGCGGCTCCCCGGGTCGGGTGGCGCGGCCGAGATCGCGGTGCATGCCCGGCGCACCCTGATCGTCGCCAAGCTCAGCACCCGGGCTTTCCCCGAGCGCGTGGACTTCGTCACAAGCCCGGGACAGCGGTGTGGCGGCCGCGGCCGGCGCGAGCTGGGCATGCCGGGCGCGGGGCCGGTGAAGGTCATCACCGACAAGGGCGTCCTCGAAGCGGACGCGGCGACCGGCGAGATGGCGCTGGCGGCGCTCTATCCCGGCGTCACGGCCGACGACGTCCAAAACGGCGTCGGATGGCCGCTCACCCGCCGGCCGCGGCTCGAGGCCATCGCGCCGCCGAGCGTGACGGAGCTGCGGCTGCTGCGGGATGTTCTCGACCCCAAGGGATTGTTTCTCAAGTCATGAGGGAACGAGCATGCGGCGCGCGTTAGGCCTCGTCGCAATCTGGTCCGCGGCCGCCACGCCGGCTTTCGCGCAGCGCGAGCCAGTCTTGAAACAAGTCGGCGTGCCGCATGCCTACTACTGGCGCGAGATGTACGTCCCGCAGGTGACGAGCGGTCCGAGCGCCGTCACGTGGTCGCCCGACGGGACGGAGCTGATCTATGCAATGCAGGGCTCGCTCTGGCGGCAACGGATCGGCTCGCGGGTCGCGCAGCAGCTGACCGCGGGAGCAGGCTACGACTACCAGCCCGACTGGTCCCCCGATGGGCGGCTCGTCGTGTTCGCCCGGTACGCGCACGATGCGATCGAGCTGCAGCTGCTCGACCTCGCCTCCGGAAGCGTACAGCCCGTCACGGCCAACGGCGCCGTCAACGTCGAGCCGCGCTGGTCGCCCGACGGCACGCGCATCGCGTTCGTCTCGTCCGCCTACAACCGGCGGTGGCACATCTTCACGGTTGCCATGGAGGCCGGCGCGCCCGCGGAGGGGACGGTCACGCGGCTGACCGAGGACAACGACAGCCGGCTGCCGCGCTACTACTACAGTGTGTGGGATCACTACCTCTCACCCACGTGGTCGCCGGACGGACGGGAGCTGATCATCGTCGCGAACCGCGGGCACATTCACGGGACCGGCGGGTTTTGGCGCATGACCGCGACCCCCGGCGCGCCCATGCGAGAGCTCCGATACGAAGAGACAACCTGGAAGGCCCGCCCCGACTGGTCGCCCGACGGAACGCGCGTGGTCTACAGCTCCTACCTGGGTCGCCAGTGGCACCAGTTGTGGCTCATGACGAGCGAAGGCGGCGATGTTTTTCCGCTGACGTATGGTGAGTTCGACGCGACCGCACCGCGCTGGTCGCGCGATGCCAAGCACATCGCCTACATCTCGAACGAAGGCGGGAACACCACTCTGTGGGTGATCGACGTACCGGGCGCTCAGCGGCGGCAGATCGTCGCCGCGGAGCGGCGCTACCGCGAGCCGGTGGGCCGGCTGCGCCTCGTCGTCGTGGATGCGGCGGGCCGCCCGCTGCCCGCCCGCGTTTCGGTTACGCGGTCTGACGGCCGGGCCTATGCCTCGGACGACGCCTGGCGTCACGCCGATGAGGCGTTCGATCGCGCCGAGCGCGACTTCGAATACGGCTACTTCCACACCGCCGGTACGGCCAACCTCACGCTACCCGCGGGAGCTCTGCGGGTCGAACTATGGCACGGACCGGAATACCGCGTGGCACGGGTGGACGTGACGGTCCCGGCGGGTCGGACGGTGACTAAACGGCTGGTGCTCGAGCGGCTGGCGAACCTGCCGGCCCGCGGCTGGTGGAGCGGTGACCTCCACGTGCACATGAACTACGGCGGCGCGTACCGCAACACCCCGGAACATCTCGCCTTCCAGAGTCGCGCCGAAGACCTGCACGTGGTCGAGAATCTGATCGTCAACAAGGAGCAGCGGATCCCGGACATTGCGTACTTTCGCACTGATCCGGACCCCGCCTCGACACCGGGCCTGCTGTTGCTGCACGATCAGGAGTATCACACCAGCTACTGGGGCCACACCGGGTTGCTCGGCCTGCGCGACCACTACGTGCTGCCCGAGTACGTCGGCTATCCCAATACTGCGGCAGCGAGCCTGTACCCGATGAACGCTGACGTGGCGGACCTCGCGCACGCGCAGGGCGCCTTGTTCGGCTACGTCCATCCGTTCGATACGCATCCGGACCCGACCGACGCGACGGAACGGCTCACCTACGAGCTGCCGGTGGACGCGGCGCTCGGGAAGGTCGACTACCTGGAAGTGATGGGATACTCGGACCACCGTATCACGTCCGGTATCTGGTACCGACTCCTGAACTGCGGCTTCCGCATACCGGCGGGGGCGGGCACCGACGCGTTCCCGAACTTCGCGTCCCTGCGCGGTCCGCCGGGGTTAGTGCGGGTGTTCGTGCGCAGCGGTCCGGCGCTCGACCGCCGTGGCTGGATGGCGGGCCTCAAGGCGGGCCGGACGTTCGTGACGAACGCTCCGCTGCTCGAGTTCACCCTGGGTGGACGCGAGATCGGAGATGAGATCCGGTTGCCCGCTGGGGGGAGGCGGCTCACCGCTCGCGTTGGTCTCCGCTCGAGCGTCCCGATGGATCACCTCGAAGTCATCGGCAACGGCAGCGTGGTCGCCACCATCCCGCTCAGGGGCGATCGCACGACCGCGAGCGACACGGTCTCCGTTCCCGTCACGCGCAGCGGCTGGTACGTGCTGCGCGCCTGGAGCGACCGGCCGGTCACGCCGATCCTCGATCTCTACCCGTTCGGCTCGACCAGCCCGATCTACGTGCGGGTAGGGCGGCAGCCGGTGCGCTCGCGGGAGGATGCCGACTTCTTCGTGCGCTGGATCGACCGGCTGGACCAGGCGGCGCGGGCGCACGAGGCGTGGAACACGCCGGGGGAGCGGGAGCACGTGCTGGGGCTGCTCGCACGGGCGCGCGCGGTGTACGCGGAGCAGGCGGGTACCGCTGCTCCCTGAATCAGGGCCGCTCGATCAGGATCTCGCGCTGCGCGGTGACTGTCTCGGCTCCAGCGGGTGTTACAGCCACTTCGAGCAGGTAGCGCCCGGGCGCGAGCCCCGAAATATCGATGGCGAGCGTGCGGGGCGCGATCGACGCGCTCTCGGGCATCTCCTGCCACTCGAGGCGAACGTCGCGCCGCGGACCGGCGAGGCCCAGAGACTCGACCGCGCGCCGCAGCCATCCGGTGCCCTGGCGGGACAGCGTGAGTGAGACGCCCACGGCGCCGGTCGCGGGATCGGCCCCGTATAGCTCCCAGAAGACGCCCAGCTTCCGGTCGGTGGAGACGCGGGTGGACCCGTACGCGTGCGGCACGACCGCATCGAGCGTCGCCGGAAGGGAATCGGCTGGGTCGAAGAGCAGCAAATCGGAGATCGCCGGGTGATAGGGCGATCGCCGAAGCGGAGTCACGCCGTAGCGAGCCCGCGCCACGTGGCGCTCGCCCGGGGCGACGGCCTCGAGCGACATCACGAGCGGTCCGCACGGCGCGGTCGCAGTGAGGGCGCGTGCCCCCGCAATGACGCCGGAGTCCCGCGACAGCGCCAGCGTGCGCTCGTCCGCGGCGAGTGCGAGCGCACTCGTAACAGCGCGCTGGGCGAACAGCGTGTCGCTCGACAGGTCATACGCCGCAACGACGACACAGGAGTCGTCCCGCCGGAACACCGCTTGCTGGTGGTCGAGGTACTCGAATGCCTTCGCATAGGGCGGCGCGTACGACTCCCGCGCCTGCGGGGGGTCGAAGCTCCAGTCTTCGGGCTTCGCGCTCCCCGGATCGTCCAACGCGCGTGCCCCGGCCGCGAAATGGAAAGTAGGCGAAGCCAAGTGTCCTGTGACGTAGGGATCTGATTGAACCAGCGGCGACCTTGGCGGTTCCCGCGTCCAGAACATCGGCCATCCATAGCGCAGCATCACGTTGCGGAGATCATCTTCCCAATAGAGGCCGTAGGTCGTGCGGCGACCCTGCTCGATGCGGACCATCGTCTGGCGCGCGAAGTGTTCCGTGCGGCGGTCGTTGCCGGTGAGCGAGTAGAGCGGCTGCGCGAGCCACCACCACCGGGCCTCGAGCGCCGCGCGCCCAACGCAGTCCAGGTTGCGATACCTGCCGGCGAGCTCGCCCTCGAGCAGGGAAGAGATGTCGTTCCAGCGGCACCGCTCGTCTTCCGGCATGGCGGTGAGAGCGGCCGCGAACAAGCTGTCGGCTCCCACAAAATCGCGCTCGACGTGCCGCACCAGACCGCCGAGCGCCTCGCACCACCACACAACCGCGCGACATTGAACCACGACTTCAGCCGCCAGCTGTGGTTGGCCGTCTTCCAGCAGGTAGCGCACTCGCTGGCCGGCGATCCACTCGTCTCCCGGGAGGGCGGCGCCGGCCTCGTCGAGTGTCGCGAGGAGTTTGGCACGAGCCTGGCGAATAGACCGGGGTTCCGGCGGGGCGTTGTCCTCGTCGGCAGCGCCATCAGACCAGTAGCGGATCCGCCCGATGATTTCGTAGCGCCCGCCGTTAGAGCCAGACGGGCGCTCGGGGAGTCTGGCCCGGCGTGTGACCTCGAACGCGTCCCGGGCCCGGCGAGCCGACTTGAGGACGGCGAGCGAGTCGGTCGGGCCAGTGCGGCACCAGCCCGCGATCAGGCAGACAAGAGGAAGGAGGGTCACGGTAACGCTCCACTTCCAACATACGGCGGTCCGGCGCGCTCCGCGAGCTTGACTCCCGGGGGACGCGGGGTAATGTCGGCGCCGTGATCCCGCGCGACCTGAACGCCGCCCACTGGTTCGTCGACCGCCATGTGGAGGAAGGCCGGGATGGCCGGCTGGCGATCATCCACGAAGGCCGCCGGCTCACCTACGGCGACGTGTACGCCGGAGCAAACCGGTTGGGCAACATGCTGCGGCGGCTCGGCGTTACGATGGAGCAGCGGGTGGTCCTGCTGCTCCACGACGGACCTGAGTTCGTGTGCAGCTTCTGGGGCGCGCTCAAGATCGGGGCCGTGCCGGTTCCGACCAACACCCTGCTCAAGCCGCGCGACTATGAATACATCCTGAGCGACAGCCGGGCTGCGGTCGTGATTGTGAGCGAGCCACTCGCCGCCGTCGTGGAGGAGCTGCGGCCCCGGCTGAGGGATCTCACGCACCTGGTGGTCGTGGGCCAGGCCGCGCCCACCCAGCTCGCGTATGCCGAGCTGGTCGGGGCGGAGCGCCCCGAGCTCGCGCCCGCCGTCACGACGAAAGATGACGTGGCCTTTTGGCAATACACGTCGGGCACCACGGGGACGCCCAAGGCGGCCGTCCACCTGCACCACGACATGCTCGTGTGCTGCGAAGCGTTCGGCCGGCACGTGCTCGAGATCGGGCCGGAGGACCGCACCTTCTCGGTCGCCAAGCTGTTCTTCGCTTACGGCCTGGGCAACGCGCTCTACTTCCCGTTCCACGTCGGCGCCTCGACGGTGCTCTATCCGGGCCGACCAGAGCCGGCCAAGGTGTTCGAGGTCATCACGCGGGAGCGCCCCACGCTGTTCTACGCGGTTCCCACCGCGTACGCGGCGATGCTGCAGGTACCCGACGCCGAGCGGCTGTACGACCTGCGATCGGTCCGGGTCTGCAGCTCGGCGGGCGAGCCGCTGCCCAGGGCGATCTACGAGCGGTGGCTCGAGAAGTTCGGGCTCGAGATCCTCGACGGCATCGGCTCGACCGAGATGTGCCACACCTTCATCGCGAACCGCCGCGGCAAGGCGCGTCCCGGCTCGAGCGGGACTGTCGTGCCCGGCTACGAGGCGACGCTCGTGGACGACGTCGGCCGCGAGGTGGCGGTCGGCGAGGTGGGCAATTTGATGGTCAAGGGCGACAGTGCATGCTCGTGCTACTGGAACCAGCACGAGCGCACCAAGCGGACGATCGAAGGCGAGTGGGTGCGGACCGGCGACAAGTACACCCGTGACGCCGACGGATACTTCTGGTACGCCGGTCGGACCGACGACATGATCAAGGCGAGCGGCATGTGGGTATCGCCGGCGGAAGTCGAGAGCGCGCTCGCCGAGCATCCGGCCGTCGTGGAAGCGGGCGTCGTGGGTGCGGAGGACAAGGACGAGCTCGTGAAGCCGCTCGCGTTCGTGGTGCTCGCGCGGGGCCACCTGGCGAGCCCGGCGCTCGAGGCCGAGCTCAAGGCGTTCGTGAAGGAGCGCCTCGCGCCCTACAAGTACCCCCGCTGGATTGTGTTCGTGGATGAGCTGCCGAAGACGGCGACGGGGAAGATCCAGAGATTCAAGCTAAGGGAAATAGCGAAACAGACCGACAGGACAGGCCACGGCTAGACGCACAGACGCACAGGGGTGAACGGGATTCAGGAGTCAGGAAGGCCTACCTGACTGCTACCACCGGTTCTTCCCTGTGCGTCTGCTGCGTCAGTGCGTCTAGCCCGATTGCATCAATAACAGGAGCACGTCGTACAATGCGTGGGTCCACGCTGTGATCCCGAACCCGCGCGCGAGATACAGCCCCGAAAAGAACAGCCCCGCGACCATCCGGAACGCGAACGAATAGAGCTCCCAACGGTCGCCGTAGGGGCCGATGTAGTGAAACGCCGAGAAGATCGCGGCGCCGGCGACGGTGGCCGCGATGCCGGCGGTGAGGGGGCGCCAGCCGAGCAGGGCCCGAGCGGCGGCGGCGAGCGCGCCGACGAGCAGCACGCGGAACAGCAGCTCCTCGTAGATCCCTGCCCCCAGGGAGACCATCAGCCGCGTCCACCAGTCCATCTCGTGTCCCCGTCCTCCGGGGAGCGCGAGCGTTTGCAGCATGCCGAGCACGCCGGAAGTCACGCTCCCGACCACGAAGCCGAAGATCAGCGCGAGCGCGATCGACTCGCCCAGCATCGCCGCAAACACGCCGCCCCGGAGCCGCGATCCGTGGACGCGCATGTCGCGCATGACGAGCCACAATCCCGCACCGATCAGACAGACCATGAAGAGCGGCGGGCCCCACGCGCCCGCCACGGTCGTGAACAGGGACTGCAAGATTGCGTCCGCGCCGTTGCGGATGGAGCGCTCGCCGTGCGCCAGCAGCACCGCGAGCACCTGGTAGAACACGAGCAGCGGGAGCGCGAACAACAGGCTGTAGCGCGGGGCGCGACTCACCTGCCAGTAGGAGCTTCGAGAGGAAACGGAGGAGAAGGCGGTCCCGGTCATAGGGTCAGGAATCTATCGACGGTTCGGCGCTTGCGACGGTTTCGGCTCGCCGGT
>Ga0137409_10004848_pt1 | contig 14098 bp, 12 predicted proteins | sample CZODoug1_16funga_FD_122059 | JGI IMG/M metagenome (GOLD analysis project Ga0137409, IMG submission 122059) | Vadose zone soil fungal communities from Angelo Coast Range Reserve, California, USA - CZODoug1_16fungal (Hybrid Assembly) | ecosystem: Environmental > Terrestrial > Soil > Vadose zone... | reverse complement strand
TCAAGGCCTCCTCCACCTCCGAGGCGGACACGTTCTCGCCGGCGCGCTTGATCATATCCTTCTTCCGGTCCACGAAGAAGAAGCAGCCGTCCTCGTCCATGACCGCCTGATCACCGCTGTGCAGCCATCCATCTCTCAGCGTCTGAGCCGTCGCCTCGGGGTTCTTGAAATAGCCCTTCATGAGGCTCACGCCGGGGACGCCGCTGACCACGAGCTCGCCCACCGTGCCCGGCGGCACTTCCTTGCCGCCTTCATCCACCACCTTGCACTCGTAGCCGAGCACGGGCATGCCCATGGCGAGGGGCTTGCGCGGAAGGTCCAGCGGCTGCATGAGGGGCAGGCTCATGGTCTCCGTCATGCCCCAGATCTGCATGAGGGGGGCGCGGAAGCGCGCGTGCCACTCCTCGAACTGCTGCGGGGTAACGTTCTGAGCGTAGGAGATGGCTCGGAGGCGCGTACGCCCGTCGTCGCTCGAGCGCGGCTGGGCCAGGAGCATGCGGATGGGCGCGGCGAAGAGCGCGGCGAGGGTGGCCTCGTGGCGAATGGCCTGCTCGACGAAGCGCGTCGCGCTGAAGCGCTCCATGAGGGCGACGCTGCCTCCGCACAGCAGCATCGGTATGAACGCGTGCAGTTGGGCTCCCGCGTGGAAGAGGGGGAGCACGATGAGATGACGATCACCGGGGCCGACGCGCATGGCCTTGGCCATGACCTCGCCGCCGTAGATGTAGTTGGCGTGGGTGAGGAGCACGCCCTTGGGCTTGGAGGTGGTGCCCGAGGTGTACTGCATGGAGATGTCGTTGAGTGGCGCGACGGCCGTCTGGGGCTTGGCGGACGGGAGGCCGTCGAGGAGCGGGGAGAGCGGCCGCGCTTCGAGGACCCCGCCCAGCGCGGGACAGCGTCCGGCCACCGCGTGGATGGCCGCGGCGTACTGAGGCTCGGTCACGGTGAGACGAGCCTCGGAGTGAGTCAGGATGTACTCCATCTCGCCCGCGGTGGCGACGGGATTGGTCGGCACCATGACGGTACCCGTCCTGGCCGCGGCCATCCAGAAGAGGAGGAACTCGGGGCAGTTGCCGAGATGAAGGTTGAACTTGTCTCCGTGCCGGAGACCGCGCGCGAGCAAGAGATGGGCGACGCGGTTGACATCGGTGTCGAAGTCTCGCCAGGTCCAGCGCGCGATCGCCCCCGGCGCCTCTTCATAGATGAGGAAGGGCTCGTCGGGGAGGCGCCGCGCCTTGTCCTCGAGCGCGCTTCCCAGCGTCCGATTCCCCACGATCAGCATCGCCGACTCAGCCTCGCTTCTTCTTCGCGACGAAGGCGGCGATGCGCGCCCTCGCTTCCGGGTCGGCCCTCAGCGCCGCCGCGTAGGCCCGCGCCGCGTCTCCGCTGCGGCCCGCGCGGATATCGGCGACGATGGCCTTGGTGGCCGCGAGCCCGCCTCGCGGATGACGGGCCACGTCCGCGGCGAAGTCGGCTGCGGCGCGCTCGAGAGTGCCGTCGGGGACGACCCGCGTCACCAGGCCCATGCGCAGCGCCTCCGCGGCGTCGATGGTGCGGCCGGTGAGGAGCAGGTCCCGCGCGTGGCCGCCGCCCACGACATCCAGGAGTCTCGCGATACCGTAGCTCGGGTTGAAGCCGAGCGTGATCTCGGGCAGCCCGAACGTGGCTCCCGTCTCGGCAATCCGGAGATCCTGGGCCGCCGCGAGCATGCAGCCGCCGCCGAGGGCGTAGCCCCGCACGGCCGCGATGGTCACCTGGGGCAGGCGCGCGAAGCGGTCCATGATGTCCTGCCAGCGCTGTGACAACGCTTCAGCATCGGCGGGAGAAAGGGCCGGCATCTCGGCGATGTCGTTGCCGGCGCAGAACGCTCGGCCGCGCCCGCTCAGCACGACCACCGAGACGTCGCGTGCGCCTTCGAGTCGCCCGAGCGAGTCCTCGAGGGCCGCGGCGACGCCCCGGTTCAGCGCGTTGAGCGCCTCTGGCCGCTCGAGCGTGAGTCGCGCGATGGCGCCGTCCACGATCAGGCTGGCGCTCACAGGCCAAATCTCCGGCGCACGTCCGCAGGTAGCGCCGCCGCCTCCAGACGATCAGGGGCGCCGGTCACCTCGCCCGTCACCGCCGCGAGCTGGAGCGGGGAGAAGACCGGGTGATCCACGCCGACATCCGTGAACCAGTAGAGCGGGACGCCCTCGCCCACGAGACGTTGCTGGAATTCGCGTCGCAGCCGGGGATCCGCATGGACCGCCGCGGGGTCGTGTCCCGTCTCGAGCGCGAAGGCGGCGAGGGCACCGGCCGCCTCGCCCGCGTTCCACTCGATGGGATGGAGGCGATAGCACCCGTTGGTGATGTGCGTGGTGCCAAGGTTCTTGGCGCCGGCCAGAAGATTCCTCACTCTGACCGGGATGAGCGCCCCGAGAGGAATCTGGAATGGCCGGGTGCGGCAGGACACGCCGACGTCGTCAGGGCCGGAATTGTGTATGTCGATGGGATACCAGCCGAGGCCGACGGAGTCCTCGAAGGGCTGGGCCCGCGCTCCCCGCTGATACTCCGCTGAGACCTCTTGCTCGACGACGGTCTTGAGGGACCGAAGGCGCCGGCCCTCCCGTATGTAAGGATGCTTGCCGAGGGAATCGGCGGTGGCAAAGACGTCGGGGCGTGGCTTGAGCTCGGGGAATCCGGACGGGGCACCCGGCTGCGGCGCCTCGGTCTGAAGCCAGCGGAGGAAGCCGAGGCTCACGCGCTTGGCGTCCTGGAGCGCCTGCGCCTGCTCGAGCGGCGATCGATCGAGGATGCTCTGGTCGCGGTAGTCATTGCCCGGCCAGTTGATCATGCTGATGTCGTTGCCGTAGCCGATGCCGGAGGGAAAGAGGCTCGCGTCGATGAGGCGGCGGTAGGTCCAGAGCCCGCCCTTGGTCCCAGGGGCCTGCTCGAGCACCTGATACTCGAGCCATCTCGTCTCCTCACCGTAGATCTCGCCGCCGTGGACGTGGATGCGGAGCGAATAGGGCTGGCCGTCGCGGTAGTGCTCGTAGCGCTCGGGCCGCGGGATCACGTGAGAGTGGCCGGGACCGGTGTTCTCGAGGACGAAGGTATAGGTGAAGCTCTGGACGCAGTGGGGCTTGGGCTCGAGAGGCTGCGCGTGGGGCTCGCCCGTCTCGGCTTTGCTCTCGGCGCCGACCACGTATTCCGCGCCCGTCAGCGGCAAGAGATCGCCCAGCTCGGTGGCGTCGACAACGATGCGGGGCTGGATGCGAATCCAGCGGCGATCGTCCAGGTTGACGGCCAGCACGTTTTCGACCCTGTCCCGGGAGACTTCTGCGCGGGCGGCCTTGGTACGCGTCAGGATCTCCAGTCGCCTGGCGTCGACATGAGGGGCGGCCATGCCGGAGAGCGCCTCGACGGCCACGCGCGGCTCGAAAGCCAGGCGGGTGACCCAGCAGCTCCCCGGGTTCGGGCGCTTTGCCGACGCCAAGGCCGGCGAGAGGCGGCGGTAGTGATCGCGGATCGTCTCGCGAAGGGCGTAGTAGCTCCGGGTCCCCCCGAAGCTCTCGATGTGCTCGTGCTCATCGAGGGCGGAGACGCCCTGCGCTGTGAGCTGGCCACCTATCCAGTCCGTTTCCTCGAGGAGGCACACGCGGCACCCGGCACGCGCGGCGGCCAGGGCAGCCGCGATGCCGCCCGTCCCTCCCCCCACGACGAGGACGTCGCAGCCCCGCTCCTCGACACTCCCGCCCGGCTCGCCGCAGTCCACCAGCGACGCGCCAGGATCGCCCGTCACCCGCACTGCCATCACGTCGAGGAGCACCGTCATCGCGTCATCACGCTCCGAGATATAGCTTGCGGACCACGTCGGTCTTCTGCAGATCGGCGGCCGTCCCGTGCAGCGAGATGTGCCCCGACTCGAGCAGATAAGCACGGTCGGCCAGCTCGAGCGCCATGGCGGCGTTCTGCTCGACGAGCATGATGGTGAGCCCGCGGCTCGCCAGCTCGCGGATGGTCCGCGCGATCTCGCTGACCACGATGGGGGCGAGCCCGAGCGAGGGCTCGTCGAGGAGCAGGGACTTGGGCTGGGCCATGAGCCCGCGCCCGATGGCCAGCATCTGCTGCTCGCCGCCGGAGAGCGAGCCCCCGCGCTGGTCGCGGCGCTCGCGGAGTCGGGGGAAGAGCTCGTAGACGCTCTCGAGATCTCCCTCGATCGCGCCACGGTCCGGCCGCTGGTAGGCGCCCATGCGGAGATTGTCGAGCACGGTGAACTTCGGGAAGATCTGCCGCCCTTCAGGGACCAGCACCAGACCGCGCCGGACGCGCTCGAAGGGCAGGAGCCGCGTGATGTCCTCGCCCAGGTAGCGAATGCGTCCGGCCGATGGCTGCTTGAGCCCGGCCATGACCCGGAGGGTCGTGGTCTTGCCCGCGGCGTTGGGGCCGATCATCGACACGATCTCGCCGCGATTCACCACGAGGCTCACGCCGTGGAGGACATGCACCTTGGCATAGTGGCAGTCGATGCCCTCAAGCTCGAGCATGGCCCGCTCCGAGGTACGCCTCGATCACCGCCGGCTCGTTCAGGACCTGCTCGGGCGGCCCTTCCGCGATCTTCTGGCCATAGTTGAGCGCAATGACCCGGCCGGCCAGGCCGCGGAGAAAGCCGATCTTGTGGTCCACCAGGCACAGCGTGGTGCCGGCGGCGCGCACCTTGTCGAGGACGGCCTCCAGGTTGCGGATCTCGTCACGCCCGAGCCCGGTGGCCGGCTCGTCGAGGAGCAACAGCTCGGGCTCGCACATGAGGGCCATGGCGATGCCGAGCATCTTCTCCTCGCCGTAGGAGAGGTTGCCGGCGAACTGCCGGGTGGCTCCCCCCAGGTTGCAGAGGGCCAGCACCTCGGCCACCCGCTCGGCCAGCCGGCGCTCGACGTCCCGCGCGGCGCCCACGATCTCGAGCGCGCGGCGGAGGCCGAGCTCACGCTTGAGCCTCAGGTGGCTCGCCACGTGCACGTTCTCGAACACGCTCAGCTCCGCGAAGACCTGCGGGTTCTGGAAGGTCTTGACCACCCCTTGCCCGGCGATGATGTCCGGCCGCAGGCGCTGGAGCTCCCGCCCCTTCCACAGCACACGGCCCGAGGTGGGAGACAGGAGCCCCGCCATCATGCTCAGCAGCGTGGTCTTGCCCGAGCCGTTCGGGCCGATGATGCCCACGATCTCGTTGGGCTCCACCGTGAAGGAGACGTCGGCGACCGCGATCAGGCCGACGAAGCGCTTCGTGAGCCCGCGCACCTCAAGAGACACGCCGGGACCTCCAGGCGCTGAGCGTGCCCACGATGCCTCGCGGCATCACGAGAATGGTGAAGATCAGGATCGCCCCGTAGAGCACGGCGCGCAGCTCGGCGCGGAGATCGATGGCATGCGGCAGGCCGGTGAGCACGAGGGAGCCCACGATGGGCCCGATGAGCGTGCCCTGGCCGCCCAGGAGGACCATGGCCAGCACCTCCATCGACTGGTTGATGCCGAGGTAACCCGGGTCGATGTACCCGGTGTAATAGCCGTAGAGCCCGCCGGCGAACGAGGCGAGGGCATTGCCGATGGCGAAGGAGAGGAGCTTGTAGCGGAACACGTTGATCCCGAGGGTGCGGGCGAGGTCCTCGTTGAGGCGGATGGCGCCGAAGCAGCGCCCCATCCACGACCGGAGACAGCGCGAGCAGATCAGCACCGTCACGGAGAGGCAGACGAGGGTGAGGTAGTACCAGGCGACGGGCCCTTTGATGGGGACCACGCCGCTCCCCGGCCAGTACATCGTCGGCTTGCCCGCCACCACGAGGCCCAGGGTGCCGTTGGTGACGCTGTTCCAGTTCATGACGACGAGCCGGATCATCTCCGAGAAGGCGAGCGTGACCACGGCGAAGTAGAAGGTCTTGAGCCGGAACTTGAAGCAGATGCTGCCCACGACCACCGCGAGCACGACGGACGCAGCCGCCGAGGGCAGGGTGGCCGCCCAGAACGGCAGCCCCGCGTGGACGGCGAGCAGGTGGGTCATGTAGGCGGAGACGCCGAAGATGGCCGGGTGGAACATCGAGAGCTGGCCCGTGAAGCCGAAGATGAGGTCGAAGGTCACCGCGAGGATGCCGTAGATGAACGTGAAGATGAAGATCGTGAGCAGGAAGTCGCTCCGCACGAGGAGGGGCAGCGCGTACAGCGCGCCCCAGAGGAGCGCCTGCCCCGTCATTCGTCGCCGAACAGGCCCGCGGGCCGGAAGAGCAGGATGGCCACCAGCACGGCCAGGCCGTAGGCGTCGCGGAAGGCCGTGGGGAGGAGAATGGAGCCGACGCCCTCGATGACGCCGAGGATCACCCCGCCCCACAGCGAGCCCATGAGGCTGCCGATCCCGCCCAGGATCGCCGCCTCCATGCCCTTGAGCACGTAGACGCCACCCATGGCAGGCTCGAGCGAGTAGAGGCTGGCGTAGAGGGCGCCGCCCAGGCCGGCCAGCCCCGTCGAATAGAGCATGACGGCGGTCTCCAGCCGGGGAGTGTGCACTCCCATCAGCATGGCGGCTTCCGGGTTCTGCGCGTAGGCGAAGGCGGCGCGCCCCAGCCAGGTCCGGGCCAGGCCCAGATAGGTCGCGACGATGACGACCACGATGACGGCGAACACGACGAGCTTCATCTTGGGCAGGCCGATGTCGCCCACGCGCAGCGCGCCCGGGAGGACGAAGTGCATCTCCACCGGCGTGGCCGTCCACAGGAGCATGGCCGCGCTCTCGAAGATGGAGATGAGGCCGATGGAAACGAGAAGGCCGTTGACGAGATTGTTGCGGGTGAAGCGGAAGAAGGCCTTGTTGGAGAGGTACCCGGCGGCGGCGGCCACGAGGCATCCAGGCACCACGGCCACCGGGTAGGGGAGCCCGCCGCGCTCGGCCAGCGCGTACGTGGCATAGGCGCCGATCATCATGAACTCGCCCAGGGCGAAGTTCACGATGCCGGTGATCCCGAACGTAAGCGTGATACCAAGTGCAATGATGCCGTACATCGCGCCGATGATCGCGCCGTTGAGGACCTGGCCGAGAACGAGCTGCGTCAATTCGGATTGATGTGTGTCACCTCGAGGGCACCGCCCTTCTTGAGCCGGACGACGTCGAAGTTGAAGATGGCCTCGCCCTTGTCGTCGAAGCGGATCTTCCAGAGCCCGTCGTAGGTCATCGACATGAGCGCCTTCTTGACGGCAGCGGGGTCGTCGACCGTGCCCGCCTTCTTCATCGCCTCGACCAGCATGTAGACGTGGTCGTAGCACGAGGCCGAGCAGAGGGGCGCCTGATCGTACGGGAAGTCGCGCTTGTAGAAGTCCTTGTAGGCCTTGACGAACTTCGCGACCTTTGGATCCTTCTTCTCGGCCTCCTCGAAGTACTTGGGGACGTAGACCATGTACTCGTCGAGGCCGTCCTTGTTCTTGAGGCCGGGACCGAGGGAGCCGCGCACCAGGAAGAACTTCTTCAGCTGGCCGGTCTCCGTCGCCTGCCTGACGATGTCATAGAGGTAGGAATCGGCGTAGCTGGGGAAGAGGAAGTCGGGCTTCCAGGCCGCGATCTTGGCCAGAACCGCGGAGAAGTCCTTGGTGCCGGGCTCGAAGTAGTCGAGACGATACTCGATCCCCTTCTTCTTGAACATGGGCACGTAGATGTCTTCGAGCACCTTGCCGCCCTGGTCGTTCTGGAACAGCATGGCGATCTTCTTGGCGCCCGTGGTCTTGACCAGGTTGTCCACCATCAGCTCGCCGAATCCGTTGTTGCCCGCGTCCCAGTTCCACGTGCGCATCAAGAACTCGTGGCCGGGCGTGCCGACATAGTCGTGGATCCGTGTGGCGCCGCCCCACATCAGGATCTTGCCGTTGAACTCGCCCGCGTAGGGCCGGACGGCGAGGAAGACGTTGGAGAGAAAGGGTCCGAAGATGTACTTGGCCTGATCCACCTCGATGAGGCGCTTGAGCTGGACGGTCGCCTCCTTGGGCTCCCCGCGGGTGTCCAGCGCGATGAGCTGGATCTTGTAGGCCTTGCTTCCGACCTTGAAGCCGCCTGCTTTGTTGATCTCGTCCACCGCGAGCGCGGTGCCCTGCGAGGACATCCAGCCGTAGATGGCGTTGGCGCCCGTCTGGGCCTCGATCTGGCCGATCTTCACGACGTCCTGGGCGCGCGCCGAAGTCACCGCGAGCCCGAGGACGGCCAGCGTGAAAACCGCGCTGTTTACAGTGACGCCTCGTCTCGGTCGGGCCATGACGATCTCCTTTGATCTCATGTGCGGTTCGCTATCAGAGAAGCCGCTTGGCGATGATCTCTTTCATCATCTCGGACGTGCCCGAGGCGATGGTCCAGAGTCGCACGTCGCGGAAGAATCGCTCCACGGGAAACTCCCGCATGTAGCCGTAGCCGCCGTGGAGCTGGACCGCCTCGTACGCGACCCGGTTGGCCACCTCGGTGCAGAAGAGCTTGGCCATGGAGACCTCGGTGATGCAGTCCCGCCCGGCATTGTAGAGCCCCGCCGCGTGGTACACCAGATGCCGCGCGGCCTCGATCTCTGTGGCCATCTCGGCCATCCGGTGCCGCAGGGCCTGCTTGTCGCTCAGGGGGCCACCGAAGGCGTGGCGCTCCTGGAGGTATCCCCGGGTGTCCTCGAGCGCCTGGGCCGCGCCCGAGAGCGCCAGCACCGCGGCCATGATCCGCTCGCGCTGGAGCCCGGCCGCGAGCTGCTGGAAGCCGCGCCCCTCGACGCCCAGGAGATTCTCCGCCGGCACGGGGCAGTCGTGGAAAGCCAGCTCCGCCGTGTCGGAGGCGAGCATGCCCATCTTGTCGAGCTTGCGGCTCACCGTGAAGCCGGGCAGCCCCCGCTCGACCAGGAACATGGAGAGGCCATCGTGGCGCCGCTCGGCCGTGCCCGGCGCGGTCCGCGCCGCGACGAAGTACAGGTCCCCGTACACGCCGTTGGTGATGAAGGTCTTGCTACCCGTGAGCAGATATTGGTGCCCTTTTCTCACCGCACGACAAGACAGGTTCGCCATGTCGGAGCCTGTGCCCGGCTCCGTGATTCCCAGCGCGCAGACGGTTTCCCCGCGAATGATCTCCGGCAGGTATTTTCGCTTCTGCGCATCATTCCCGTAGCGCGTGAGCCAGGGCGAGGACATGTCCGTGTGCACTAGCACGCTGAAGGCCACGCCGCCCGATCGACAACGCGCCATCTCCTCACCCAGCACCACGCTCGACAGGAAATCGCCGCCCGCTCCGCCATACTCGACCGGAAACTCCAGCCCAAGGAATCCCACCTCTCCCAGACGCCGCCAGAAGGACTTCGGGATCCGGCCGGCCGCCTCCCACTCGTCAACATGAGGCGCGACCTCCTTCTCCACGAAGACGCGCACGCTCTTCCGCAGCATCTCGTGCTCTCGGGTGAACACGTCTTACCCTCGCCCCTCTCGGGAGAGGGCAGGGTGAGGAGTTCTCACTGGATCACCTCGTCCGAGCGCGCGAGAAGCGACTGCGAGATCGTCAACCGGATCACCTCGTCGGCCCGCTGCAGCAGCGACTGCGGGATGGTCAGCCTGCGCCAGTCGATCACTCGATCACCTGATCGGCCTGAACGAGAACGGTCTGGGGGATCTTGACGTTCAGGGCCGCGGCGGTCTTCAGGTTGACGGCAAGCTCCAGCTTCGTGGGCTGCTGGACGGGGAGGTCGCCGGGCTTGGTGCCCTTGAGGATCTTGTCCACGTAGGAGGCGGCACGCGTGTAGGTCTCGAGGGGATCGACGCCATAGCCGATGAGCCCGCCCGCTTCGGCGTCGGCTCGGGAACCAAACATCATAGGGATGCGAGCCTTGGCGGCCAGCTCGATCGTTCGCGTCCGAAGGGAAGCTTGAAGCGGGTCGACCAGGCGCAGCAGGGCCTGCGCTCGCCAGCTTCGCGCCGCCTCGAAGGAGGGCTCGAGCTGGGCTGCCTCCTTGATCGTGAAGAGGCGCAGCTGGAGCTTGAGCTTGCGAGCGGCGGCCTCGGCGTCCTGGATCTGAATCAGAGCGTTGGGGTCGCCGGGGTTGCCGATCATCCCGATGCGGGTGGCGGTCGGGATGACCTCCTTGAGGAGCTGGAGTCGCTTGGCGGCGATCTGGCCGCTGAGATTGGTGAACCCCGTGATGTTCCCGCCCGGCCTCCCCAGGTTCGAGACGAGCCCCACCCGCACGGGATCTCCGACGGCCACCATGACGATGGGGATCGTCGTTGTTGCTTTCTTGGCCGCGAGGTTTCCCGGCGTCGTCGCGACCACCATGACCTTCACGGGAAGCTTCGCCAGCTCGGCCGCCAGCTCGGGAAGCCGCTCGGGCTGCCCTTCCGCCGACCGGTACTCGTAGGCGACGCTCTTCCCCTCGACATAGCCGAGCTTCTTCATCGCCTCGCGGAACGCATCCCACGCTGGTTTCGCCGTCGCCGACAGGACGGGCGTAAGCATGCCGATGCGGGGCATGGATTCGCGCGACTGCCCCGACGCTTGGCTGGAGGCGCCGGCGACGACGAGGGCGAGGACAACCACGGCCGTGAGGCCGAGGAAGGCGCGCCGGTACATCAGGGGATGCGGACCCAGCCTTCCATCAGACGGCGCGCGGTGCGGTAGACGGTGACGCGCTCGGCGACGTATTCGCCACCCTGGCTGACGACGGCAGCGTCGAGGGGCAGCACGCCCGAGGGATGGCCGAGGCGGACGTCGGCGCCGGGCTTGGCGGTCGAGCACTCGTGGACCAGCGTGCCCTCGATGCGAGCGGCCACGGCGAGGCACATGGAGGAGGTGAGGGGAAAGGCGCGATGACAGTTCCCCATGGAGATGGCGCGCGCGACCACATCCGCGGCCTCGCGCCCGACGCGGGTGCCGTCGAGGGCGGTGTATTCGGCCGGCGCCGTCACCATGGCGACCTTGGGCGTCGCGGCGCTCCCGGGAATGCCCATGAGGTGGGAGGCGGCGACGCGGATCTTCTCGAGCCGCGCGCAGAGCGCCTTGTCGGCGTCCACCGCCTGGGGCATCTCGGTCCCGGTGAGCCCGAGGTCGCGGGCGCGGAGGAAGACCATGGGAATGGAGGCGTCCACCAGCGAGGCTTCCAGGCCTTCGACCACGTCGCGCGGCTTGCCCGTCGGCAGCAGGCGCCCGGTGCCCGCGCCGCCGGGCTCGAGGAAATCGAGCGGGATGCGCGCGCCAGTGCCGGCCACACCGGGGAGCTCGAAGTCGCCGTGGACCGCCGGCTGTCCCGCGACCACGGACACGCGAGCCACGATGAGCTTCTTCGTATTCGTGTTGTGGATGCGGACGAGAGTTTCGCCGTCGACCGCGTCGACGATGCGCTCCTCGATGGCGAAGGGCCCCACCGCCGAGGAGCAGTTGCCGCAATTGCCCGTGTAGTCCACGTGGGGCTTGCCGATCTCCACTTGCGCAAACGTATAGTCGACGTCGGCGGCGGGGTGGGTGGCGGGGCCGATGATGCAGGCCTTGGACAGCGAGGAGATGCCGCCGCCGAGGCCGTCGAGCTGGCGACCGTAGGGATCGGGGCTGCCGAGGGCGGCGAGGAGAATATAATCGCGCTCCGGGCCCGCGGCGGGCAAATCGGCCTCGTGGAAGACGAGACAGCGGCTCGTGCCGCCGCGCATGTAGACCGCCCTGACGCGCGCTTGAGTCATGTGAACCGCCCCCTCACCCTGCCCTCTCCCCCGATGGGGGAGAGGGATTCCTTATGGGCTGTGCCTCGGGTGGCGGGGACTGGGCGGCGGTCTGGGAGAGGAGGCCGCCCGCGAGGAGGATGTCCCGCTCGCGCGGAGTCAGCACGCAGCGCACCTGGAAGGTCGCCCCCGTCCGCTCATTGGTCACGGTGATCTTCCTCCCCGCTTGAAGCGCTGATCGGATGCCGTCGAGCCTCAGGACGTCGCCGCGCTCTATCGTATCGTAGGCGGACGGGTCGTCGAACTCGAGGGGCGCCAGGCCCCAGTTGATCAGGTTGGCGCGGTGGATGCGGGCGAAGCTCTTCACGAGGACGGCGCGCACGCCCAGGTGGAGCGGCCCGAGCACCGCGGCCTCGCGCGAGGAGCCCTGGCCGTAGATCTCGCCGCCCACGAGGATGCCGGACCCGGCCGCCTTGGCCCGCGCGACGAACTCGGCATCCGTGTTCTTGAACGTGAACTCGGCGATCGCCGGCACATTGGAGCGGAAGACCAGGACGGCGGTGCCCGAGGGCGAGATGTCGTCGGTCGAGACCTTGTCGCCGAGCTTGATCAGCACGGGCAGCCTGAGCGACTCCTCGAGCGCCCGACCGCGAGGCACTTCCTTGATGTTGGGCCCCTTGATGACGCGGACCGAGGCGGCCTCCGTCTCGGGCAGGGGCGGGATGAGCCCGGCCGTGCTCGCCACCAGCGAGGCGGGATAGTGGCGCGGCGGCGCCGCGCCCATGTCGCGCGGATCGGTGATGACTCCCGTGAGCGCGGAGGCGGCCGCGGTCAGCGGCGAGCAGAGATAGATCTGGTCGTCCTTGACGCCGCTTCGCCCCGAGAAATTGCGGTTGAAGGCGCGGAGGCTCTTGCTTCCCGCGGCGGGGACGTGACCGATGCCCGCGCATGATCCGCACGTCGGCTCCGAGACGGTGGCGCCGGCGACGAGAAGATCGGTCAGCAGCCCTTCGCGGGACATGATCTCGAGAATGCGACCCGAGCCGGGAAAGGCGACGAAGTGAATGCTCGGCGCGACCTTCCGGCCCTTGAGCGTCTGGCCCACGGCCCACATGTCTTCCCACGAGGAGTTCGTGCACGAGCCGACCATGACCTGGTCGATGGCCGTGCCCGCGACCTCGCGGGCCGGCACCACCTTGTCGGGGGAGGAGGGCAGCGCGACCAGGGGCTCGAGCGAGCCGAGATCGAGCTCGATCTCCTCGTCGTACTCGGCATCGGCATCCGCGGCCAGCGGCCGCCAGCTTTCTTCCCGGCCGAGGAGGGCGAAGTAGTGGCGCGTCGCCTCGTCGGAGGGAAAGACGCTCGTGGTCAGCGTCAGCTCGGCGCCCATGTTGCAAATGGTGGCGCGCTGGGGCAGGGAGAGCGTCGCCGCGCCCGGTCCGCCGTACTCGAAGATCTTTCCGCTGCCGCCACGAACGCTGTAGCGCCGCAGCAGCTCGAGGATCACGTCCTTGGCGTGCACCCAGGGTTTCAGCTCGCCCGTCAGGGTGACGCGCACCACCTTGGGCATGGGCAGGTGATAGGCGCCGCCTCCCATGGCCACGGCCACGTCGAGCCCGCCCGAGCCGATGGCGAGCATGCCCGTCGATCCGCAGAGCGGCGTGTGGCTGTCCGTGCCGAGGACGAGCTGGCCCGGCACGCTGAACGACTCGAAGTGGACCTGGTGGCAGATGCCGTTGCCCGGCTTGGAGAACCAGGAGCCGTAGCGCGCGGCCGCCGTCTGGAGATAGCGATGGTCGTCGGTGTTGCGCGAGTCGGTCTGGTACACGTTGTGGTCGATGTACGTCACGACGCGTGAGGGCTTGACGCGGGGGAAGCCCATGGTCTCGAACTGGAGCCAGGCCATGTTACCGTTGGTGTCGGTGAGCAGGCACTGGTCCACGCGCAGCGCGATCTCCTCCCCGGCCACGGGCTTGCCGGAGACGAGATGCGCGTCGATCAGCTTGCGCGTGAGGCTCAGGCCTGGCATGGCTTGAACCTACCCCCTCACCCTGCCCTCTCCCCCATTGGGGGAGAGGGATGTTTGATTGACTCCCTCTCCCTGGGAGGGAGAGGGTCGGGGTGAGGGTCGGTTCATCTCTTTTCCACGGGTACGAAAGGTTTGCGGCTGGGGCCCTTGTAGTCGGCGCGCGGGCGGATCAGCCGGTTGTCGGCATACTGCTCGAGCAGATTGGCGGTCCAGCCCACGATGCGCGAGGCGGCGATGACGGGCGTGAAGAGATCCACGGGGATGCCGATGGAGTAGAAGAGCGGCGCCGAGTAGAAGTCCACGTTGGGGATGAGCTTCTTGGTCGCGCTGACCTTGGCGTGCAGCTTGACGGCCAGGTCGTACCAGAGCGCCTGTCCCGTCTCGCGGCAGGCCGCCTCGGCC
>Ga0137409_10004528_pt2 | contig 14098 bp, 13 predicted proteins | sample CZODoug1_16funga_FD_122059 | JGI IMG/M metagenome (GOLD analysis project Ga0137409, IMG submission 122059) | Vadose zone soil fungal communities from Angelo Coast Range Reserve, California, USA - CZODoug1_16fungal (Hybrid Assembly) | ecosystem: Environmental > Terrestrial > Soil > Vadose zone... | reverse complement strand
GTCGGCCAATCGGTCTCCGCGAGCGCGACGGTGCGGCCGTATCGGGTGCCCTCGGCGACGTCGGTGGCCATGCCATCGAGCGCGGACGGATCGCGTAGCCGCCGTTCACCCGCCGGATCGGAAAGGTTGTCCAGCTCCACCAGGCAGGCCGCCGTGTGCGGCGCATGGTGCTCTGGCGACAGGACGGCCATGGCGCCGCGACGGACGTCAGCGGGGCCCCCCAGGCGCCGGAGCTGCCGTGCGAGCGACCGGGCCAGCGCCATCGACGCCGGGCTGCCTCGTTCGTGCACCCAGATCTCCGAGCCGCAGGCGCCCCGCGGGCGGCTGTTCGCGTGGATCGACAGGAAGAGGTCCGCGCCTGCCCGTCTGGCGATCTCGGCGCGTCCGCCTAGCCTGAGGTTCTCGTCCTTGCTGCGGGTCAGGAGCGTCTTGCCTCCGAGCCGCGGCACGAGTCGCTGGGCGACGAGCAGCGTGACGTCCTTCTCGCGCAGCCCCGTCGGGCCCACCACGCCGAATGGAGTCGAGCTGTATGCAGGCTGCGTGCCGCCGTGGCCCGGGTCGACGACGAAAGTGGTCATGGAGGGACCTCCGCGTACGCTGGCAGGCAACTGACGTGCCACTCGGACAGACGTCGAAGTTGCTGTTTTCAGGCGCGCCGGGCGTGATTGGGACGGCATCGTGACTGCCTGGTCGTGCAGCGTAGGCGCGCGGTGTTCCGCCCGAGGAAGAGCTCGTCCAATCCTTTACGGCGATCGGCGGCGGAGTTGGCGGCACCCTGTTCCGCGCGGCGCGAGAGATGGCCGTCCGCGATGGCTTCCGCCGGCTGCTCATCCACAGCGATCCCAATGCAGTGCCGTTCTACTCGCCGTCACGGCGCGCGACAGATCGGCGAGGTGCCCTCGGGCTCCATCCCTGGGCGCCTCTTACAGCTCCTGGCGGTGGATCTGTCGGCGCCCTGACCGAGGCGCGACCGTCACGGCCTTTGGCGCGACTTCACATGGCCGAGCATTCTGTTTTCCGTGCACGAACGGGCAGTCTCCAGGCGCGCTCTCGTGGCGTCGCCAGCATCGGGGACATGGCATGCCGGATGCTACTGGCGCAGGGGCGCGACGCGCTCTGACCACGGAGGTGTTCGAACATGATCGATACCGTCGTACTCGATCCGGGTCATGGTGGAACTCTACGCCGCGGGAAGGCCACGCCGGATGGCGTTCGCTTCGACGACGGCCAGCTCGAAAAGCAGATCAACTACGCGCTCGCCCAGCGGGTGGCGCGCCACCTGGGCGGTGCGCACCTCACCCGGGGCGCCCAGGACAGCCGGTCGCTGGGCGAGCGCATCGAGGTCGCCCGCGGGCGCGGGGCGGAAGCCTTCGTGTCGCTGCACACCAGCGCACGCGGTGGTGGCAGCGGTATCTGGGTGCACCCGCGCGGCGGCCGGCAGTCGCTGCAGCTCGCCGAGATGATCCGCGCCCAGCTGACCCCCGCCTTCGGTGGCCCGAGCGGCCCGGTCGGCCGCGGCGAGCTGGCGGTCCTCAGCCCCGATCACCACGATCGCCGGACGGCGTCGGTGCTGGTGGACCTCGACTATCTGTCCGGATACGGCGGGCGGAGCCTGGCCGACCCGGCGGCGCTCGATGCCGCGGCGGCGGCCATCGCGCGCGGCGTGCGCGGGCATCTCAGCCGCCAGCGATCGGCACATCGACCCTACTCGACGGCCGAGATCGCTCCGGCGGTCGTGTCCGCCGGAGCGGCTGTCGGAGCGCTGGGTTACAACATCATCAAGGACGCCCTGATGAGCGAGGGCGACGTCCACTACCAGCTTACCCGGATGGAGGGAGTCTACTTCCCGGGCCGCGACACCAACCCCACTCGCTGGCAGCAGTTCGCCGGGCCCGAACCCTATCAGTCCTACTCGAGGGAGATCGGCACCTGGTCGGAGAACCTGATCGGCGACCGCATCGCCGCCAACTTCACCCTTGAGTGGTGGGGGAACGGTCACGCCATCGCCGCCGCGCGGATGGCGCTGGCGGGAACCAACGACGCCGTGGGCTGGGGCCTCGACGTGGAAAGCGACATGATGCCGCTGCCCACGCTCTTCGGGCCGACGGGGGGTCCCTTCGACATCGCCAGCCTCGGCGTGCGCTGCACCTACCGTTTCAACCGCTCGATCGGCTCCGATCGGATCGCGCGCGAGGACGTCCGGATCTTCGGAGACGGCGCCAGCTCCCGCAGCCTGGTTTGGGTGCAGGATTAGGAGACGGCCATGCGAAGCAGGACCCCTGCAAGCGCACTGTCCGGGTCGGACCAGCAATTCGAGGTCGGGCGCCAGGCCGAGGCGGTCGACGAGCCGCTCGGCAAGAGCGCGGAGGATCCCTCGCTGGCCAACGGTGGCCAGGGGACCGGCGATCCCCGGTTCGAGCTCCGGGACAGCTCGCCCGCCATGGAGGAGGACTCCGGCAAGGCCGCCGAGGATCCCTCCGCAGCGAACTGGTGACGCCCCGCCGAGGCTGCGGGTATCGCTGGCGTCTCATCGTTGGACGCCGGTGCGAGAATCTTGCGCTCGGGAGGCCATGGACGGCCTGCCCGGCGCGGGATTTGCGCGGATCCCGGGCGCGACACGCGTCAGGCCGGGCGGCGGCGGCCACCGATGTCGGCAGTGAGGGCCGTGCGCAAGCGGCTGGCCAACGTCTGCAGCAGCACGAAGTCGCGAAACAGATCCGCGATCCGCCGCACGGCTTCTTCGTTGAGGGCTTTCCTCTGCCGCAGCCAGTCCTCGAGATCGGCCCTCATTTCCTTCGCTGCCCCGAACTTCCAATCCCTCACGCGTTTGCGATCCCTGCCCGGATCGTCGAGGTCGAGGTGCTTGCGGTACCTGTCGATCATCGACTCGTTCACCCACTCCCCATAATCATCGACGTTGGGAACGTCCAGTGCGCTCGTGGCGTTCGCGGCCAGCGCCAGTGCTTCGATCAACGTGAAGTAGCGATCCCTGCTGTCCTTGCTGATGAGGATGCCGGCTCCTCCGAAGAAGCACGTGCGTAAAGCGTCCCCTGCTGCCTTGCACGTCGCGGGCGTGACGGGAGATTCCGGGAAGTACAAGGCCAGGTACTTCGCGGCGGTGACCAGATCCGGATAGGAGTCGAGCCGCTTCTCGAGCACGGCGAGATCGAAGGTGCCCCACCTGGCTCGGCGTGCGGTGATCCAGGCTACGAACACCGACAGGATGACGCCCAAGAAGGCGACGGCTGGCGCTGGCAACAGGGTGAGCCACCACTCGTCGCTCTCGCGCGTCAGCTTCCGTGTCTCGAGCGGCAGTCTCTTGTTTTCGAGCGACAGCCTCTCATTCTCCAACCGCAGCTGGGTCAGCTCCAGGGCCCGTTTTTCCTGGTCCTCCGGCTCGGCTCCTCGTCCTTGGACGGCCGCGCTCGGCGTCCGAGCGACCAGGAACAGTCCCATCACGAGACTTGCGGTGAGCGCGTTCATCTTTCGCGGCCCTGCGGCTCCCCTACGCCGCGGCCGACTCGACGTCGGTCCGGATGGCCGCCCAGCGATCCACGCGCCACGCGGCGTGCGCGGCGATCGGAGCGCCGGCGAAGAAGATGGCGGAATCCAGACCGACGGTTCCGTCCGCACGCCGTCCTTCACCCGAACGCGCACGGCGCGGACGAGGCGGCCGGCCTGAGAGTCACGTCCTTCTCGAAAAGGCCGGTGACCCCGCGCGCGCCGTACGGAGTCGAGCGGCCCGCGACCGCTCCGCCGCCGTGGGCAGGGGTCGATCACCTCGACCAGTCAGGCCGCGGTCCGCGGATCGTGGCGCGCGGGATCGAGCACGGCCATCTCGCCGGACTGCACTTTCGCAGCTGCGCTTCCGTACTGCGCGAACTGCCGGGAGATCGACTGGGCCAGCTCGCGCGAGCGCTGGCCGGCGCGCGGGCCGATCAGGCCGTTCGCGGTCGACTTTCCCTGCGCGGCTGCACCGCCATGCCCGGAGTCCACCAGATAGGTCGTCACGCCCGCTCGCGCTGAGCAATGGACATGCCGCCCGGCGCTGCTGCGAACGCGCTCGCGGCGGTGCCCGGATCGCCACGCTTCGCGCGCGAGACCGTGAACGATCGATCAAGGCGCGGCGCAGAAGGGCGCAGGCGAGGCAATGCGATTGGCCCGACGGCATCGATATTGCTCCAATCGGGCAATCATCCAAGCCATGCAACGCGGCGCTTGACGTCCACCCGCCGCGGTGCATGATGGATGGTGCAAGGGGGAATGAGATGGAAATCCGGGTGCAGCACGGGCCAGAGCTGCCCGTGCTCCTCGGCGACTCGGCGACGTTCCGAGATCTGCTTGGCCGGCTGAGGGGAGTGGCCAAGGCGCAACGAACGACCCTCATCAGCGGTCCGACAGGGAGTGGAAAGGACGTCGTCGCGCGCGCGCTGCACGCCGCTTCCGGGCGGCGCGAACGTCCTTATGTGACCGTGCATTGCGGCGCCCTGCCGGAAACCCTGGTCGAGGCCGAGATGTTCGGCCACAACCGCGGTGCGTTCACCGGCGCGGTGCAGACGCGCCCGGGCCTGGTCCGCACGGCGAGCAGCGGAACGCTCTTCCTCGACGAGGTCGATTCGCTCCCGCAGAGCGCCCAGGCCAAGCTGCTGCGCTTCCTCGAGACGGGAGAGTACCGGGCGGTCGGTTCCGATCACGTCGAGCGCTCCGACGCCTGGGTCATCGCCGCGACAAATCAGAATCTCAGCGATTGCGTGCGCGGCGGAAGTTTCCGTGCCGACTTGATGTACCGGCTCGCGGTCGTAGAGCTGCCCGTCCCCCCGCTGCGGCAACGGACCGGCGACATCCGCCAGCTCGCCGAGCATTTCCTCGCCGAGATCGATCCGGGCAGGCGATTCGACGGGGCCGCGCTGTTGGCCATGGAATCTTATGAGTGGCCCGGAAACGTGCGGGAGCTAAAGCACCGCGTCCAGTCCGCAGCGTTGCTCACCGAGGGCACCACCATCGGCCTGGGCGAGATGCGCTTCCTCGGGGACGCTCCTGCGGAAGGGGCCGAGCGGCAGCCCGGCGCGGAGCGCCCGAAGGCCTTGCAGAGCGAACTGTGGGACCTGGTGGACGGCGGAGGGCTCACGCTCGCGCAGGCGATCTGCGAATGCGAGCGGCTTTTGGTCGAATCGGCTTTGCTCGCCGAGAACAACAACCGCGCGCGCGCCGCGGGAAGGCTCGGCATCCACGTGCGCACCATCTTCAAGAAGATGAAGCGATCCGACGGGACCGGCTGATCGTCCGGGCATGCAGTGCCCGGTCGATCACGGCGATCGCACCGGGCATTCCGCTGCACCGCTGAGGGCCCCGCGGACTCCCCACCATTTTCGGGCTGGCACGTCGTTCGCTGGAAGGGAGGCGAACGCCTTTCCAGCGCGGGATGGTGGTCATGCTCAGCATCACTCCTTGTCGCCAGACGATCAGCGACCGGTTTCCCGTCGCATCCTTCGTCGTGAACGTGCCGCCGCAGCGGATCTTCGAGATCGCCTGCGCGACCGACCGGCAGCTCTTCCGCTCCGATCGCCGCGGCCACCGGACGCCCCAAAATTTCTACAGCTCGCGCAGCGGCGGGCTTCTGCGCGCGCCCGCCGGGCAGGCCACGTATCTGTTGCCGTCGGACCAGCTCCGCCGCTTCGCCGGTCAGCGCCGTCTCTATTATACGGTCGGCACCTATGGCGACGCCGCGGGCGGCTCCCCGGAATTCACCGCCGCGCCCGGCGATCCGGCCACGCCCTGGCTGTCGCTGTCGCCCGATTTCACGGGGCGTACGCTCGATCGTTCACGGCTCAAGGGGGAGCGCGCCGAGGCGCGGTACGGGGCGAACCCGCCGGCGCTGGTCTGGGGCGGTGACGCCTTCGAGCCGCCCGCCGCCCCCGCTCCTGCCCAGCGCCGCCCCACCTACGACGACGGGTACTCGCCGGATCTCTGGCGCGGCCGGGACCCGGCGGATCCGGCCGATCCTTCCGATCCGCCCGATCCGGAGCCGAACGGCGGGTACGCAGGCGAGCCTGCCGGATTCGAGGACGCTCCGGCGCTTCGCGCCCACGAGCAGGCGCGGGCCTACGGCCGGCGCTCCTCCGGCGGAGCCAGATCGCGGGCAGCGAGCGCCCCGGTCGAGCCGCCCGGGCTCGCCGAGCCACCGGCAAGTCCGCCGGTATCGCGTGCAGCGGCAATGGCAGAGCCGCCCGGAGTGGAGGATCCGCCCCATCCGCCGGCCTACGGCACATCGGGAGCTGCCGAACCGTCCGAGCCCCCCGGACTCGCCGATCCTGTCGACGCGCTCAAGTCCCGCTTGTCCAGCCAACCCGACTTCGTCGGGACCGAGGGGACGGCGTTCGCTCCGCCGGGCGTCGACGATCACTACGACGACGGCGACGATGGCGAGGGCGAGCTCTCGGCCACCGGTCAGCAGACCACGCTCACCATCGCGGACAAGTTCCGCCTCGCTCAGTCGGCCGCGCGCTTCGAGAGTGGCGAGGAGCGGTACTCTGCCGTCAACGCCGACGGCGAGTTCAACGACCCGGCACACGAGGCGTATCAGAGGAAGCACTACGGCCTCCACTGGGGGCTGGTGCAGCTCAACCAGCGCTCGGGCGCCCTGGGCCGCTGCCTGGTTGCCTGCATGCGTCGCGATCCGGTCCGGTTTCGCGAGGCGTTCGGCCCGGCGCAGGACGAGCTGATCCGGGTGACTACCAGCGCGACGGAGGAGGAGCGGCTGAAGCCGGTCGCGAGCGCGCTGCTCTGGGAAGAGCCGTGGATTTCGCGCTTCCGCGAGGCGGGCCGCATCCCCGAGTTCCAGGCGGCGCAGAACGAGATCGCGATCGAGGGCTACTTCGATCCCAATCTGCGATTCGCGGCGGCGCTCGGCTTCGACTCCGACCGTTCCCTGGCCATGCTCTACGACCGCTGCATCGGATTGGGGAACGCCGGCGGCCGGCGCTTCGTGGCGAAGGCCGTCACGCCGGCCAGGGACGACGCCTCGCTGCAGCGCGCGCTGAAGGCTCTCGGCCACGATTCCGTGCAAGCCCTCCAGCGGAGCGCCGACCTCCGCGAGTCGGCCGAGCTCGGACCTAAAGGCCATGCTGCGATGATCGCGGGGCTGCGCGGGCTGGGCAGCTCGTCGCCCGTTCCGGTCCCGTCGCTCGAGGAGATGCTCGACGCGCTCGTGACCGCGGCGAGCGGGGAGCGCTTCGAGGACCGCTTGCGGCAGATCCGCACGGCGCCCGAGCTGTCCGATGCCCGTCGCCTGGTGACCTGAGATGCCCGACGACGTCGCCCTCGCCCTCGCGGTCACGCGGCAGATCCGCGAGAAGGCCCATACGCTGGGCCCCGAAGGGGCGCGCACGCTCCGGCAGCACCTGGACAAGATCGAGCGATCCCTGGCCGATCCTTATGCGCCCTATGCGCTGGGGCTGGACGTCGAGTCGCAGATGGCGGCGTTGAAGCGCGACGCCCGGGTCGACGGGCAGCCGCAGCCCGCCGGCCAACCCCAGCCGGCGCAGCCCGCGCCGCCGGCGCCGCCACCGCGCCCGCAGACCGAGCTCATCGGGCAGCGGGTGGGCACTGCGCTCCAGGCGGTGGACTTCGTCGGGTTCGTCAGCGGGCTCATCTCGGGCACCTTCCGGGCGATCATCGATGCCTCGGCTGCCCAGATGCGCTCGTACGCCGACCTGGTCTCGTCCATCGCGCAGACGCTCGAGGACTTCACCGGCGATAACGTCTCCGCCAACCAGGCGCGCGACCACCTCGCGCAGCTCTATCCGCGGGACCTGGAGCTCAAGCTGCCGCCGCCGGGCTCCTCCGAGCAGCCCAGGCTGGTTCCGCGACCCGACCGCAGCGACGAATCGCCAACCTGGCTGAAGAAGTACGGCCTCGAGGGCGAAGAGCTGACCGAGGAGCTCGTCGAAGGTCCGCTGCTCGAGGCGGCGCGCAAGAAGGTGGGCGAGGGCAGGATCTCTTCGCTCGCGTCGATGGTGCTGATGGGGGTGAACCGCATCGTCGTCAACGAGGGCGACATCCGCGCCAAGGTGCAGTTCCACGCGGCCGCGATCGACGTCCAGCGCGCGGAGGTGGTCTCTCAGCAGACCGGCATCGCCGGCCGCGATGCGGGCAGCAGCGGCCAGGTCGCGCAGATGCTCGTCTCGACCATGCAGGCGAACGCGCAGGCCGACGCGGCGCTGAAAACGGATCTGATGGGCGAGGTGCGGGTCTCGTTCCGGAGCGAGGTGTTCCCGCTCGAACGCTTCGCCGATAGCGCGGCCATCCAGCTCATCAACCGGCACGCCAAGTGGCGCAATGAAGCGCCCGCGGCGGCACCGGCGGCTGCAGCGCCGGAGGCTGCGCCGACTCCGGCCCCGAACAGCGGAGGCGCCCGATGATGCCTCCCTTCGCCGATCTGATCGTGGGTCTCGCCTCGCACGTCCCCACCGGGAGTGGCTCGCCAGAGTCCGGCGCCCTGGTCAGCGTCGCCGCGATGGACCTCTCCCTGCCCCTCGAGGCACGGATCGCTGGCGGCGCGACGCTGCTCGCCAGCTTGCCCCGCGGACGCCTCGCCACCGGCTTCGACGTGCCGCTCGGGCGGCTCACGGCCCACTTCGAAGTGGTGGCCCCATGATGACCGCGCGCGCCGGAAGCCGGGCCTACCCGGTGGACGAGTTCCTGCAGGCGCTGACCGCGCAGCTCGACCGCGCCCAGGACGCGCTCTCGCTCAAGGTCAGCGGCACGCAGAGGCCGCTGACCTGGGCGCTCAAGGACCTGGCCATCGACCTGCACGTGTTCGTCGAGGTCACCAGCGACGGCAAGGTGACCTGGCGCTCGGCCGGACCCGGCGAGGACGGCGCGTCGACGGTGCACCTGTCGCTCACGACCATCACCCGGCCGATGGTCGAAGAGAACAGCTTCCGCATCGAGGAGGATCGCGACCCGAGGGCGCTGCAGCAGATCACGCAGGTCTCGACGCTCGACGAGGACGACCAGCGGAAGCTCGCCTGGATGGGCGTGCGCACAGTGGGGCAGCTCAGGAACCTGGACCCCATCGCGGTCGAGGCCATCGCCGGCATCCCGGTCACGCGGCTGCAAGCGGCGCTGGAGGCGGCTTCGCGGCCTGCCGTGGTCGCTCAGGAAATCATCGAGCGCGGCGGGCACACGCTGCTCGCGATCCACGGGGCGAACCTGGCCGACGGCGAACGGCCGGACGTGCGGCTCGCCGGCGCGCCGGTGGAGGTACTGGAGTTCCGGCCGAATCGGTTGCTCGTCCAGCCCGGGGCCCACGCCAACGAGGGCCCGCTCGAAGTGGTGACGCGAGGCAAGCGGGCCACCGGCTTCTTCCGTCTCCCCGAACGGCGCTCGAACGGCTCCGAATCGGAGCCGGCGCAGGAAGCCCGGCCATGACTCGCGCCTTCCTGCCCGGAAAGATCGTCCTGCGGCTCAAGCCCGGGCTCGAGCTGGCGGACATCGCGGCCCACCGCGACGTCCGCCAGGGCTACGCGCAGGCCGCTGCGGCGCTGGAGGGCGGGCGCGTCGAGAAGGCGGTGCGGCGCCGCGGCGGGGACCTGCGCGCCTCTCGAGCGTTCACCACGGCGAAGAACGTCTTCGTCCCCGGCAAGCGGCACCTCGACTGGGATCCCCTCGAGCACGAGACGGGTCTCTCCCGCACCTTCCGGGTCGCCGTGCACCCGCTCACGGACGTGCGCGCGCTCTGCGCCGACCTCATGGCGCTCGACGCCGTCGAGCTGGCCACGCCGCAATTCCTGTGCAGCACGCCCGACGAAATCCTCGGATCCGAGGACGCGGACGAGGTGATGGACGGCCAGCGGTCGCTCATCGGCGGAGCGCGGGCGCTGCAGATCGAGCCGGGCGACGACACGCTCATCGTCGGCATCGTCGACAGCGGCGCCCAGCCGACCCACCCCGAGCTGGTCGGCAGACTGCGTCCCGGGCTCAGCGCCGTGAGCCTCTCGGAGCTCGAGGGCGGGGCGCAGATCCTTTCCAAGCCCCAGCACAGGCAGGACATCAGCGACGACCAGGGCCACGGAACCGCGTGCGCGGGAATCATCGGCGCGAACGGCCTGGACCTCCCGCCCGGGCTTGCGGGCAAGGCCCGGATGCTCGCGGTGCGGGCGCTCTGCGCCGCCCGGCTGCCGGGCGAGGTGCGGACGACCGCGCTCGGGAACCTGGCCGACATCGACTCGGGCTGGAAGAGCTGCGTCGACCTCGGAGCCCGGATCGTCAATCTCAGCTTCGGTACGGCCCAGGCGGCGCTCGATCGCAATGACCCCGTGCCCCACGTCGCCATGGTCCGCTACTCGCTCGGCCGCGAATGCGTGCTCGTCTCGGCCGCGGGGAACTCGGGCGAGGACGAGCGGATCTTCCCGGCGGCGCTGCCGGGCGTGATCGCGGTCGGCTCGGTGTCGCTCGACCGGCGCCGTTCCTCCTTCTCGACCGGCGGACCGCACGTGGCGCTCTGCGCACCTGGCGAGAGGGTCCGCGTCGCCACGCTGAACGGATATAGCCGGATGAGCGGCACCTCGTTCGCCGCCCCGCAGGTCGCCGCCGCGGCCGCGCTGCTGATCGCCCGCGCTGCCCGGAGCAGCACGCCGCTCCCGGCGCTCGCCGTCCGCGACCTTTTGGTGCGCAGCGCCTCTCCCTTTGCGCCGGGCGACCCGCGCACGACCCATTCGACCTGCGGCGCCGGCATTCTCGACGTGCCGGCGGCGCTCGCCGCCGTCGACGAGGAGACTGAGGCACAGGCGGCTTGACCCGGCGGTAGCAGCGGCGGGGGGCCGGAACCCGCGCGCAGGCAGTGGCCGCAAAGACCAACGGCAGGAGGACCGACGAATGGCATGCTACAAATTTCCCGACATCTGGCTCGACTTGATCCCAGCACCGACGGATTCGGAATCGCAGAAAAAGCGCGCCGAGGACAGCGCACGGCGCGCGCGCCTTTACGCCGCCACGCTCACCGTGCTCACCAAGAACTTCTGCGTGGAGACCCGGAACATCCCCGTCAAGCCGAAGGACTTCGAGTACGACACCGACCAGGCCGACACGGCCAGGCATGGTCCGGCCGCGAAGAAATACAAGCAGGACATCGTGGAGATGGCCTCGATCATCGGCCTGCTGCTCGCCAGCGGATGGGAGGACCCCTCGATTGGCAAGACCCACTCCGACGACGGTGATCTGGACGACCAGAAGACCTGGGACGGCAAGACCTTCATCGCGGACCGGCGCTTCGTGGACGCGGTGGTCGCGGCAGTCAAGGAGTACACAGCGTACGAGACGGCCAAGGACAAGATCGACGGGCTCTTCACGCGCACGTTCGACCTGCTCGTGAAGAAGGCGGATCGCAGTCCCCAGAAGTTCGTGTACGCGCAGCAGATCGCCAACGTCGTCCGCCGCCTCATCGAGCAAGGTATCCGCGCCGACAATCCGCAGGTTGATGATTGGGTGGAGAACACCTTTGCCATGATCCTGGGGGGCTCGGTCGTCCAGCGCGCCTCGCAGATTGCCATCGACCTGCCCGACCTGGAGGACGATGCCCTCGCCGACATCGTCAAGGACAACGTGCTCGCCGTCTCGGCGCTCTACTTCGCCGGGCAGCTCGAGGAGCTGAAGTTCTTCGCGGTCGCCGACAAGGTGGCCGAGCAGTTCGAGACTGGCGTTGTGCCGATGAGCCGCGGCCCGGGCGGGGAGGCGGTCTACAGCTACCTCAAGAAGGCAGTGGACCGTCTCACGGAAGCGGAGCGGCGCGGCATCTATGCACGCGCCTTCGGATTCGCACAGGGATCGGTCGACGAGCCCATGCCGAACCGCGAGTTCGCCGACCTGTGGATCCGGTTCCTCTCGGCGGTGAGCGTCTTGACGAGGGAAACGACGAGGATGCGGGCATTCCGCGCCTCTCTCACCGGGCAGCAGGTCTTCAAGAACGCGCGCGACCTGGCCGTGAACATCAGCCTGCACGGCTACGGCATCGGGCACTTCGCGGCCATCGAGCTGCAGGAGACGATGAAGATCATCAAGAAGATGCTCAGCTACCCGGACGTGCTCTCCGCCTATGGCGTCAACGACGTGTGGCAATTGGTCGAGCGGGTCAGCGCAATGTATCTGGGCGGATCGGTGAACTCGGTCCGGCAGCGCACCCTCGCGGAAGCCGGTTCGAAGATCATCCAGTGGCTGGCGAGCAAGCAGCAGGTGCTCGTGAAGCCCGGAACGACGATCGACGTGACCAAGGAGACGGTGCTCGTCGACAACGTGGAGCGTTGGCTGGCCGTGACGGGGACGGACGATCAGTCGACGGCGAGATTCTCCGAGCCGATCTCGATTCCACAGCAGCCGACGATTCCCGCCTTCCCCTCCTTCCAGCAGAACCTGCCCCCCGCGCTCCAGTCGATCGTTCCCCAGGTCACCAACGGCGGCTTGCAGGGCGCGATGGCCCAGCTCCCCAACCTGGCTGCGGCCCCCAAGGCGTAACGCGGAGGAGTCATGCCTACCATTCGTGCAGCGGAGGTGGCGAAGCGCCGCCTCAGCCTGGCCGCGCACCGGCTCGGCACCGCCGATCCGGTGCCGGGCCTGGCGTCGATCATCGACCGCAGCTTCGATCTCCCCGTCGGAGATCCCCGCTACGGCAACAACGCGCTCATGCCCGGCGCCCTGCCGCTGGAGCACTCGTTCAGCGAAGTCCAGGCAGGCGCGTTGCGCCTCGACTTCGAGCCTCTCGGCCCGCACGCTTCGCCGCTCGCGCGCCGCCAGGAGGCGAGCCGCGAGATGCGCAAGATGGTGCACCACAACTACGGCAAGCCGGCGCTGCTCTGGTTCGATCAGGCGTCGGAAGCGTACCGGGGCTCGCAGATCCATGGCAATGCGCGATTCGGCGCCTGGCTCGGCGGAGCGTGGGATCGCTACGGCCTGGGCGAGGCCAAGGTCTACTACGAGCTGGGGCCCGACGGGCTCTCGACCTTGCCGCCCAACTTGCAGCACGCCGCCCGCATCGCGATGAGCATGTTGCCGGGGCTCCAGCCCATCTTCACCTCGATCTCGTGCCAGCGTCAGGCGGGAGCGCAGCGGATCTACTTCTTCCACCGCGGAGACCTCCGGCTGCTCGACCTCGAGCCGCTGATGAACCGCCTCGGCGTGGGCCAGCAACTCCCCAGCCTCCTGACGGCCGTGGGGCTCATCCTCGGAGGCCGCTTCACGCTCCCCCAGGGGTCCGTGATCCTCGGGTTGCGAGACACCAATCGCGGGATGGAGATGAAGCTCGACGTGCTGCTGCCCGGCGTGCCCGACCTGCCCGAGCAGATCCCGCAGCTCATCGACCTGCTGCTCGAGCAGCGGCCCGAGAGCCAGCACGCCTTCCAGAGCTGGCGGAACGCGGTCTCGCCGGACGAGACCTTCGGCAACCCGGGAAGGCTCTCGGTGGTCAGCGTCCGCGTGAATCCGCAGCAGTCGGGGCGGCTCACGCTCTATTTCCGCCCGGTCGGGTACGACCAGCCGCCCAGCGGCGACCGGCCGGGACAGGCAGACCCGTACTCCCTCCGCAGCTAGCGGGAGGATTCCATGCAGGCGACGTCACTCAATCCCAAGCAGAAGGTCGAGGTCCGCGCCCAGGTCTCGCAGTTCCTCGCGAAGAGCCAGGCGTTCAGCGGCCTCTCGCCCTCACAGCGCGAGCAGGTGATCGCCGACACCGGGAAGGTCGTCGAGGCGATGGCGGAGGGTCGGGCGGCGAGCGATCCGTACGCCATCGCGGCGGACTCCGCGGGCGGAGGGCGGGTCTCGACCGCGGGGGGCCAGATCGGTCAGCAGATCGGTACCACGGCCGGGAATCTGCTCCAGAAGCAGGTTGCGCCGACCGGCTCGATCATCGACGTCGGCGTGCAAGAAGCGGCCAAGATGATCCGGGAGATCAACTTCCCGGACTTCGTCGCCAAGCTGATCGAGGGCACCTTCCACGCCATCGTCAAGTCGAGCATCGAGCAGATGCGCGCCTACGCGGACATGGTGCGATCCGTCTCCACCTCGCTCAACGATTTCCGCGACCGCAACACCACCGAGAACCAGGCGA
>Ga0137409_10004846_pt1 | contig 14099 bp, 11 predicted proteins | sample CZODoug1_16funga_FD_122059 | JGI IMG/M metagenome (GOLD analysis project Ga0137409, IMG submission 122059) | Vadose zone soil fungal communities from Angelo Coast Range Reserve, California, USA - CZODoug1_16fungal (Hybrid Assembly) | ecosystem: Environmental > Terrestrial > Soil > Vadose zone... | reverse complement strand
GAGGCGGAGGCCAACGCCCGCCTCAAGGTCGCGGAGGCGGAAGCTCAGGCGATCGAGCGGATCACGACGGCCATCAAAGGGACCGGCGGGGATCCGGCACGCTACTTGATCGCCATCCGCTACATCGAAGCGCTGAAGGAGATGGTCACAAGTCCGCAGAGCAATAAGGTGGTCTACTTGCCGTACGAGGCCACGGCGATGCTCTCCTCGCTCGGCGGTATCCGGGAGATGCTGGCGGGCCCATCCGCGGAGAGAAAGGGATGAAGCATTCGAGGATCCTCGTCGTCGGTGCGGCAGCGCTGTCCCTGTCCGCCAGTCCGGCCGTCCGGCCGTCCGCCGTCTTACCGGCGTGCGATCCCGACAACGGCGGCATCACGCTCCCTGCGGGCTTCTGCGCGGTCGTGGTCGCGGACCAGGTCGGCGCCCCGCGGCACCTCGCAGTGGCGCAGAACGGCGATCTGTTCGTCGCGCTCCAAAGTCGGCCCGGCGGTGTGCTCGCGCTGCGGGACACGACCAGCGACGGCAAGGCGGACGTCACGGAGCGCTTCGGCTCCGAGGGCGGCACCGGGATCGCGCTCGGCAAGGGAGTGCTGTACTTCAGCTCGACGACCACCGTTTACCGCTACGCGATCCGGGCAGGCAGCCTCGTCCCGCTCGGGGCTCCGGACGTGATCGTGCAGGGCCTCCCCGCCGGCGGGCACGCCGCGCGCAACCTGGCACTCACCGCCGACGGCCGCACCCTGTTCGTCAACATCGGATCCGCCACCAACTCCTGCCAGGTGAAGGACCGCGCGAACGAGTCGCCCGGGGAGGACCCCTGCCCCGAGCTCGCGTACCGCGCCGGGGTATGGCGGTTCGACGCGAGCAAGCCCGACCAGACCCAGGCGAGCGGCACCCGCTTCGCCACGGGCATCCGGAACGCCGTGGGGCTCGCCTTCGCGCCCTCGGGCGAGCTCTATGCGACGCAGCACGGTCGCGATCAGCTGGGCCAGAACTGGCCCAAACTGTACACTCTCGAGCAGAGCGCCGAGAAGCCCTCGGAGGAATTCTTCAAGCTCTCGGAGGGGGACGACTACGGCTGGCCGTACTGCTACCACGATCCCGAGCTGGGTCACCTAGTGTTGGCACCGGAGTATGGCGGCGACGGCAAGACCCTTGGACGCTGCAAGGACAAGAAGGAGCCGCTGGTCGCGTTTCCGGCGCACTGGGCCCCGGATGGACTGACGTTCTATCGTGGCACCCAGTTCCCCGCGCGGTATCGCGACGGGGCGTTCGTGGCGTTCCACGGCTCGTGGAATCGGGCGCCGCTGCCCCAGGCCGGCTATCGCGTGGTGTTCGTGCCGTTCAAGGACGGCAAGCCGGTCGGGACGTACGAGACGTTCGCGGACGGGTTCTGGCACCAGGACGGTGCCGGTGCGCAGCACCGGCCGGTGGGCGTGGCGGTGGGCCCGGACGGCTCGCTGTACATCACCGACGACGCGGCCGGCAGGATCTGGCGGGTGATGTACCAGGGGCGGTAGAGGTGGCCGGGTACTCGGGGAAGCCCCTGGTGCAGAAGCTCGGGATCAAGGATGGCTGGGCCATCGCGATTCTCAACGCTCCCCAGGGCTATGAGCGCACGCTCAAACTACGGGGTGACGTCAGGCGCAAAGCGAGCGCGGCCGGGTCGCTCGATTTCATTCAGTTCTTTACGGACCAGAAGCGGGAGCTCGAGGATCGCTTTGCCGGCCTCGCACGCGCGCTCGCGCCCGCCGGCATGCTGTGGATCTCGTGGCCCAAGCGGGCGTCCGGCGTGGCAACCGACCTCACCGAGGACGTGATCCGGGTGATCGGACTCGCGCACGGCCTCGTGGACGTGAAAGTCGCGGCGGTGGACGATGTGTGGTCGGGACTCAAGTTCGTGCGGCGACTGAAGGACCGGGGAGCTAGATTCGGACCCCCATGACCGAGATCGCCGCAACGCCCCCCCTCACCAAGCTCTCAGAGGAAGAAGCGCTGTTCCGCGATACCGTGCGCGACTTCGCCGAGCGCGAGGTCCGGCCGCGCGTGGCGGCGATGGAGCGGGCATCCGCCGTGGATCCCGCGCTGCTCGCGAAGTGCTTCGAGCTCGGACTCATGGGCATCGACGTCCCGGAGTCCCACGGCGGCGCGGGCGGGAGCCTGCTGATGACCGTGCTCGCGGTGGAGGAGCTGTCGGCGGTGGACGCATCGGTGGCGATCTTCGTGGACGTCCAGAACACCCTCGTGAACACGCTGCTCCGCAAGTGGGCGAGCGACGACGTCAAGCGGCGCTATCTCCCCCGTCTGGCGGGCGACCTGCTGGGCGCGTACGCCTTGTCCGAGCCGGACTCGGGATCGGACGCGTTCGGGCTGCAGACTCGCGCCACCAAACGCGCTAACACGTGGCTGCTCGAGGGGCGCAAGCTGTGGATTACGAACGGCGCCGAGGCGGGGTTGTTCGTCGTGTTCGCCAACAGCGACTTCACCAAGGGCTACAAAGGAATCACCGCCTTTGCGGTGGAGCGCGGATTCAAGGGGTTTGGCGTCGGCAAGAAAGAGGACAAGCTCGGCATCCGCGCGTCGAGCACGTGCGAGCTCATCCTCGACGGCTGCGAGGTCCCCGCGGCGAACGTGGTGGGCGAGGTGGGCCTCGGGTACAAGGTGGCGATCGAGACGCTAAACACCGGCCGGATTGGGATCGGGGCGCAGATGATCGGCGTGGCGCGCGGCGCCCTCACGGCGACGCTCAAGTACGCGAAGGAGCGCAAGCAGTTCGGCAGGCCCATCGGGGAGTTTCAAGCGGTCCAGTTTCAACTGGCGCAGGCGGCCACCGAGCTCGAGGCAGCCCGACTCATGGTGTACAACGCGGCGCGGCTGGAAGCCGCGGGCGAGCCCTACACCGCGCAGGCGGCAATGGCCAAGCTCTTCGCCTCGCAGGTGGCCGAGCGGGTGACGTCGCTCGCGGTGGAGCTGTTCGGCGGCTACGGCTACACCAAAGAGTACCCGGTGGAAAAGTTCTACCGCGATGCCAAGATCGGCACGATTTACGAGGGGACGAGCAACATGCAGTTGAACACGATCGCGAAGCAGCTGCTGCGGTAGACACTATCACGACACTAGTGCGTCGCTGACAACGCACATAGCATGCCAAGATGTACTAGTTTATGCAATAAAACAGGCGTTCTGCAATACAGGCGAGACCGATGATGTCGGCCAAGTGACGTGTCTCGTGGGAACGTAGTTGTGGGGCACCGTTCTTGCTCCATCCACCCACCGGTACAGTAAGTTCAATACATGCTTGTGCTTACGTGACTGGGTGATATGCCGCACGGCCCGCCGGCGTCGCTCAAGCGAGCTTTGGCGAGCCCGTTTTGCAGGCGGAGGGTGTGTGAAGCACCCCCGCAACACGAGGTAGTCCCGCTGAGGCCGCAGCGCCCCTCCTCAGCCCTAACGAGCTAGGAGTGACACGAATGCGAGTGTTTACCGTTCTGCTGGCCTTGGTCGCCACGCCGTTCCTGGCAGGCGTCTCCCAACAGGTCAAGACAAACAACGGCGTGGGGCACGACGCCGCGCACTGCGCGAAGCGTGCGGATCAGCACCCCGGCACGGAGATCAACAAGTGCGATCCAGCACCCACTCCGCCGCCGCCCGTGGTGAACCCGCCTCCGGTGGTGAACCCACCCCCGGTAGTGAACCCGCCCCCGGTGGTGAACCCACCCCCGGTGGTGAACCCACCCCCGACCACTGGCGGTTGCGTGAACTCCGGCCCGGCCGGCGGAACCGCGTCGATCGATGGCCAAGTGTTCGTTGATGCATCGCCGTGGCCCGGTCTCACAGGCTGGTGCGTCGAGGTCAACGGCCCGGTCAGTGCAACCGCTGTGACCGACCCCTCGGGCAACTATCTGTTCCCGGGTCTGCCGGCCGGTACGTATACGGTCTGCGAAGTGCTGCAGGCCGGTTGGCACCAGACCTTCCCGACGAGCGGGCCGTCGTGCGCGAGCGGCCCCGGCTGGACCATCAGCGTCATGGACGGTGGCGGCGCCAGCTTCATCTGGTTCGGAAACCTCAACCCCTAGGGGAAGGTCGCGGGACGAGAAGTGCTCCATCGGAGGCCCCGGGCGGTTTCGCCGGGGCCTTCTTCATGGAAACCGCCGCAGAGCTTTTCATGCCGCGACAGTGCCATCAGTTGCGTGCTCGCCGTGCGCCGGGCTCGCGACACAGCCGAGTGTTTAGTGATGAGCCGCACAGTCTTCCCATACCGCCTGGAGCGAGCTTCAGTGTGCCCAGTAACAGGGGGGTAGCGCGGGGTCTGCGTCCGCCCGGCTCCCCAAAGCTGAGGCAGACCCGCTGAGGCCGCAGCGCCCCTCCTCAGCCCTACGAGCTAGGGGTGTTACCATGCGAGCCTTCATAGTAGTGCTTGCGCTGGTGGCCGCACCGTTCTTGGCAGGCGTGTCCCAGAGTCTGCCAGACGACTCCAAATGCGACAACCCGCATCGCTCGGACCAAGGGGTGCTGCATGCCCACAAGGGGCTATGCGCAACGCAGCCCCCACCCCCCGACGCCGATGGCGATGGTGTACCGGACAGTCTCGACCAATGCCCCGGCACGCCGCTCGGCGACACCGTGGACGCCTTTGGCTGTACCGTTACACCCCCGACCGGCTGCGCGAACTCCCCGGGCACAGGGACCGGGACGGTCCAGGGCCAGGTGTTCGTGGATGATGGGCTGACCTTTCCCTATCTCGCGGGCTGGTGCGTCGAGCTCAGGGACGGGAGCGGCACGGTCATCGCCACGGCGGTAACCAGCGGCGTAGCCCTTGACCTAGAGGGGAACAACTACGTCATGACGGGCGTCCCGGCCGGGACGTATACCGTCTGCGAGGTGCTGCCGCCGAATAGCACCTGGCGCGAGACGACCCCGACCAGCGGGCCGGACTGCGGGGGTGGCGTCTTCGGCTTGACCGCAATCGTCATGGACTTGGGGACCGCAGACTTCCTGTGGTTTGGGAACCTTCCGTAGGGTGAGGACGCAGCCTCTTAGGCAGATCCAAGGCCCCGGGCTATTTCGCCGGGGCCTTTGCCTTGTAACTTCCGCCTCCATGCACACGGCCCGACGTACCCACTCATTCACGGAGTCGGTGATCCGCGGGATGACCCGGCTCGCGAGCGAGCACGGGGCCATCAATCTCGCTCAAGGGTTCCCGAACTTTCCCGCCCCCGACCTCCTGAAAGAGGCGGCGGCGCAGGCGATTCGCGACGACGTGAACCAGTACGCCATCACCTGGGGGGCCAAGCGGCTCCGGGACGCGCTCGCCCGCAAGTACGCGGACTGGTACGGGATGACCGTGAACCCGGAGACCGAGATCACCGTCACCTGCGGCGCTACCGAGGCGATGGCGTCGGCGCTGCTGGCGATTGTCGATCCCGGCGACGAAGTGATCGTGTTCGAGCCGTTTTACGAGAACTACGGGCCGGACGCCATCTTGTGCGGGGCGAAGCCGGTGTACGTACCGCTCGCGGCGGCTCAGGAGCTCGACCTCGACCGGCTGGCGGCGGCGTTCTCGGCACGCACCCGCGCGATCATCGTGTGCACCCCGAATAACCCGACGGGCCGGGTGCTGTCGCGGCGCGAGCTCGAAGCGATCGCCGAGCTGTGCCGGCGGCACGACGCCTACGCGGTGACAGACGAGATCTACGAGCACATCCATTACGAGGGCGAGCACATTCCCATCGCGACGCTCGACGGGATGGCCGAGCGCACCATCACGATCAGCGGCGCGTCGAAGACGTTCAGCGTCACCGGCTGGCGCATCGGCACGATCGTGGCCCCGTCGGAGGCGACCGACGCGATCCGCAAGGTGCATGACTTTCTGACCGTGGGAGCCCCGGCACCGCTCCAGGAGGCGGTCGCCGTCGGGCTCGAGACCCTGGGGGACGACTACTACGAGCGGCTGGCGCACGAGTACCGGGCGCGGCGCGATCTTCTGTGCCGGGCGCTGGTCGACGCCGGCTTCCGGTGTACGCCTCCCCAGGGCGCCTACTACGTGCTGGCGGACTGCTCCGCGGTCTCCGAGCTCCCGGACGACGAGTTCGCCTTCTGGCTGACGAAGGAGATCGGCGTGGCCCCGGTGCCGGGCTCGAGCTTTTTCAGCCGGCCAGAGCTGGGCCGGCGGCTTGTGCGGTTCGCGTTTTGTAAGACGGAAGAGATGCTGGCCGAAGCGGCGCGGCGGCTCGCCCGCGTCAGGCGTCCCGCGCGTCCGGTACGGGCGTAAGCCCGGCCAAGGCGAAGAGCCACTTACCCAACGGCCCGCTCCAGAACCGCAGCCGCCGCTCGGCCTTGGGATCGGTGCGATGCTCGGTACGCGCCCGCGCGACCACCGCGGCGAGCAGCGCCGTCGCCATGGCGACGCCGAGCAGCGTGGACACCCCCACCACACCCGCCAGCCCCGGCAGCCGCTCCAGCGCGAGAACGATGCCACCCGCCGTCGCGACGCTCGCGTAGCAGAGCCGTCGCAGCGCGCGCTCCAGCCGCGACGGCCCCTCCCCATACAGAAACGCCAGCTCCTCGCGCCGGTGCGACAGCTCGGCGCGCAGGGCATCGATGAGCTCTTCCTGCCCGTATCCCGCTTTCCGCAGGCGGCGCACCCGCGCGACCATGATGACGAGCGGCACCGCCGCGATCGCGACCGCCGCTGCGACGACCGCGGACCGGGACTCGTCCGGCTCGAGTGACCGAACCGCCAAGACCGGCAGGGCGACGGCGGCGAACGCGCCGTACAGCAACGCCGAGGTCGAGAGGTGACGCGCCTCGGTCACGAAGGCCCGCACCGCCACCGCCGCACGCCGATCGAGCGCGGCGGCGAGCGCGGTGGCGAGCGCTTCGCCGTTCGGGAAGCGCGCGCCCGGATCCTTGGCCAGACAGCGGTCGATCGTCTCGGCCAGGCGCGGCGGCACGCCAGGCGCCACCGAGGCCAGCGCGGGTGGCGGGTCGTGCACCTGGCGCGCGAGCACCGTCATGTCGTCCGGGCCGACGAACGGCAGCTCGCCCGACAGTGCGAAGAACCCCACCACGCCGAGCGAATACAGGTCGCTCCGCGGGTCCACGCGCTCGCCCAGCACCTGCTCCGGGCTCATGAACTCGGCCGTCCCCACCACGCGCTGGGGCTCCGTCGTGATGCCCGAGCCGACGCGTGCGATCCCGAAATCGGACACCAGCGCGCGGCCGGTCGCCAGGTCGAGCAGGATGTTGTCGGGCTTCACATCGCGGTGCACGACGCCGCGATCGTGCGCGTAGGCGAGCGCCCGAGCCACCTCCTCGAGCAACCGCGCCGCAGTGTCATGCGGCACCGGCCCCCGCTGACGTACTCGCCGCCCGAGGGTATCCCCGTCCACGTACGCCATCGCGAAGTACACGAAATCCGACACCTCGTGCACCGCGAAGATGGGAACGATGCCGGGATGGGAGAGCTGGGCGGCGGTCCGGGCCTCGCGCAGGAAGCGCTCCCGCGCCATCGGCTGGATGGCTCGTTCGGGCGGCAAGAGCTTGATGGCGACGCGGCGATCCAGGCGCAGCTCGCGGGCGAGGTATACGACCCCCATGCCCCCGCGCCCCAGGCGTCGTTCCAGCACGTAGCGCCCGGCAAGTGCGCGCTGGAGATCCGGTAGAAGGAGGTCGACCGTCACCGGCCCCTCAGTACACCGGGGGGCCTGCTCGAGGTTCCGTGCGGTGTGCGCGGTTCGGTCACGAGTGCGAAACAGCGCGATAACGGCGCGATGGTGATCACGAGCACACCAGCGCCGGTCTGATACGTTAGCCCAGCTCTCGCTCGATTTCCTGCCGCCCTTCCAGCAGGAGGTTGATCTCCGCCGCAACCTCGCGGGCCAGCCCGAGGTCGGTCGTGAGACTCTGTACGCTGCCGGACCCGGCGCGCAGGCGCAGCAGATTGAGCCGGATGGTCTCGAGCGCCTTGACCGCATCGGCGAGGCGCGCATGAACGAGATTCCGCTCGGTCTCGAGGTCCGCCACGATGCGATCGTGCGGGGCGCCGGGGACAGCGTCACCAAGCTTCCCTGGTCCGTCGTTCCCCTTCCCTCCCAGGGCATCGTTCAGCTCTTCGAGGCGCTGCCGCATCTTCTGCGCATCCTGCTCGAGGCGTCGCACTACGTCGGGCAGCTCCCGCAGTTGGTGACGCGTTTCGCGCGGCAGCTCTTCGAACAGCTGCTCCGCAGCCATCGCGAGCGCCAGCTCCGTCGGGCGGTGCGTCGCCGGTGGGGGAATCGATTTCGCCGAAAGAAGCAGCCGGGCAACGCGGAACAGCAGCCGGCCGACGGGCCCCTGCCACAGCCACGACCAGATACGCGTATCCAGGTCGATGCGACGCTGCAGCCGCACCAGCGCGAGAAAACTCGTGAGCAGACCGGTCGAGAGGGACCATCCGAAAACCTGCGCCAGCCACGCGCTCGGTCCGGGGTACGGAGCGGTCAAGATGACATAGCCAGACACGCCTCCGAGCAAGATCCCTCCCATGCCGAGCAGCCGAAGGACCCTCTCGTAAAGCGAGGGACCGCGCCCGTACTCGAAGATCCGCTCCTCGCGCCCTTGCTCGAGCTCGGCGCGGAACGCCACCGCCAGTTCCTCGGGGCCGAACCCGGAGGCGAGAAACCGCCGGGCCCGCCCGGCGAGAATCGCCAGTGGTACGACCGTGACCGCAGCCACGAACGTCCACAACGCGGCGTCCCCCCCTGACCAGCCAAACACGGAGCTGATGAAACCCATCATGAAGGGAATGGAGAACACGTAAATCAGGCCGCCCACGCCACCCAGCCGAGCGTTGCGCTTCACGAACACGCGCAAGCCTACCGGCAGCTCGCGGCGCTGCTCCAGTGCGAGCCCCAGCTGTTCGGCCAGCTCCTCCCCCTTCTGAGGCCGACTGAGGGGATCCTTCTCGAGACAGCGATCGATCGCCTGCGCGAGGCGCCGCGGCACCCCAGCGGCGATGCTCGCGAGCTTGGGCGCCGGCTCGGTGATCTGTTTCGCCAGCACTTCGCTGGCCTTGCTCGCCTCGAACGGCAGCTTACCCGAAAGCGCGAAGTAGCCGACTACGCCGAGGGCGTACAGGTCGCTCCGGGCGTCCACGTGCTCGCCGAGCGCCTGTTCGGGGCTCATGAACTCGGGCGTGCCGATCACCTCGCCGCCGTCCAGTCCCGCGGCGCCGCGCACTAACCCCGCTATCCCGAAATCGGCGACCAGGGCGCGCCCCGTCCCCTCCTCCAACATGATGTTGTCGGGCTTCACGTCACGGTGCACGACGCCCTGCGAATGCGCGTAGGCCAGGGCCCAGGCTACCTCGCGCAGCACGCGCCCGGCTTCGGAAGGCCCGAGCGGTCCGCGCCGCTGGATCCGCTCGGTGAGCGTCTCGCCGGCGACGTACGCCATGGCGAAGAACACGAACTCGCCCGCCTCGTCCACCGCGAAGATCGGGATGATATGCGGATGGCTCAGCTTGGCGGCGGTGCGCGCCTCCCGCAGGAACCGCTCGCGCAAGTGCCCGTCGCCCGCCTGATGCGGCGGCAAGAGCTTGATCGCCACCGGGCGGTCGAGCCGGACCTCACGCGCGAGGTAGACGACCCCCATCCCGCCCCGTCCCAGCTCGCGCTCGAGCGAATAGCGGCCCGCGAGCGCGGACTGGAAGTCGAGAAACAGCCGGTCGGGACGGTCGGGCATGACGAAATGCTAGCCTACCGCCGCCTCTACCGCCTCTTGCCGCCGGCCTTCAGATTCAGCCCCCTATGCCCGACGTCCACCAACCCTACGTCCCGGCAAGCCAGTCGCCCGCCGAGCTGACGCCGCGCGCCCTGATCCTCGGCGTGCTGCTCGGCCTGATCTTCAGCGCGTCGAGTGTCTACTTGGCACTCAAGATCGGGCTCACGGTGAGCTCCTCCATCCCGATCGCGGTGCTCTCGATCACGATCTTCCGCGCCCTCGGCCGGACCTCGATTCTCGAGAACAACATCGTGCAGACGACGGGATCGGCCAGCGACTCCGTTGCGGCCGGCGTGGTCTTCACGATTCCCGCCATCCTGTTGATGGGATACGACCTCGACATCGGCCGGGTCGCGGTGCTCGCGACCGCCGGCGGCCTGATGGGGATCCTGATGATGATCCCGCTGCGCCGCGCGTTGATCGTGAAGGAGCACGACACCCTGATCTACCCGGAGGGCACGGCCTGCGCCGAAGTGCTGATCGCCGGCGAAGAGCGCGGCCTCCAGGCCAAACGTGTCTTTCAGGCGTTCGGCGTGGGCTTCGTCTACAAGTTCCTGCAGGGGGGGCTCAAGTTCTGGCTGGACGTTCCGGGCAAGGCACTCGGGTTCTATCCGGGCGCCGCCGTTTTCACGGAGACGTCCCCCGAGCTCCTGGGCGTGGGTTACATCATCGGCCCGCGGATCGCCGGCTACTTGTTCGCCGGCGGCTGCTTGGCCTACCTGGTGCTCGCCCCGGCGATCAAGCTCGTGGGGTCTGGCCTCACCGAGCCGTTCGGGTTCCCGGCGGTCAAGCTGATCCGCGACATGAGTCCGGGCGAGATCCGCGCCAGTTTCGTGTTCTACATCGGGGCAGGCGCCGTCGCCTCGGCCGGCATCATCGCGCTGGCCCGCTCGCTCCCGACCATCGTGAGCTCCTTCGCTTCGAGCCTCAAGGACCTGCGCGACTCTCGGATGGGACAGGCCGTGACGCGGCTCCGGACCGAAGACGACCTGCCGATCTCCCTCACCGTGGGCGGGTCGGTCGCCCTCGCGATCGTGCTGACCCTGCTCCCGCAGGTCGGGGTCAACCTGCTGGGCGCGATTCTGATCGTGATCTTCGGGTTCTTCTTCGCCACCGTGTCCTCCCGCGTCACCGGCCAGATCGGTTCTTCGGCGAACCCGATCTCCGGCATGACCATCGCCGCGCTTCTGGGCACGTGCCTGATCTTCGTGGCCGTCGGCTGGACCGGCGTGGATCATCGGGTTCAGGCGATCTCGATCGCCGCGGTCGTCGCCGTGGCCACGGCGAACGCCGGCAACACGTCGCAGGACTTGAAGACCGGGTTCCTGGTCGGCGCCACGCCGCGACGCCAGCAGATCGCCATCCTGGTGGGCGCGCTCGGCTCCGCGCTGGTGGTCGGTTGGACCCTCACCCTCCTCAATCGTGCCTACACCTACCCCGTCCCCGAAACACACCCCGCCTTCAGCGCGCAGGCGCTGGCGCCGACGGCGGGGGGGGCGAGCCGGGCAGCGGTCGAGGTCCTGCCCGAAACGATGTCGGGCTTCCGCATCGCAGCCAGCGACTCGGTGGACCGCAGCACGTATCAGGTCGTCCGCGTCTACGTCGTGACGGAAGGTGTGGCCGCGGGCAAGTACCTGATGGACCCCGCGACGCACGAGCTGCGCTACGTGGTCGATCCGGGTATCGGCGGGCGCATTCACGAATATCACGGCAAGACCATTCCCCGCCTCGACTCGCCCAAGGCCACCATCATGGCGCTCATCGCCGACGGCATCCTCACCCACAAGCTCCCGTGGGGCTTGGTGCTGCTCGGCGTGTTCATCACCATCGCCATTGAGCTGATGGGGGTGCAGGCGCTGCCGGTCGCGGTCGGCGTCTACCTCCCGATTTCGACCTCCTCGGCGATGTTCGCCGGTGGCGTCGTGCGCTGGCTCATCGAGCGTCGCGCGCAAGCGCGGCAGCAGTCGATCGCGGAGGTCGAGTCCGGGCCGGGAGTGCTATTCGCGAGCGGCCTGATCGCGGGCGGCGCCATCTGTGGGATCGTGCTGGCGGCGATCGCGGGCGTGCTGGGCTCAGCGGACGCGCTTGCCGAGAAGGCGCCGCTGTTCCGAGCGCTCGGCGGCGTGGCACACTCGAACCTGCTCGCCTTCGGTCTGTTCGCGGCGCTGGGCGCGCTCCTGTATCGCATCGGCCTGCGCAAAGAGTGACGGTGCGGGGTGTGGGGACGGGGTTCGTGTAGGGGCACAGCATGCTGCGCCCCTACATTTGAGCATGCGCGTCGTGTCGTTGCTGCCCGCCGCCACCGAGATCGTGGCCGCGCTGGGCGGCGTGGGCCGGCTGGTGGGCGTGTCCCACGAGTGCGATTTCCCGCCCGAGGTGCGCTCGCTCCCCCGCGTCACCCGCACGCGCGTCGATCCCGCGATGCCGTCGAGCGCCATCGACCGCGTCATGGCGGAAGCGAAGCGTACCGGTGTCTCGCCTGTGGAAGTGGACGTCAACTTGGTGGCGCACCTGCGGCCCGACCTGCTGATCGGACAGTCGGTATGCGACGTCTGCGCCGTGGGCGAGGGCGAGCTGGCGCGCCTGGTGACAACCCTCATGCCCACGCCGTGGGTCGTCACGCTGCACGCGCATACGCTGGACCAGGTGTTCCTGGACATCCGCAAGGTCGGCGAGGCCCTGGAGCTGCGCGACGAAGCGGAGGAGCTCGACGCGGGCCTGCGGTACCGGCTGCGACGCGTCAGCGTCCGAACTGCGCGCCTACCGAAGCCGCGGGTATTGGTGTTGGAATGGCTCGATCCGCCGTACGTCGCCGGGCACTGGGTTCCCGACCTCGTGACGGTCGCAGGGGGCCAAGACGTCGGCAGCCCGCCCGGCGAGCCATCGCGACCCCGCCCCTGGGATGAGCTCGCGACGCTTGCGCCTGACGTCGTCGTGGTGGCGCTGTGCGGGTTCGACATCCCCCGCGCCCAGGCGGAGCTTGCCGCCGTCACGGACCCGCAGGCGCGGGCGCTGCTTGGGCAACGCGTCGAGTTTCTCGACGGCAACGCGTATACTTCCCGTCCGGGACCCCGCCTCGTGGACGCGGCTGACATACTCGCCCGGTTGATACACGGTTGACGGCTCGAACGAGGGTTTCGTGATCGGGGTGCTGCTGCTTTCGGTCAATGTGGCGTCTTGCCACGTGAACGTGGGGCTGCGTCAGCAGCCCACCGACACGCTGCGCCTTTACGCGGTCGGGGACATCAACCTGGGCCGACGGCTCGCGAAGGAGCGGCTGCTGGAGGGCGACACTCTCTACCCGTTCCTCGCGCTCCGCGATTCGCTCGCCGCGGCGGACATTACTTTCGGGAATCTTGAGAGCCCGATTGCGCCCGACGCGAAGGCGGCGCCCGATTCGGGGGGCATATTCACGGCGCCCCCAGCCGCCGCCGCCGCGCTCGCTCGCGCCGGCTTCGACGTGGTGAGCACGGCCAACAACCACGCCTGGGACGGCGGGCCCGCTGCCGTGGAAGAGACGATGCGGCAGCTCACCCGCGCCGGCGTCCGGTTCGTAGGCTCGGGATTCGGACGGGACATGGCGGAGCAGCCGGTGATCCTCGAGCGGCGGGGTTGGCGGGTTGCGTTCTTCGCGCTCACCCGCGCCTGGAACCCGGCGCCGTACACGTTCCACAGCCACGCCGGCTCGCAGTACGTCGCCTGGGGCGACACCGGCTGGATCTACCCGGCGATTCGTGAGCTCAAGGCGAGCGCCCGGGCCGACCTCGTCGTGGTCAGCATGCACGGTGGCACCGAATACGCCGACACGCCGCCCAAGCACATGCAAGACCTGGCGCGCGGTCTGGTGGACGCGGGGGCGGACCTGGTCCTCGCCCACCATCCCCATGTGTTGCAGCCGGTCGTCTGGTACAGGCACAAGCCGATCGTGCAGTCGCTCGGTAATTTCGTGTTCCTGCAGGACGACCCGTGGACGCGCCTGTCGGCGATTCTCCGGGTCGTGGTGACGCCCGACCGGCGGCTGCGACTCTCCGCCATTCCGGTCCGCGTCGGCCATCAGCCGACGCTCGCGACCGGGGCTGCGGCGGACAGCGTCCGCCGTCGGCTTCGCGTGCGTCTTTCGCCCACAACGGTTGCCAGACCATGACCCGAGACTCCCTCGACTTCCTGAAGCGACTCCTCGATACACCCGGGCCATCCGGCTTCGAGACGGCGCCGGCCCGCGTGTGGCGCGAGGAGGTGAAGACATTCGCCGATCAGGTAACGGCCGACGTGCACGGCAACTCGGTGGCGGCGCTGAATCCCAAGGGCGCGCCCCGGCTCATGCTCGCCGGCCACAT
>Ga0137409_10004845_pt1 | contig 14103 bp, 14 predicted proteins | sample CZODoug1_16funga_FD_122059 | JGI IMG/M metagenome (GOLD analysis project Ga0137409, IMG submission 122059) | Vadose zone soil fungal communities from Angelo Coast Range Reserve, California, USA - CZODoug1_16fungal (Hybrid Assembly) | ecosystem: Environmental > Terrestrial > Soil > Vadose zone... | reverse complement strand
GTGGCTAGCACTTCTTTCATCGGCAGGATCGTTGAGGGTCCTTTTCTTTTTAAAGCCTCCCTAACCTCCTGGTATTGCCTCTAGGCCGCTCCCAGCGACGCGAAGAGCGAGGCGGCGAACGAACGGTGGACCTCCTCGGGGCAGCCCTCCAGCTCCTCGGCGGAGATCTCCCGCAGCCGCTGCAGGGCGCGGGTCATGGTCGCGGCCGAGATCCCCTCTCTCGCGGCGACGTCCCGCGCGACACCGCTGTCGGGGTCCATGAAGATCGAGCGGACCGCAGCCAGCGCGGGCCCGGAGAGCTCGCGGCGCGCGCGCTCGGCCACGCGCTCCGCGGCCTCGCGGCCCATGGCCTCGAGCAGTGGGGGCACGGCGCGGTCGTCGTCGACCGGCCGCTCCGGGAAGGCCGCAAAGCGCTTCGCGGCCCGCCGGTCGCGCATGTCCATCGCGTGACCGACCCCGTCCAGCCGCTTCACGAGCGGCCGGAGCAGGACGTCGATCACGCGGCCCAGGGCGCCGGCGCGCGCCTCGCGGAGGAGGGACGAGTCGCGGCTGGAGCCGTGGCAGAGCCGGAACTGGTATTCGAAGTCCGACATCGCCGTGCGGAAGTCCTTGCTGAGCCCCAGCTCGCGGCGGCAGAGAGCGGCCGCCTCGTCGGGGCCTTCGAGGGTGAACTCGCCGAGGATGTCGAGATCGGCCGAGCGGAACCCCGGTTGCGGGCGGCTGCCGAAGAGGTCGATGATCGCGAGTTCAAAGGCCTCGGAATCGTAGTCGCGGCGCCAGCCGGGCTGGCGGGCGTCCAGCATCCCAATCCACCCGCGGATCCAGTCGGCGGGGTCGACGTTCGTGGCGTCCATCATACTCTCTACCTATACAGCACGCCCCGGGACCCCAAGATTTCATGAAATCGGGACAAATCAGACCGTCTGTTTTATTCCTCAGGGAAGGAGGAAGGCCTCGGTGTAGCCCTGGCGCTGGAGCCTGGAGAGCTCCTTCTGGGCGTCGTCGAGGCGGGGGAAAGGGCCGACCAGGACCAGGAAGAGGACTGGCGACCCGGACACCTGCTTGATCTCCGCCTTCAGCTTGGCCCCCTCGGCCCGGGCCAGCTCCTCGGTGCCGAACGCGCCGATCTGGATCATGTACCCGCTCAGGCCGAGGCGCGGCGCCAGCTGGCGCTCATAGGGGCCCGTCGGGCTCACCAGCTTGAGTTCCGCCCGTCCCGCCTGGAAATCCCCCGCGCGGAACAGCGCCGTTGCATACTCATAGTGCAGCTCGTCGTTAGTCACCGACCGGCCGCGCTCGCTCATCGGCGCCGCGAGGACGGCGCGGAACCCGTCCACCGCCCGGAACCCGTCGCCCTGCATCCGGTAGGCGACGGCCCGGCGGAAGAGGATCTCCCAGCGCGCCGCGGCGGACGGCTGGTCGTTCAGGGCCTGGTCGAAGGCCCGGATCCCGGCCTCGGGCTTCCCCATGGCCAGGCGGCACTTGCCGAGCTGGAGCCGGACCTCGGCGCGCTGGGCATCGCCGGGATTCTCGGCCAGGAACGCCTCATACTGGCCCGCCGCCCGGTCCCACTGACCCTGCAGCATCGCCTGGTCCGCCTCGGTCAGCAGCCGGGGGCTGGACCGCGACGTCGACGGAGGCGGCTGGCTGCAGCTCAGCATTGCCGCGGCGACCAGGGCCAGGAGCGGAATCCCGATCTTCAATGGAGCTTTCCTTTCTCCGGTCCCCCGAAGACGGCCTGCAGGCGGCCGACGACGTCAATCTTCTGGAGCGCGGGGACCCGCTCTGCGGCGACGTGGATGCCGTAAAACCCGAGCCAGATCAGGACCACGGCGGCGGTCAGTTTCAGCAGAGTCTCCATTCGCGGCATTCCCTTCGGCGTGTCCTCGAGCCGCGACTTCACGTCGCGGTGCAGGATCTGGCACTCCGGTGAGCAGAAGGTCCCCTGCGGGGACACGATCGAGCACGACGTGCAGATGGGGATGTGGCACTGGCGACACATCGTCACGGCGGGGACTTCTTTATGGCGGAGGCAGGTCTTCGCCATGGCCGTCAGGGCTTTCCCAGCGCCTCGAGCCGGGCGATCTCCCCGTCGAGAGAGCGATCCTCCGGATGCAGCGTCCGCAGCTGCCGGTACTGCGCGATCGCACGGGCGGCGTCGCCGCGCTTCGCATAGAGCCGGCCCAGGCTGCGCAGCGCGTCCTCGTCCCTGGAGTCGACGACGAGCAGGCGCTCGAGATCCGCGATCGCGTCCTCGTCCCGGCCCAGCGACTCGTAGCAGCGGGCGAGCTTGATGTAGGGCTCCTTCCAGCGCCAGCGGTGACGGACGACGAATTCGTACTCGATCGCGGCCGCGTAGTAGTGTCCGCCGGCGAGGTACTCCTCCGCCATCTGGAAGCGCTCGAGGGCCGTCTCTTCGGGCGCGTCGGGGTTGTTCGGCCAGCAGCCGGCCGGCAGCAGGGCCAGCAGCAGGAGGGCACGTGCGGGCTTCATCGGGTCCGCTCCACAGGCATCACTTCAATGGGAACGTCGTGACGGTCGCTCTTCCCGGCGATGACGTCGGTGACGGTGACGCGGACACGGTACTTGCCCGCGGCCAGGTTGACGGGGAGCGGGAGGCGGAAGCTCTGATAGAACTCGGCGATCGGGCCGTTCGACGTCACGCGGTCCTCGCGCGCCTCGGCCGGCGCCTCGTCCCAGGCGGGCACCGGGCGCACGGTCGAGTGGTCGTCGAGCAGCGCCCACTCGTAGCGCAGGTGGATCGTGCGCTTGTCGCCGGCCTTCTGGGCGGCGAAGTTCGTCGGCTCGACGTAGAGGTGGATCTCGCCGCCGGGCGCGACGCGGTCGGACTCGGCCGGGGCATAATCGCGGAAACGGCGCACCCGGGTGACGAGCTCGGCGCGCGCGATGGCGAAACCGGTCGAGGCGCGATCCTCCTCCTCCAGACGCGCGAGCAGCTTCCCCGCCCCGGGGTGGTCGCCCAGCTCGCGGCGCAGGTAGAGCTCCATATAGGGGAGCATCCGGTTCGTGCGGTTCTTCACGGTCGACATCACCCGCTCCGCCTCCTCCAGGTTCCCTGCGGCGGCGTGGAGCAGCGCCAGCTTGAGCTTCTCCTCGTCGCTCGAGGCATGGCGGGCGGCAAGCTCCTTCTGGAGCTTGAGGACGTCGTCCGCCGTGGGCTCGTTCCGGGGCGGGACTTCGACGCTCGTCCGGACCACGCCCGCGCCCGCCGAAGGAGGCTGGGGGGCTGCCGCCGGAGCCGTGGATTCCTGAACGGGCTCGGGATCGACGACCGCGGCGGGAGTTTCGGGGGCTTTGACGGAAGGCGGGGGCGGAGCGCTGCAGGCGATGGCGGCGAGCGCAAACGACGAGATGACGAAGAGACCTGCCCCTCTCATCCTTCTTCCCCCCCTGTCCCGGTCCGGCGCGCGCCGGACGTTACTTCTTGGAGTTTATCGCGTCGGAAGCGTTTTGCAAGAGCGCCAGGATTTTTTCAATCTTGGCGAGCTTGCCCGCGACGTCCGCGGACTCCGGCGCGCTCTCCTTGATTCCGGTATAGGTGTCGCGCGCTTTGATGAAGAAGGCCTGGGCGGTCTCGACCTTCATGGACAGGGTCTTGAGCTTCCCGGGGTCCGAAGGGAGGTTGCGCGCGGCGCCGATCACGTCCTTCGCCATCGGGTAGCCGTCCTGCACCAGCTTGTCGGCTTCGGCGACGACGACGTCGATCTTCTTCTCAGCCTTGGGCTCGGGCTTCGGTTCGGACTTGGGCTCCTCGGGTTTCGGCTTCTCGGGCTCCGACTTGGGTTCCGGCTTGGGATCCTCCTTGGGCTTCTCTGGTTCCGGCTTCGGCTCCGCCGGCTTGGGTTTCTCGGGCTCGGGCTTCGGCTCCGGCTTCGGATCCTCCTTCGGCTTCTCGGGCTCCGGCTTGGGCTCGGCCGGCTTCGGCTTCTCCGGCTCGGGCTTGGGCTTCTCGGGCTCCGGTTTCGGATCCTCCTTGGGCTTCTCGGGCTCGGGCTTCGGATCGGCCGGCTTCGGGTCCGCGGGGGCCGGATTCGGAGGCTTGGGAATGTCGTTCGGAGTCGCGGGCGCGACGACCGTCAGCAGGCTCTTGGGATCCCGCTTCTCGACGGGTTTCCTCTCGGGCTCCGTCGCGGGCGTGTTGAACTTCTGCGCGGTGAACTCCGGCCCCGACGAGAAGATCTGGTCCTTGGGGCCCTTCCATTTGATCACCTTGTTGCCCAGCTCCATCGCGAGGGCCTTCTGCTTCTTGTGCTCTTCCTTTGCCGTGGCCGCGTCGACGGCGACCTCCTTGCCGTTCGCGTCGATCACCTTGACCAGGTCGTCCACGCTCAGATAGATCTGCTCGCGCAGCACGTCGAGCTCGCCCAGGATGCGGTGGACGTCGACGTCGCTGATCGCGCCGGGGTTGTCCTTGTACTTGGTCTCCTGGTCGGCGAGGAAGGCCTGGGCGCGGGCGCGGAGCGCGAGGGCGGCCTTGTATTTGGCGTCGAGGGTGACGGCGCCGGGCTCCGAGGGCTCCGCGGTTTCGCCGCCGGCGGCGGGCTTCTTCAGCAGGCCCCACATGCGGGCCATGCGGATGCCGAGGGGCGCCTTGCCGCCGATCGGGATGAAGACGTAGGCGACCATGGCGGCGAGGAGGAGGATGATGACGAGCATGAGGTACTTCGTGCCCTTGCTGCCCTGCTTCGGCGCGGAGCCGGAGCGCAGGGGCGGGCGGGCGGCGCCGCCGGGGGCGGAGCCGCCGGGACGACGCGGGGCCGTCGCGGTGCGGGCGGCCGGAGCCGGTGCAGCGGGCGCCTGGGCCGGAACGCGGCCGGTCGCCGGTCTCTGCGCGGGTGCCGGCGAGGGCACGGCGGGACGCACGCCCGTGGCCTGCTTGCGGACGCCCGTGCCCCGCTGCGGATTCGATTCGTTCGTCATGGTGCCTCCTGTTAGTCCCTGAGCTCCATCAACTTCTTGCGCACGGTGATCAGGGCTTCCTGGTACTGCTTGATGTCATAAGTGTTCTTCGACTTCTCGTTGGCCTGCGTGAGCAGCGCCATGCCGTCGGCGATCAGCTTCTTGCCCTTCTCCAGGTCGGAGATCAGGGTCTGCTTCTGACCGGCGGCCAGTTCGTGGCTGCCCAGCTGAGCCTGGTTCTTCTGGATCAGCGCCAGCCCCTCGTTGCACTTATTCATCCCGTCCCGCTCGAGGCCGGAGACGTCGACGGCCTGGGGTTTGGACGGTCCCTTGGAGGGGGGTGGTGCGTGATTATCGGATTTCCCGCTCATCGCGAAGAACGCGATCGCGAGGATCACGACCACGCCGCCGCCGATGCCGGCCAGCATCATGGTATTCGACTTGGCCGGCTGCCTCGCCGCCGGGCGCGAGGATCCGACGGTGGCGACGGAGCGCGTCGACGCAGCGCGGCCGCCGCGGCCGGTGCCGGGCGCCGCCTGCTTCTGCACGGGGCCCGTGGCGGGCCTGGAAACCGTGGCGGCCCTCTGGGTCGGCGCCTTGGCGGGAGCCTTCGCGGCGGGCGGGCCCAACCGGGTGTTGGGCTTCCCGGGACGCTGAATCGCCATGCTCGGTCCTTTCCGCTCGCCTGCCATCAACCGGAACCCGGACTACGCCGACTCGACGTTCCCCTTGCGGAAGACGAGGTCGCTGTCGACCGACGCCTCGGGTCCGGCCGCATCCTCGCTCTTGGCGGGGTTGGCCGACTTGCCGCAGCTGGGGCAGTTGTAATCGTGGCTCGTGAAGATGCTGCCGCTTTTGACGGTGAGGTCTCCCTTGGGGAGGCTCGTGCCGCAGACCGTGCAGAACTCGACCATATCGTTCTCCTATCGCGCCGCCGGCGAGGCCAGGCGGCACACCAGGGATTCCAGGACCGGAACTTCGTTCCCCCCCGACGTCTTCAAGGCGACGTCCGCCTTCAATATCTCCCCGTGCTTGTCGACCAGCTCCCCGATCGTATGGCCGTCGACCAGCCTCAGGAACTCGTCCGCGTAGAAGGTGATCTGCAGCTGCGAGGTCACCTCGAAGCGGCGGCGGCCCGACGCGAGCAGCTTCTTGGCCTCCGCCAGCTTGCGGTACTGCCACGCCAGCTTCCACAGCAGGACCTGGACCGCCTCGCCCGAGCGGATCAGGGCCCGGAGCACGCGGTAGGCCTTGGCGACATCCTTGGCCGCCGCGGCCAGGGAGAGCTCATAGACCTCGCGCTCCTCCTGGTAGCCCACCAGGGTGCGGACGTCGTCGGCCGTGATGGACGCCCGCGATCCCGCGTGGGCGGCCAGTTTGGCCAGATGGCCCGCGAGGGCCGACAGCGTCCCGCCGCCGCGCGTGGCCAGCAGCTCACCCGCGACGCGGTCGAGGGTCTTCCCCAGCCGCTGAGCCTCGGAGGACAGCCAGCGTTGCAGATCTCCCGGTTTCAAAGAGCGGCACTCCACGAGGCAGGCCCCCGCCAGGGCGGGGACCTTCTCCGTCGGCACCAGCGCGGCCAGCACGTTCGCCGTCGACGGCTGCTTCAGATAGCCCCGCAGGGCTTCCACGTTGTTGTGGACGAAATTCCCTTCGTCCACCAGCACGACCAGTTTTTTTGCCGCGAGAAAAGGCGGGGTGTAGAGTTCGTCCGACACCCGAGCCCAATCCGTTTCAGACGAGGACAGCCGGATCTGATTCGCCCCCAGCTCCGGATCCGACTCCGCCAGGAGGGCCGCCGCGCGTTCGCGCAGCAGGGCTTCCGGTCCCGCGATCACATAGACGGGCGCCGGAGCCTTCTTCCCCCGGAGTTCCGCCGCAAATGCTGCGAAATCCATACTTTCAAAGAGAACGGCCAGTATCGCGCGCGCCCGGCCAAGAATCAAGAACTAAGACGAAAAACCGCCGCGGGTTCCGTGGATTGATTCGGAACCGGGGGATTCCTATAATCAGCCCCCATTGAAAAGCTCTGAGAAGACCGTGTACCAGGAGCGCGCGCTCCTGGTCGGGACGGTCGACCCCGGAACCGACCTGCGCGCCGTCGACCCCCTCGACGAACTCTCCCGCCTCGCCGAGACCGCGGGCGCCGTCGTCGTCGAGCGCCTCATCCAGAAGCGCGAGCGGCCGGATGCTCGCACCTACATCGGCAAAGGCAAGGTCGGCGAGCTGTCCCACCGCGTCGCGGACCAGGAGATCGACACCGTCATCTTCGACAACGAGCTCTCCCCCGCCCAGATGCAGAACCTGGAGAAGGACATCGGCTGTAAGGTGATCGACCGCACCGAGCTGATCCTCGACATCTTCGCCACGCACGCGCGCACCTATCAGGCGAAGCTGCAGGTGGAGCTCGCGCAGCTCGAGTATACGCTGCCTCGGATCTCGAAGCTCGGCGCCCACATCACGAGCGAGCAGCAGGCTGGCGGCGGCGCCGGCATCGGATCGCGCGGCCCGGGTGAAAAGCAGCTCGAGTCCGACCGCCGCCTCGCGCGCAAGCGCATCGTCGCCCTGCGCCGGGAGATGAAGACCATCGAGGAACGCAAGCGCCGCGAGGTCTCCGCGCGCACCGTCGAGAACACCACCGTGTCGCTGGTCGGCTACACCAACGCCGGCAAGTCCACGCTCATGAACGCGCTGACCCGGGCCGGCGTCCTCGTCGAGGACAAGCTGTTCTCCACGCTGGACACCCGGACGCGGATCTGGACCCTGGAGGGCGGCATCAAGGTGCTGCTCTCCGACACGGTCGGCTTCATCCGCAACCTGCCGCACGACCTGGTGGCGAGCTTCCACGCGACCCTCGAGGAGGTCGCGCAGGCGGACCTGCTCCTCCACGTCGTGGACGCAAGCCATCCGCAGGCGGAGGAGCATATCGCCGCCGTCGAAAGCGTGCTCCACATCCTGGACTGCGCGGAGAAACCCACCCTGCTGGTGTTCAACAAGGTCGACTCCTTCCGCGACGCCGTCGAGCGCGAGATCATCCTCCACCGGCACCCCGAGGCCATCGCGATCTCGGCGCGGACGGGCGAAGGCATCGACCGCCTGACCTCCCTGGTCGCGGAGCGGCTGACGCGGAAGCTGATCGACGTCGACGTCGAGATCCCGCAGTCCGAAGGCAAGCTGCTGGCGGAGCTGTCGACGTGGTCGATCCCGGTGAAGCGGGAGTACGTGGACTCGCGGGTGCGGATGACGCTGCGGGTGCCGTCGCGGGCCCTCTACAAGCTGGAGAAGTTCCGGGTGGAGGAGAAGCCGCCCTCCCGGGGCCGTTCGCGCCGTTCGCCCAAGGGCGAATAGGCTGGCGGCGAAATCCCGCGTTGGTATAATTCCGGCGTGGAAGACTCCTCCCGGATTCACGATTCGAAGATCAAGAAGTCGATCATCATCTCCAGGAAGGTGAAGGTCTGGTTCTGGGACACCCGGAACGAGTACACGGGGGAGGCGGTCGCGCTCACCGCGACGGACCTGACGGCGCTGCTCAAGATGGGCGGCGGCGCGGCCACCACCATGGTGCCCTCGCAGGCGATCATGGGCGGCCTGATCCGTCACCTGACGGGCCGGGTGGTGGAGTTCAAGGTGAGCGGACAGGGGATGGAAGTCGCGCTGAAGGGGACGATCAAGGAGATCCAGAAGGACTTCGAGAACCCCCGGCGCCTGCTGCTGATCGCGGCCTTCCAGGCCACGTCGGAGAAGAACCAGCAGATCCTGGCAAAGCTGGGGAAGAGCCTGCCCGCGGGCTAGCCGGTCCAGAACGCTCCGAACTCCGAATTCCGAAAGATTTTTTGACACCGCTTTCCGCGGTGGGATATAATCGGGCGCTGGAGACTTGCCATGACCGAACAGCAGCCGTTTGACGTTCGGAGGGCGATCGAACAAAGCTCTTCGAAGAGCACTCTTCAAGAGCTTGCCAAGAAGGGCATTCATCGGGTCAAGGTGCTCGATGAATCGATGATCAACAAGCTCATCGGCGATGCCGTTGAGCGGATCATCTCGACGAAAACGAACCTTCTGTCCTCTGACGATCGCCAGAAGCTGATCGAGGCCTCCCGGAAGGAGCTCGACCGGCTGATGAAGGAGCATCAGAACACCAAGGACAAGGCCGACCTGGCGGAGCAGAGCCAGGCCCAGCTGGCCGCCTCGGTTGAAAACCTCACGAACCAGCTCAAGACGGCCCAGCGCCTGGCCGAGGACACGGCCAAGCAGCGCTACGAGGACGGCAAGAACGTCATGCGGGCCGAAGTCGACGACATGAAGAGGAAGATGTCCTCCATGGAGGCGGACATCGAAAAGCGCGTCCGCCGCGAGGTGGACCTCGAATACCAGGCCAAGATGGCCAACGAGCGCATCATCATCGAGCAGATGAAGACCGAGGCCGCGCAGAAGCAGGCCCAGATGATCGAGGAGATGCGCAAGTCGGACGAAGAGCTGTTCAAGCGCATGTCCGAGCTCTTCACCAAGGTCATGGACGGCGTCAACCGGAAGCTGGGCGACCTCAAGAACCGCTCGTTCGCGGGCGGCGGCGGGGGCGGCGGCGGCGGCCTGGGCAAGATGGACGGCGACGTCGAGTTCCGTCCCAGCCAGGCGACCCTCGAAAGCCTGGTGCAGGGCGAGCTGGAGTCGAACGTCAAGGCCATGCAGGTCGAGTCGAAGTCCGGCGGCAAGATGGGCAGCGCCTTGGAGCGCCTCAAGGCGATGCGCGGCGGCGGCGGCGGCGAAAAGAAAGACGAAGAAAAGAAGTAGTTTTAATTTTATAGGGTTAGCTGGGGGTCTGGGGCCCGGGGCGGGCCTCCCTGCAAAACACAGGAGGGCATCACGGTGGCTGATTCCAAGATTGCGTACGGGAAAGGTCTGGACGTCGGGACGGTCAATCTCGTCGCCGCCGAGCAGAACGAGAAGGGCGAGGTCGAGCTGCGTCCCAAGCGGAACGTCTTCATCGACGTCCCGATCGACGCCTACACGAAGAACATGCTCACGCGCCTGAACGTTCCTTATGTCGTTCAGGGCAAGAAGATGTACGTGCTCGGCGACCACGCCTTCGAGCTGGCGAACGTGCTCAACAAGAACACGCGCCGCCCGATGGCCGACGGCCTGATCTCCCCGAAGGAGCAGGACGCACTGCCGGTCATGAAGCTGCTGATCGGCTCGATCCTGGGCCAGCCCCGCATCCCCAACGAGGTCTGCTTCTATTCGGTGCCCGGCGACCCGATCGACAGCGATCTGTCCGTCGCCTACCACCGCGACCTGTTCGACGCCGTGCTGCGCAGCCTGGGCTACAAGCCCTCGCACATCATCGAAGGCCACGCGGTCACGTTCGCCGAGCTGGGTGAAGAGGACTTCACGGGCATCGGCATCTCGTGCGGCGGCGGCATGTTCAACATCTGCGTCGCCTACAAGTCGATGCCGGCGCTCTACTTCTCCACGGCCCGCTCGGGCGACTGGGTCGACAAGAACGTGGCCAACGTGCTCGGCATCAAGCCGGCCAAGGCCGCGCTGCTCAAGGAGAAGGGCGTCGACCTCATCAAGCCGAAGAACCGCGAAGAGGATGCCATCTCGATCTACTACCGGAACCTGATCCAGTACAACATCACGAACATCGCCGAGCGCTTCAAGTCGGCGGAGAACATGCCGAGCTTCACCGAGCCGATCTCGATCGTGTTCTCGGGCGGCACCTCGATGGCGGGCAACTTCATCGAGCTCGTGAAGGACGTGTTCAAGAAGCTCGACTTCCCGATCCCGGTGAAGGACATCCGGATGGCGAAGGATCCCTTCAACGCGACGGCGAAGGGCGCGCTGGTGGCCGCGCAGCTGGAAATGTCGAGCCAGACGGCGTAGTAGGAATCCCAGGCAACTTCAGGCCGCGCCGCCGCGGGGTCCGCTCCGGACCCCGCGGCCGGCGCACCCTTCGACCGGGGTCACTACTTCCCCCGCGAAGGGCAGGGGGCGAGCCTGATATGGTAAGATAATCCGATGGCCGACGAAGAAAAGGCATTCGGCGAGCAGCTGTACAACCGGCTGCAGAACAAAGGCCTGTCCAAGTACCAGGTGGACAAGGTTCTCGCCCTCCAGCGCCTCGACCCCGAGGTGGCGGAGCTCGGCGAGAAGGGCCTCCTCGGAGATCCCCAGCTCCTCGAGATCTCCAAGATCAACTCCGCCGCCCGGCAGAAGCAGCTCGCCGAGCTCTCGGTCGAGAAGGCACTCCCCCAGAACTGGGTCAAGGAGCTCACCAAACTCGTCCGCTCCGCCGAGAAGGCCCGCAGCGAGTCCGAGGGGAACCGCTATTGGGACTTCTTCTTCGAAATCAAGGAGATGATCGAGCGCGAGGGGCCCACCCGCACGATCCTCCAGCTCATCAAGAACTTCAGCGTCGACCGCGCCGCCGTCAGCCGCGGCAAGGCCGAGCTGATCGAAGGCTCCGATCGCACCGTGCTCTCCTTCAACAAGATGGATCTCGAGCTCGGCCGCGGCCTCGACGTCGGCACCGTCAACATCTGCGCCGCCGCCCGCAAGCGCGTCGGCTCGGAGATCATGTACAACATCCAGCGCAACGCGTTCCTGGACATGCGCTCGGACGCCTTCACCAAGAAGATGCTCATGAAGCTGGGCATCGACTACATCGTGCAGGGCGACAAGGGCTACGTCATCGGCGACCCCGCGTTCGAGCTGGCCAACGTCTTCGACAAGACCACGCGCCGCCCCATGAAGGACGGCATGATCTCCCCGGTCGAGCCCGAGGCGCTCCTCGTCGTGAGCCTCATCATCGCCGAGATGCTCGGCCATCCCAGGCAGGAAGGCGAAGTCTGCGCCTTCTCCGTCCCGGCAGACCCGATCGACGTCGAGCGCAACGTCATTTACCATCGCGGCGTGCTGGAAACGGTGCTCCGCAAGCTGGGCTACACGCCCCGCCCGATGCTCGAAGGCCACTCGATCGTGTTCTCCGAGCTCAAGGAGCAGGACTTCACCGGCATCGGCATCTCCTGCGGCGGCGGCATGTTCAACATCTGCGTCGCCTACAAGTCCGTCCCCGCGCTGACCTTCGCGACCTCGCGCGGCGGCGACTGGATCGACAACAACGTCGCCCACGCGATCGGCATGTCCCCGGCGCTGGTCTGCGGCATCAAGGAGAGCGGCGTCGACCTGAACAACCCCAAGGACCGGGTCCAGGACGCCATCGTCATCTACTACCGCAACCTCATCCAGTACACCCTCGAGACGATCCGCGTGAAACTCGAGGCCGCGCAGAACATGCCCACGTTCGTCAGGCCGATCGACGTGGTCTGCGGCGGCGGCACCTCGATGATCACCGGGTTCATCGATGTGTTCCGAGAGGAGTTCGAGAAGATCAATTTCCCCATCGACGTCGCCAACATCCGCATGGCCAACGATCCGCTGAAGGCCGTGTCCCGCGGCTGCATGGTGGCGGCGATCGAGGAGACCCGCGCGCTCAGCGAGACGGACATCAAGGTCGCCCCGGCCGCCCTGGAACGCGTCCAGGCGTCGGTCAGCAGGATGGACGAAGGCACCAAGCGGCGCCTCGGACCGATGCAGACGCCGAATCGCGCCGCGATCGGCGACCGGACGGCCCCCGTCGTCAGCAGGGTCGCGCCGCCGGTCGCGCCCCCCAGCCGGCCCGTGACGATCGCCCCCGCACCCAAGGTCGTGCGCGTGGCGCCCCCCGTCGCGCTCCCGCTGCCTCCCAAGAAGGAGACGGCCGTCCGCGTCGCCCCCTTCACCTCCAATCCGCCGCCTCCCCCGCCGCCGATGAAGAAAAAGGAGGCGGAGCTGGAGCTGGTCGAGGTGGAGGAGATCCAGGAGCTTTCCCCCGAGCCGAAGAAGAAGGCCAAGGGCAGCGACATCGACGACATCCCGCTCATCAGCTGAGCGGCACGCCGGTTCCCCTTACTCCGGGCTGCGCATCTTCCGGAGCAGCTTCTGCGCCCGGTCCCGGGCGACCTTGACGTGGCCCAGGTAGGAGTCGAACTTCCGCTGGTAGCTGGTATCCAGAGAATTCCGCACCGCGCCGCTCAGCGCTGCGCTCTCCACCAGCGGATCCGACGGGCAGCGGTCCACGCGGAGCACCGGCGAGTCGAGCCGAGGATAGTTGGATTCGAGGGCGCGACGGACGCGTTCCGCCTCGGAGAAGCGCAGGTCCAACTCGCCGCAGAGGTCGTCCATCAGCAGCGCCAGGTCCGTCTTCCACTGCCACTCCATCCCCTGGCGGGAAAACTCCTCGAAGGCGAGAACCTGCTCGTCGTCGAGCAGCGACCGGACCTTGCCGCGGAAATTGCGGGACGCAGTCGCGGGATCCTCGCGGTTCCAGATGCGCGCGTTGAAGGACTGGATCACGCGGCGCAGCTCGAGCTCCTGCTCGCGCACGCGGCTGGGGAAGAGGCCCTGGGGGCGCAGCAGCATCATGGTCACCAGGATCAATCCGAAGATCAGGAGCGTGAGGCGCTGGGTCGCGTTGGCGAGGCCCGGCCAGTCTCCATTGCGGTCGTTGATGGCGCCGAACCCGAAGGTGTTCGCCAGGGACTCGATGTTCGGCGGAAGGGACGGCAGGAACCAGTTGAGGATGAAGTAGATCGAAATCGCGCCGATGATCACCCCGGGGATGTTGCCCATGCCTCCCAGCACGATCATCACGAGCACGGTGATCGAGACGAGGAACAGGAAGTCGTCAGGGCTGACCAGACCGAAGCTCGCACCGTAGTACGCGCCGGCAAAGCCGCTGAACGACGCGCCGATCGCGAACGCCAGCAGCTTGGTGGTCACCGTATTGATGCCCATTGCCGCGGCGGCTACCTCGTCCTCGCGGATCGCCATCCACGCCCGCCCCAATCGGGAGCGCTGCAAATTGTTGACCAGGATGATCGCGCCCGCGACCAGCACGAAGATCAGCACGTAATACGCGATGGGATCGAAGCTGAAGTTGAAGGGCGAAACGATCGCGATGTCGTTGGCGCCTGCCCAGGGGCCGGTGATCCAAGCGGGAAGGACCGGCTGGTCGATGCCGCCGATGGCGTTGATGCCGCCCGTCCACTGGTCGAGGTTGTAGAAGACGTTGGGGACGATCTCGCCGAAGCCCAGCGTCACGATGGCAAGGTAGTCGCCGCGCAGGCGGAGGGTGGGGAAGCC
>Ga0137409_10004842_pt1 | contig 14108 bp, 13 predicted proteins | sample CZODoug1_16funga_FD_122059 | JGI IMG/M metagenome (GOLD analysis project Ga0137409, IMG submission 122059) | Vadose zone soil fungal communities from Angelo Coast Range Reserve, California, USA - CZODoug1_16fungal (Hybrid Assembly) | ecosystem: Environmental > Terrestrial > Soil > Vadose zone... | reverse complement strand
TATCGCAAGACCGATGGTCGCTGGCTGATGGTGCGCGACATGTGCAACACGGATACGCCGCCCGCCGCGCTGCCGGCGCCGGCCGCCACGCCCTAGTTAGACGGGTCGCCGCGCAGGCGATGCATAGCCGGAGCTCACATCTGTTCGATGCGCCACTCTTCACCCATCTTCACGAACAGTACTTCGGCGCTGATTCCGTCGGCACGCTCGACGATCGCCCGCTCATAATCTTTCATGCCGCCCGCGAGCATGTCGAACCTGACGAGCGACTTGCCGAGGTCCGCCAGCTGCTGCGCCGATAAAGGCGGAAACATGGCGCCGAAGCGCCCGTACGGATTCGAATAGCATGCGGCCGCCGCGTTGCCATCGCCACGCGCCAGCGCCGCCTTGAACGCCGTCCAGGTCGACTCCGGCGTCTTGAACAACGGATTGGCGGGACGCGTCTGCATATCGATCGCCGCGAACGTCCCGCCGCACAGTTCGTGATCCTGACTATCTACCGTGACCGGCGCGGAGCGTGCGATCGCCGCGGCGATGTCCGTGGCGAGTTCGGTTTCCATGAATCCCGCTACATCCGCGCGGGGATTACGCCAGCGCTGGTAGATCGGTTCGCCGGCAGCGCGCAGGTCCGGCATCGACTGCATGCAGTACTGCATCATCTGGACGGTACCGGCGATGCCGGCGAGTTCGTCGCGGCTGTAGGGGCGGCTGAATTTAGGGCCGGTAGTCGGGGCGGGCGGCAGTGGCGTGATGGGCTCGACGCCCGCACAGCTACCGAAACCATTGGCGCCAAAATCCTCACAGCGGCGTTCGGCCTGGTCCGGTTGCGCGCCGAGTTGCAGCGTTTCGACGATTTGCACGACGACGGACTCGCCGGTGATGCGCCCGTCAATCACACGCAGGTCCAGCGATTCCAGGCCGAGCGCGCGATTGTCCATCCCGGTGCCGCGATACAGCTTCTTCCGGCCGAGGCACTGCCAGACGCCGGCGGCGCGCTCCTGGCATTTCAGGTTCTCACGAATCGCAAGAGCCGACTGGCACTGCTCGAGCGTGCTCCCGGAGCAGCGATTGCTCGGCGCGCGGCCGATGAATACGCGGGTGAAGCCCGTGGCACGCATTCCTTCGTACTTGCGGTCGGTCAGGTAAGCGTTCTCCGCGGACATCGCCATGCCAGTGGATAGGCAGAGCAAAACGAGCAATCCGCCAAGTCTCTTCATCGTCCGCTGATGAAACGCCTCGCCAGCCAGATTTTCAAGTCCGCGACCTCCTCGGCGCACAGCGAATGCGGCATCGGATACGCATGCCACTCCACCAAATAACCCGTCGCTTCGAGGATCCGGCGCGACTCATCGCCCATGCCGAACGGCACCACGGGATCTTGCGAGCCGTGCGCCATGAAGATGGGCGTGGCGATGTTTGCGTTGGTGCGCTCGACCGCGAATTGTCGTGCGAGCGGTAGATAGCAGGACAGGGCGACAACGCCGGCCAGCTTGTCGGGATAGCGGGTCGTGACGTGCAGAGCCATGGCGCCGCCCTGCGAGAACCCCGCGAGCGCGATGCGCGAACATGCGATGCCGCGCGCATTCTCGGCACGAATGAGTTCACCGATTGCCTGCGCCGACGCCTGGATGCCGGCGAGGTCCTCCGCGGAGCGCCGATCGATCCCGGTGATGTCGTACCAGGCCCGCATCTGATACCCGTTGTTGATCGTGACCGGCCGCACCGGCGCGTGCGGAAACACAAAGCGCAGCGCCGGCATCCCGTCGTCGAGCAATTCCGGCACGAGCGGCTCGAAGTCGTGGCCGTCGGCGCCGAGGCCGTGCATCCAGATGATCGCGAAGCTGGGGTTGGGACCGGTTTCGACGGTGACGGTTTCGAGCGTCTTCGAACGCTGATCGTTCAAGCGATGGTCTCCGAGATCGTCGTCGCCGTGAGGTTCGCAGCCCACACGAGGCTGTCGACGAGTTCACGCACGCCGGGGAAAAAGTGATACGCGGCCCAGAACAGCAACGCCGTGGAGGCGAGCCAGATGAGGCCATGCAGCGCGCCCCAACCCGGGTGATATCCGGCCGCACCTTGCCCGCCGTGGCGAATCGCCTTGAGCGGCCCGACGACTGCGAGGTAGATGAGTACCAGCGCCGCGATTCCGGCCCACTGCGGCATGCCGTACGGCAGCGCCCAGCCGAAGATGGTGTGCTGCGTGATGAGCGAAAACAGCGCGAGGATCCAGGCGACGAAGACGATGGCGCCGATGATCGCTGCGAGCGGCAGGAACCCGTTCAGGATCGCGCGGGCGGCGTGATTCATCGGCGGCATCGCTTGCGCGGCCGTGGCGCGGATCTGTTCGTTCATGTGGCGGAACTGCCGGTTGAAGTGGCGCTGCTGGCGGCGCCACTCGCGCCGCCAGCGGTACGTCTGGCCGAACTCTTCAAAGTTTTTTTTAGCGCGGCTGATCAGCTCTTCGGTGTTGAAGGGCATGCCGAATGCGGCCGCTCGATCCTCGGCCGTGTTCGCCACGGGCACGACGAACATGAGCACGAGGTATACGAGGAACCAGAGGCCCGAGCTGAAGATCGTCAACAGCACGAACGCGATGCGCACCCAGGTCACATCGACGTTGATGTAGGCGGCGATGCCGTTGCACACGCCGCTCCACATCGCGCCTTCGCGAATCTGGTACAGGCGCTTGCGCGGGGCGGCGCCGGCGGGCGCATCCTGCGCGGTGCCGCCGTCGGCCGCGGCGCTGGCGGCATGCGCCGTCCTTTCATCCGCGGATTCCACCGGGCCCATCTCTTCGATGATGCGCTCGACTTCCGCGACGCTGACGACCGTCTTGTGCTGCCCTAACATCGCCCGGCATTTCTCGCCGACCGCCTGTTCGAGATCGGCCATGACTTCGGCGCGATCCGGGCTGTCCTTGAGGCGCGACTCCGCGCGTTCCAGGTAGGTGCGCAGCAGATTGAAGCCGGGCTCCTCGAGTTGATACGAATTTCCGTTGAGACTGATGCTGACCACTTTTTGCATGGCTTAATTCCCAAAATCTGCGAGTGTGCGGTTGAGGTCTTTCCAGTAATCATTGAGCGTCGACAGTTGCGTCCGGCCCTTCTGCGTGAGCTTGTAGTACTTGCGCGGCGGTCCCGCTTCGGACTCCTGCCACTCGTAGTCCACGAGCTCTTCGCGCCGCAGCTTGCTCAGGAGGGGATAGAGCGTCCCTTCCTGCGTCGCGAATTCCGTTGGCCCCAGGAGCTTCAGCATGTCGGCGACATAAACCTTGTCGCCGGCCACGATCTTGAGGATTACGAATTCGAGCAGTCCCTTGCGGATCGGCGCGAGCTTTTCACTGATGTTCATGGGTTCAAACAGCTACCTTGGAGACGCAAGGTACTTGAGTCACCCATGGTCTGTCAACAACTGAACGTGTGCCGTACAATCCGCGCCCTCGATGGGTAGGGGCGGAGCGGTCCGCGATACTCCCAGAGCGAAGAAGAAGGCCCCGATGGGGCTTTTGTTTTTTTGGACCGGCGCCATTTAGCAGCGTCGGACGTTTTGGGAGGGCCTTTGGGGCCCTTTTTTGTTGGAGGGCGGGTGGATACGGCACTGCACGACCGTCTCATCGCCCAATTTGAGCCGGTATTGATGGAACGCGGATATGAGCTCGTCGAAGTCGAGTTCGTACCGGGTGCGGGTGGCGGAACGCTGCGCATCTACATCGATGGTCCCGAGGGCATCGATGTCGATGACTGCGGAGAAGTTAGCCACGTGGTGTCGGAAATGCTCGACGCCAACGATCCTTTCCCGGGTGCGTATTCGCTCGAGGTGTCGTCGCCCGGATTGGACCGTGTGCTGCGAACCCCGGAGCATTTCGCGCGCTTCGTGGACAACCGCGTCGCGGTTACATTGCAAGTGGCGCGTGACGGCCGCAAGCGATACACGGGGATGCTGCGCCGTGCGGACGGCGAGAGCATCGAGCTCGAGGTGGACAATTTTTCCGTGAGCATAAAGCTCGCGGAGATCGGTAAGGCGCGACTGGCGCCCCTGTAGTTAGGAAGAAGGCCATGAACAAAGAGATCTTGCTGGTTGTCGACGCGGTTTCAAACGAAAAGAGCGTCGACAAGGAAATCATCTTCGACGCGCTCGAGGCGGCGCTGGCATCTGCTACCCGTAAGAAACACGGCGAGGAATGGGACGTGCGCGTCGCCATCAACCGCAAGACCGGCGACTACGACACGTTCCGCCGCTGGAAGGTGTTTGCCGACGATTCGAAGGAACTCGAAGTGCCGCAGCGCGAGCTGCGCATGGAAGATGCGCTCGACACGAATCCGGCCGCCGAAATCGGCGGGTTCGTCGAAGAACCGATGGAGTCGGTGATGTTCGGGCGTATCGCGGCGCAACAGGCCAAGCAGGTCATCGTGCAGAAGGTGCGCGAGGCCGAACGCTCCCAGGTGGTTGACGCGTACAAGGATCGCGTCGGCACGCTCGTATCCGGTGTCGTCAAGCGCGTCGATCGCAATGGCATCTATGTGGACCTCGGCGGTAACGCCGAAGGCTTCGTGCCGCGCACCGACATGATTCCGCGAGAAATCGTGAAGAGCCAGGACCGCCTCAAGGCATTCCTCAAGGAAGTGCGCTCCGAGCCGCGCGGCCCGCAGCTGTTCCTCACGCGCACTGCGCGCGAATTCCTCATCGAGCTGTTCAAGCTCGAAGTTCCCGAAGTGGGGCAGGGCCTCATCCAGATTCTCGGCGCCGCGCGCGATCCGGGCGTGCGCGCCAAGATCGCGGTGAAGAGCCTCGAGCCGCGCGTCGATCCGGTCGGCGCCTGCGTCGGCATGCGCGGATCGCGTGTGCAAGCCGTGTCGAATGAAATTGCCGGCGAACGCGTCGACATCATTCCGCACGACGACAACCCCGCGCAGTTCGTGATCAATTCGATGTCGCCCGCAGAAGTGTTGTCGATCGTCGTCGACGAAGACGCGCACAGCATGGATATCGCGGTGGCCGAGGACAAACTGTCGCAGGCCATCGGCCGCGGTGGTCAGAACATCCGGCTCGCGAGCCAGCTCACGGGCTGGGACTTGAACGTCATGACGGAAACCGACGCCGAGGCGAAGAGCGAAACGGAGGCCAAGGCGCTGGTGCAGGCCTTCATGAAGCAGCTCGACGTGGATGAGGACGTCGCCACCATCCTGGTGCAGGAAGGCTTCTCAACCGTGGAAGAAGTGGCTTATCTGCCGCAGGCCGAGCTCGCCAAGATCGAAGAGTTCGACGACGAGATGGTCAAGGAACTACGCAATCGCGCGCGCGACGTGCTGCTCACGCAGGCGATTGCCAGCGAGGAAACGCTCGACGCCGGCATGCCGGCCGATGACCTGTTGCTGCTCGAGGGCATGAAGCCCGATCTCGCGTTGGCGCTGGCCCGCCGCGGCGTGCGCACGCGCGAAGATCTCGCCGACCAGGCGGTCGACGACCTGTTGGACATTGAAGGTTTGACGTCCGACGAGGCCGGCAAGCTCATCATGAAAGCCCGCGAAATCTGGTTCGAAGCCGGTCGCGCGTAAGGAAATCTATGTCCGATGTTACCGTTGCACAATTTGCTGAAGTCCTGAAGGTCCCGGTTGACCGGCTGCTGGTGCAGCTGGAGTCGGCGGGCATTCAGGTGGAAGGTCCTCAGGCGCTCATCAGCGACGAGGCTAAACTCGAGTTGCTCACGCACCTGCGTCGCGCGCACGGCGCCGCCGAGCCCAGCAAGACCGCCGGGGCCGCCGCACCGCGCAAGATCACGCTGGCGCGCAAGTCGCAGAGCGAACTCAAGCAGGCGAGCACCCAGGGCCGCGCGCGTACGGTGAACGTCGAAGTTCGCCACAAGAAAACCTACATCAAGCGCGACGTTCTCGAAGAGCAGAACAAGCAGTCGCAAGGCGCGGCCGACGAGAAGCGCAAGGAAATCGAGGCGCAGGAAGCCGCCGAACGCGAACGCCAGGAAGCCGCACGCAAGGAAAGCGAGCGCATGGAGGCGGAAAACCGCCGCCGCATCGAAGACGAAGCCACCAAGAAAAAGCAGGCCGAAGAAGCGCGGCGCCAGCAGGATGAGCAGCGTGCGCGCCAGGAAACCGAAGCGCAGCGTCGCGCCGCGGCGGAAGCCGCCGTCTCGCCGGCACGCCCCGAGCGCCACAAGGTCGAAAAGGTCGCGCCGGTTGTCCCCGATCCCGCGAAGGACACGCGTTACGGTCGCCAGGAGTTGCACGTCGCCGGCGGCGTCGGTTCGCGCCACAAGAAAAAGAAGCGCGTGAAAGAGCGCACCACCAGCGGTCACGCGGTGGAAGCCAAGCACGCCTTCGAGATGCCAACCGCGCCGATGAAGCGCGAAGTGACCATCGGCGAAACGATCACGCCGCAGGAAATCGCGCAGAAGATGGCGGTGAAGGCCACCGAAGTCATCAAGACCATGATGAACATGGGCGTGATGGCCACCATCAATCAACCCATCGATCGCGACACGGCCACGCTCGTCGTCGAAGAGATGGGCCACATCGCCAAGGTCCTGAAGGGCGACCAGGTCGAAGAAGATCTGCAGGGCGAGGAAGCGCCCGAAACCGAATCACCGCGTCCGCCCGTGGTTACCGTCATGGGCCACGTCGATCACGGCAAGACTTCGTTGCTCGATTACATCCGCCGCACCAAGGTCGCGGCGGGCGAAGCGGGTGGTATCACACAGCACATCGGCGCGTACCACGTGGAAACGCCGAAGGGCATGGTCACGTTCCTCGATACACCGGGCCACGCGGCATTCACCGCGATGCGCGCGCGCGGCGCCAAGGCGACCGACGTCGTCGTGCTCGTGGTGGCGGCGGATGACGGCGTCATGCCGCAGACCATCGAGGCCATTCAGCACGCCAAGGCGGCCGGAGTTCCGATCGTGGTTGCGGTCAACAAGATCGACAAGCCCGATGCCGAGCCCGATCGCGTGCGCACCGAGCTTTCGAAGCACGAAGTCATCGCCGAAGAATGGGGCGGCACGAACATGTTCGTGCAGGTCTCCGCGAAAACCGGCCAGGGCGTCGACGCCTTGCTGGACGCCATTCTCCTGCAGTCCGAAGTGCTCGAGCTCACGGCGGCGGCCGACGGTCTCGCCACCGGCATCGTGATCGAGTCCTCGGTCGAGAAGGGTCGCGGCGCGGTGGCAACCGTACTCGTGAAGAAGGGCACGCTGAAGCTGGGCGATCCCATCATCGCGGGCAATGAGTTCGGCCGCGTGCGCGCCATGTTCGACGAGAACGGCAAGCCGGTCGAAAGCGCGGCGCCCTCGATCCCCGTGCAGGTGCTGGGTCTGCAGGGCTCGCCCAACGCGGGCGATGAGTTCCTCGCCGTGGAAAACGAACGCAAGGCGCGAGAAGTGGCGCTGTATCGCCAGGGCAAGTTCCGCGACGTGAAACTCGCGAAGCAGGCCTCGAAGATGGGCGACGTGTTCGCGCAGATGGAAGAGCAGAAGCTCGGCATCATTCCGATCCTGCTCAAGACCGACGTGCAGGGCAGCGCGGAAGCGTTGCGCGACTCGCTCACCAAGCTCGCCACCGAAGAAGTGCAGGTGAAGATCATCGCCAGCGGCGTCGGCGGCATCACCATCTCCGACGTGCAGCTGGCCGCGGCTTCGAAGGCCCGCATCATCGGTTTCAACGTGCGTGCCGATGCGGCCGCGCGCGACGCCATGAAGGACAACGAAGTCGAGGTTCAGTACTTCAGCATCATTTACGAAGCAATCGACTACGTGAAGGCGCTGCTCTCCGGCCTGCTCGCGCCCGAGATCAAGGAAACCATCGTCGGCACCGCCCAGGTGCGCGAAGTGTTCCGCTCGAGCAAGTTCGGCGTGGTCGCGGGTTGCCTCGTCACCGAAGGCACGGTCAAGCGCAACAACCCGATCCGCGTGCTGCGCGACAGCGTGGTGATCTTCGAAGGTGCGCTCGAATCCCTGCGCCGCTTCAAGGATGACGCCAGCGAAGTGCGCGCCGGGACGGAATGCGGCATCGGGGTCAAGAACTACCAGGACGTGCGCGTCGGCGATCAGATCGAGTGCTACGCTCGTGTCGAGGTGGCGCGCACCATCCAGTGACGCGCCAGGCAGCCATCTCATGAGCGCAAAGTCGCAACGCCTGGGGCGCATCGAAGGCGAGATGCAGCGCGTGTTGTCGGCGCTGGTTGCGCGCGAGGTGCGCGACCCGCGCGTCGGCAACATCACGCTCACAAAGGTGAGCGTCGCGCCCGACATGTCCACCGCGCGCATCTGGTTCGTGCCGTTCGGCGACAAGCACACGCCCGCTGAAGTGAGCGAGGGTCTGGCGCGCGCCGCCGGATTTCTGCGCGGCGAGCTCGGGCGTGCCTTGCAGCTGCGGCACGCGCCGAAGCTCGAATTTGTCTACGACCAGCAGATCGAGCACGCCGACAAGCTCACGCGTCTCATCGACGGCGCCGTGAAGTCCGACCACCACGACCCCGAATAGGGGTCTGCATGCCGACCGGCATCATCCTGCTCGACAAACCCAAAGGCTTGTCGTCGAACGGCGCGCTGCAGCGTGTGCGCAAGGCGTTCGGCGCCAGGAGCGCAGGTCACGTCGGCACGCTCGATCCCATGGCAACCGGCATGTTGCCGCTGTGCCTGGACGAGGCGACGAAAATCATCGCGGAGATCGAATCCGGCGCCAAATGCTACGAGTTCACGCTCGCGCTCGGCCGGCGGACCACGACCGGAGATGCCGACGGGGAGGTTGTCGAAGAGCAGCCCGTCCCGGCCCTGACGCCATCCGCCGTCGAGGCGGTGCTCATGCGCTTCCGCGGCACGCAGAGTCAGGTTCCGCCCATGTACTCGGCGCTGAAGCGCGACGGCCGGCCGCTGTACGAGCTCGCACGCCAGGGCATCGAGGTGGAGCGCGCCGCACGCCGCGTCGAAATCCGCAGGCTCGAACTCGCGCAACAGCTTCCGGATGCGCTCGATCTTGTGTGCGAGTCGTCGAAGGGCACCTACGTACGAGTGCTCGGAGAGGACATCGCTCGTGCCCTCGGTACCTGCGGTCACCTGACGCGCTTGCGCCGCGCCTGGGTCGAGCCATTTCGCGGCATGCCCATGTATTCACTCGAGGCGGCTTTGCAGAGCGCAGAGTCCCGGCAGGATCTGCTGCCCCCCGATGCCGCGCTGCAGGCGCTGCCAAAGGCAACGCTCACTGCGGATGACGTCGTGCAGCTGCGCCACGGGCAGGCCGTGCGCAGCGGCGCCGGTATCCCGACGGAGACGGGGCAGCGTGTGCGGGTTTACGGACCGGAAGGGGTTTTCCTGGGCCTCGCGGAGGCAAAAGCCGACGGCTGGCTGCAGCCGCGCCGCCTGATCCTGGCGGACGCCCGGTAAACCTATGCTTTACGAGACCTTTTCTGTAGAATTCGCGCCCGCAAAATGCAGGCAAAATTTTCCGATTTAAGGACCTAAATCTGATGTCTCTCGCCACTGAAAAGAAACCCGGTGTAGTCGCGGAATTCCGCCGCGCCGCCAATGACACCGGCTCCCCCGAAGTACAGATCGCGCTGCTTTCCGAGCGCATCAACGGACTCGGCGACCACTTCGGCGCGCACAAGCGCGACCACGCGTCGCGTCGCGGACTCGTAAAGCTCGTCAATCAGCGTCGCAAACTCCTCGACTACCTGAAGGCTACGAAGCCCTCGAAGTATCAGGAGGTCGTTGAGCGCCTGGGCCTCCGGCGCTAAGACCCGATCCCGCAGGCCGCGCTTCCCGCGCGGCCTTTTTCGTTTTCCCCGTCATACGCACTCGAGGCATTTGGGCCTCGTGAAGGAATCAAAGCGTGAGCGTTCTCAAGAAATCATTTCAATACGGTCAACACTCGATATCCATCGAAACCGGCGAAGTCGCCCGCCAGGCAAGCGCCTCGGTGGTCGTCTCGATGGGCGACACCGTCGTCCTCGTCACCGCCGTCGCCGCCAAGAAAGCGGTGCCCGGCAAGGACTTTTTTCCGCTGACCGTAAACTACGTCGAGAAGACGTACGCCGCGGGCCGCATCCCCGGTGGCTTCTTCAAGCGCGAAGGGCGCCCCACGGAAAAAGAGACGCTGACCTCGCGCCTCATCGATCGCCCGATCCGCCCGCTGTTCCCCGATGGCTTCTTCAATGAAGTGCAGGTCGTGGCAATGGTGTTGTCGATGGATCCGGATATCGATGCCGACATTCCCGCGCTGCTCGGTGCCTCGGCCGCGCTGTCGCTCGCCGGCGTCCCGTTCGCGGGCCCGATCGGCGCCGCGCGTGTCGGTTACAAGAATGGCCAGTACCTGCTGAACCCGACCCGCAAGGACCTCACGGAGTCGCAGCTGCACCTGGTGGTCGCCGGTACGGCGAAGTCGGTGCTCATGGTTGAATCCGAAGCCGCCGGTCTGTCGGAAGAACAGATGTTGGGCGCCGTGGTGTTCGGCCACGAGCAGATGCAGGTCGCGATCAAGACCATCAACGAAATGGTTGCCGCGGTTGGCAAGGCGAAGTGGGACTGGAAACCGTCGGCCATCAGCGCCGAGCTCGACAAGCTGGTGGCGGACGCCACGCAGAAGTCGCTGTCCGATGCCTATCTGATTACCGAGAAGCAGGAACGCTCCGCCAAGGTCAAAGAGATCAAGGCAGCCGCGATCCTCGCGCTGTCGGGCGGCGACGCTCCGAAGTTCACCGCCGACGACGTCGACAACTCCCTGTTCAAGCTCGAGAGCAACATCGTCCGTCAGCGCATCCTCAATGGCGAGCCGCGCATCGACGGCCGCAACGCGACGACGGTCCGCCCGATCACCGTGAAGGTCGGCGTGCTGCCGCGTACGCACGGTTCGGCGCTGTTCACGCGCGGTGAAACGCAGGCGATGGTGGTCACCACTCTCGGCACCGGCCGCGATGCGCAGATCATCGACGCGCTCGAAGGCGAGCGCCGCGAGCCGTTCATGTTCCACTACAACTTTCCTCCGTTTTCCGTCGGTGAGACGGGAATGATGGGTTCGCCGAAGCGCCGCGAAATCGGCCACGGCAACCTGGCCCGCCGCGGTATCGCCGCGATGATGCCGGACATGGAAAAATTCCCGTACGTCATCCGCATCGTCTCGGAAATCTTCGAGTCGAACGGATCGTCGTCGATGGCCTCCGTCTGCGGCGCCTCGCTGTCGCTGATGGACGCGGGCGTGCCGATCAAGGCGCCGGTCGCAGGTGTAGCGATGGGCCTCGTGCTCGAGGGCGCGAAGTTCAAGGTCATCACCGACATCCTGGGTGATGAAGATCACCTCGGCGACATGGACTTCAAGGTGGCCGGTTCGAAAGACGGCGTCACCGCGCTGCAGATGGACATCAAGGTCGAAGGCATTTCGCCCGAGATCATGAAGGTCGCGCTGGCGCAGGCCAAAGAAGGCCGCCTGCACATCCTCGGTGAGATGAACAAGGTCATCACCACCTCGCGCGAGAAGATGTCCGAGTGGGCGCCGTCGATCGTCACCATCAAGATCGATCCGGAGAAGATCCGCGACGTCATCGGCAAGGGTGGCGCGGTCATCCGCCAGATCACCGAAGAAACCGGCACGACGATCGACATCGAGAATGACGGCACGGTCAAGATCGCGAGCGTCTCCGGCCAGGCCGGTCGCGAAGCGCTGGCGCGCATCGAGCTGATCACCGCTGACGTCGAAGTCGGCCGCATCTACGAGGGCAAGGTCGCGCGCCTGATGGACTTCGGCGCGTTCGTCACCATCCTGCCGGGCCGCGATGGCCTGGTGCACATCTCGCAGATCAGCGAGGAGCGCGTCGAACGCGTGTCGGACAAGCTCAAGGAAGGCGACAACGTGCGCGTAAAGGTGCTCGAGGTCGACCGCCAGGGCCGCGTGCGCCTGTCGATGAGAGACGTCGCTCCGGCGAATTGAGCAGTTAAACGGGGTTCAGCCCCTATTTTCCGTTCACGAACGCCGCCCCTTCCTTACATGGAAGGGGCGGCGTTTTGCTATGTGGCGCGTGAGCGCCTGGAAATGCGGGCCAGGATCTCCGGCTTTGCGTCCTGCGACTCGAGCCAGTCGGCAAACTGCACCACACGATCGTAGTCCGCGCCTAACAACTCGCGCAGGCGTTGTTCTTCCATTGCGGAAGTGAGGCCGGCGCGCACGGCATACTGCCAGGACTGCGTGAACACCTTGTTGAACTCGCCGGACATCGCGAGGCCCTCGACCAGTTCCCACTCGCCGTCATCGAGCCAGATCTCCTCGCAGTGCGGACAATAGTCCAGGCGGTTGGTCTTTTCCGCGTTGATCCGGTACTTGCTCATGAGCGAGCGGCACTTGGGACACTTCTTCGCGCCGATGGAGTCCGGCGCGTCGACCGGCACCGCAGCGGGGCTCACCTTCAATGGCTCGCGTGCGGCGTGATCCCGCCAGGCACGGTATGCAACCAGGCTGACGAGGGTGCCGAGGCATTTGCCGCAGCTGTACCCGGCGAGGTTGTCGGTGAGCATCGTGTGAACCAGGACGGAAGCGTCGCATTGCGGGCAGAGCGCCATGGTTCGTAACCCCAACAGGTGTGAAAAAGCCCCGCGTTCCAAGGGAACGCGGGGCCTGGATGCTGCGTGAATCTACTGGTGACTGGCCGTATCGGACGGCTTGTCTTCGCCGTCGCGGCCGCGGCCCGTGGCGTTCATCAGCGTCTTGAAGATTTCGTCCTGGACCGAGCGCCAGCGCTGATAGTTGCGCTGCGCGACGCCGGCGACAGTCTCCACCGGGTCCATGCCGACGACAGCCTTCACCTTGTCGCGCAGTTCACGCTGCTGCGCACCGAACAGCTTCATGCTCTGTTCGAGATAGCTGCTCAGCATGTTCTGCAGATTGCCGCCGTACGAGCGGATGATCTGCGAGAGAAAATCGCGACTCATGACCGGATCGACTCCGTGCTCCTGCTCCGCGATCACCTGCAGCAGGATGCTGCGCGTGATGTCATCCTGCGATTTCTTGTCGATGACGACGAAATCGATGCGCTCGAGCACGAGAGACCTGATGTCGCTGAGCGTTATGTATTTGCTCTGAACCGTGTCGTAGAGACGCCGATTGGGGTACTTCTTGATGACGCGTGGTTCGCTCATGACTTCACCCTCCGTGTGGGCGCTACCTTAGTACACCTGATCAGCAGTCACAATTTTCACCGCAGAATCTGCTTATGTGTCGCCGCCCGGGGACAGGCGGAGCGCGGATCTGCCCACAAGCGCTTGTGGGTTCCAGTGCGCAACTGCCCATTTCCACACATCTTTAATAGAGGAGTGGGCGAGGCCCGGGGGCGGGATCTGCGACAAATACGTAAGGGTCGCGGCCAGCTCCCGGGGTGCCCGGGACGGATCGAGCGGTACCGCGTGGTTAGTTTTGGATAGTTTGGCGCCGTCGGGTTCGAGGAGCAGCGGCAGGTGACCGTAGATAGGCTGCGGTACGGCCAACGCCGCCTGCAGATCGATCTGCCACGGAGTGCTGGCGAGCAGGTCGGCGCCACGCACCACGCGCGTGACCCCCTGATACGCATCGTCGACGATCACCGCCAGCTGGTAGCTAGCGATCCCGTCGCGCCGTTCGATGACGACGTCGCCGCAGGTTGTGAGGTCGAAGCGCTGCGGGCCGAGGAACAAGTCGTCAAAGTGGATAGGTGCATCGCTCACGCGAAAGCGCAGCGCAGTCGGCCCAGGCTTTGTTGGCGCCCCCCGGCAGGTTCCCGGGTAACCGGGGGCTTCCTCCTGCCCATCCGTGGCGAGATCCCGGCGCGAGCAGCTGCAGCGAAACGTGCGGCCGGCGGCGGCGAGAGTGGCCATCGCCTCGGCATACGCCGCACGGCGCGCGCTCTGGTGCAGGATTTCGCCGTCCCATTCGAAGCCGAATGCTTCGAGGGTGCGCAACATCTGGTCCGCGCAGCCGGGCACTACGCGCGGCGTGTCGAGATCCTCGATTCGAACGAGCCAGCGTGCGCCGACAGAGCGTGCATCGAGATAGCTGCCAACCGCGGCCAGCAGCGATCCCAAGTGCAGGGGTCCGGTGGGCGAGGGAGCGAACCTACCCAGGGGCTTGCGCCCCACAACG
>Ga0137409_10004841_pt1 | contig 14109 bp, 13 predicted proteins | sample CZODoug1_16funga_FD_122059 | JGI IMG/M metagenome (GOLD analysis project Ga0137409, IMG submission 122059) | Vadose zone soil fungal communities from Angelo Coast Range Reserve, California, USA - CZODoug1_16fungal (Hybrid Assembly) | ecosystem: Environmental > Terrestrial > Soil > Vadose zone... | reverse complement strand
GACCAGATTTCCGATGCCGTTCTGGACGCCATTCTAGCGCAGGACAAACGCTCCCGAGTCGCCGCGGAAACGCTGGTGAAGGACAATCTGGTGGTGCTCGCCGGCGAGATTACGACCGACGCCAGGGTCAATTTCTCCGAAGTGGTGCGCAAGACGATCAAGCGCATCGGCTACAGCGATCCGGCCATCGGCTTCGATACCCATACCTGTACCGTGATCGTTGCCTACGGCGAGCAATCGCAAAACATCGCCCAGGGCGTTGACGAAGGCAAGGGCCTGGACCTCGAGCAAGGTGCGGGCGACCAAGGCCTCATGTTCGGCTACGCCTGCGACGAGACGCCGCAGCTCATGCCGCTCCCGATTTATCTCGCCCACCGGCTGGTCGAGCGCCAGTCGGAGATCCGCCGCGACGGCCGCCTGCCTTGGCTGCGGCCCGACGCCAAGTCCCAGGTCACCATCAAATACGTGGACAACAAGCCCGACTCGATCGAAACGGTGGTGCTGTCCACACAGCACCAGCCCGGCCTCACGCACAAGCAGATCGAGGAAGCGGTGATCGAGCAGATCATCAAACCGGTACTGCCCAAGAGCCTGGACAAGGGGCAGATCAAATACCTGGTCAATCCGACCGGCAGCTTCGAAATCGGCGGTCCCAAGGGCGACTGCGGGCTCACCGGCCGCAAGATCATCGTCGACACCTACGGCGGCTCCGCCCCGCACGGCGGCGGCGCGTTCTCCGGCAAGGACCCGTCCAAGGTCGATCGTTCGGCCGCCTACGCAGCGCGCTACGTGGCGAAAAACGTGGTCGCTGCGGGCCTCGCGACGAAATGCCTGGTGCAGGTTTCCTACGCCATCGGCGTGGCCAAGCCGACCAGCGTGATGGTCACCACCTACGGCACGGGAAAGATTTCGGACGAAAAACTCTCGGCGCTGGTGTCGAAGCATTTCGACCTGCGTCCCAAGGGCATCATCCAGATGCTCGATCTGCTGCGCCCGATCTACGAGAAGACGGCAGCCTACGGTCATTTCGGCCGCGACGAACCCGAGTTCACCTGGGAGGCGACCGACAAGGCCCGCGCGCTCGCGGCCGATGCGGGAGTCAGGCAACCCGCAATGGCCTGAGCGCACGCGGCATCCCAGAGAAAAGCCCGGCTTGTCGCCGGGCTTTCTCATTGCAGTATAATGTTGTCCCTCCTCGAGGAGCGTTGCAACGAACCGCCAGGTTCGCCAGGCTCGAGGGTTCACATTGCAACGGCGCTCGCAAACTCTTGAACCAAGGAGGGCGCGAGATGAGCGCCGTACTCAAATCCCAGCAGGACTTTCACGTAGCCGACCTTGCGCTCGCCGACTGGGGACGCAGGGAAATCGCCATCGCCGAGACCGAGATGCCGGGCCTCATGGCGATCCGCGAGGAATTCGCCGCCACGCAACCGCTGCGCGGCGCGCGCATCAGCGGCTCGCTGCACATGACCATCCAGACCGCGGTGCTGATCGAAACGCTGCAGGCGCTGGGCGCGCAGGTGCGCTGGGCATCGTGCAACATCTTCTCCACCCAGGACCATGCCGCCGCGGCGATCGCCGTCAAGGGCACGCCGGTGTTCGCCTACAAGGGCGAGTCCTTGGAGGAATACTGGAACTACACCCACCGCATTTTCGAGTGGCCCGACAACGCTTATTCCAACATGATCCTGGACGACGGGGGCGATGCGACGCTGCTGCTGCACTTGGGCAGCCGTGCCGAAAAGGACGCCTCCCTCATCGCGAAGCCTGCGAGCGAGGAGGAAAAATTCCTGTTCGCCGCGATCAAGGCCAGGATCGCCCGCGACCCGAAGTGGTATTCGACCCGCCTCTCGCAGGTGAAGGGCGTGACCGAGGAGACCACCACCGGGGTGCACCGTCTTTACCAGATGCATAAGGAAGGCCGGCTCGCTTTCCCGGCGATCAACGTCAACGATTCGGTCACGAAGAGCAAGTTCGACAATCTCTACGGCTGCCGCGAGTCGCTGGTGGACGGCATCAAGCGCGCCACCGACGTGATGATCGCGGGCAAGGTCGCGCTGGTGTGCGGCTACGGCGACGTAGGCAAGGGCAGCGCCCAAGCGCTGCGCGCGCTTTCGGCCCAGGTCTGGGTGACCGAGATCGACCCGATCAACGCGCTGCAGGCGGCAATGGAAGGCTACCGCGTGGTGACCATGGACTACGCCGCAGACAAGGCCGACATCTTCGTCAGCGCCACGGGCAACTTCCACGTGATCACGCACGATCACATGAAGAAGATGAAGGACCAGGCCATCGTCTGCAACATCGGCCACTTCGACAACGAGATCGATATCGCCTCCCTCGAGAAGTACAAATGGGAGGAGATCAAACCCCAGGTCGACCACGTGATCTTCCCCGACGGCAAGAGAATCATCCTCCTCGCGAAGGGGCGGCTGGTGAACCTGGGCTGCGGCACCGGGCACCCCTCGTACGTGATGAGCTCGTCCTTCGCCAACCAGACCATCGCGCAGATCGAGCTGTGGACCGAGTCGCAGAAAGACTCGGGGAAATACCCGATCGGAGTCTATGTGCTGCCCAAGCACCTGGACGAGAAGGTGGCGCGGCTGCAGCTGAAGAAGCTCAATGCGCAGCTCACCGAGCTCACCGACGCGCAGGCGCGCTACATCGGCGTCTCCAAGCAAGGTCCCTACAAGGCGGATCACTACCGCTACTAGCCGGACCACGATTCCGAGTAGCGTTCACCGCGCCGGCCGCGTTATCCTAATGTCGTCTCGGCCATGAGGACGATTTGGGGAGCGTGGCGACTATGAATTCGATCTGGCACGACAACTACGCGGCGATCGCGCTGCACCTGGTGATCGCCCTTGCCGCGGGGGCGATCATCGGCCTGGAGCGCAGCTACCACGGCCGGCCGGCGGGCTTCCGCACGCACGCGCTGGTGTGCTTGTCTTCCTCCATGCTGATGGTGATGACCGTGTACCAGGACACCTGGTTCGAAGCTTTCTCCCTGGAGCGGACCAACATCGACCCCACTCGCATGGCGCAAGGGATCATGACCGGTATCGGTTTCCTCGGAGCAGGGGTGATCATGCGGGAGGGCCTGACCGTGCGCGGCCTGACCACCGCCGCCTCGATCTGGATCACTGCGGGCATCGGCGTGATGATCGGCGTGGGCTTCTACTTTCCGGCAGGGATCGCCACCGCGATGACCCTCATCGTGCTTTCGGTCTTCCGATGGATCGAGCGCAGGATGCCGATCGAGTTCTACGCGAATCTCACGGTGGCGTTCACTCGCAGCGAAACGCTGCCCGAAGCGGACTTGCGCTCGATCGTCGAGCGGCAGGGGTTCGTCGTCGCCAATATGAACTACAGCGTCACGGGAGACGGAAAGACCTTCGAGTACCAGATGGTGATCCATGCACCCGAGCGGGAAAAGACCCGCGAGCTTTCCGCCGCCCTCAACGCCCTTTCCACGGTCACGGCGTTCCGCATATCACCGACCGGCGACTAGAGCTCGTAGGCTTCAGCCTTGCCCGCGAGCGCGGTCTCGATGAGTTTTCGGGTAAGCCGCGGCGAGAACAGCTCGATGAACGTGTAGGCGAACCCGCGCAGCGCGGCGCCGCGCCGCACCGCGACGCGCGTCGTCATGGTGCCGAACAGGTGCCCGGCCTCGAGCGAGCGCAGGGCGCGGTCGCGCTTCTCGTCGAAGGCCATCGCGGCGATGATACCGATCCCCAGGCCCAGTTCGACGTAGGTCTTGATGACGTCGGAGTCGACCGCCGAGAGCACGATGTCCGGCGCGAGCCCCTGCGCGCGGAACGCTTCATCGATATGGCTCCTTCCTGCGAACGCGGGATCGTAGGTGATGATCGGCTGGCGCGCGAGCTCCTCGAGCGACAGCCGCTCACGCTTCGCAAGCGGATGCTTGGCGGGCACGACCACGCAATGGCTCCACTCGAAGCCGGGGAGCGCAAGCAACTTGGGATAGCCGTCCAGTGCCTCGGTTGCGATTGCGATATCGGCTTCGCGCGCGATCACCATCTCGGCGAGCTGCGGTGGGCTGCCCTGCTTCATCGTGAGATGCACCTTGGGATAGCGCCGCTTGAACTCGCCCACCACCCGGGGCAGTGAATAGCGCGCCTGGGTATGCGTGGTTGCAATCGTCAGAGTGCCCGAGGTCTGGTCCTTGAACTCGCGGCCGACCTGCTTCAGGTTTTCCGCCTCCTGCAGCAGATGATCGATGACGTCGACCACGGCTTTGCCGGGCTCGGTGACGGCGACGATTCGCTTGCCGTGGCGCACGAAGATCTCCACACCAAGCTCGGTTTCGAGCTCGCGGATCTGCTTCGACACTCCGGGCTGGGACGTGTGCAGCGTTTTTGCCGCCTCCGTCAGGTTCAGGCCCTGCCTCACCGTCTCCCTGACGTAGCGTAATTGCTGGAAATTCATGGGTTTATCGCATATGTTCTCTTGTTATTAAATTCTAACATGAAAGTCTTTTGAGGTATTAGGCGCCGACGCTACGATGCTCTCCTTTCGCGGAGGACCTGAAGCGGACCATGTTCTCGATCGAGACCGGCACGATCGCAATCGTCGCCATGACTTTCTTCGCCGCCTTCGTCAACGGCGCGCTCGGCTACGGATTTTCCTCGCTCACCGTGCCGGTGGGACTGCTCTTCTTCACTAACCGCGTCCTCAATCCTGCGCTGGTCCTCGTCGAAGTCTTCATCAACCTGTACGTTCTTTTTATCAACCGCGCGAGCGTCCCGGCGGTGTGGAAAAGGGTTTATCCGATCCTCATCGGGCTGTTGCCGGGCGTTGCGCTGGGCAGCTACCTCCTCGCATCGATTCACCCGGGCTGGCTGAAATTCGCCACCTACGCATTCCTCCTCCCTCTCATCCTCTTCCAGGCGGCCGGCGTGCGCCGGCCGATCCGCTCGGAAAAGCTGTTCGGACTTCCTTTCGGCGCCGGCCTCGGCTTCCTCTATTCAGTCACGACCATCTCCGGACCGCCGATGGCGGTGCTGTTCAACAACCAAGGGCTGGTGAAGCAGGAATTCCGGGCTGGACTGGGGTTGATCCGGGTGGTCGAGTCGACCCTGACTGCCATCGCCTATTACAACCTCGGCCTGTTCGCGGCCGAAAGCCTCGAGATCGCTTCGACGATCGTCCCGGGCGTGCTGCTGGGCATCCCCCTGGGCGCGTGGCTCATTCGCCGGCTCGACGCGGAAACGTTCCGCCGTATTTGTATGAGCTTCGACGTCTGGATAGTCGGCTTCGGCCTCTCGCGCGTGCTGCTCGACCTGAAACTGGCGCACGGCGCGACAGCATACGGTCCCATGACCGTCGCAGTCCTGCTCGACGCATACCTGCTGTACGCCTTTTTCAGGGCGCGGCTTCCCGTTCTTTCCAGGTCGGCGAACTGACCCCATGTACCACTACGACGAAATCGACCAGAAGCTCGTTGACGAGCGAGTTTCACAGTTCCGGGATCAGACGCGGCGCTATCTCGCCGGGAAGCTGTCGGAAGACGAGTTCCGCGCGCTGCGCCTTCGCAACGGCCTCTACATCCAGCGCTATGCGCCCATGCTCCGCATCGCGATCCCGTACGGCCTTTTGTCGACGCGGCAGCTGAGAAAGCTCGCGCACATCGCGCGCAAGTACGACCGCGGCTACGGCCACTTCAGCACGCGCCAGAACCTGCAGCTGAACTGGCCCAAGCTTCCGCAGGTGCCCGACATCCTCGCCGAGCTCGCGACCGTGGAAATGCACGCGATCCAGACATCGGGCAATTCCTTCCGCAATATCACCACCGACCATTTCGCGGGCGTCGCACGGGACGAGATCGTGGATTCGTTCGTCTGGTGCGAAATCATCCGCCAATGGTCCACCTTCCATCCCGAGTTTTCCTACCTGCCGCGCAAGTTCAAGTTCGCGGTCAACGGCGCCAAGTCGGACCGGGCCGCGGTCGCGGTGCACGACATCGGTCTTCATGCGGTAAGGGATGAGAAGGGCGAAGTGGGGTTTCGGGTGCTCGTAGGCGGGGGCTTGGGGCGCACGCCGATGATCGGTTTTGTCATCCGTGAGTTCCTGCCGTGGCAGCACATCCTGACTTACTTCGAGGCGATCCTGCGCGTCTACAACCGCTACGGGCGCCGCGACAACATCCACAAGGCCCGTATCAAGATCCTGGTGAAAGAGCGCGGTCCGGAAAAATTCCGCGAGGAAGTCGATGCCGAGTGGGCGCATTTGAAAGATGGCCCCGCGACGCTCATTCCCGAGGAAATCGCCCGCATCGAAAACCGGTTTACGCGTCCGAATTATCTAGGGCTGCCGGCGACCGACGCCGCGCTCGAAGCTACGCTCGTCGCGGACCGCGCCTTCGCGAACTGGCACAAGCGCAACGTCCATCCCCACAAGAAAGCGGGCTACGCCGCGGTCACGCTCTCCCTCAAGCAAACCGGCGTGCCTCCGGGGGACGTCACCGTGGAACAGATGGAGAAAATCGCCGACCTCGCCGACCGCTATTCGTTCGGCGAGCTGCGTGTATCTCACGAGCAGAACCTGATTTTTACCGATGTGCAGCTCTCTGATCTGCACTCGCTGTGGCAAGAAGTCAAGGCGCTTGGATTCGCCACACCCAACGTCGGATTGCTCACCAACATCATCTGCTGCCCGGGCGGCGACTTCTGCTCGCTCGCGAACGCCAAATCGATCCCGGTGGCCGAGGCCATCCAGCAGCGCTTCGACGACCTCGATTACCTGCACGATATCGGCGAGATCGACGTCAACATTTCAGGCTGCATGAACGCTTGCGGCCACCACCACGTCGGGCACATCGGCATTCTCGGCGTCGACAAGAACGGCGAGGAGTGGTACCAGATCCAGGTCGGCGGCAACCAGGGCGAGGTGCGGCCCGGCGTCGGCGCATCCCTCGGCAAGGTGATCGGGCCGTCGTTCGCGCGCGCCGAGATCCCCGACGTCATCGAAAAGCTGATCGATTGTTATCTTGAGCGTCGCGACAGCGACGCCGAGCGCTTCGTCGACGTGGTACACCGCGTCGGCGTCGAACCGTTCAAGGAATCCGTCTATGGCAACGTTGATCAAAGAGCGGCGCATCGTCGCGGACACCTGGCGTCTGCTTAGCCGCGGGCCGAAGGGCGAATTGCCCGAGGCGCCAGCGCAGGGCGACGCCATCGTTCCGCTCGCACTGTGGATCGAGCGCCGCGATGCCTTTCTCTCCTACCCCAGCAGGCTGGGCGTGTGGCTCGATGCGAACGAGGGTCCTGACCCGATCGCAGCGGACCTGCAGCGCCTTGCGCTCGTCGCGGTGAACTTCCCCAAGTTCGGCGACGGCCGCGGCTATTCGATCGCGCGGCTCCTGCGCGAGCGCCACGGCTACAAGGGCGAGCTGCGTGCCATCGGCGACGTGCTGCACGACCACCTGCACTTCATGAAGCAGTGCGGATTCGACTCGTTCCTGCTGCGTGAGGACCAGGACGCCCAGGAGGCGCTTTCGGCGCTCGACACCTTCAGCGAGGGCTACCAGACCTCGGTGCTGAGGCCTGTCCCCCTGTTCCGGCGCAGGCTCGCAGCCGCAAAGTGACGAGTCCGTCCCTCAAGCGCAAGGCCGCCGACCTTGAGCAGCTGCTCCGGCGCGTGGCGCTCGAGCACGCGCCGGCGGCGCTCGCATCGAGCCTGTCCGCGGAAGACATGGTGGTCACGGAGGTGATCCTGCGGCACAAGCTCGGCATCGAGATCTTCACTCTCGACACGCAAAGGCTGCACGCCGATACGCTCAATGTGATCGCGGCGATCCGCGCGCGCTACGGCTACGACGTACGCGTGGTCCATCCCGACCCCGAGGCCGTCTCCGAGTACGTCGCGAACTTCGGTCGCGATGCCTTCTATGAAAGCCAGGACCTGCGCAGGCGCTGCTGCCACATCCGCAAAGTGGAGCCGCTCAATCGCGCGCTCGAAGGCAAAAAAGCCTGGATCACCGGCCAGCGCCGCGACCAAGCCGTCACGCGGGCCGAATTGAAAACGCAGGAGCATGACGCCGCGCGCGGCATCGTGAAATTCAATCCCCTCGCCGACTGGAGCGAGAGCGAGGTCTGGGAAACCATCCGCGAGCGGGACATTCCCTACAACGCGCTGCACGACCAGGGCTACCGTTCCATCGGCTGCGCGCCCTGCACCCGGCCGACGGTCGCGGGAGAAGACGTGCGGGCCGGGCGCTGGTGGTGGGAGATCCGGGAAGCGCGCGAGTGCGGGCTGCACGTGGCCTCCGACGGGCGCCTGGTGCGCGACAAAGCGGAAACGGCGGACGCATCGTGAGCGCGGTGCTCGAAAAACCGCGCCCGGGACGCGGCGAACTGCCGTTGCGCAGCCACCTCGACTGGCTCGAGTCCGAGGCGATCTTCATCCTGCGCGAGGTCGCGGGCGAGTGTGCGAATCCCGTGCTTTTCTTCTCCGGCGGCAAGGACTCGATAGTGCTGCTGCGGCTCGCGGAGAAGGCATTCCGCCCGGCACGCTTCCCGTTTCCGCTGTTGCACATCGACACCGGCCACAATTTTTCCGAGGTCATTGCTTTCCGCGACGCGCGCGCGGCGGAGCTGGGAGAGCGCCTTTTGGTACGCTCAGTCGAGGACTCGATGCGCCGCGGCACCGTGAAGCTGCACCGCGAGGACGACAGCCGCAATGCCGCGCAATCGGTCACCCTGCTCGAGGCGATCGCGGAGTTCGGCTTCGATGCCGCGATCGGCGGCGCGCGCCGCGACGAGGAAAAAGCTCGCGCGAAGGAGCGTGTCTTTTCCTTCCGCGACGAATTCGGCCAGTGGGACCCGAAAAACCAGCGCCCCGAATTGTGGAGCCTCTACAACACCCGTGTGGCGAAGGGCGAGCACATGCGGGTGTTCCCGATAAGCAACTGGACCGAGCTCGATGTCTGGCAGTACATCGAGCGTGAGCGGCTTGCCGTACCCTCCATCTACTATGCCCACCGCCGGCCGGTGGTACGCCGCAACGGACTGCTCGTGCCCGTGACCGGGATCACCCCGCCGCGCGCGGACGAGATGGTGGAGGAGATTTCCGTGCGCTTCCGCACCGTCGGCGACATCAGCTGCACCTGCCCGGTGGAGTCGACGGCTGCGAACACGGCCGAGATCATCGCCGAGACGGCGCTGACCACGGTCACCGAGCGCGGCGCGACGCGCATGGACGATCAGACCTCCGAAGCGTCCATGGAACGGCGCAAGAAGGAAGGATACTTCTGACGTGACCCTCCTCGGCGAAATCGAGCGCACTGCGCCGGCGGTCGAGGACCTGGGCGTGCTGCGCTTCATCACCGCGGGCAGCGTGGACGACGGCAAGAGCACGCTGATCGGACGGCTGCTGCACGACACCCGCGCCATCCTTGAAGACCAGCTCGCCGCTGTCGCGCGCGCGTCGAGCAAGCGCGGGCAGGAAAATATCGACTTGTCCTTGCTCACCGACGGGCTCGAGGCGGAGCGTGAGCAAGGCATCACCATCGACGTCGCTTACCGTTACTTCGCCACGCCCCGGCGCAAGTTCATCATTGCAGACACGCCCGGCCACGAGCAGTACACCCGCAACATGGTGACCGGCGCCTCCAACGCCGACGCGGCGGTGATCCTCATCGACGCGCGCAAAGGCATGCTGCCGCAGACGCGCCGCCACGCCTACATCACTCACCTGCTCGGCGTGCGCCACATCGTCGCGGCCGTGAACAAAATGGACCTCGTCGATTACGACGAAGCGGTTTTCGAGCGTATCCGCAAGGACTTTCTCGCTTTCGCCTCGGCGCTCGGCATCGCCGATGTGCGTTTCATCCCGATTTCGGCGCTGCGCGGTGATCTCGTCGTGGAGCGCAGCGAAAACATGAGTTGGTATCGAGGCCCCACACTGCTTGCCGCTCTCGAGGACATCGACGTGGCGGACGAGGCCGACGCGCTTCCGTTCCGCTTTCCTGTACAGCTCGTCGTTCGCCCCGGTGCCGGTACGGACTTTCGCGGCTACGCGGGCAGGCTCGAATCGGGAGTTCTGTTTCCGGGCGCGGCAGTATTGGCGCTCCCCTCGGGCCGCCATTCGGTCGTCAAGGACATCATTTCGCTTGGCAAGTCGCTGCCTGGAGCGGTCGCCGGGGACTCGGTGACGCTGGTTCTCGCCGATGATATCGACGTCTCGCGCGGGGACTTGTTTGCCGATCCCGCCTCCGCGCCCCGCTCGACCAGGAATATCGAAGCACGCCTGTGCTGGTTGTCCTCCGAGCTCCTCGACGCAAGAGCGTTCGCCGCGGCGCGCTTTGTCCTCAAGCACACCACGCGGAGCGTCAAGGCTAAGGTGCTCTCGCTCGACTACCGGGTGGACATCAACACGCTCGAGCGGCAAGCGGCACCGGCCGGCCTCGCGGTGAACGACATCGCTCACGTCGGCCTCGCACTCGCCCAGCCGCTGTTCGTCGATTCCTACGGGTTGAACCGCGCCACCGGTTCCTTTATCCTGATCGATGAAGCGAGCAATCAGACCATGGCTGCAGGAATGATCGAGTGAAGGGAAAGGTATTTCTGGTAGGCGCGGGTCCCGGCGCGCCGGATCTGCTCACGCTTCGCGCGGCGGAGATCCTGAAGCGCGCCGACGTCGTTTTTCACGACGCCCTGGTGCACCCGCAAACACTCTCGCTTGCCGAACGCGCACAGAAAAGTCTCGTAGGCAAGCGCAGCGGTCGCCATTCGACCGCCCAAAGCTTCATAAACAAACGGCTGGTGGACGCCGCCCGCAAGCACGGCGTCGTGGTGCGGCTGAAAGGCGGTGACCCCACGCTCTTTGGCCGCGCGCAGGAAGAGATCGACGCCCTGCGACGCGCCGGCGTGGATTTCGAAATCGTCCCCGGCGTGACCGCCGCCACGGCCGCTGCCGCGGAGCTAGGCGTATCGCTTACCCGCCGCGGGCTCGCCCGGCACGTCGTCTTCGTCACGCCCCGGGCCGCCGAAGGCGAGCGAGAAAACGACTGGGCCGCGAGCGTGCTTGCGGCCGACACCGCGGTCCTCTACATGGGCGCCGGGCTGGCGCAGGCCATCAGCACGGAGCTGATCCGGCGCGGCAAGCCCGCAGACACGCCGGTTGCTCTGGTCGAGAGCACCTCCCTCCCGGAGCGTCGCGTGCTGTTCGGAACTCTGGCGAATCTGCCCCAGCTCGCACGGAAGACCGGGCATGGCCCGACCATCGCCCTTTTCGGCGAAGTCCTGAAGGCCGCCCTTGCGCAGCGCAGTCCCGCGCTGGACGAGGGGATCGAAGAGCTCCTCAGGCGGGCCTAGGGGAACCCTTTCCGGCCCCACTGGTCGGACTCGCGAGGTATCTCGAAGGCCCAGCCCATGAGTTCACGCCCTCTCCCGGAAACCGTATGGCGCTCGACGTCGGGCGAGGTCGTCTCCTGCGTAGAGAAGCTGAAGGTCCTCAGCGAAAATCTGGAAGAGATCCGGCAACTCTGTCAGGACGCGCTCGAGGATGCCGTGCTGATGGGGTGCGACGAGCGGCAGTTCAAACAGGTGCTCGGCAACCTGGTGCAGCAGGTGAAAAACCCCTACGGCGACAAGGCCCGCTGATCAGTCGGGCAATCAGTCGCGCCACGCGAAAAAGATCCCCCATATCGCAAGCGCGAGGAACGCTGCCAGGGTCCATTCCGGGATGCTGAAGGAGAGCAGCGTCCAGTCGATCTTGCCGCACTCCCCCGATCCGCGCAGGATGCGCCCGAGCGATTTGACCGGCCCGAACGTCGAGAGCATGAAATCGAGACTCGGCCCGCAAGCCGGCCGCTGGTCCTCGGGAAGATGCTGGATCCAGGTGTGCCGCGCCGAGATGGCGGCGCCCGTCGCGGCGCACAGCGCGATCGCGCCCGCGTAGATCCCCGCCCCTGCCCGGCGAGCCGGGTGATGGATGGCGGCGAGAAGAAAGGCTATACCGGTGGCAAGGAGCATGATCCGCTGGAGGATGCACAGGGGACACGGCTCGAGCCCGACGGCGAACTCAAGGTAGTAGCCGAAGGCGAGCATCCCCGCGCAGGCGAGAAAGCCGGCGAGGTTGCCTGTCCTTCTGGAGTAGAGCAGCTCGACCATGGAGCGAGAGCCTAGCATCGACGGGCTTAGACCGGGGTTCGTTCAAGGCGTTCGGCTCGGGACCATTTCCGCCAACCTCCCATTAGAATGGAGCGCTACTTCAGGGAGACTCGAGTGTGAGACCGCGCTTTGCGCGCCGCGAGGATTTGGGACTCAGCAAGGCCGAGTTTGCCGCGCTCGAGCGCCTCAGTACGCCCCAAAAAATCCAGGATTTTCTGAACCGGATGCCCGCCAATTTCGAGGTCAGGGGCCAGACCTGCCTCTCGGTGCGCGAGGTACTGCGGCAGCATCGCGCGCATTGCATCGAAGGCGCGATGCTCGCCGCCTGCGCTCTGTGGGTTCACGGCGACCCGCCGCTGCTCCTCGACCTCCGCGCCGAGCGCGACTACGACCATGTCGTCGCCCTGTTCCGCCGCGGCCGCTGCTGGGGTGCCATTTCCAAAACCAACCCGGCACTGCTGCGTTGGCGCGATCCCGTGTACCGCAGCCTGCGCGAGCTTGCGATGTCCTATTTGCACGAGTACGCGAACAAGCGCAACCAGAAGACCCTGCGGAGCTACGCCGGTCCGTTCGATCTGCGGCGCTTCGACCCCGCGCTCTGGGTCACCAGCGAGAAGAACTGCTGGGACATAGGCGCCACGCTCGATGACATGCGGCACCGTCCGCTGCTCACGAAGAGGCAGGGGCGCGGCCTACGCCTGCGCGACGCCGTGGAGCGCAAGGCCGGCGCCTTGGCCGAGTACCGCCCGCCCCGCGGGAGATAACCTCAGGCTTGACCTGTCTCACTTTCGGGTCGCGCTCCTCGGAAGCGCTAGTGCAGCAGGCCCGCAGGACCGCCCGACGCCGGCAGTGCCTCGGCCGTCGATCGTTTCGAGTGGTCCGCGGCGAGCAGCAGGTACATCGCGGGAACGACGAACAGCGTGAACAGCGTTCCGATGGCGACGCCGGTCGCGATCACCAGCCCCATGTTGAAGCGGCTCACCGCGCCCGCGCCGCTCGCCGTGAGAAGCGGCACCACGCCGAGCACCATCGCGCCGGTGGTCATCAGGATCGGGCGGAGCCGGATTCCGGCCGCTTTCTCGACCGCTTCGCGCTTGGACAGGCCCTGCCTCTGCAGGTTGTTGGCAAACTCGACGATCAGGATCCCGTGCTTGCTGATGAGTCCGATCAGCGTCACCAGCCCTACCTTGGTATAGATATTGAGGCTCACCGCGCCGATCCCGAGCGTGCCGAACAGGTTGACGAAGATGAGTGCGCCGCAGATCGACATCGGCACCGAGATCAGGATGATGACCGGGTCGCGGAAGCTCTCGAACTGCGCCGCCAGCGCGAGAAATATGACGACCAAGGCGAAAAGGAAAGTGATCAGCAGAGCGCTCGACTCCTGGATGTACTGGCGCGACGGCCCGGCGTAGTCGACCGAATAGCCCTGCGGGAGCGTGCGCGCGGCGAGGTTCTGCATGTAGGCGATCGCGTCACCCTGAGTCACGCCGATGAAGGGCACGCCTGAGATCGTGGCCGCGTTCTGCTGCTGGAAGCGGTTGAGCGCTTGCGGGATCGTCTTCGTCGTGATGTGTACCACGGTCGAAAGAGGGATCGCCTCGCCGCTCGGGGTACGGATATAGGTGCTGTTCAGCTGGTCGGCGTTGAGCCGGTCCGTCTGTTGGATCTGCGGGATCACCTTGTAGGCCCGGTCGAAGAAGCTGAAGTAGTTGACGTAGCCGCCCCCCAGGAGCGAGGACAGCGCGCCGCCGACATCCTTCATCGTGAGGCCGAGCTGCGCGCTCAGCTCCCGGTCGATCACCACGGTTGACTGCGGAAGATCGTAGCGAAGATCGTTGTCGATGAAGAAGAACATGCCGCTCTTTTGCGCTTCTTGGGCAAACGCCGCGGCTATGCCGTTCAGCTTCTCGAAGGGCTCGGTGGTCTGGATGACGAACTGCACCGGCAGGCCGAAGGCCCCGGGCAGCGGCGG
>Ga0137409_10004840_pt1 | contig 14109 bp, 13 predicted proteins | sample CZODoug1_16funga_FD_122059 | JGI IMG/M metagenome (GOLD analysis project Ga0137409, IMG submission 122059) | Vadose zone soil fungal communities from Angelo Coast Range Reserve, California, USA - CZODoug1_16fungal (Hybrid Assembly) | ecosystem: Environmental > Terrestrial > Soil > Vadose zone... | reverse complement strand
TCGCGCTGCTCGCGTTCCTCGGCTTCTTCCAGCTCGGGCTGCCCTGCATGCTGGTGGTGATCGCGAGCCGCTCGCTGCTCGCGCCGGAAATCGCGCTGCTCGGACTGCTCGAGGTCGTGCTCGGCCCGCTCTGGGCCTGGCTCGGCGCGGGTGAGATCCCCGCCGATGCGACGCTCGCCGGGGGCGCGATCGTCCTTCTGGCGCTGATCAGCAACGAGCTGGCGGGAATCCGGCCCGAGCGCAGCGCGGCGTGAGCCCGTCCATCCAGCCAGCCCGCAATTCGTACTGCAAAGCACGCAGTTCGTCGCAGGGCGCTCGCCGGCGAGCGGCGGCTTTCCTAGAGTGTGCAGCATCGACACCCTGGGAGGCCCCAAATGACCGCCAGATACCTGATCGTGCTCCTGATTCTTGCTGCCGGCGCCGCGGCGGCTGCGCTGAGCCAGCGTGGCGCAGCACCGACGGCCGAGCCGGCGGCAGACACCGAAGTGCCGCGCATCGTCATCGTCGGGCGTCGCGAGCAGGCTGAATGAGCCGCTTCGCAGCTGTGATCGCCGGCGTGTTCCGCCGCTACGCGACGTGGCTCGTGGCGATCAGCTGGAAGCGGTTCATCCTGCTCTCGGTGCTGCTGCTGATCATCGCCGGAGTGCTGTCGGAGATTCCGCCTTTCACCTGGCCGATCATGGAGACGGCGCCGAAGGTTTCACGCCTTCACACGCCTTCGGGCGACGTCGACATCACGATCGACGAGCAAGGCGTGCAGATCAAGCGCAAGCGTCAGGAAGACCCCGGGGCCGCCGCCTCGCTCGGCCAGGAGATCAGACGCGAAATCATCGATGAGATCAAAGCCGAGCGCGAGTCCAGTCACCTCGTGCGCCTCGGCGACTTCCTGCCGCAGCTAGCGTTTCTCTTCATCGTCGTCTCGACGGCGATCAAGATCGCTTACGCCGGCCGCGCTACGGCAGAAGCCAGGGCTACCGAGGCGCAGAAAACGGCCGAAGCGGAGAGCCTCAGGCGCCAGGTGGTCGAGGCGAGGATGGCGGCGATGCAGGCGCAGGTCGAGCCGCATTTCCTGTTCAACACCCTGGCGAGCATCGATCACCTGATCGAGGTCGATCCGCCGCGCGCGAGCAGGATGCAGAAAAACCTCATCGCCCTGCTGCGCGCCTCGATGCCCGCGATGCGCGAGAGCGCCGCGACCCTGGGACGGGAGCTGCAGGTGGTGCGCCCCTACCTCGAGATCCTGAAGGTGCGCATGGAAGACCGCCTGCAGGCGGAAATCAGCGTTGCGGAAGGCCTGTATTCGGCCGACTTTCCGCCGATGATGCTGCAATCGCTGGTCGAGAACGCGATCAAGCACGGCCTGGAGCCGAAGCCCGAAGGCGGCGCGCTGCGGGTGGACGCGGAAGTGGCGCACGGCAAGCTGGTGGTGAGCGTGGCCGACACCGGCGTCGGGTTCGGCCGCGCCGCGACCGCGGGTACGGGAACCGGCCTCAGCAGCATCCGCGAGCGCCTCAAGCTCATCTACGGCCCGCAAGCCGAGCTGCGCATCGCCGGGAATTCGCCGGCTGGCACCCGCGTCACCGTCGTCGTACCCTACAAGACTGCATGACCCCGAGGGCGGTGATCGCGGACGACGAGGCGCTGATGCGCGAGCAGCTGCGCGCCCGCCTCGGCGAGGTCTGGCCCGAGCTCGAGATCGTGGCCGAGGCGCGCAACGGCGCCGAGGCGGTCGAGCTGGTCGCCGCCGAGCGCCCCGATGTCGTGTTTCTCGACATCCGCATGCCCGCCAAGAGCGGCATCGAGGCCGCCCGCGAGATCGCGGCGCTCCAGATCGGCGCCCGCGTGCCGGAAATCGTGTTCGTCACCGCCTACGACCAGTACGCGATCGACGCCTTCGAGCAGGGGGTGATCGACTACGTGCTCAAGCCCGCGGAGCGGGAGCGGCTCGCCCTCACCGTGGAGCGCATCCGCAAGCGCCTCGCCGCGCCGACGGACGATGCGCAAGGCGCGCTGCAGCAGGCGCTCGAGCGCCTTGCCGGCAGGCTCGAGGCTCCTTCGCACCTGAGATGGATCCAGGCCTCGGTCGGCCAGCAGATCCAGATGATCCCGGTCGAGGAGGTGCTGTTCTTCATCTCGGACGAAAAATATACCCGCGTGCAGACCGCGCAGCAGGAAGCGCTGATCCGCACGCCGATCAGGGAGCTCATCGCCGCGCTCGACCCGGCGCAGTTCTGGCAGATCCATCGCTCCACGCTGATCAACGCGCGCGCCATCGCCGGAATCAGCCGCGACGAGCGCGGGCGCCAGCTGGTGAGCATCAAGGGCCGCCCCGAGAAGCTCGAGGTGAGCCGCAGCTATGCGCACCTGTTCAGGGGCATGTAATGCTTTCGCGATACTTAAAGCGCGTCGCGCACCACGCGCATTAAGTCACCACGGCGACCCGACCTAAATCACGCGTTCATTCGCATCCCTGAGAAAGATCTCCGGCAGATGTGGCGAATTGCGCGCGGCGCGTCAAATATTGTTAATGCAAAATGACAACGTGCTAACTTGAAGACGCTTCCGCAAAAGCAACGACCCAGACACTTTCAGGGAGGATTCAATGAAGCGCCTTTCGGTACTCACCGCAGTCCTCGTCGCCACGGGTCTCGCGGCGCCCGCCTTGGCAGACGGCATCAACCTCAAAGGGCCGCATTACAACCTCAATATCATCGGCGTCGAGAATCCAAAGACCGCCCCGATGACCGACAGCGAGCGGCACACGATCTTCGTGGGCCTTGGCAGGAAGGCGTTGGTCACCAGCAACATCTACCTGGTCCCCGGGCCGTTTGGCGTCTGCGACGGTAATGCCTTTGATACTGCTCATTCCTGCACTGGGGACGTCATCGCGAACCAGGGCGCTGTCTTCCAGCTCCCCTGCAACAGCGCCGTCCCGACAGACTCGGGCTGCCCCGGCGGCACTTTCTCCGCGGACTATCAAATCTGGGGGCGCGCGCTCGGCAAACCGGGCGGCAGCGTCACCATGAAGACCTGCGGGACCGACGACACCGGCGCACTCGTCTGCTCCACCGGCAGCGCGCTGTTCACACGCGGGAAGGGCAAGTCCGGCTTCTTCGACGTCACGACTTCGCTCACCACGCTCAACGCCTGCTTCGATGTCGCCGGAGTGGTGACTTGCCAGACGGTCAGCCTTTTTGACCCTGTGCTGCAGGACTACTTCTGGCAGTACTCCAACAATGGGCTTCGCCTGCTGCAGCTGCGCTTCTATCCGCTATAAGCGCTGACTGCCTCATCACGGGGCTGCACGGCAGCCCCGTTTTTTATGCACGGTTCGGATATGCGTGATCGCTGCTCGACATTGCTGCTGTTGATCGTGGCGGCGTCTTTCAGCCCTCTGATCCACGCCGAGCCGCCAGTGCCACGCGGTATCGTCGCTGACGACACCTATGATTTCGGATCCGTCAGACAAGGTACCCCCGTCAGCCACGCCTTTATCATCAAGAACGCGGGCCAGGGGCCGCTGCGGATCACCGGCGCAGAGCTATCGATGCCCGGAATGAAAGTACGCGTCGCGCCAGTGGAAGTACCCGCCCAGGGCGAAGGCGCGGTGACGGTGGAGTTAAACACCGAGCGGGTGGCCGGTGCGATCAAGGGCGAGGCGCAGATTCAATGGAACGATCCGACCCGCTCGGGGGCCTCGCTGACGCTCAAAGGTTACGTCGTTCCACGGATCGCAATTGAGCCCATGCCTGCGGTCTTCCTAAGCGCGTTTACCGCCGAGCCCGCCGAGCGGACCCTGACGATCAGGAATAACGAACCGCAACCCTTTACGATCACGAGCGTGGAGCACTCGGCTCGCCTGAGCGTTTCCGTCGCGGACGTTGAGCCCGGTAAGGTCTTCATCCTGACCGCCCGTTCTGTCAAGGGTGCGCCCGCAGGGCGCTACGAGGAGTCCCTTACGCTCGTGACCGATAAGCCGGGGGACAAGCGGATCATTCTTCCCGTGCATCTCTGGGTCAAGCCGGACCTTTATGCAAATCCCGAGAACGTCGACTTTGGCACGCTGCGCGTGGAGGAGATGCAGCGCAGCGATGTAACGGCGTCCCTCACACAGACCTTCTTTCTCAAGCGCCGCAGTGGCGCTTTCAGGATTACGGCCATTGTCTGCGATTCGAGCGCGGTGGATGTCACACAGTCGCCCGCGGGACCAAGCAATAGCTTCCAAATCGATGTGCGGCTGCGAGCTCAAGCGCTGCGCCGAGGAAGCCTCGACGGAAAGATTCGGGTCATGACCACGGATCCAACGTTCCCGGAGGTAGTGATTCCGTTGAGCGGCACCCTGATCTGACATGCTGTATAATTCCTTCCCAGGTTTCTGTGTCGCGCATTTCCGGTTAGCGTCTCAGTCCGTTTAGCGGTCCATCTCGGGCCGTCAATAACAAGCCTAAAACGCATCTGCCTGAACCGGTCGAAGGTTGATCCTTCCCAGGCCGAGCCCAGGAGAAAGTCATTACTACGTCGTTTGAACAACTCGGCCTGTTGCCCGCGCTGCTGCGCGCCGTCGCCGAGCAAGGCTATACACAACCCACTCCCATCCAGGCGCAGGCGATCCCGGTCGTGCTCGCCGGCCGCGATCTGCTCGGCGCCGCCCAGACCGGCACCGGCAAGACCGCCGGCTTCGCGCTGCCTATATTGCAAAGACTTGCCACCGCTGCGAATGGGAGCCATTCGCCGGCACGCCACCCCGTGCGGGCGTTGATCATCACGCCGACCCGGGAGCTCGCCGCGCAGGTGGAAGAAAGCGTGCGCACCTACGGCAAGTACATGAACCTGAAATCGGCCCTGGTGTACGGCGGGGTCGGCATGCAGCCGCAAGTCGACGCGCTGCGCCGGGGCGTGGACATCCTGGTCGCTACGCCGGGCCGGCTGCTCGACCATGTGCAGCAGAAGACGGTCGACTTGCGCCAGGTGCAGATCCTGGTGCTGGATGAGGGCGATCGCATGCTCGACATGGGCTTCATCCACGACATCCGGCGCATCCTCGCGCTGCTTCCGGCGCAGCGCCAGAACCTGCTCTTCTCGGCGACGTTCCCCGAGGAAATCCGCAAGCTCGCCGCCTCGTTCATGAAGAACCCGGCGACCGTCGAGGTGGCGCGCCGCAACACCCCCGCCGAGCTGGTCGCGCAGGTGGCGCACCCGGTCCAGGCGGACCAGAAGCGCCAGCTGCTGGCCCATCTCGTGAAATCGAACGACTGGCGCCAGGTGCTGGTGTTCGTCCGGACCAAACATGGCGCGAACCGGCTCGCCCAGCAGCTCATGCGCGAAGGGATCGAAGCCGACGCCATCCATGGCAATAAGGCGCAGAACGCCCGCACCCGCACGCTGGCGCAATTCAAGGCAGGCTCGCTGCGGGTGCTGGTCGCCACCGACATCGCGGCGCGCGGGCTGGACATCGAAGCGCTGCCGCACGTGGTGAACTACGACATGCCGCACGTGGCCGAGGATTACGTGCACCGCATCGGCCGCACCGGCCGCGCCGGCGTCGAGGGCGAGGCAGTCTCGCTCGTCAGCCCCGAGGAGCGGCCGCTGCTCGCCGCCATCGAGCGGCTGATGAACCGCAAGGTCGAGAGCCGCACGGTGACGGGCTTCCAGGCCGGCGGCTCGAGGCCCGCGCCGGCTCATAAGCCGCATCACCGGCCTGCGCAGCAGCCGGCGCACCAGCCGCAGCAGCCGCAGCCGCGCCCCGCGTCACGTCGCTCGCGCACCCACGAGCCGCGCCTCGGCGCGCTCCTCGGGAAGCGAATCTAAAATAGGGGCATGAGAGAACCCCAGCCGAAAGCGATTCAGCTCAAGGATTACTCGCCGCCCGAGTTCCGGATCGACTCGGTCGATCTCGACGTCGACCTGCGCGACGACCACGCGCGAGTGCGCGCGAAGCTGCAGGTGCGGCGCAATGCCGGCTCGGGTCCGCTGGTTCTCGACGGAGAGGAACTCGAGCTGATTTCCGTCTCGCTCGACGGAAAACGGCCGCAGTACGAGGTCACGGCGCAGAAGCTCGCGCTGCGTGACGTGCCTGATGGCTTCACGCTGGAAACCGTGTCGCGCATCGTGCCGCAGAAAAACACCCAGCTCGAAGGCCTCTATGCGACGAAGAACGGCTTCGTCACGCAATGCGAGGCCGAGGGCTTCCGGCGCATCACCTGGTTCATCGACCGGCCCGACGTGATGGCGCGCTACACCACCACGATCCATGCAGACAGGAAGAAGTATCCCGTCCTGCTTTCTAACGGCAACGAAACAGGAGCCGGGGAGGAGCCGGGCGGCCGCCACTGGGCGCGCTTCGTGGACCCCTTCCCGAAACCCTCGTATCTCTTCGCCATGGTCGCAGCCGATCTCGAGGCGCTCGCCGACACCCACCAGGGGAAAAAGCTCTTCGTGTACGTGGAGCCGGGCAAGCTGGACCAGGCCGGCTGGGCGATGGACTGCCTCAAGCGCGCGATCCAATGGGATGAGAAGCGGTTCGGCCTGCGGCTCGATCTCGACCAGTACAAGATCGTCGCGGTCGGCGACTTCAACTCCGGCGCGATGGAGAACAAGGGCCTCAACATCTTCAACACCAAGTACGTGCTCGCGCGCTCGGATGTCGCCACCGACACCGACTACCTCAACATCGACCGCGTGGTGGCGCACGAGTACTTCCACAACTGGACCGGCAACCGCGTCACCTGCCGCGACTGGTTCCAGCTGTCGCTGAAGGAAGGCCTGACGGTGTTCCGCGACCAGGAGTACGGCGCCGACACCTACTCGCGCGCCGTGACGCGGATCCAGGAAGTGCGCGCGCTGCGGGCGGGCCAGTTCCCGGAGGACGCCGGCCCGATGAAGCACCCGGTGCGGCCGCAGTCGTACGTGGAGATCCGCAATTTCTACACCATGACGGTGTACGAGAAAGGCGCCGAAGTCGTGCGCATGCAGCATACGCTGCTCGGCGAGGAGAAATTCCAGGCCGGGATGCGCCTGTACTTCAAGCGGCACGACGGCCAGGCGGTCACCTGCGACGACTTCGTGCAGGCGATGCAGGACGCCTCCGGCATCGACCTGTCGCAGTTCAAGCTGTGGTACGACGTCGCCGGCACGCCGGTTCTCGACTGCAAGGGTGCCTATGAAAATGGAAGGTTCACCCTGACGGTGAAGCAGTCGATGAGCCCGCCGTTTCACATTCCGTTCGCCGTCAAGGTCGGCGACGAGGAACGGGTGCTGTCGATCAAGCGGCCGGAAGAGGAATTTGTTTTCAGGAATCTGAAAAGCAAACCGGTCCCTTCGCTCCTGCGCCGCTTCTCCGCCCCGGTGATCCTCAACTATCCGTTCACCGACGAGGACCTGGTGCACCTGATGGGACGCGACGACGATGCCTTCAATCGCTGGGAGGCGGGGCAGCGGCTCGCCGCCTCGATCATCCTCGGCCGGAAAGGCGCGCCGCCGCGGGCATTTCTCGACGCAAGCCGGAGCATTCTTTCGGACCGCGACCCTGCGTTCGCCGCCGAAGCGCTTACGCTGCCGCCGGAAGCGTTCCTCGCGGAGCAAATGCAGGTGGTCGATCCGGACCTCCTGCATTCAGCCAGGAATGAATTGCGCCTTGCCCTCGCGCAAGGACTGAAAGATGACCTGCTCTCGAAATACGAAAAGCTCAGGGTCGCCAGCGCGTACTCCCCGGACGCCGTCTCGGCGGGCAAGCGGGCATTGAGAAACCTCTGTCTCGGTTTTCTTTCTGAATTGGGCATGTCCGGGCGGGCTTACGAGCAGCTCCAGCAGGCGGACAACATGACCGACGCCATGGCCGCGCTGTCCTGCCTCGCGAACCTCGACTGCCCGGAGCGGCAGCCGGCGCTCGACGCGTTCTACGAGAAGTGGCAGCACGAGCCCCTGGTGGTGGACAAGTGGCTCGCCGTGCAATCGACCTCGCGGCTGCCCGACACGCTGCCGCGCGTGAAGCGGCTGCTCTCGCACCCGGCGTTCGACATCAAGGTGCCGAACAAGGTGTACGCCCTTATTCGCGGCTTCGCGTCGAACCACGTGCGCTTCCACGCCGCCGACGGCTCGGGTTACGCCTTCCTCGCCGACCAGGTGATCGCGCTGAACGCCCTCAACCCGCAAGTCGCCGCGCGCATGGCGCGCGGCTTCGACCGCTGGAAGAGGTTCGACGCGGCAAGACAGGCCAAGGCCAAGGCGCAGCTCGAGCGCATCCGCGACACCGAAGGGCTTTCCAAGGACGTGGCCGAGATCGTCACGAAAGCGCTCGCCGGATGACCGCGACGGTCGCGACCGTCTTCGCGATCGTCTATGTCGGCATGATCCTCGGCGGGCTGCCGTTCCTGCAGCTCGACCGCACCGGCGTGGCGCTGCTCGGCGCGATCGCCATCGTCGGCCTGGAAGTGCTCACGCCGGAGCAGGCGGCGCTTTCGATCCATCTGCCGACGCTGCTGCTGTTGTTCTCCTTCATGGTGCTCTCGGCGCAGATGCGGCTCGGCGGCTTCTACACCTGGGTGACGCTGCGCATCGCCGCGCTGCCGCTGGCGCCGCCCACCCTGCTGGCGGCGACCATGGCCGCGGTGGCGGCGCTATCGGCGGTGTTCAGCAACGATGTCGTGTGCCTAGCGATCGCGCCGGTGCTCGCCGATGCCTGCGCGCGGCGGCGGCTGGACCCGGTGCCCTACCTGATCGGCCTCGCCTGCGCGGCGAACATCGGCTCGGCGGCGACGCTGATCGGCAATCCGCAGAACATGCTGATCGGCCAGGTGCTCGGCATGCATTTCGCCGCTTACCTGCGCGAAGCCTTCCTCCCGGCGCTGCTCGGGCTGGCGGCGGCGTGGGGGATCATTGCCTGGCGTCTTCCTGTTGCTGCAGGAACTCAGCTTGAAGCAGCCGAGAGGCGTGAAGGCGAATACGCGGGGCTCGATCCATGGCAGACCGCCAAGGGACTCGCGGTCGCCGGCGCGCTGCTGCTGGTGTTTCTGTTCACCGACTGGCCGCGCGAGGTCGCCGCGCTGGTCGGAGCGGGCATCCTGATGACGAGCCGGAGGCTGCATTCGCACAAGATGCTCGGCCTGGTGGACTGGGAGCTGCTGATCCTGTTCATCGGCCTGTTCGTCGTGAACCACGCGTTCGAGCGCACCGGCCTTGCCGCGCAGGCGATCCGCGGCCTCGCCGCCGCCGGGCTGCCGCTGTCCGAGCCGGCGCCGCTGTTTGCGACGACCTTCGTGCTGTCGAACGTGGTGTCCAACGTTCCCGCCGTGATGCTGCTGCTCCCGGCGGCCACCGAGCCGTTCTCGGGCCCGATGCTGGCGCTCGTCAGCACCCTGGCCGGCAACCTGCTGATCGTCGGCTCGGTCGCCAACATCATCGTGGTCGACGCGGCACGCCGCCGCGGCATCGCGATCGACTGGCGGCGCCACGCGATGACCGGGATTCCAGTCACGCTTGTGACGCTCGCCATCACGGCCGGATGGTTCGCCTTGAGGTCCTGATCGCCAGTGCCACACTGGCGGCACGAGCCAAACTGGCGCATCATCTTGGCGCGCCCAAGTGAGGGCCAGAAGAAGAAGAGGACAATAAATGACGGCGATGCATAAAGGTTTTAAGCGGAACCCCGATGGCTCTTGGACGTGTGTCGCGGAATCCACCATTGAGGGCCCCAACGGACGTATGAAGGTCACGCCGGGGACGACGTTCGCTCCCGGCCTCAAGCTCATGGGCGTGGACTTGGCAGCCCTGCTCGACACTCTTATGGGGACAAAAAGCGTGGAGTATTGACGATCCGCCCGTCAGGGCGGATTGAGCTTGCGCTGCACGCGCGCGTCGAACTTGGCGACGTTCACGACCACGCGCTCGTGCGTGCCGTCGCCGATGAGCTCGATTTCGTCAAACACCTTTACTCCAAAAAAAATCGTCCGCCCTTCCACGCGGGTGACTTCCACCTTCGCGTTAATGCGCATGCCAACCGGGGTGGCAGCGATGTGCCGCACCTGGAGCAGCGTGCCGAGGCTTTGATAGCCCGCGGGCAGGAGGCGCTCGACGGCATCGAGCGCCGCCGCCTCGATGAGGTTGATCATCACCGGCGTCGCCAGCACGTGCACTTTGCCGCTTCCCACGCGCGGCGCAGTGTGCTCTTCGCCGACGCGCAGCTCGGCGCTGCCCGTCATTCCCGCTTTGAGCCTTTCCAGTTCCACGAATACAATGGTAGCTGCATTGCAGCAGGGGGCGGGCATTCGCGAACTCGACTTCACGAGGCACTTCAGCGCCGACCACCCGGTCCCGGCGATCGTCGGTTGAGCGCGCGCGTCGTCATCCTGGGCTGCGGCTTCGGCGGCCTGTGGGCCGCCCAGGGGCTGCGCAAGGCGCCGGTCGAGCTGACGGTCGTCGATCGCACCAATCATCACCTGTTCACCCCGCTGCTCTACCAGGTCGCCACCGCCGGGCTTGCCGCCCCGGAGATCTCGGGACCCATCCGGCACATCCTCGCCGGGCAACGCAACGTCACCGTGCTGATGGGCGAGGCGCAGAGCGTAGACGTGGCGCGGCGCGCAGTGGCCCTGGAGGACGGTAGCGAGCTTGCCTACGACAAGCTGATCGTCGCCACCGGCTCGATCAACAACTACTTCGGGAACGATCGATGGGCGCCGTTCGCGCCCGCCCTGAAGACCCTCGACGACGCGCTGGAGATCCGCAGCCGCATCCTGCTCGCGTTCGAGCGCGCGGAGCGCGAGCCCGACGCGGCGCGCCGCCTGCCGTGGCTCACCTTCGTGGTGATCGGCGCCGGCGCCACCGGCGTCGAGCTCGCCGGCACGCTGGCGGAGATCGCGCGGCACACCCTGCGCGGCGAGTTCAGGCACTTCGATCCGCGCAATGCGCGGGTGGTGCTGGTGGAAGGCACCGACCGCGTGCTGCCGCTCTATCCGCCGGAGCTGTCGGAAAAGGCGCGGCTGCAGCTCGAGCGCCTGGGCGTGACCGTCTGGCTCGGCCGGCGTGTGACCGAGGTCGATGCCGGCGGCGTAACGCTGGGGCACGACCGCATCGGCGCGAAGACCGTCATCTGGGCGGCGGGAGTGGCCAGCTCGCCGCTCGCGCGCGCGCTCGGCGCGCCGCTCGAGCGCAACGGGCAAGTGAAAGTCGAGCCGGACCTCTCCGTGCCCGGTCATCCGGAAATTTTCGTCGTCGGCGATCTCGCCGCCGTGGACGCGGTTCCCGGCATCGCGCCGGCGGCGAAGCAGATGGGGCGCCATGCCGCCCGCAACGTCCTGGCTCAGCTAAAGGGCAAACCCACCAAGCCCTTCCGTTACCGCGACTACGGCCAGCTCGCGACCATCGGACGAAACGCCGCCGTGGCGATGATCGGCCGGCTGCACCTGTCGGGCTTCCCCGCCTGGCTGGTCTGGCTGGTCGCGCACATCTATTTCCTCATCAACTTCCGCAACCGCATCATGGTGATGTTCGACCTGACCTGGGCCTACTGGACCTCCCAGCGCTACGCGCGCATCGTCTTCCTCAAGCAGCCTGCCTCACGGCGTTGACGGCCACAGCCAGGCCGCGCCGCGCACGCCGCTCGAGTCCCCATGGGCGTGCCGCGCCAGGCGGGTCGCTACCCGGTCCGAGAATACGTGCTGTCCCCAGAGGCGCGGCACTTCGCCGTACAGCCGCTCGGCGTTGGACATTCCCCCGCCGAGCACGATGACGTCCGGGTCGAGCAGGTTGATGACCGCAGCCAGGGCCCGCGCGAGGCGCTCCTCATACCGTTTCAAGCTTTCTCCCTGCAGAGAAACAATTTCCTCAGGCGTGAGGCGCGCCCCCGTGATCTGTTGATGGTCGCGCGCCAGGCCCGGTCCCGACAGGTAGGTCTCGATGCAGCCGAAGCGGCCGCAATAGCAGCGCGGCAGCGGCAGGTCCGCATCGGCGGGCAGCGGCAGCGGGTTGTGTCCCCATTCCCCCGCGATCGCGTTCGGCCCGGTGAGCACGCGGCCATCGACCACGATGCCGCCGCCCACACCGGTGCCGAGGATCACACCGAACACCACACGCGCGCCTTGCCCCGCTCCATCGACCGCTTCGGAAAGCGCGAAGCAATTGGCGTCGTTCTCGAGCCTGACTTCCCTCTGCAGGGCTGTTTCCAGGTCTTCCTTCAGCGCGCGCCCGATGAGCCACGTCGAGTTGGCGTTCTTCACTCGCCCCGTCGCGCGCGACAGCGCGCCCGGAATGCCGATGCCGACGGTTCCATCGCCGATCTCTTTTACCAGACCTGCAACTGCGGCGAGCGTCGCGGCGTAGTCCCCCCGCGGCGTGGCAACTCTCTTGCGAAAGATCTCGCGCCCGGCCGGGTCCAGCGCGAGCGCTTCGATCTTCGTGCCGCCGATGTCAACGCCTATCCTTAAATTGCTGTACACGCCCCGGCCAAGCGACTGTGAAAAGCGACCCATGGTAACTGATCAACAGGTCGTCGCTTCATCGCCGAGCATCAAAAGTACCGTGCCCGGGCGCGCTACAGCATGGAGGAGATGTCCGAAGCGCCGGTGGGGTAAGCGAACAGGGTGGACTTCAGGTCATCGGCGGTCAGTCCTTTGCGGATGGCGAGAGCGAAAATGTTGATGACCTCGTCCGCGTGCGGGCCGACGAGATGGGCGCCGAGAATTCTCTGGCTGCCCTCCTCGATCAGCACCTTGAAGCCGTAAACCGGTTCGGCTGCCTGCCGCGCCGTGAACCAGTCGGGTGCTCTCTTGTAGTTGGCGCGGAACTGCAGGCCGCGCCTGCGCGCATCCGCTTCGCTTAAACCGGCCGCGGCGATCGGAGGAACCGTGAAGGCGACGCTGGGTACGCCGGTGTAGTCGGGCTTGCGCCGGTTTCCGTTAAGCAGGTTCTCCGCGACTACTTTAGCGTCGTTGGCGGAAACCGGGGTGAGCGGCGGACCTTTCTGAGCCGTGTCGCCCGCCGCATAGACCGCGGGATTCGACACGCTTTGCAGGTAGTCATTGAGCTCGAGCTTTCCGTCCTTCACAGCGACGCTCGCTGCGCCGAGATTGAGCGCCTGGAGGTCGGGCTTGCGGCCCGCGGCGTGCACCACCAGATCGGCCTCGAACTGCGCCGACCTTCCATCTGAAGAAGCGCGCGCCGTCGATCTCAATCGTCGCGAACACCGGTTGTCCGAAATATCTCGCGGTAGTGGTGAAAACGGTGAAGGGCATCATCCATAGCTGCAAGACTCTGAGTGTCGTGTATATCGCGTCGAGCAATATAACAGAAATCAAGGAAGGCGCGCACGGCTTGCACCATTTCATCCGGTACGTAGCCTTCAATTGCGGGCAAATAAACCTGTACAGTGTAGACAAACAGGGTTAGATTTAGTTGTACAGAATATAAGGCAGTTACGCACCTTCATAAGTGCCTTCGAGTCATTGCCGGTCCACTGTTTGAATTTCCTGCCTTCCGGAAAGTGTCTAAGCCCTGCGAAAGATGGGGCAATGGCAATTCTAAAACAGTGATTTAGTAATTGTAGTTAATATACGGAGGAAACTTACCGTCGGTCGATATCATCAAGTATCCTGTTCGCTTCTTGTGCGGAGTAGTGGGCTTTGATATAATCGTTCACCCATGTAACTAGGTGGTCCTTGAATGCACCCTTGATCAATTGGTGGAGTAAGTCCGGTGAAAGAAGTTCGTGAATATCAGCACGAGGGAAGTCATCTGTGAATGGCTGAAATGATCATGATGTAACTTAAATCAGTATGGAGCAATACAGAAAAGAAACCAAAGTTTTCCCCAGAGTTGCCTTAATATTCAGGGACCGAGAGGCTCAAGCTAACGGCGGATGTTCACGGATCGGCGCCTAAGCAACCGAAAGTGTCCGACAGTGCGGAGCCGTGCATGGTGCTCGTATCGGCCATCTGGAATGAATACTGGACAACCCTATGGTACTAGCAGTGGATATACGGAGAAGAGACATGTGCAAGATGATAAGAAGAACAAACGAACAACAATATCACCGACTAGTCCATATTCATCCCATAACATTCCTAATTCGAATTCCTCGACTAGCATTTTGGTATGTGCCTTCGAACGACGCCCGTG
>Ga0137409_10004839_pt1 | contig 14110 bp, 11 predicted proteins | sample CZODoug1_16funga_FD_122059 | JGI IMG/M metagenome (GOLD analysis project Ga0137409, IMG submission 122059) | Vadose zone soil fungal communities from Angelo Coast Range Reserve, California, USA - CZODoug1_16fungal (Hybrid Assembly) | ecosystem: Environmental > Terrestrial > Soil > Vadose zone... | reverse complement strand
GAAGGACGGCGCGAAGGTGCACTCCTGGATCGTCCGCCCGCCCGGTGGGCAGCGCGCCCCGCTCCTCCTGCTCATCCACGGCGGCCCGCAGGGCGCCTGGGAAGACGAATGGGGCACGCGCTGGAACGCGGCCGCGTTCGCGGCGCGCGGGTACGTCGTCCTGGCGGTGAACCCTCGCGGCTCCACCGGATACGGGCGCGCCTTCGAGGAGCAGATCTCCGGCGACTGGGGCGGGCTGGCGTACGACGATCTGATGCGCGCGGTCGACGCGGCGGAGAAGCTGCCTTACGTGCTCCCGGGCCGGACCTGCGCAGCGGGCGCTTCGTTCGGCGGGTACATGATCGACTGGATCGCCGGGCACACGGACCGGTTCAGGTGCCTGGTCAGCCACGACGGCGTGTACGACCTCGCCGCCGAGTACGGCTCGACCGAGGAGCTGTGGTTCCCCGAGTGGGAGATGCGCGGGACGCCCTGGGACAACCCCGATGCGTACCGGAAGTGGAGCCCCAGCACGTACGCGAAGAGCTTCAAGACCCCGACGCTGGTGGTGCAGGGAGAGCTCGACTTCCGCGTGCCCGTCGAGCAGGGCCTGGGGATGTTCACCGCCCTGCAGCGCCAGGGCGTCCAGTCGCGGCTCCTCTATTTCCCCGACGAGGGCCACTGGGTGCTGAAGCCCCGCAACAGCCAGCTCTGGTACCGCACCGTGCTCGACTGGATCGACGCGCACGCGAAGAACGTTCCCGACGCCCCGCGCAGCAGCAACTGAAGGAGTGGACATGCACAGGATCGCTTTGGCCGCTTTCGCCGCCCTCGCCGCCTGCTCGTCAGCACCTGCGCCGCGCCCCGCCGCGACTCCGTCGCAGGCCGCCTCCGCCTCGCCGGCCGCGGTGGCGGTGGACGAGAGCGCGATGGACCCGAGCGCCGACCCGTGCGACGACTTCTACCAGTACGCGTGCGGCGGCTGGATGAAGGCCAACCCGATCCCGCCGGACAAGTCGCGCTGGACGCGCAGCTTCGACACGGTCAACGAGCGCAACCAGATGCTCCTGAGGGAGATCCTGGAGAAGGATGCCGCCGGCCAGGGCGATCCAGCCGACCCTTACGCGAAGAAGGCCGGCGACTTCTATGCCACCTGCATGGACGAGCCGAAGGCCGAGACCGCCTCGCTGAAGAGTCTTCAAGAAAGCCTCGCCTCCATCGACGCCGTGAAGGATCCCAAGCAGCTCGCGCAGCGGGTGGGCGAGATGCACCTGACCGGAGCGCGCAACTTCTTCCTATTCCGATCCATCCAGGACGCGAAGGACGCGACGCAGGTGATCGGCCTCGCCGACCAGGGCGGGCTCGGCCTCCCCGACCGCGACTATTACGTCAAGGACGACCCGAAGATGCAGGAGACGCGCAAGCGCTACCAGGAGTTCGCCGCCAACCTGTTCGAGCTGGCGGGCGTTCCCGAAGCCGACGCGCGCAAGCAGGCGGAGACGGTGATGCGCATCGAGACGGCTCTGGCCAAGTCGTCGATGACGCGCGTCGATCGGCGCGACCCGTACAAGGTCTACCACCGGCTCGACCGCAAGGGCCTGCAGGAAAAGGCGCCCAGGTTCGATTGGAACGCCTACTTCGCCTCCATCGGCCATGACGTGCAGCCGATCAACGTCGCGGTCCCGGAGTTCTTCACCGGGCTCGAGGCGGTGCTGGTCGAGAGCCCTCTGCCGGAGGTGAAGACCTACCTTCGGTTCCGCGAGATCCACGCCGACGCGGACGCGCTGGGCAAGGCGTTCGTCGAGGAGAACTTCCGGTTCAACCAGTTCCTCACCGGCCAGAAGGAGATCGCGCCGCGCTGGAAGCGCTGCGTGCAGATGACCGACGCGGCCCTGGGCGAGGCGGTGGGGCGCACCTTCGTGAAGACCACCATCGGCGACCAGGGCAAGAGCATCGCCAAGCAGATGATCCAGGGCATCGAGAAGGCGTTCGACGCGAATCTCGCCCTCGTCTCCTGGATGGACGACGCGACCCGCAAGGCTTCGGCCGAGAAGCTGCACAAGCTGGACAACAAGGTGGGGTACCCGGACCGGTGGCGCGAGTACGACTCGATGAAGATCGACCGCACCTCGCTGCTCGCGAACCTGAAAGAGGGGGCGCGCTACGCCGCCAAGCGCGACCTGGACATGATCGGCAAGCCGGTCGATCGCAACGAGTGGGGCATGACGCCCGCGACGGTGAACGCCTACTACAACGCCGGCAAGAACGAGATGGTCTTCCCGGCCGGCATCCTGCAGACGCCGTTCTTCGCGCCCGGCGCGCCCGACCCGACCAACCTGGGCGGCGCCGGACTGGTGATGGGCCACGAGCTGACCCACGGATTCGACGACCGCGGCCGGCAATACGACGGCGACGGCAACCTGCGCGAGTGGTGGACGCCGCAGGTGGCGGAGGCCTACAAGGAACGGGCAGCCTGCGTCGCCAACCAGTACGACCAGTACGTCGCGACCGACGACGTGCACGTGAACGGCAAGCTGACGCTGGGCGAGAACATCGCGGACATCGGCGGACTGAAGCTCGCGCTGGCGGCGCTGCGCGCGAACGGGCAGCCCCGGCCCGGCACCTCCAGGTTCACGCCCGAGCAGCAGCTCTTCCTCTCCTTCGGGCAGGTGTGGTGCCAGAACGCGACCCCGCAGGAGCGCAGGCTGCGGGCCGTCACCGATCCGCATTCCCCGGGCCGGTGGCGCGTGAACGGACCCGTCTCGGACAACGAGGACTTCGGGAAGGTGTTCTCCTGCAAGTCAGGGACGAACATGAACCCGGTGAAGAAATGCGTGGTGTGGTGAGCTAGCCGCCGCCGGATTCGGCGGCGCTACGCCTTTCCCAGCGGACGGTGTGGCATGCGGTCAGGCGCAGCTACCGAGCTGACCGTCGCGCGCGCCCTGGCATCGGAGCGGCGCCAGGCAGTTGGAATCGCGGGAGCAGGGCCCGCCCCGGTCTTGCGCGGCCCGGCATTCTCCGGCGAACTGCCGCGTGCCAATCGAGAGGTCGTTCGAGCAGAAGAGCCCGCTCTTGCAGTCGCCGCCGCTCAGGCATCTCTCGCCGGGTCCGGAGAACGAGAAGGAGCAGACCCCCGTCTCCGCCGCGGTCCCCTTCAGGCAGACCAGGCCGCCTCCGCAGCCGGAATCGTCGCCGCACGGGTCGCCGGGCCGCGCGCCGCAGGCGCAGAGCAGGACCGCGACGCAGAGCAGGCGCTTCACAGCGAACCTTCCAGGAGCGCCGACACGCTGCGACCGGGGCCGTCGATCCCCGACCCGTGCATGCGATAGCTGCGGTCGGCCAGGTTCTCGGCGGCCACCGTGAGCCGGAGCCAGTCGAACAGCCTGGCTCCGGCGCGGACCGTGACGGCCGTCCAGCCCGGCGTGCCCGGACAAGTCCCGGGCACGTCGGGGCAGATGCGCGGGTCGGTGAGATCGCTCAGACCGAGCCTGTCCTGGCGGAGCGCGAACCGCACCAGCACCTCGGCGAAACCCGCGTTGCCCGCCGCCCGCCAGCCGAGGCCGATCTTGCCGAAGAGCGGCGGCACCTTTTCCGCGGGTTCCTCGATGAACGTGGAGGGCGCGGACGGATCCGCCGCGGGGACCTGCCGGCGGACCTGGCCGTGCGCCCAGGCGGCATTGCCGAAGACGGCCACGCGGTTCCAGATCGGCACGCGGCCGTAGATCTCCACCGCGTGGTAGCGGGCGGAATCCGCGTTCGCCACCCGCACGACGCGCAGCCCATCGAGCACGGTCTGCCCGTCGATCGAAGCGCCCGCCCGGCCCAGCGCGTCGGCGATGTACGTGTAGGAATAGGCCAGCCCCGCTTCCGCGCCTCGGGGGAGCTGCAGCTTGGCGTCGACCTCGCCGCTCAGGGCCCGCTCCGGGGAGAGTCCACGGGTCGGCAGCAAGAACGAGCCGCCCTCGGCGCCGAGCCGCGCGTAGTCGTCGAGATTCGGCGCGCGGAAGCCGAGCGAGACGCCGCCGCTGAGAGCGACGGTGGGCGCAGGCGCCCAGCGCAGGTGCAGTCCGGCGGCGTAGACGGGCACCACCTCCACGTGCGCCGGCAGAGGCTGGATGCCCGCGCCGGGAAAGAGCCGCGTCAGGCGATCGTCCGCGGGGAGGGCCACCCGGACGGCGCCGAGCCGCAGCTCGGAATGGAGCGAGAAGCGTTCCGCCAGGTCGAGCCGGTGGCCGGCGAACGCGCCGGCGCTCTGGTAACCGACCCCCTCCGAGTAACGCGCCAGCTCCGGGCGCCCGTCGAGCGTCCCGCTCGAGATGGTCCCGCGCGCCGCCCTGCTGGCGAGGAAGTCCCCGTACCCTTCGAGCCCGACCACCAGCGGGCCCGCAACCCGCGCTTGACCTTCCACCTGCAGGCCCAGCGTGCCGACCCGGTTGTCGTCGCGCTCCTGCGCATCGCGCGCGACGCGGTAGCGATCCGCGAGCTCGCGCTGCCGGTGGAAGGATGCCGTGGCCCGGAGGTTCGACAGCGGGCCCCCAGCATCGGCGTCCAGGCGCAGGTACGCGAGCTGCCTTTCCTGAAGACTGAACAGGCGGATGTCGGCCGGCGTCGACCGATCGGTGCGCGGCACGTCGAACTGGCGCGTGCTCTGCACCACCGCAGTCAGCTCCAGCCCCGGCGCGGTCTCCACGGTCCCCGCCGCCGAAGCGCTCCACTCGTCGTAGCCGGTAAACCGCTGCACCCCCGTGTCCTTGCCGCCGCGCAGCTCGTCGAAATGGCGCAGGCTGCCGGTCGCGACCGCGGCGGCGCGATCCCCGGACCAGCGCAGCCGGCCGCCGACCTGGGCGCTCTCGTCCGCGCTGCTCGACGACGCGCGGACGTCCGCGCGCCAGGTCCGGCTGTCGCGCAGCGCCGGCTGGAGCGAGAGGACGTTGATCGCGGCTCCGATGGCGTCCGAGCCGTGCATGGCCGAGCCGGTCCCGCGCACCACCTCGATGCGCTCGGCGAGCAGCGGGTCCACCGTGTTCAGGTACTGGTTGGGACCCGCGCGGAAGGTCGAGTTGTTGAGCCGGATGCCGTCGACCAGCAGCAGGATGCGGTTCCCGAACAGCCCCCGCACGAAGGGCGCGCCGCCGCCGTAGTTGGTGCGCTGGAGGAAGACGCCCGGCTCCTCGAGCAGCGCCTCGGGCGTGGAGCGCGCCTGCCGCCGGTCCATCTCCTCGCGATTCAGGACCGATGCGGCGCGCGGGCTTTCGATCAGGACCTCGCGCCGGCGGGCAGCGGTGACGGTGACGTCCAGCGTCGCCTCTTCGGCCGGCTCGTCCGCGACCGCGGCGGCCCCGAGGGAGAGTTGCGCGAGCGACGCGATGCACCCGATGAGGCCCGCCCTCGACATGATCCCCTCCAGTGAGGCATCCTACATTAGTCGGATGGGGCTTCTTGGGGTGAGCGAGCACAATCGCCCGCCGGGGGTTCCTCACAAATCTCGAGGTGGATATGCGCCCGACCTTGTCGGCTGCCGTGGTCCTGTCCTTCGCACTGTTCGCCGCGGCCTGTGGATCCGGAGAGCGCTCCTCGGCCACGAGTGCGGAGCTGAGGAGCGCCGCTTCCCGCGACAGCATGGCCGGCGGGAACAAGGTCATCGGCGTGATGACTCGCAACCTGTACCTCGGCGCGGACCTCGGCCCGGTGATCGCCGCGCAGAACCTTTCGCAGTTCGTCGGGGCGGCGAGTGCCGCGTGGGCCATGGTCCAGAAGAACGACTTCCATACCCGCGTCCACGCGCTCGTCGCCGAGATCGCGAAACGGCGTCCCGCGCTGGTCGGTTTGCAGGAAGCATTCACCTGGCACACCGTCTCGCGCGTCGACGGCAAGGCGACCGTCGTCTACGACTACATTCCGGAGCTGCTCGCCGCCCTCGCCGCGCGCGGACTCGAGTACCGGTTGGCGGCCCAGGTGGAGCTGCTCCAGTTCCAGGCGCCGACCGTCTTCGGTTTCGACGTGCGGACGACGGACCACGGCGCGATCCTCGCGCGCGAGGACGTGCACACGTCCAATGCCGTCGGCAAGGCGTTCAGCGACCAGAACCTCCTGCCGCTCAGCATTCTCGGAACGCCCCTGCTCGTGAAGCGCGGGTACATGACGGTCGACGTGAAGTACCGCGACCAATCGCTGCGCTTCGTCTCCACCCATCTGGAGTCTTTCCATCCGGCCTTCCGGCAGCTGCAGGCCGCGGAGCTCGCCACGGTGCTCGCGGGCGAGGCGCGCCCGGTGATCCTGGTCGGCGATCTCAACTCGCATCCGGGAACGGAGGGCGAGGCAATCCTCGCCGCCGCCGGATTCGAGGACGTCTGGCCCGCGCTCCACCCCACCCGCCCCGGCTTCACCTGCTGCTTCCTCGAGGACCTGACCAAGACACAGGGCGCCGCGCTGTCCGAGCGGATCGATTACGTGCTCACCCGCGGGGCGCTCCGGCCGGGCAAGGCCAGCGTTCTCGGCGCCAAGCGCTCCTCGCGCGTAGACGGGCTGTGGCCCAGTGACCACGCCGGGGTCTTGGCCGCGGTGCGCATCGGGGGTCGCGAAGACGGCGAAGACGGCGAAGACCGCGAAGACGGCGAGGATGGCGGCGAGGACTGATCAGGGTCCGCAGGACACGAGCGGCGCCAGCGGCGAGAACTTCCACGGCATGAGCGCCAGGTCGTCGTATTCGGTATCGCGAAATGGCGGGTTGAACGCCGTCGCTGGCGCCGCGCCGGTGTACCCGGCGCTTGACAACGCGGGTCGGCCGTTGCTGATCGTGCGCCCTCGCGCGCACGCCGCGCGAGCATCCAGGAGACCCCATGAAGCGACTGCTCGTCCCCGCCGTCCTCGCCGCCGCCTGCAGCTCCGCGCCGCAGACCCGGCCGCACGTGCCGGAGACGGCCCCGGTCGCGCAGACGCCGCCCGAGCCGCCGCCGATCGACGAGTCGGCGATGGACAAGTCCGTCGACCCCTGCACCGACTTCTACCAGTACGCCTGCGGCAGCTGGCTGAAGAAGACGCCCATCCCGGAGGACCGCGCCAGCTGGAGCCGCGGGTTCTCGGAGGTGTTCCAGCGGAACGAGGCGCTGTTGCGGCAGATCCTGGAGAAGGACGCGAAGGGCGGGCCCGATCCCGCCGATCCGTTCGCGAGCAAGGTGGGCGCCTTCTACGCAACCTGCATGGACGAGCACAAGGCGGAGACGGCCTCGTTCGCGGCGCTGCAGGACGATCTGCAGAAGATCGACGCCGCCCACGACGCCAGGGCGCTCGCGAGGGAGGTCGCGCGGCTGCAGGCGACCGGCGCGCAAGCGTTCTTCGGGTTCTCGTCGCAGCAGGACTTCAAGGACGCGACGCAGGTCATCGGCGGCGCGGACCAGGGCGGCCTGGGCCTGCCTGACCGCGACTACTACCTGAAGGACGACCAGCGCATGCGTGACCTGCGCACGCTGTACCAGGAGCACGTGGAGAAGATGCTGGCGCTCGCCGGGGCATCCGACGCGGACGCGAAGAGGGGAGCCAGGACGGTGATGGACATCGAGACGGCGCTCGCCCGGGTCTCGATGGACAAGGTGGAGCGGCGCGACCCGAACAAGGTCTACCACCGCCTGGAGCGCGCGGGCCTGAAGAAGACCGCGCCACACTTCCTGTGGGACGCGTACTTCGATGAGATCGGCGCGCCTTCGGTGCAGAACGTCAACGTGCTCACGCCCGACTTCTTCGCCGGCATGGACAAGCTCCTGGCCGCGAAGGGGAAGCTGAACGACGTGAAGACGTATCTGCGCTGGACCGCCATCTCGGCGGCGGCCCCCGCGCTCGGGCAGGCCTTCGTCGAGGAGCGGTTCCGGCTCACCCAGGCGCTGACCGGCACCAAGGCCATCCTGCCGCGCTGGAAGCGCTGCGTGCAGATGACCGACAACGCGCTGGGCGAGGCCATAGGCCGCTCCTTCGTGGTGACCACCATCGGGGAGGACGGCAAGAGGATCGCGAAGGAGCTGGTCCAGGGCATCGAGGGCGCGTTCGAGCGCAACCTGGCGGAGGTCTCCTGGATGGACGATGCCGCGCGCGCCGCCTCGCGCGACAAGCTGCGGAAGATCGACAACAAGATCGGCTACCCGGAGAGGTGGCGCGACTACTCGACGATGAAGATCGGCCGCGAGTCCCTCCTGGCGAACCTCGACGAGGCGGCGTGGTTCGAGACCAGGCGCGACCTCGCCAAGATCGGCAAGCCCGTCGACCGGAACGAGTGGGCCATGACGCCGGCCGCGGTGAACGCCTACTACAGCCCTTCCATGAACGAGATGGTCTTCCCCGCCGGGATCATGCAGGCGCCCTTCTTCAAGACGGACGCTCCGGTCGTCACCAACCACGGCGGCTTGGGAATGGTGATGGGCCACGAGCTGACGCACGGCTTCGATGACGAGGGCCGCCAATTCGACGGCGACGGCAACCTGCACGAGTGGTGGTCGCCCGAGGTCAGCAAGGCATTCGAGGAGCGGGCTGCCTGCGTGGCAGACAAGTACGAGCAGTACGTCGCGGTGGACGACGTGCACTTGAACGGCAAGCTGACGCTGGGCGAGAACATCGCCGACATCGGCGGGTTGAAGATGGCGCTCTCCGCTTTGCGTCAGAAGCAGGGCCGCAGCGACGCGCGCACCGACCGGGACTTCTTCGTCGCCTTCGCGCAGTCGTGGTGCACCAATTATCGACCGGAGGCGGCCCGCCTGCAGGCGCAGATCAATCCGCACTCGACGGCGCAGTGGCGGGTCAACGGCCCCGTCTCGGACAACGGGGACTTCGCCAGGACGTTCTCGTGCAAGGCAGGCTCCGCGATGAACCCGGAGAAGAAGTGCGCGGTCTGGTAGCCGTCCCCGGCTTGCTCGCAGCCCCGCTGCCGGATAGGTAGGTGGCATGGATCCCGCCTCTACCGCCGCGCTCGCGATCCTGATCAAGGGGCTCGTCCCAATCCTGGGGGCGCTGATCTGCCTCGGCACGCCGGTGGCGATCATATTCACGGTGAAGCACTTCAAGCTCCGCCACCGCGAGCTGGACCTGGAGGCCGAGCTGCACGGCAAGCAGACCCAGGCACGCCTCGGGGCCATCGAAGCCCGGCTGGGCACGCTGGAGACTGCCCTCGGGGCGCTGGTGCACGGCCCCTCCTCGGCGTCCCTGCAAAATCGCAAGTCGCTGCTGGAGCCGCCGCCCGCTTCGGCGGACGCGCCCGCCGAAACGGATCCACAGCGCCTTCGCAGCCGCTGATCCGCCTCGGTCAGGTGCCGTCGCCCGGGTCCGCTTCCGTGCCGTGCCAGTTCAAGTACTCCATGTGCCAGATCTCCTTCTCCGTGTTGTACGAGGAGAAATGGAAATCCCGGGAGTACTGCGCGAGCCACATCCCCGCCGCGGAGCGGCGCGCGTCGGCGTTGCGCTTGCGGCTGATGCCGTGCCAACGCGCCCCGCCGGACTCGGTGGCGTAGGGGAAGTCGATGTCGACCACCAATCCCGACTCGTGCGGCGACAAGCCCGCGGGCGCCTTGAATCCGATCGAGTCGTTCCAGAGCTGCTGCGCCAGCTTGGCACTCCAACCGGGCTGTTCGCCAAGATGCCGGATGAAGGCCTTCTGCGCCGCCGGATCGTGCAGGTTGCTCTGTGCCTCGTTCTCCAGGGACGCAGGAAAGGTCCGGTTGCCGTACGCGGCCGCCTTCTCCTCGAGCTGGCTTTTCAGCTGACGCAAGAAGCCCGCGCCGTCCTGCTCGGGCGACCGCCAGCCGCTCCCGATCACCACCCGTTTCATGCTCTCGTCGTCGAGACGCTGCCCTTCCTGGGTCAGCGCGGTCATCAGCGCAGTCAGCGGTTCGACCAGGACGGGGTGGATGAGCCGGCTGTCGCGGCCGTAGTCGGCGCCGGCCGCACGCGCGTCGCTCCCCGGGCCGGTGTACTCGACGACCGTACCGCGGGGAACCAGGAACTTGGGACGGTTCTTGTTGTTGGTGACCTTCGTGGCCTGCGAGAAGACATGGAAGTTGCCGAAGCCCTTCCCGTCGACGCGCTTGGTCCCGTCGGTCTTCAATTGGGTGTCGCCCGGCGGCGTGGTGGGCGCGGCCGGCGGCGGCGACGCCCGCGGGACCGGGGCAATCCCGGGGATCGAGCGGCCGTCGAACAGCGTGTACGTGTACGTCTTGTCCGCATCGAGCTGGATCAGCTTCCAGAACCTCGCCCAGGGAGAACCCTCATCGTCGCCGCCCGCGACGAGCTGGATCCCGCCTCCGACGTCGGGCACTTCGTCGCCAGGCGGCGCCGGCGCGATCATCGCCGGGAACTCGCCCTCCTCGGTCGGGTCGTCGTCCTGGCGGATGCCGTCCTCCGCCATGTCCTTCCACACCCTGACGTGGCCCTTGGGTTTGAGGCAAGGCTTGCCCTGCCACTCGCCGATCTCGTACTCGTACTGGCCGTCTTCGAGGTGGATCTCCGGCTCGCCGTCGACCATCAGGGCCGGATCCACCGTGGCCAGGTACTCCGCGACGTGCCGGTGGCCCTTGCCGCACTTGTACGCGACGCCGAGCGTGTCGTTGAACTGCTTGCCCTCGGGAGCCGCCCGGCCGTCGACCTGACCGCGGATGCCGAGCAGGTTCATCTGCCAGGGCTTGTCCCCGAACTTCGCCCCGGACTTCTGCACGGCTTGCTTGAACAGGTCCCAGCGCTTCTCCTCGTAGGGCTTGGCGGGCGCGGTGCACGCATCGCCGCCGAACGAAGAGTCGAGCAGCGCCTCGTCGAGCGCGAGCAGCGTCTTCGGCCCGAGCAGCCCGTCGGCGTCGAGCGGGGGGTGCTTGCCGTCGTCGACGTGACGGTCGTTCCACCGCGCCTGGAACTCGCTCAGGGCGCGCTTGGTCTCCGGATCGTACTTCCCGCTCTCCAGCTTGGCGCCGATGAGCTTCTTCAGCGCCTTCTGGACGGCCTTCACCGCGTCTTGCCGGTCAGATCCGGGTCTCAGGACGAGATCGTGCCGGGCGGCCATCCGCGCCAGGTCCGGCACGTCCTTGAGCTCGCTCTTGAGAAGCTGGTCGACGACGTGGCGCGCCTCTTCCTTGCCGCCGTCACCGCTGCCGGCCTCGAACACCGCCGCGGCGGGCTTCTTCTCCGGCGGCCGCGGCGGCTGTTTCGATTCGGGGACCGGCCTGCCCGCGGCGCGCAGGAGGGCAGCTTCCGCGCGCTTGAGCAGCGCCGGGATCACCTTGCCTTCGGCGATGAGGTCCATGTGATCGTGCGGATCGGGCATCCACAAGACCTTCGCCTGCAGGGGATCGGGATCGGACCTGTTGCGCTTGAGGAAGCGCGGCGGCGTCTTGTCCTGGACCGTGGCCTTGGCCCACGATTTGAGCATCTGCTCGAAGTGGTAGCGCGGGGTCTTTCCGGCGCCGATCAGATCGATGCTGTGCCCGTCCTCCTTCAGCCACTTCTCGTACCTGGAGCGCAGCCCGTACATGGAATCGATCAAGCTGATGTGCACCAGGTCCTTGTCGTCGAGCCAGCGGTACACGGTAGCGTAGCCCGCGCTGTGACTCAGGGTCACCACTGGCCCTTTCGCGCCTGCGGTGTGGAGCAGGTCCTGCAGGTCGGTCCAGACCACTTCCGACTGGTTGTCGGAGTTGATCTCCGCCTCGGGGACGACGAACAGAGCCTTGACGCCGGACTGCTCGAACTGATCCCTGAGGGGCGTGCCGTTGGGCCGCTTGTAAACCTTGTTGCTGGTGAACGAACCGAGCGCGCCCTTCCAGGCCGTGTCGGCGTTGTCGAACATCCCGTGCACGTAGACGACCGTGCCGAGCAGGTCGCCGTCGGGCTGCCAGGTCCAGACGGCGTCGACGCCGTTTCTCGGAGCCTTGTGTCCGGTGACCACGATTCTCTTCGGCTCGCTCACGACTCGTCCTCCGCCGGCAGCTCCTTGCTGAACAGCTCGACGAAGTACTTCCCGTCAGCGAGGTCGGTGAACCTGTACTTGCCGTCGTCGCCAGTGACCCAGTGGTCCCCGTTCCAGCTCAGCTCGGTGCTGCCGCCGGCGAGCGTCTCCGGCGTGACCAGCGGCCCGTCCCCGCTGTCCTTGTGCAGCCGGAAGGTCGCCGCCTTCATCACGTGGTCGCCCACGTGGAAACTGCCCTGGATGACCTTGCTGGCGCTGGTGGGCGCGTCGGACTTGGGTCGCGCAACCCGGAAGTCGCTGATGATGAGCACCACCGGGTGCCCCGCCTGGAACTTCAGGCCAGCTTGCGCCTCGGAGAGGCTGGCGGCGCGTTCCTCCGCCGCGGCATCTTTGTCGCCCACGGATCCCCCCGGATCGAGGCATCCATTGTTCACCGTTTTCGCCGGATGCTCAAGCCCGGCGGGAGCGCTCTCGAGGGTGGGCGTGAACGCGTTCCCGAGGCGGATGCCTGGATCGCCAAGCGAGTGCTACACTGACGGCATGTACCTCGTCGAGCTCGCTGCTGCGCGCAGTGGCGCTCGCCGGGCCGGATGCTCTCGCGCGCCTGCGAGCGATCTGCCGGCCCGGCGCAGACGTGCGCTTCGTCTTCGAGCTCCACTCCGACCCGATCGAGCTCGAGCGCCGCTATCTCGACGCTGGCTTCGCGCTCTCCGGAACCCGAGTGCCGATCGAGACTGCCCGCGCGTTCCCCACCACCTGGGCGAAGAAGCTGGGCTTCTCGGGCAAGCCGCGCTCCTTCTGGGAGTTCCGCGGACGCGCCGTCTGACTTCGTCACGATGAGGCGAGGCCGCGTTCGGCGCGTTGCCGCCGCCATTGGAGTCAATCCGAGCACGATCCTGCGGCCACCCTCTCACGTACGCGCAGCTACTTTTCGACTGGCCCCACTGGAGAAACCTGCTACTTTCGGCGGCGGTAGCGCGTCCCTGACTGGTGCGGGGCCCGGTCTTCAAAACCGGTGGCGGGCGCTGAGAGGCGTCTTCGGTGGGTTCGATTCCCATGCGCTACCGCCACCAACCTCGCGAAATTGCTACTGCCGAATCTTCGCGAGTCTGAGATGGAGGGGAGCGATGCTGGATTTCAAGTACTACTTCGTCAGCATTGAGAGCTCCGTGCAACACCCTACTCTTGCGGGCCATCGCGCGCTCGTCGAGGTTCGGTACGCTGACGTGTTCGTAGATGAAGCGGTGTCGCTGAACCCAGCTCCGTAGGCTCTGATAACCGTGGCCGGTGCGATCGACCGTGCTCGGACTTCCGTCCGGACAGCGACGTGGACGTGCTCGTCGAGTTCGAACCCTGCCAGGTCCCGGGCTTCCTGGCGTTGCACGAGATGGAGACTGAGCTTTCCAAGCTGCTGGGCGGGCGCAAGGTGGACCTAGTCACCCAGCATTCGCCGCGTGCGAGAGCGCGTCCTCGCCGCCGCTGAAATCGAGTATGCAGCCGTGCATGACGCCCTCGGTGACCACGATGGCGCAATCTGAGCGAACCTTGACCAAGGAACAGGTCGCAGAGCGGCTGGCCACGCACGCCAAAGAGTTGCGCTCGCTCGGAGTGCGGTCGCCGGACATCTTCGGCTCGGTTGCACGGGGCGACGCCCGGCCGGAAAGCGACGTGGACTTGCTCGTGGAATTTGAAAGAGTGCCGGGATTCATCGGCTACGTCCGGCTGCGCAACAGGCTCGAGCAGATCCTCGGTCGCCACGTCGACCTGGTCATGGCCTCCGGGCTGCACCCGCGCCTCCGAGAGAGAGTGCTCCGCGAGGCGCGGCATGTCGCGTTACTGGCGCCTACGCGTCGAGGACATTCTCGCGGCCGCCGAGCGAGCCACGAGATTTGTCGGCGAGATGGATCGCCGGATGCTTCTTCCGCCATGGTCACCGGGATGCGGGGACACCATACGGGATCCGGATCCCTGACGTGAAATCGTCGCCGGCGCGCGCGAGTGCCGGTGCGTCGCTCCTCTGACGCACTGCGGCCCGCCCCGGGGCGAGTTCTCATGCCCGCATCGGCTCGGCTCTATCGGACAAGTTACGGTAGAGCCGGCAGATCGCCGAGGACGGTCAGGTCGCTACGCGCGGACGGTCAGCTCCAGCGCCGGATGACCTCGAGAGCTGCGAGCGAGCGCGCCGCATGGTCGAGGAAG
>Ga0137409_10004838_pt1 | contig 14111 bp, 18 predicted proteins | sample CZODoug1_16funga_FD_122059 | JGI IMG/M metagenome (GOLD analysis project Ga0137409, IMG submission 122059) | Vadose zone soil fungal communities from Angelo Coast Range Reserve, California, USA - CZODoug1_16fungal (Hybrid Assembly) | ecosystem: Environmental > Terrestrial > Soil > Vadose zone... | reverse complement strand
CGCGGACGGCGCCGGCTTCCCGGTCGTCTTTCTGATCGCGGCCCTCGGCGGGGCGATCGCCGTGGCCATGCTCGCGCTGCGCGTGCGCGACCCTCGGCACGCGCGCGCGATCGGCGCCGTGAGTCGCGCGTGAAGGCGCTGCTGCTCGACCTCGACGATACGCTGCTCGCATACTCGGCGGGCGTGGACGAGTCGTGGGCCCAGGCGTGCGGCGCCGCGAGGCTGCCGGTGGAGACGGCGACGCTCATGGCCGCGCTCGTGGAGACGCGCAAGTGGTTCTGGACCGGCGATCCCGAGCGGCACGCGCGCGAGCGGGTGAACATGCTCGGCGCCTGGACGAAGATCGCCGCGGAGGCGCTCGTGCGCTGCGGGTGCGCGGACGACGCGCTCGCCGGCGCCATCGCCCGGGACTACTCCGCGCGCCGCCAGGAGAGCATGCGGCTCTTCCCCGAGACGCGCGCGTTCCTGGACGGGCTGCGGGACCGCGGCCTGCCGATGGCCCTCGTGACCAACGGCGACGCCGGCCAGCAGCGCGACAAGATCGAGCGCCACGACCTCGCGCGCTACTTCGGCGCCATCGTCATCGAGGGCGAGTTCGGCTGCGGCAAGCCCGAGGAGCGCGTCTACCGCGAGGCGTTGCGCCGGCTCGGCATCGACCCCGAGGGCGTGTGGATGGTCGGCGACAACCTCGAGTGGGACGTGGCGGCGCCGCAGCGGCTCGGGCTCACGGGGGTGTGGATCGATCGGGCCGGGGCGGGACTGCCGGCGGATGCGGGCGTGAGCCCGCACCGGATCATCCGCTCGTTGTCGGAATTGCTGGAGGGGGAGCGGGGAATCCTGCCAGGGATCCCCTCCAAGAAGAGGTGAGGCTCGTCCGGCTGGCGATCTGGGTCGCCACGGCGGGCTTCGTGCTCATGCTCTTCTATCCGCTCGTGATGGAGTTGCTCACCCGCCTCGCCGCGCGGAGCGACACCGGGCTTCCCTAGCCGGCCGCGCGAGCGGGCGGCTCAGCGGCCCCAGCGGTACTCGCCGTCGGAGCCGGGGCGGCCGCGGCCACCGCCGCCGCCGTCGAGACCGCGCTTGGGCCCGCGCTTGCCGCCGCCGGGTCCCTTGCGGCCAGCCGGCTTGTCGCCGAAGCCGCCGGGCCCGGCGCCGCGCCGTTGGCCCTGGCCGCGGCCCGGCTTCTCGCCGAAGCCGCCGGCACCGCCGCCCGGTCGATCGCCGCCGAAGCCGCCACCCGGCCGCGGACCGCCGCCGCCGGCGCCGAAGCGCGGGCCGCCTCCGCCACCGCCCGCGCCGAAGCGCGGGCCGCCGAAGCCACCTCCGGCGGGTCGGTCGCCATAGGGGCGGGAGGCACCGGCCGGCCGCGGCGGGCGTGGGCCGCCGGCGCCGCGCGGCGTCGCCTTGTCCACACGGATCATCCGCCCATCGAGCGAGGTGCCGTTGAGCGAGGAGATGGCCTTTTCCGCCTCCTCGGTGGTCGCCATCTCGACGAAGCCGAAGCCCCGCGAGCGTCCCGTCTCTCGGTCGGTCATCACGGCGGCCGACATCACCTCGCCGAAGCGTGCGAAGGCGCCGCGCAGGCCCTCGCTCGAGGTGGAAAACGAGAGACCACCGACGAACAGCTTCACGGACATGACCTTGCTCCTTTCGTCTGCCGGGTCGATTCCCCCCGAGTATATATCCCCGGTATGCCCGTTGCAGCGCAGTAGCACGCGCAATGCCGCCCAGGAACGATGACCTCCATGGCAACGCCCCCGACGACTCGCGCGTCGCGCTGGTGCTCGTGGACGTGATCAACGACCTCGAGTTCGAGGGCGCCGATCGACTCCTGCCCCAGGCGCTGGCGATGGCCGACCGCCAGGCCGCGCTGACGGCCCGGGCCCGCCGGGCGCGGGTGCCGGTCGTTTACGTCAACGACAACTTCGGGCGCTGGCGCTCCGACTTCCGCACGCTGCTGGACCGCTGCCTGCGCGGGCGCGTGCGCGGCCGGCCGCTGGCGCGCCGGCTGCGGCCTCGGGCGACGGATTACGTCGTGCTGAAGACCAAGCATTCCGGCTTCTACGCGACGACGCTGGAGCTGCTGCTGCGGTATCTGAAGACCGAGACGCTGGTGCTGACCGGCCTCACGGGCGACCGCTGCGTGCTGTTCACCGCGGCCGACGCGTTCATGCGCGACTTCGAGCTGTTCGTGCCCGCGGACGGCACGGTGTCGATCGAGCCCGAGCACAACCGGCACGCGCTCGCGAAGATCGCGCGCCTCCTGGACGCCGATCTCACCGACTCGACCCGGCTGGCGCTCTCGCGGTCGGGGGTCAATACGCGGGGGCGGGCAGCAGAAGCACGACTGCAGTCAGCGCGAGGGCGACCAGCGCGGCCTGCGCGACGATCTCACGCGCCTGCCGCTTGAGCTCGCCGGCCGCCCAGGGATCGCTCACGCGCTCCACGCCGGTCGCCGTCTCGCGCAGCCCGCGCGAGGCGAGGCGCGTTCACGTCCCGCCGCGTGCCTGGAAGAAGCCGAGGGCGGCGACGAAGAGGGGCAGGAAGAGCACCAGGCGCGCGCCCCGCGCGACGCCGAAGAAGAGGAGCCCCGCCGCGACGATGAGGGCGACGGCGAGCCCGGCCGCGCCCAAGAGATAGCGGCGGCGCCGCCCGCGGGACTCGAGATTTGTGACCAAGGGAAGGGCCATCGGGCTCCGGCGGCTAAGGTATCATCGTTGCCAATCGGGCCCCCCGGATGCTAGATTCTTCGGCAACCAGCCGCCGGTCAGGCGGTCGAAGCAGGGAACAGGAGATCGACATGGAAGATGCGGCGGCGACGGCGCGTCAGCGACTGGCCCGCTGGATCGAGGACAGTCGCGAGGTCTTCGCGCTGCTGCCCGAGCTGCTCGACGGCGTGCAGAAGGCGTCCGCCAAGACCGAGCACGCGGAGCGCGAGGCGGAGCGGCTGCGCCGGGAGCTGATGGGATTGCGCAAGGAGCTGACCGAGGCGCGGGACAAGGAGACGGGCGGCCGCGCCCAGCACGGCGAGCTCGAGAAGCAGCTCGAGGAGCTCAAGCGGGTCAACGAGCAGCTGAAGGGCGAGAAGGAGGAAGCCGCGCAGGCCTTCGCCAGGCTGCTCGAGACGGTGCAGTCGACGAATCAGATCGCGCAGAAGCTCGGCGTGACGAAGAGTCCCTTCGCGCGCACCCAGCAGAAGGAGCCCGCGCCGCCGGCCTCGCCGGCACCTCACGAGTAGTTACTTCTTCATCCCCCGCACGTCCTTGCGCAGCGTGAGACCGAGCTGGAACTGCGTCTCGCGCCTGGGGTCCGCGTTGAAGACCGCGAACCAGACCGCCCTGTAGTCCCGGCCGATTCCGGGGAGCACCGTTCCCTCGGCGGAGAGCCGGCGTGCCTCGACCTTCGTCGCTTTGCCCGCGGCCGGCACCGTCACCACGAGGCCCGCATCGGAGGGGGCGCCGTCGATCTTCAGCTTGACGTCCACGCCGTGCGCGTCTTTCAGCTCCGCCTGGATGAGGAAGAAGCGCGAGGTCAGCGGCGGCAGCGACGCGCTGAACGTGTGCTCGGTGAAACGCTGGTTCTCGGCGAGGAAGCGTTTCGCCGTCTGCTCGGTCTCGCCCAGGCGGGGCGTCGGGCGCTGGAAGACGCGCGTGTCGTCCTTGGAGTGGATGATGCGCGCCTGCACCCACGGGCCCGGCTCCGGCACCGCGGCCAGCAGCACGGTCTTGAGGAAGTCGGGGTAGGTCTCCGTCAACCGGCCCTCGGTCACGAGGTACTCGTAGAGCTGCGTACCCACCGGCTTCGTCTGTCCGGTCTTCAGATTGTTGAGCGCGTTGCCGACGCTGCCGGGCTTCTGCTTCTCGACGTGCTCCATGATGATCGAGTAGCCGTACGCGAGCAGACCCTCCTCGAACTCGGGACTCTGCTGGATCGGCACCGACAGCAGATAGGGATACTTCGAGAGCTCCTCTCGCACGGCCTCGGGGTAGGCGAGCGTGTTCTTCCACCCCGACCAGCGCGCCCACGCCGATAGCCACCACTGGGCCGTCTCGTCGGGTGCCGAGGGCTCGCCGTGCGGGGCGGCGGGCTGCGGCGCGGCCGGCGGCTCGTACTGCGGGGCCGGCACGCGTTCGAGCTTCTCCTCGATCCGGCGCTTCGGCTCCTGCGGCGGCGGTGGCGGCGCCACGATCGGCGCCGGCGCGCGCACGGGCTCGGGCACCCGCATCGCGTCCGACACGCGGACGGGCTCGGGCGGGGACTCGGGCTCGGGCGCGCGCGGCGCCTGGCCCGGCAGCAGCAGCCGGCCGCGTCCCACGGCCACGGCGATCGGGCGACCGAAGGCCGTCGACACGCTCTCCTCGAGCGCGGAGAACTTCTCGTCGTCGAGCGCCTCGGTGCTCTCGAGCATCGTGAGGAGGTCGGCGAAGGGGCCGGCGGCCTCCATGAGGGCCCGCGCCTGATCGGTCGTGGCCTCGGTCAGCGCGAGCGCGGCGGCCTTGGCCTCCTTCGCGCTGGTCTGCAGAGCGACGAGCGGAGCGAAGGTCTCGTCGCCCTCGTGATGGATGCCGGCGATGCGATCGTAGATGGCGAGGATGCGGCCGCGTATCTCGTCGAACGCCACGCGGCGCCGGCGCGCATCGGTGGCGGCTACCATCGCGGCGAGCACGGGCTCCAGACTCTTGGCGCTCTCGACCTGGTCGGGCACGGCCACGCCGAGCGACTCCGCGGCGGCGACGATCTCGGCGAGCAGCTCGACAAACTCCGCGCGCGCCGCCGCCAGCGCCTCCACCAGCGCCTCGGCAGGCGGCGCGCCGCCGTCCTGCATCTCGCGCGCGGCTTCGGCCAGCTTCGCGCCCAGATCGGCGAAGCGACCGGTGAGGCCGGTCAGCTGGCGGTTAAACGTATCGAGGTTGACGTTCATAGCAGACAGCACCGCGATTTTAGGCGTCGCGCCGGTAACGTGTCAACGACCCTGCCTGGCACGACGCGTGCTACGTCATCGGATGTGGCCGGGCTCGACGCGCCCCAGCTCGTTTTTTTCGTCATCCTTGCGGTCGCCTTCGTGCTGCTCCTGACGGAGCGGCGGCGCAATGACGTCGTCGCGATCCTGATCGTGCTCGCGCTGGCCGTCTCGGGGCTGCGGAAGCCCGAGAAGGCGCTCTCGGGCTTCGGCAGCGAGCCCGCCTATGGGCCTGGCGGCTACCGCTTCGGCGATTTCGTTCGTGTGGGGGCGCCGCTCACGCTGATCTGCGCGGCCATCGTCGTGCTGCTCGCGCCGATGCTCTGGCGCGGCTGACGGCTCAGGCGCGCGTGAGCGCGTCACGGCGCGCTCAGAGTGCCGGCAGCCGGATGACGAAGCGCGCGCCGCCGCCGGCGCCGCGCTCGACGGTGAGGGTGCCGCCATGCGCGGTCACGATCGAGCGCGCGATGGCGAGGCCGAGACCGATGCCACCGATGTCGCGGGCGCGCGCGTCGTCGAGCCGGACGAACGGCTCGAAGATCCGCTCGGCGTCGGCGGCGGAAACGCCCGGGCCCGTGTCCTCGACCACGAAGCGCACCGCCTCGCCGTCGCGTGAGACCGAGATCGCCACCGTGCCCCCGGCCGGCGTGTACTTGACCGCGTTCTCGACGAGGTTCAGCGCCGCGCGGCGCAGCGCGTCGGCGTCGCCGCGCACCACGGCCGGCGCCGCCTCCTTCAGCCGGACGGCCACCCCCGTCCCCGCGGAGAGCCGCGCGCCGACGTCGAGCACCTCCAGGGCCAGCGGCTCCAGGTCGATGCGTTCGCGCCGCGCCTCGGGCGCGGCGGCGGCGCGCGAGAGCGCGAGCAGGTCCTCGGCGAGGCGGCCGAGGCGCTCGACCTCCTCGAGGCTGCCCGCGAGCACGCGCCGGTATTCCTCCGGCGAGCGCTCCGCGCGCAGCGCCACCTCGAGCCCTCCCTTGAGCGCCGTCAGCGGTGTCCGCAGCTCGTGCGCCGCGTCGGCCGAGAAGCGTCGGACCTCGGCGAACGCCGTCTCCAGCCGCGCGAGCATCCCGTTGAGCGTCTCGGCCAGGCGATCGAGCTCGTCCCCCGTGCCCTGCACGCGCACGCGCTGACCGAGCGCCTCGGCGGTGATCCGGCGCGCGGCCGCCGACATCTGGTCCACCGGCCGCAGCGCGGCCCGCGCCATGAGGGCGCCACCGCTGGCCGCCAGCACCACCGCGAGGGGGACGAGCACGAGCAGCGACTGGAAATACCGGCGTAGCGTCCGCTCGCGCTGCGCGAGCGACATGCCGACCTGCACGACCTCGACCAGGGCGCCGTTGCGCACGACGGGCAGGGTGAGCACGCGCACGTCGTGGCCGCGCTCGAAGCGGAGCGTCTCGAACGTCGCCCGGCCGCGGGCCGCGTTGGCGCGCGCGGCCGGCGACAGCGGCAGCGGCGGGCGCCCGGGCATTCGCGGCGAGCGCACTCTCGGCGTGCCCTCGGGATCGATGATCTGGACGAACTGGTCGAGCCCGTCGGCGCCGAGCAGGTCACGCACGGCGCGCTCGACCGGGCTGTCGACATCGGCCCCCACGCTCCGGTCACGCACGACCTCGGCGACGGTGAACAGCGACTGGTCGACGTCCTGGGCGAGGTTCCACGCGAGCAGGCAATAGCCGACCACGCTCACGACGACGAGCGTCGCCAGCAGCACGCCCGTGTACCAGAGCGTCAGCCGCGTGTGGATGGAGAGGGGACGCCGCACGTCAGTCGGCGTCCGGCCGCAGGACGTACCCGGCGCCGCGGACCGTGTGGAGCAGCCGCGCGTCCCCGGGGCCGTCGATCTTGCGGCGCAGGTAACCGACGTACACGTCCACGACGTTGCTCTCGGGGTCGAAGTCCAGCCCCCACACGTGCTCGGCGAGCAGCGGACGCGTGAGGACGCGTCCGGGATTGCGCAGGAAGTATTCGAGGAGCGCGTGCTCGCGGGCGGTGAGCTCGATGCGCCGGCCGCGGCGCGCCACCTCGCGCGTGGCGGGGTCGAGCGTGAGGTCGGCCAATTTCAGGACCGACTCGCGCCGTCCGTCCGCCCGGCGCAGCAGCGCGCGCACGCGCGCGAGGAACTCGTCGAACGAGAAGGGCTTGGTGAGGTAGTCGTCGGCGCCGGCGTCCAGGCCCGCCACCTTGTCGGCGATGGCGTCGCGCGCGGTGAGCATCAGCACGGGGGACCGCACGCGTGCCGCGCGTGCGGTCCTGAGCACCGCGAAGCCGTCGCGCCGCGGCAGCATCACGTCGAGGACGATCAGGTCGTACGGCGGGCCGTTCTCGAGCAGGTCGAGCGCCGCCTCGCCATCCCTGGCGACCTCGACCGTGTGGCCCTCCTCCTGCAAGCCCTGGCTGATGAAGTTGGCGACCTTGCGCTCGTCCTCCACGACCAGAATCCGCATGGAGGCTTCAGAGTGCTCTCAGGATCGCTCCGTGTCCAACCGGCGGCGGGACATAGTAGGCGACGAGGAAGAGGCTGCGCAGCCACCGGCGATCACGGCGCTCGGGGGCACGCTCGAGCGCGCGGCCAAGCTTCGCCAGCACGACGTCGATCCACGGGCGCCAGCGCGCGCGCTCGTCGCGCGGCACCAGGCGCTCGAGCCGGTGAGCGAGCGCGCCGTCCGGGGAGAGGTCGTCGGCCGGCGGTGGACAGGTGTCGGGTGTCTGCACACGCTCGATGATCCAGACGTGGGTTTGCAGCACGAGCTGGCGGCGTACCTCCGGCTGGAGCCGCAGCCACAGGGGCGCCATCGCGGTGTACCAGCGGCCGACTGACGCGGACGTCCGGAGTCCGGGCGGCGGCCGCAGGCGCCGGTGCTCGGTGCTGCGCCACGCGAGGAAGCGCTGGTCGGCCGCCAGCTGTCGTACGACCCTCCGCAGCTGGGCGGCCCGCGCCGGGTCGCCCTCCCACCGCCGGGGCCAGGAGTCGAAGATCCAGGCCAGCCGTGTCACCGGCAGCCACTGAGCGACGACGACGCTTCGCTCGAAGCCGGCGCCGCGCAGGTCGTCGAGCGCGTCGCGCGCGGCCGCGCGCGTCGCGCGCCGCCACTCGGCGTGCTCCTCGGGCAGGGGCACGAGCGTGTGGCAAAGCACGAGGGCGATGTCGCCGTTCGGCGACTCGTGAACGGCCACCAGATCAGGATGTCGCCGGCACGCCTGTGCGTACCGTTTGGCGAAGACGCTGGCCATGACGCCTCCTTCCGGCTAGGCGCCGACGGCGATCCAGACGTGCGCGTCCTCGCGATGCACCAGCAGCAGCACGGGCGCGCCCGTGGCGTGGCGCCGCAGCGCCTGCTGGAGATCCTCCACGTTGCTCACCGGCCGATGGTCGACCTGCGCGATGACGTCGCCGGCCTTGAGGCCGGCGGCCTCGGCACGGCTGCCGTCGTTGACATTCACGACGAGCACGCCCTGCTGCTCGCGCAGACCGAGCTGCTGGGCCACCGCGGGCGTGAGCGTGCGAGCGCTGACACCGAGGGCCGGCTCGGCGGGTGTCGCCTCCGCCTTCGCCTCGCGTGTCTCCTCGAGCTGGCCCATCGTTGCGGTGAGCGTCACAGGCTTGCCGTCGCGCACGACCTTGAGCGGCACCGCCCGGCCGACGGGCGTCTCCGCCACCGCGCGCGGCAGGTCACCCGCACGCGCCACCGCGCGGCCGTCGTACTCGACGATCACGTCGCCCTCCTTGAGGCCGGCCTTCGCGGCCGGCGAACCCTCGGTCACGGACGTCACGAGCGCGCCGTCCGTGCGGGTGAGCCGGAAGCTCTTGGCGAGATCGGAGGTCAGGGGCTGGATGCCGACGCCGAGCCAGCCGCGTGTGACGTGGCCGGCGGAGGCCAGCTGGGTCACGACGGGCTTGGCGAGGTTGACGGGGATCGCGAAGCCGATGCCGACGGACCCGCCGCTACGGCTCACGATCGCGGTGTTGATGCCGATCACCTGACCGCGCGCGTTGATCAGCGGGCCGCCGCTGTTGCCCGGGTTGATCGAGGCGTCGGTCTGGATGAAATCGTCGTAGGGCCCTTCGCCGATCACGCGCCCGGTCGCGCTCACGATGCCCGTCGTCACCGTCTGCTCGAGGCCGAACGGGTTGCCGATCGCCATCACCGGCTCGCCCACCTTGAGCGCCGCGGAGTCGCCGAGCGGGATCGTCGGCAGCCCGTGGGCCTCCACCTTCAGGAGCGCCAGGTCCGTGCGCGGGTCACGCCCGACCACGCGGCCGGCCAGCTCGCGCCCATCCGCGAGCTTCACGCGGATCTCGGTGGCGCCATCCACCACGTGGTTGTTCGTGACGACGTAACCGTCGGCGTTGACGACGAAGCCGGAGCCGAGCCCGCGCTGGGTGCGCGGTTGCGGCACCCGCCCGAAGAACTGCTGGAAGAACGGATCGGCCGCCTCGGGCGGCGCCTGCGCCGTGCGCTTCATGCTCACGTTGACGACGGCCGGCTTGAGCACCTGCGCCAGCGCCTCCCAGTTGGGGGCGGTGACCGTGGCCGGCGTGACGGCGACCGGCTGGTCGCTCCAGAGGGGGGCCGTGGCCGCGCGGCCGTGACCGAAGGCCGCGGCCAGCGCGACCAGGACGAGGACGAGGCCGGTAGCCAGCGGCAGCCGGCGACGGAATCGGGAATCGAGCGTCATGATATTCGCCTCCTGTTTCGCGGGACCGGCATGGTCTCGCTGGAGCCACCGTACCGGCGCAGGATGAGACCGTCATGAAACGCGGATGAGAACTCTCTCATCGACGTCCCGAGGCGGCGATGGGGGCACCGAGGCGGTCGCGCGCTATCTATATAAAGGAGGCGCTATCATGCGGGGGTGACACGTGACAGGGTGGCGCTCTCGATCATCGGCGGGCTGTCGCTCGTCATCGTGGGTCTCGTCGGCGTGTTGCTGCTGGGGCACCAGCCCGGCCTGGCGTGGAGCGCGGACGTTTCCGCGCTGCCCGCGCTCAACGCCGCGCTCAACGCGACGTGCGCCGCGCTCCTCATCGCCGGCTGGCTGGCCATCCGCCGTCGCCGCATCGCCGTGCACCGTGCGTGCATGCTCGCGGCGTGCGTCGCCTCCGCGCTGTTCCTCGTCTCCTACGTCGTCTATCACGCGCTCTCCGGCTCGCGGCCCTTCGGCGGGCAGGGCTGGATCCGCGTCGTCTACTTTCCGATCCTCGTCTCGCACGTCGTGCTGGCCGCGGTCATGGTTCCGTTCGTCCTCACGACCGTCTATCGCGCGCTCTCGGGACAGTTCGACCGTCACGTGCCGCTCGCGCGGCGGACGCTGCCGGTCTGGCTCTACGTCTCCGTGACGGGCGTGCTCGTGTACCTGCTGCTCTATCATCTCGGTTGAGGCATCCCGGGCAGGCGTCCGATGCGTGGCGTTGAGCAGATCCCCTGGCTGTACGACGCCTGCTGCGCGCTCGTCGAGCGCTTCGGCCTCGGGCGCTGGCGCCGCTGGCTGGTCGAGGGCGCGGCGGGACGCACGCTCGATGTCGGCTGCGGCACCGGCCGCAACCTTCCGCTCTACGGCGGCCACGCCCGGGTCACGGGCCTCGATCCCTCGCGCGACGCGCTGCTCACCGCGCGGCGCCGCGCGCCCGGCGTCCCGCTCGTGCAGGGCGACGCCCAGGCGCTGCCGTTTCGGGACGGCGCGTTCGACACGGTCGTCAGCGGGCTCGCCTTCTGCAGCGTGCCGGAGCCCGCGCGCGGACTCGCCGAGGTCAGGCGCGTGCTGAAGCCCGCCGGCACGCTGCGGATGCTCGAGCACGTGCGCGCGAGCGGCGGCCTCAAGGCGCGGGTGCAGGACCGCTGGCAGCCGCTCTGGACGCGTCTGAGCGGCGGCTGCCACTGGAACCGCGAGACCGAGCGCACCGTGGAGGCGGCGGGCTTTCGGATCGACGCCGCCACGCGCCGGGCGAAGGGCGACATGCGGCGGTTCGTCGCGCGGCCGGGCTGAAGGGGCGGGGCTTCGACCGCCCGGTACAATCAGGACGTGGACACGCTGTCCCGCCGGCGGCTCCTGCAGGGCGCCGCGGCTTCGGCCGCGATGCTGGCGGTGCCGCTCTCGGCCTGGCCCGCGCCGGAGCGCGGCCGCGTCGTGGTCGCGCGCGAGCCCGACCGCGCCAGGGCGGTCGCGGCCTGTCTCGACGCCCTCGAGTTCCGCGCGTGCGAGGGCCGCGACGTCGCGCTGAAAGCCAACTTCAATAGCGACGACGCCTTCCCGGCCTCCACGCATCCCGACACGCTCGCCGCGCTCATCGCCGCGCTCGGCGCGCGCCGCGCCGGCGCCGTCACGCTGGCCGAGCGCTCGGGCATGGGCGACACGCGCTCCGTGCTGGAACGGACGGGGGCGGCCGAGGTCGTCCGGCGCGCCGGCGGGCGCGTCATCGTCCTGGACGAGGTCGGGCGCCCGGCCTGGGAGTCGTTCCGGGCCGAGCACTGGCCCAGCGGATTTCATCTCGCGCGGCTCCTCACGCTCGCGCTCAAGAACAGCATCGGTCTGGTCGCCAAGCGGCGGCCCGGCGATTCCCACGACTACATGCAGGACCTGCATCGCTCGCCGCACCAGCGCTCGATGATCGCCGAGGCCAACCTCGCGTGGCGGCCGGCGCTCAACGTGATGGATGCCCTCGAGGCGTTCGTGGACGGCGGGCCGGAGGCGGGCACGCGGGCCGCGCCCGGCGTGTTCCTGGCCAGCGACGACCGCTGCGCCCTCGACGCCGCCGCCATCGCCCTCCTGCGCCAGCACGGGATGAAGGGCCCCGCCGCCAGCGGGCCCATCGCGCGGACCGATCAGCTCGCGCGGGCGCTGGCCCTCGGGATCGGTGCTGCTCCGAACACCGTGGACGTCGTCCCGGCGTCGCGGGCCGCCGGCGACGTGGCCAAGCGGCTCGCCGACGCGCTGGCGCAGGGCTGAGCCGTGGCGAAGCGTTCGGGCGCCACCGACGACCTGAGCCGCTACGGCCGGCTCGCCGAGTACAACCGCAAGCGGCGGTTCGACGTCACGCCCGAGCCGCCCGGGCGCGCGGGCAAGAAGAAGCCCACGCGCGCGCTCGAATTCGTCGTGCAGAAGCACCGCGCGAGCCATCTGCACTACGACTTCCGCATCGAGCACGAGGGCGTGATGCTCTCGTGGGCGGTGGCCAAGGGCCCGTCGCCCGACCCGAGCGTGCGGCGGCTCGCGATGATGACCGAGCCGCACCCGATGGACTACAACGACTTCGAGGGCGTGATCCCCGAGGGCGAGTACGGCGGCGGCACGGTGATGATCTGGGACCGCGGCACGTGGGAGCCCGAGAGCCCCGACGTGAACAAGGCGCTCGCCAAGGGCGACCTCAAGATGCGCCTTCACGGCAAGAAGATGAAGGGCTCGTGGGTGCTGGTGCGCATGCGCGACCGCCAGTGGCTGCTCATCAAGCACCGCGATGCTCACGCCTCCGCCACGCAGGACCTCACGCTCGCCAAGCCGAAGTCCGTCGTCTCGCGCCGCTCCATGGCCGGCATCGCGCGCGCGGCGGGCGCGAGCGCGCGCCAGCTGGAGCAGGCCGCCGGCGCCGATCCCCCGCGCTCGACCGCGAAGCCCGCGTGAGCCGTCCGCCCACCGGCGTGAAGCCGATGCTGGCGACGCTGGTGGATGAGCCCTTCCACGCCCCCGGCTGGGTCTACGAGGAGAAGTACGACGGCTGGCCGGTGATCGCCCCCGAGGACTTGCGGACTAGTTGCTGACGCGGCGAGGCTCGTCTATAGTCACGCTCGATCGCTTGCCCACTGAGGAGAGGCAGATGGGCCGCTCGGAGGCACCATGCGTACCTGCCGGCTGCTTGTCGCTCCCCTCCTTGCTCGCGGCCTGGTCCGGTGACGAACGTCCTGATCGTCCTGGCAGTCCTCCTGTTCGCGGTCGTACTCGCTCTCCTCAACCGGTTCGTGAAGAAGGCCCAGGCGGAGCAGATGGCGCGCCGGTTGAACGAGCGCGAGCGGTGGCGGGACCCCACCGCCCGGCGGCGATCGGGCCGACACTCGCGCGGGAGGTGACGGCCGAACGACCGGGAAGCTGCGAGCCCTGGCAGCCCGGGGCGATGGGCGCGTTCCTGCTCAAAGGGCCCCGCGTCCCCGTATGCGGACGGGCAGACGCCCCGGCCTTCGCCCGACGGGGAGCGGCCGCCCTCTCGAGGCCGCCCCGTCGGGTTCTCCCCGCTAGTTCTTTGGTCGCCGCGACGGCGGTTCGGCGGCTCGCGGCACCTCGCCGAGCCATGATATTCTCCCGCCTCGGATGCGCCACTACCTCATCATCGGCCTCGCGGCATTGGTCTTTGCGGTAGGCCTGCGCCTTATGTCCTCCCTATGGGACCGGGCCGAACGTCACGCACTTCGGCGCCAGTGGGTGACGAGAGATCGCCTGCTCGATGAGAGACCCGTGACGCGAGAGCGAAAGGAAATCCTGCAGCGTCGCGCGCGCTCAAGGTGAATGTGCCGCACTACGGGGATGTACGTAGATGAATCACTAATTTCTCGTCGGTGTGGCCGCTGCTATGTTCAGTTGAAGCATGGAAAATCCCGCCCCGCTGACCGTGCTCAGGAGAAACAGGGCCGACAACCAGATCGCCTTCGAGTGCCCGACCTGTCGAAAGCCCGTCGTGCTGGGCCCGACTTCCCTCACTGAAATCGCGGCAGGCTACCGAGTGGTGAGTTGGTGTAAGGGTTGTCTGTCGGACACGATCGTTTCCTTGGTGTCCCTCGGCGGCTTCCTGTGGGCGCAGGAGCAGCCCTAGCTTCGCCGCGGCCGGCGGGCGCTACGTCGCGAGCCTTGTCCGTGCGATGCCCTCAACGTCTCGCCGTCCATCAATCTCGGTATAGCGCACTTCGATGGACGTGCCGATAGCGTGGAGACATGCTATCCCGGTCCGAAGGAACAAGACGCAGCCGCTGATGACGATCCGATCCGGGTGGGATTCGGCAAGTGCCCCGCAGATGATTCCGCGTGCTGGCTGACTGCCGCCGGCCGCGTCCATCTGGCCCGGGCTCTTCCCTATGTTCGACACGACCTCCGACATACTTCTAGCGTAGCGTGGGCCGAATTATTCGGTCCCCGGCTTCGGCAGCCCGACTCCTGCCGCCAC
>Ga0137409_10004836_pt1 | contig 14117 bp, 16 predicted proteins | sample CZODoug1_16funga_FD_122059 | JGI IMG/M metagenome (GOLD analysis project Ga0137409, IMG submission 122059) | Vadose zone soil fungal communities from Angelo Coast Range Reserve, California, USA - CZODoug1_16fungal (Hybrid Assembly) | ecosystem: Environmental > Terrestrial > Soil > Vadose zone... | reverse complement strand
GCGTATGGTACATCGACCGGCCTGCCACCGTCAGCGCGCCATGCCCTCAGCCGACGAGAAGCTCACGCTCCATGACCAGCACGTCGTCGACCACCTCCGCGGGTCCGCGGAGAACGCCGTAGAGTCCCGCGTACACGATCGACGTGTCCTCGCCACGCGCGGCCGCCGCCCCCACGGCCTCGTCCAGCCGCCGACACGCCTCCTCGTATCGGCTCCGGGGATTCTCCTCCGGCAGCGCTTCGTCGAGCGATGCCGAGTACAGCAGCTCCGACCGGGCGACGTGGTGGAGGACGCGACGCAGCGGCCAGCCTCCGTCGGGCGGCAGCCAATCGAGCTCGGCCTCGGTCAGTCCGGCCGCGCGCTGGAGGAGAAGCCGCGCGGCCTGGTCGATGCGCCAGAGCCACGCCTCGAGGTCGGGCCGGGTCAAGGGCAGCCGGTCATCCGGCAGCGTCACGGTCGAGGGGACCCACCCGTCGGTCGGCGTCGGCACGACGCCGTCGTTCCGCCACGCGAGCCACTGGTCGATCTGGTTGAGGTGGTCCAAGGCGTGGTCGAGCACGCGGCGCAGGGCCTTGCGCGGGGTGTAGGTGTAGCGGCCGACCCCCGCGGGGGCGGTGAGGGGGGCCGGTCGGGCGTCGGTGAGCCGGGAGAACAGCTCGTTGGTCATGACCGACGGGACCTCCCGGGCCGGATCGTGGACGGAGAGTCGGCCGAGATGGTCGCGCGCCTGCGCGTGGGCCACCTCGAGGTGGCGGACCGGGTCCCGGGGCGCCGGCGCCAGCGTCCAGGCGGCGACCGCCCGCGCCGCGGTGGCGTGGGCGAGGACGATGCCGCCGTCCGCGGCGGTCCCCAGCACACGCTCTCTCGACGAGTCGAGCGCGGGTGCGCTCATCGGGCGGCCGTGACCATGATCTCGACGAGCAGGCCCTGGGCGAACAGCTCCGCCTGGACGCAGGCGCGCGCCGGTGGATGCTCGGGATCCACCCATTCGTTCCACGCGAGATTGTGCGTCCGGAACAGCCGCATGTCGGACAGCCACACCTGCGCGGTCAGCAGCTTCGACTTGTCGGTACCGGCCTGGGCGAGGAGGTGGTCGACGCGGGCGAGCGCCTGCTTGGTCTGGGTGGTGACGTCGCCGACCGGATCGCCGGTGATCCCGCAGACGTACACGCGATCGCCCTGCGCGACGACGCGGCTGATGATCGGCTTGGCGTCCGCGCTGTCCATGATGAGGTGGTGTTCGATATCCATGCGGAGGTCTCCTTTCAGGGGAGAGGATGCCTCGCCGGGCCGCCTCCGTCGAATGCATATATCTGACCCCGGCCATCAGCTATAGTGATCCCCGCCTGACGCGCGCCCGCGTGTCCAGAGTCGCAGACAGGCGCGAGCGGCCGGCGCCAGCAGCACCACGGCCGCGGTGGCCAGCATGATCGCCGCCGGCGCCGACGACCACAGTTCGCGCAGCTCGCCGCGCCCGATCGTGAGCGCCTGCAGCAGCGAGCGCTCCAGGACCGGGCCCAGCACGAGGCCGAGCACCAGGGGCGCCGGATCATAGCCGAGCCCGCGAATTGCATAGCCGAGGACGCCGGCGCCCACCATCACCCACACGTCGAACGCGTTGTTGTTGTCGGAATAGGCGGCGACCGCACACAGCACCAGCACGCCCGGCATCAGGTAGCGCTGCGGGATGGTGGCCACCCGGGCGAAGATGCCGACCAGCGGCAGGTTGAGAAGCAGCAGCATCACGTTGCCGACGTAGAAGCTGCCGATGACGCCCCAGAACACCTGAGGGTGATCGCGTAGCAGAAACGGGCCCGGCGTGACGCTCATGAGGAGCATGCCGCTGAGCAGCACCGCAGTGGATGGCGTGAACGGCAGGCCAAGCGAGAGCAGCGGGATCATGCCGCCGCCGGCCGCCGCGTTGTTGGCCGCCTCGGGCCCGGCCACCCCCTCGATGGCGCCGGTCCCGATTTCGTGCCGATAGCGCGACACACGCTTCTCGACGCCGTACGACACGAAGGACGCGATCGTCGCCGCCGGCCCGGGGATGAGGCCGACCAGGAAGCCCAGCACGGTGCCGCGCAGCATCGGGGGCACCGATCGCCGCAGCTCCTCGCGGCTCGGGTACAGCGCGCGGAAGCGCACGCGTGCCACCGGCGCGGTGGCGGCCGGCTGGGCCATCGTGGCCAGCACCTCGGCCACGCCGAACAGTCCGGCGGTCACCGCGATGAAGCTGAGCCCGGCCTGGGCCCCCGCCACGTCGAAGGTGAAGCGCACGGTGCCGCCGAGGGGGTCCATGCCGACGGTGGACAGCATGACGCCGGTCACGACCATGGCCAGCGACTTCACTCGTGAGCCGCCGGTGAGGTTGGCCAGCAGGATGACGCCCAGCAGGGCGAACGCGAAGAACTCGGACGGCCCGAATGCCAGGGCGAGCCGGGCGACGAACGGCGCAGCGAGCTGTAGCGCGACCACGCTGAAGGTGCCGGCCACGAACGACGCGATGGCGGCGATGGCCAGCGCGGCGCCGGCGCGTCCCTTCCGCGCGAGGCGATAGCCGTCGATGGTCGTGACGACGCTGGCCGCCTCGCCGGGGACGTTGACGAGAATCGATGTCGTCGAGCCTCCGTACATCGAGCCGTAGTAGATCCCGGCCAGCATGATGAGCCCGGCCGTCGGCCCCAGCTTGATCGTCAGCGGGAGCACGAGCGCCATGGCGCCGGCCGGCCCCAGGCCCGGCAGCACGCCCACGATCGTGCCGAGGACGACGCCCGCGAAGCAGGCGAGGAGGTTCATCGGCGTCAGCGCGACGAACAGGTCGGTCATGGCAGTGGCACACCCAGCCAGGCGCCGAAGAGCAGCCGGCTGGCCACGGTGACGCCGAGCGCGAGCGCGGCGGGGCGCCACCAGCCGTCGAGTCCCATGAGCCGGGCGGCCACGAACACGAGCGCGAACGAGGTGAGCATGAAGCCGAGCACGGGCAGGGTGGCCGCGTAGAGGGCGAGCACGGCGGACATGATCAGCGGCGCCCGCGGCACCGCGCCGCGGTGGCCCGGGTCCGGCGCCGAGCGAGGGACCGCGAGGAGCTGCCAGATGGCCAGGGCCAGTAGCGCGACTCCGGCCGCGAGGGGAACGATGCCAGGCCCGGGCGTGGCGAGCGTGTCGAGCGGGTAGGCGCGGCCGGCGAGCAGGTAGCCCAGCGCGAGGACGGCGAGGCCGAGGGCGCTCCACTGCTCGCGGCGCGCGGCGGAGCGGGGGCTCACGCTACTGCTTCTTGAGCCCGATCTGCTCCATCAGGGCCGCGATGTCCCGGTCGTCGCGTGCGATGAACGCGTCGAAGTCCCGAGCGCTACGGACCTCGACCACCGCCCCCATGCGCGCCGCGAACTCGCGGAACTCGGGGCTCTGCGCGGCCCGCGTGAACGCGTGCTCGAGGCGCGCGATCACCGCCTCCGGCGTGCCCTTCGGCACCGCGATCCCGCGCCAGAGCGACATGGTGAGATCCAGGCCGCTCTCCTTCAACGTGGGGACGTCGGGCAGGCCGGCCAGCCGCTTGTCACCCGTGACCGCCAGCACCCGGACTTGGCGGCCGGTCACCTGGGTCATGATCTCGGCCGGAAGCTGCACGCTCGCCTCGATCTTGTCGCCGAGCACGGTGGTCACGGCCAGCTCGCGCCCGAACGGTACGTGGGTGAGCTTGACCCCGGTGCGGTTCTCCAGCGCGACGGCCATGAGGTGCGTGAAGCTGCCACGGCCGGAGTTGCCGAGGCGCACCTGGCCCGGGTGCGCTTTCGCGTGGGCGAGGAGATCTCGAATGTCCTTCCACGGGGCGTCGACCTTGACCGCGAGCGAGACCGGCTCGCTGGTCAGCGCCGCCACGCCGGCGAAGGCGGTGTAGTCGAACTTCATGTTGCCGGCGTGATAGGCGGTGCTGACGCTGTTGGAGTTCCAGACGAGCGCGTAGCCGTCCGGGCTCTGGGCCCTCACGTGGGCGTAGCCGAGCGCCCCGCCGGCGCCGGTGCGGTTGACGACGGCCACCGGCTGTCCCAGGTCCTTGCCGGCCAGCTCGGCCAGCCGGCGGGCGAGGAGGTCGGCGGCGCTGCCGGCGCCGAACAGCACCGTCAGCTCCACCGGCTTGTCGGGAAACGCCGCCGCCGGCGCCGCGGCCACGCAGACGGCCGCGAGCACGAACGCGATCACGCGGACGCTCGCCCGCCGCCTCATGGCTGCAAGACCACCTTGAGCGGGTCGCCGATGCGCTTCTCGAGGACGTCCATCGCATCGTGGACGCGGCTGAGCGGGAAGTGGTGCGTGATGAGCGGCTTGGCGGTGAGCCGCCCGGCCGCCAGCAGGGCCAGCGCGCGGCCCACGCTGGTGCCGCCCTCGCCGCGCTCGGTGTAGATCGTGATGTTGCGGCGGACCGCGTGGCTCACGTCGGCAGTCACCGGCCCGTGATAGAAGGCCACCAGCAGCACCTTGCCGCCGGACTTCGCCATCTTGATGGACTGGTCGAACGTGTCGTCGCCGCCCGCGCAGTCGATCACGAGGTCGGCGCCCTTGTCGACGGTCGCCTCCATCACCGCGGCCACCGGATCCACCTCACGGCTGTTGACCAAGACGTCGGCCCCGAGCTGCCGGCCCATGGCCAGGCGGGAGGCGCGGGTGCCGGTGAGGATCACGCGGGTGGCCCCGAGTGCCTTGACGAGCTGGATGGCCATGAGGCCGATCGGACCGGGTCCGAGCACGGCCACCGTCTCGCCGGCGAAGTAGCCGCCCGCGTTCTCCAGCCCGAAGAGCGGGCTGCCCGAGGTCATCACCACCGTCGCCTCGTCGTAGTCCACCCCGTCCGGGATGCGGTACAGCGTGTTGACGTGGTTGACCGCGTACTCGGCGAGCCCCCCGTTCGTGGTGAACCCGTTGGCGCGATGCCCGCGCCGGGTGTTGCCGTAGTTCAGACACGCGGTGTACAGCCCGCGGATGCAGTTCTCGCAGCGGCGGCAGCCCATGTGCGCCTCGACGACCACCCGGTCGCCGACCCGAAACTCGTCCACCGTCCGGCCGATGGCGACCACGTCGCCCGCGTACTCGTGGCCGAAGATGAACTCGCCGTAGGGCGGCATCTTCGGCATGCCGGTGTGGATGATTTTCAGGTCCGTCCCTCAGACACCGCAGGCGCGCACGCGAACGAGGACGTCCTCGTCGCCCGGCACCGGCACCGGCCGCTCCAGCAGCTCGAACCGGTGCGGCGCGACGAGCACCGTCGCCTTCATCGTGCGGGGGATCTCCATGCCGTCTCTCCTTGTGGATCGGTATGAACTGAACGGTCAGGCGCCGATCGCCCGCGTTCCGGCGAGACGCGCGGACCGGTGGGGTCGCTACTTGGCCGGGGGCGCCACCGAGACGCCCTTGGCCCCGGTCCGCTCGATGGCGCGAGCCACGAGCCCGGACTTCTTGGCCTCTTCGACGACGGCGCGCAGGTAGAGCAGGCCGGCGTCCTTGCCCTTCGGCACCGCGATGGACTGCTGCACGCCCATGAACCGTCCCTCGACCAGGCGCGAGCCCGGCAGCTTCGGAGCCAGGCCGAGCAGGGCCTGAGTCAGCCCGGCCAGGGCTTCGACCTTGCCGGTCGCGAGCAGCTCGAAGGCCGCGTCGGCGCCCGGCGTCGACACCAGCTGCGCCCCCTTGAGGTTGCGGCTCAGATACAGCTCGTAGTTGGCGCGGGCCGGCGCGGCCACGCGCACGCCCTCGCGATCGACGTCCGCGGCGGTGCGCAGCGGAGAGGTGCCGGGCACGAGGTAGGTCGCCTCGATCTCGAGATACGCGGCGGTGAAGCTCATGATCTTCTCGCGCGCCGGGTCGGAGCCGAGGAACGCGATGTCCCACACACCGTTCGGCGCCGCGTCGCCCATGACCGCGACGCTGTCGTACGCGACGATCTCGACCGGGACGCCGAATCGCTTCCCGATCTCCCGCGTCAGGTCGACGGCCACGCCGCGGGACTCGCCGGTCGCCTTGTCCTTCGTGGCGAGGATGACGTTGCCGTAGTTGATGGCGGCGCGGAGCGTTCCGGTCGGTGCGAGATCGGTGCGGACCGCGGGCGTGATGTCGGCCATGGCGCCAGATGCTAGCAGAATCAGGCCGACAAGTCCCGTCGCCACCACGGCGTCTCTTCCTCTCTCGGCTGGCGAAGTCTCCTCGCGAGCCAGGCCAGACCCAGGAACGGCCGGACCGGTGGCGAGAGCTTAGTCTGGCCGCCGGGAAAGGGTCAAGGGGCGGTTCCGGGGAGCCGAAATGGCTTATCGTAGGACCCGTGAAGGGCTCCGGCCGCCTCTTCTGGACACTCGTGCTCCTCGCGATGACCGCGGTGGTCGTCGCGTTGCCGCTCGCCGTGCGTCACCGCTTCGAAGGCGTCTGGATCCCGTCGACGTCCATGGCCCCGACCCTCCTGGTGGGCGACTACGTCCTGATGGACAAGGCGGCGCACTGGCGCGCGCGGGGTGACCTCGTCGTCTTCACGGACCCGGGCGATGCGAACGAGACCCTGGTGAAGCGGATCGTCGGCCTGGGAGGGGAGGAGATCGTCGTGCAGGGCCGCAGTGTGTACATCAACTGTGAGCCGCCGGTGGATGGGTGCCGGCCGCTCGCCGAGCCCTACGCGGACTTCACGGACGAGGTGCGCGCGGCCAAGGACGTGGGACCGGTCCAGATTCCCCCTGGCGCCGTCTTCGTGATGGCCGACAACCGGAATGGCGGGGAGGATAGCCGCCACTGGGGACCGGTCGAACAGACCCAGATCGTCGGCCGGGCGGCCTGGATCTACTGGTCCTCGGATTCCGACGGCCACACGCGGTGGGGCCGCATTGGCCTCCGGGTTCGCTAGTGAGCACCCCGACGGGGCTCAGGACGGGACACCGGCCGCGCGCTCGTCAACCGTGACCGCCGGCGGTTCGACCGCCAGCACCGGGAAGCCCAGCGCCATCCACGCGGCCAGGCCACCCTCGAGCGGATGGACCCGCGTGATGCCCTTGCGCTTGAGCAGCAGCGCCACCCGGGCACTCGTCGCTTCATTGGGGCAGGCGCAGTAGAGCACCACCTCGCGGGCTCGGAGCATCTCCGCCTCCACCGCGTCGATGGCGTCGGCCGCCAGCCAGCGGCTCCCCGGAATGACGTACGGCGTGGCCGCGACGTCGAGCGGGGTCCGGAGATCGATGATCGTGACGTCTTCTCCGGCGTCGAGGCGCCGCTTGAGCGCCTCGGGTGCAATGCGTGCCATGCGGAGCCTTCGAAGAAAGAGGCGCCGGCGCGCGAACTTGACCAGGACGTAGGCGGCGAGCGCGGCCACGACGACGACGCCGAGCATCCGCCCGAGAACCGCGGCCCGGGCGGTGACCAGCGTGATGGCGTCGGTGAACACGTATCCGAGCGTCAGCCACGTCCCCGCCCAGAGCAGCACCCCCGCCAGATCGTACAGGGCGAAGCGCACGCGCCCGACCGCGAAGACGCCGGCAAGCGGCGGCATGACCGTGGTCAGCCCGGGGATGAACTTCGCGACGAGCATACCCCGCGCGCCGTGGCGGACGAACATGCCCTGGGCCCGGCGGAGGCACGAGTCCGGCTCGAGGGAGAGACGGCAGAGCTTCGCCAGGACGACGGCCCCGCGCCGCCGGCCGAGCTCGTACCAGATGAAATCCACCGTCAGCGCCACGACCGCGATCGCCGCGAGCACCAGCGGGATGTTGATGCGGCCGTGCGCGGCGAGCGCCCCGACCCCCAGGAGGGCAGGCACGGCGGGCAGCGGAACGCCGACCTGCTCGGCGACGACCAGGACCGGGAGGATCAAGACGCCGTAGTGTTCGAGGAACTGCAGGCTGTCAGCCGGATTCATGCGCCCTCCAAGCATCCGCCCTAATTGAGAGGGATCATCGCCCCGGAGGGATTCTTCACCCTGCCGCCCCGGACGGCAACCGCCGCCTCCTCCGGTACGTCCAAAGGGCACGGAGGAACGGGGAATGCGCAAGCTCGAGGACAAGGTGGCGGTTGTCACGGGAGCATCGAAGGGGATCGGCGCCTCGATCGCCAAGCACCTGGCGACCGAAGGTGCCGCGGTCGTGGTCAACTATGCGTCGAGTCGGGCCGACGCCGACCGCGTGGTCGCGCAGATCGCCCACGAGGGTGGGCGTGCCATCGCGATACAGGCGGATCTCGCCCGGCCCGCCGATATTCTCCGGCTCTTCTCGGAGACGGTGGCCGCCTTCGGACGCCTGGACATCCTCGTCAACAACGCGGGCGTCTACGAGTTCCAGCCGCTGGAGAACATCACCGAGGAGCACTTCCACCGGCAGTTCAACGTGAACGTCCTGGGCCTGCTCCTGGCGTCGAAGGAAGCGGTGAAGCACTTCGGCCCCGAGGGCGGTAGCATCGTGAACATCAGCTCGACCGCCAGCACGGTCATGCCCGCCAGCTCCGCGGTCTACACCGGCACCAAGGCCGCGGTGGACGCGATCACCGGGGTGCTGGCCAAGGAGCTCGGGCCGCGCCGCATCCGCGTGAACGCGATCAATCCCGGCATGGTGGAGACCGAGGGCGTGCACACCGCCGGCGTCATGGAGAGCGATTTCCGCAAGCAGGTCGAGGCCACGACGCCGCTCGGTCGAATCGGCCAGCCGCGGGACATCGCGCCGACGGTGGTCTTTCTGGCCTCGGAGGACTCCGGCTGGGTGACCGGCGAGACGCTACGCGTCGCGGGCGGCCTGCGCTGACCATGCGCATCGCGGAGGACGTGACCGCGCTGGTCGGCAACACGCCGCTCGTGCGAATCCGGCGGCTGACCGAGGGGGCCGCGGGCCAGGTGGTGGCCAAGCTCGAGTTCTACAGCCCGGCCCACAGTGTGAAGGACCGCATCGGCGTGGCCATGATCGACGCGGCCGAGCAGGCGGGCCGGATCAAACCCGACACGATCATCCTGGAGCCGACCAGCGGTAATACCGGCATCGGGCTGGCGTTCGTCTGCGCGGCCCGGGGCTACAAGCTCACGCTCACGATGCCGGAGAGCATGAGCAAGGAACGCAGGTTGCTCCTGCGCGCCTACGGGGCCGAGCTCATCCTGACCCCGGCCGCGGAGGGCATGGCGGGTGCGATCAAGCGAGCCGAGGATCTCGCCGCGCATGACTCGCGCTACTTCATCCCGCAGCAGTTCCAGAACCCGGCGAATCCCGAGATCCATCGCCGCACCACCGCGGAGGAGATCTGGCGGGACACCGACGGCCGGGCCGACGTGCTCGTGGCCGGGATCGGCACCGGTGGCACCATCACCGGGGTGGGCGAGGTCCTGAAAGCGCGCAAGCCCATGTTCCGCTGTGTGGCGGTCGAGCCCGACGCCTCCCCGGTCCTGTCGGGTGGGACGAAGGGCCCGCATCCGATCCAGGGCATCGGCGCGGGCTTCGTGCCCGACGTGCTCAACACGAAGATCTACGACGAGATCATCCGGGTGAAGAACGACGACGCCCTCGCGACCGCCCGGCGGGCCGCGCGCGAGGAAGGGCTCCTGGTAGGCATCTCCTCGGGGGCCGCCCTGTGGGCCGCCGTCGAGGTCGCGCGCCGGCCGGAGAGCGCGGGCCAGCTCATCGTCGTGATCATCCCCGACTTCGGCGAGCGCTACCTGAGCACGCCCCTCTTCGCCGACCTGGCCGACTAGCACCGCCCCTTCCGGGAGACAGCCCGTTGCCCCCTCTTCATTGACAAAAATGGGGCGCAGGAACGCACCGGCTGTCCATCGGCGCGCCCGCGCCTCTCGGAGAGCCGGCGGGTAGTGCCTTCTTTCACCGCGTTACAAGTCCTGTTGGTCTGGTACGGAACATGCGTGTTTGTCCCTGATGCCCATGGATCTCGAGGACGAGCTCCTTCCGCTGTTCTGTGAGGAGACCGCCGAGCTGCTGACCGAGTACGAGACTGGGCTGCTTCGCCTGGAAGCGCATCCTGACGACGCGGAGTCACTTCATCACGTCTTCCGGTGTGCCCACAGCCTCAAGGGCGGCGCCGCCTTGATGAAGTTTGCGGACATCGTCCGGGTGGCCGATGCGCTCGAGAGTGTGCTCGGACGGATGCGCGACGGCGTGTGCTCCGTCACCTCCGAGGTGATCAGCGTTCTCCTGACCTCCACCGACGCGCTGCGCACGCTCCTGAAGCACGTCGGCCCGAACGCCGCCCGACTGCCGCCGGCGGAGGCCGAAGCCATCGAGCGGCTGCTGGCCGCGGTCTCACCGTTTCTAGACCGCAACCCAACGCCGCAATCGCGCGGTGAGTCGGGGACGGTCACCCACGACCTGCCGGCCCTCCCCCCCGCATACGAAATCGACTTCCGGCCGCCCCGCGACGTACTCCGCCGAGGTCTCGACCCGCTGCGTATCATTGCCGACCTGGATGCCCTCGGCGAGGTGCGTCGGGCCGCTCCCTCGCTCTCGGCACTTCCCTCGCTCCAGGAGATGGATCCCGAGCAATGCTATCTGGGCTGGACACTCGAGCTCGTGACGAGCCGGCCCCTGGCCGAGATCGAGGATCGTCTCGACTTCGCGGTGGCCCCGGGAGCCGTGACCTCGGCAAATCGCGTCAGGGTTCGCCCCCTCGAACCCCACCGCCTCGCCGCGCCCCGCCTGACCGATCCGGAAGAAACGCACGACTTCCGCGTCCGAGTGGACAAGATCGACCGATTGGTCAACCTGGTCGGAGAGCTGGTCACGACTCAGTCAGTCGTCGCGCAGACCGTCGCCACCCTCGAGGAGCACGGCGCGCTCATAGATGCGGCCGAACCCCTCGGCGAAGGCCCACAGGATGTCGCAATCGACGCGGTCGACGGTCCGCCCCCCCGGGTAGTGGTGTCTTTTGACATGATACGCAATAATTCGAGCTGTCGGGAGCGACTCATATGAATGCCGCTGACGTAATCAGCCTCTATGCCGACCTGCAAAAGCTGAGTATTAATATTTGGGTTGATGGTGGGTGGGGCGTTGACGCACTCCTTGGCGAACAGACACGCCCTCACAAAGACTTGGACATAGCAATTCAGCAGCGGGATATTCCCAGGCTCCGTGCCTTTCTGGAAGCGAGAGGCTACAAGGAAATAAAAATTGAGGATGCCCGACCATGGAATTTTGTTTTGGGAGATGAAAACGGCCGCGAAATCGATGTTCATGTAATCGTGTTAGACAAGGAGGGGAATGGAATTTACGGGCCAGTGGAAAATGGGCAACTGTATCCATCCGCATCGCTTTCGGGGAACGGGGTAATACAAGGCCAGATAGTGAGGTGCATATCAGCCGAGTGGGCGGTGAAGTTTCATAGCGGGTATGAACTGAAAGCGAAGGATTTTGTGGACGTGTCCGCTTTATGCAAGAAATTTGGTCTGGAACTTCCTCAAGAGTATGCTCAGTTTAGGAAATCGACTTACGAAAACCCGGCGCGCCCACACAGCACTCCCCGGATCGAATGACACCAGCGCCCTGCCGCGGAGTCGTCCGATCCAGTCTCGCCGGCCGTGCTACCATGCCTCTTCCATGACCCGGCTTCCTTTCCTTCCCTACTTGCGCAAACGCCTGCCGCAGATGCTGGAAACTCTGCGCGAACTGACGCTCCTCGAATCTCCCAGCCTGGAGAAAGAGCCGACCGATCGTTGCGGCGAAATCCTGGTGGAAAAATGGCTGCGCCATGGCACGGTCGCGCAGATCATCCGGCAGAAGCATCGAGGCGATCACCTTCGATTTATCTGGAAGCCTGCCGAAGGTCAGGCTAAATCCCAACTTTTGGTGCTCGGCCACTACGACACCGTCTATCCCAGCGGCACGCTCGCCAAGATGCCCTTTCGCGTCTCCGCCGGCAAAGCCTACGGCCCCGGCGCTTTCGACATGAAGGCCGGCATTGTGCAGGCACTCTTTGCGCTGGAAGCCATTCGCGAATTGCAGGCGCCGGTGCAGAAACGACTGGTCTTTCTATGGACCTCCGACGAAGAGATCGGCAGCGAATCCTCGCGCAGATTAATAGAAGAAGAGGCGCAACGAAGTGAGGCGGTGTTCGTGCTGGAGCCGTCGCTCGGCCCGCGCGAGATTCCGGCGGAGTTGTCCATGTGGATCCACTCGGGGCGGAGCCCCGCGGCGCGCACGCGCGCGACCAGCTCGGCGAAGAGCTTCCGCTGGCGCCCGGTCTCGGGCGAGGCCGCGTCGTCCGCGCAGGCCAAGTGACTCATGACTCCCGAGAGGCGCGCGTGCCCGGCGCCGGCGATGCGCTCGAGAAACGCCGGCAGCTCGTCGGGCAGCACGCCGAGCCGACCCATTCCGGTGTCGAGCTCGAGCTGGAAGCGAGCCACGCGGCCGGCGCGCGCGGCGGCGGCGTCGAGCCAGTCGAGCGCCTCGACGCGCGACACGACGGCCTCCACGTCGAGCGCGAGCGCGGCGTCGGCGTCCGCACGGCTCTGTACCCCGCCGAGCACCAGCACGGGCTCCGCGACGCCCGCGCCGCGCAGCTCCGCCGCTTCCTCGACGCTGATCACCGCGAAGGCGTCGCAGCCCGCGTCGACGAGCGCGCGCGTCGCCAGCAGCGCCCCGTGCCCGTAGGCGTTGGCTTTCACCACGGCGATCACGCGCTTGTCCCTGGCGCGCGCGCGGATCGCGCGATAGTTGCGCGCCAGCGCGCCGAGGTCGATCTCGGCCCACGCCCGGCCGCGCGCCTCGCTCTCCGCCGTCGCCCCCACGCGCTTCAATCTAGGGGAGCTTTCGGCTAACGTCCCGCGCGTGGAATACGTGTTGAACGGCGAATCTCACTCGACCCCCGCGCCGCTCACGGTCCTCGAGCTGCTGCAGCGCTGCGAGCTCGCGAAGCGCCGCGTCGCGGTCGCGATCAATGCCGTCGTCGTGCCCAAGTCCCGCTTCGCGGAGGTGCTGATCCGCGACGGCGACAAGGTCGAGGTGATTCAAGCCGTCGGAGGCGGAGCATGAACGCGAGTTACAGGATCGGCGAGCTGGAGCTGCAATCGCGACTCATCGTCGGCAGCGGCAAGTACAAGTCGTTCGAGGAGAACCGCAAGGCGCTCGACGCGAGCGGCGCGCAGATGATCACGGTCGCGGTGCGGCGCATCGACCTCTCGTCGCGCGAGCACGGCTCGCTGCTCGATTGGATCCCGCCCGACCAGTTCCACATCCTGCCCAACACCGCGGGGTGTACGACGGCGAAGGAGGCGGTCACCACCGCGCAGCTGGCACGCGAGCTGCTCGACACGAAGCTCGTGAAGCTCGAAGTGATCGGTGACACGCGTACGCTCTTCCCGGACACCACGGCGACGCTCGAAGCGGCGCGGATCCTCGTGGCCGACGGCTTCACGGTGCTGCCCTACATCACGGACGATCCAGTGGCGTGCATGCGCCTCGAGGAGATCGGCTGCGCGGCCGTCATGCCGCTCGGCGCGCCGATCGGCTCGGGTCTGGGCATCCGCAACCCCGCCAACATCCGGATCATCCTCGAGAGCGTCTCGTGCCCGGTGATCGTGGACGCGGGCGTGGGCACCGCGTCCGACGCGGCGATCGCGATGGAGCTCGGCTGCACGGCGGTGCTGATGAATACGGGTATCGCGAGCGCGAAGGACCCGCTGAAGATGGCGCACGCGATGAAGCTCGCCGTCGAGGCGGGCCGCGCGGCCTACGAAGCCGGGCGCATGCCGCGGCGCTTGCACGCGCAGGCCTCGAGCCCGGAGAGCGGACTCGTCGACCTGTCTTGATCCCCCGGCTCTGTTACTGGACCGACGCCGAGCGCGGGCGCGCGGGGCGAGATCAGGTCGACGTGATCGAACGCTTGGCGCGCGGCGGCGTCGAATTGGTCGTGTTGCGCGAGCGCGACTGGTCGGCGAAGGAGTGGAGTGACTGCGCTTCGCGCCTGGCGAAGCCGCGCGCGCAGGGCCTGCGGGTTCTGGCGAGCCGCCGGCTGGATCTGGCGCGCGCGCTCGAGCTCGACGGCGTCCAGCTCGGCGCGGAGTCGGTCCCGGTCGCGGAGGCGCGCGCCTTCCTCGGGCCTGAGGCACACATCGGCTACTCGGCCCACGACACAGGGGAGGCGCTGCGCGCGGCGGCCGCCGGCGC
>Ga0137409_10004835_pt1 | contig 14117 bp, 9 predicted proteins | sample CZODoug1_16funga_FD_122059 | JGI IMG/M metagenome (GOLD analysis project Ga0137409, IMG submission 122059) | Vadose zone soil fungal communities from Angelo Coast Range Reserve, California, USA - CZODoug1_16fungal (Hybrid Assembly) | ecosystem: Environmental > Terrestrial > Soil > Vadose zone... | reverse complement strand
CACTGTAGCGGCGGTCTATGACCGCCGGTATTTCGTTGATTCTACGAAAAAACCGGCGCTCATAGAGCGCCGCTACAGTTGAGTTTTCACACGGTCAGAGGGAGGCCTATAATCGCGGGCATGGCCAACGAACTCAAAATCCGAGTCAACGAACAGGTCCGGACCGTCACCGCCGCGCCGGACACACCTTTGTTGTACGTTCTTTCAAACGAACTGAACCTGCAAGGACCGCGGTTCGGCTGCGGTCTCGGGCAGTGTGGATCCTGTTCGGTACTGGTGAACGGCGTTGAAATGCGATCCTGTCAGACCCGAGTTTCCGCTGTCGAAGGCAAGTCGGTAACGACCCTCGAAGGGTTGCCGGCGTGGTACGCGGCGCAGAAGAAACTTGCACAGGCTCCGGCGTTGCATCCCATGCAACAAGCGCTGATCGACGAACAGGCGGTTCAATGCGGGTACTGCTACAACGGCATGATCGTGAAGGCTTCGGAACTCCTTTCGAAGACCCCACAGCCCACCGAAGCGCAAATCCGTTCTGCCATGAACGGTCACTTGTGCCGCTGCGGAACGTACCCTCGAATCCTGAAGGCCGTCCAGCGCGCGTCGCAAATGATGAAGGGGGTGGCGAAATGAGCACCCGGCGCGAATTCCTGAAGACAGGCGGTGCCCTCGTTATCGGTTTCAGCCTCCGCGACGAGTTGTTCGGTCAACAGCGCGGCACGCCGCCCGGTCCGGATCTGGGACAGATCGACACATGGATCGCGATCCACTCGGACAACACGGCCACCGTCCACATCGGTTTCTGCGAACTTGGCCAGGGTGCTTCCACGGCCTTGCCACAGATCGCTGCCGAGGAGCTCGATCTGGACATGAGCCAGGTGAAAACGGTCGGGCTCGATACGAACGTCACACCCAATCAAGGTGGAACTTTCTCCAGCGCTTCGGTCGCCAGAGGCGGGCCGCAGATTCGAACCGCTGCGGCCGAGGCGCGGCTCGCGCTTCTGCAGCTTGCGTCGAAAAGGTTGGACGCGTCAGTGGACCGCTTGACGGTATCGAAAGGCATCGTGTCCGTCAGGGGCATCCCGAACCGCTCCGTCACGTATGGCGAGCTCGTCGGCGGCAAGCTGTTCAATGTCCCGTTCACCGGCTCGGCGCCCGTGAAGCCCGCCACCGAATACAAACTGGTGGGGACGCCGGTTGCACGGCGGGACATGCCGGCCAAGGTCAGCGGCAAACATGTCTACATGCAGCATGTGCGCGTACCCGGCATGATGCACGCCCGCGTCGTCCGTCCGCGCGGCCAGGGCGCCTACGGAGACGGTGCAAAGGTGCTGAACATCGACGAATCATCGATCCGCAGCATCGCGGGTGCGCGCCTGGTGCGCCGCGGTGATTTCATCGGTATCGTCGCCGAAAACGAGTGGGACGCCGTTCGCGCCGCGCAACAATTGAAAGTGACCTGGGATCTGAAGCCCACGCTTCCCGGCAACGACCGCCTCTACGATCAGATGCGCGCAGCAGAAACGCAGGACAGAGTCGTTCTGGAGAAGGGTGACGTGGCTGGAGCCATCGGAAAGGCTGCCCATATAGTCTCGCTCACCGGCCGAGGCCCGTACCAGGCACACGCGCTCTTCGGACCAAGTTGCGCAATCGCGGATGTAAAGACCGATTCCGCATTGATTGCCTGCACGACTTCCGACGTTTATTCAACGCGGACGAACCTGGCCCGCCTTCTCGAAATACCCGTGGAGAAAGTGCAGGTGCAGTATTACGAAGGCGCCGGCACGTACGGCCACAGCTGCTACGAGGATGCGGCGCAAGCTGCCGCGATCCTCTCGCAAGCAGTCGGCAAGCCGGTTCGCCTGCAGTTCATGCGGTGGGATGAGCACGGGTGGGATAACTATGGTCCGGCTCATGTCGGCGAGGTCCGTGCCGCAGCCGACTCCGATGGGAGGATTGTTGCGTACGAATACAACGGCTGGCAGCACAATTGGGCTGTCGTCGAAACTTCCGCGCAGCTCGCTTTCGGAACGCAGGCTGCAGAGCGGGATGGAGGAGCAGCCCAGCAGGTCAGCCCGCTGAATCTGGGCTCGATGTATGACGTTCCCAATCTGAAGCTCGTCAATCACCGCGTGCCCGGGCTCGGATACCTGAAAGGCGGTTGGCTCCGCTCACCGCTGGATCTTTCTTTCTCGTTCGCCTCGGAACAGGCGATCGATGAGCTCGCTTATCGCCTGGGCATGGACCCCTACGCCTTCCGGCAGCGCAATATAAAGGATGCGCGCTGGCTGGGGGTTCTGGATGCCGTTGCTAAAGCCGCAAACTGGACGACGCGGCGTGCCGCCTCCAATTTGTCGAAAGCGAAAGTCGTTACCGGGCGAGGAATTGGAGTCGGCACACACCTTGCGTCGTACGGCGCCGCCATCGCCGAAATTGAAGTCGACAAAGAAACGGGCCGGATTCGCGCGAAACACATGTACGGCGCGATTGACGCCGGGCTTGCCGTGAATCCCGGCAACATCGAAAACCAGATCAGCGGACAACTGGTTCAGACGGTAAGCCGGATGTTGAAAGAGGAAGTGACGTTTAACAAAACCAACGTCACGAGTCTCGATTGGAACAGTTACCCGATCCTGAGGTTCGAAGAATGCCCCGAGATCACGCCAATCGTCGTGCAGCGCCTGAACGAGAGATCCACGGGCGCGGGGGAGGAAGTGATGGCAGGAGCGGCAGCCGCGATTGCGAATGCATTCTTTGATGCAACCGGCGTTCGTATGCAGGAATATCCGTTTACCCCGAGCCGGGTTCTGGCGGCGCTTAGGAATTAGCCGCGAATTACGCGAATGACGCCAAATGGGCGCGTCAAGAAATCGTTGATGCGCCCATTTGGCGTCATTCGCGTAATTCGCGGCTAATTCCTGCTTTTAAAACACGTACTTCAGCGCGAGCTGCATGATCCGAGGATCTGCGGCTGCCACGGATTTGCCGAACGTCTGGCTGTTCAGAGTATTGCTCGGGTTCATCGGATTCACGTGGTTCGGCGCGTTGAACGCCTCAGCACGGAACTCGATCGACTGTCCTTCGCGAACCTGGAACCTTCGGGTCAAACCCAGATCTAAATTGATCAGCCCGGGTCCCCGCAGCTGGGCCGAGTTTCCGTATCCGCACGATAGCGTTACGGCACTGCATATACCCGTCGTCTGCGTCGGAACGGCAAACGCGTTGATGTTCAGCCAGCCGTCCTTATTCTTGTTGGTAAGGAAGGCATCGGCAAGCACCTGATTCGCGCGCCCGGTGGCGGCAGAACCGTCGGTAGTTCCTGTGAACGTAGTATCAACCCCGCTGTTAACCCGGAACGAAGTGCCCGACATCATCCTGAGAATTCCGGAGAGCTGCCAACCGCTGCCCAGAATCCGCATTACGTTATTGGCAAACTTCGGACTCTCGACCACAGTGGAGAGATTCACAACGTGCGTCCGGTCTCCCGAGCAATTCGAGCGGTTGTATGCTCTCATGCCCGGAGTGATTCCACCCGAGCCCGGCTGCGAAACGACGCCATCGCCGATGCAGTGGGAAAAGGTGTAGTTTCCTTGTATGGTGAGACCATTGGCGCGCCGGCGCTGGACCGTCAGCAGCATCGCGTTGTAGCTGCCGGTGCCGCCGTCTTCCAGATCCCCGATGCCGTTGTAGTACTTTCCCTGGTCCGGGTTCAGCAGACTCAGGATTTTCCGCTGAGTGATGTTGCCCGTGTTCGCTCCAGGCATGTACACCGAATAATTCAACTGGATCTGCGGTCCCCACAGATGAACATCTTCGTTGCCAAGATAATTCGCGGCGAATAGCCAGTTCTGTCCCACCTGGCGTTGAACGCTCAGATTCCATTGGTGGATGTATGTGGATTGGGCATTCTGCCGAACGTTGTCGTAGCCGGCATTGAGTTGAAACGGCGTCGTCCTGGTGAAGGACGAGGGAAGCGGGTTGCCTCCCGGATATCCCGTCGTGTAGTTGCCAGATGGAAGGTTCCACGGATCCGAAAAAGTCGGATTCGTGAGAGAGGTTGTGCCGTTCCAGGGCGCGCCTGCAGCATTACCGTAGAATGTCCACATCGGCGGCAGGTCTGCGAACATGCCATAGGATGCACGCACCACCATCATGCCGTCGCCTTTTGGATCCCATGCCAGTGCCAGGCGCGGCACGAAATGGGCCAGGTGATTGAACATGTACTTGCCATTCTTCGGGGCAAGCGCGTCACCCGACATGACCGTTCCCACAGGCGCCAATGGGTATGACGTACTCTTGTAGCCGGAAGTGTACAGATCGGTCGTGAAATAATTGTGGCGGCCCTTACCATCGTACGGCGAGATGAACGGTTCCCATCGAACGCCGTAATTGACCGTCAGATGGCTGTTGGCTTTCCAACTATCTTGAACGTAGGCGCCAAAGTAGGTCTGGCGCGGAGCCAGAAAGCTCTTTGTACCCCCGGAGAAGCCGGATGGCAATCCCATCAGAAAATCTGAAAGGGCGAGGCCCGTCCCGTCGGGAACCCCTGGAATGGTGCTGGTGCGGTTACCGTTGAATGTGAAGGTTGGATTGGCGGCAACGTTGGAATTGGCGTTGAAATTGGAGTGGCTGTAATAGGCGCCGAATCCCAACTGGTGCGATCCCTTGATCCAGCTGACGTCGTCTGCGGCTTGTCCTTCAACAGAATTGTAGTAGCCCGGTTGAACGTTCACTCCGGTGACGGTAAAGCCATTCGGGTTGATCCCATTGGCGAGCCCCGAACCGACGCCCAGGTTCATGTGACCTGCGAATGGCACATAGACGTTTTTCACTCCTATATCGGCAAGATCGATGACATCCGGATGGATGCGTGGATTCAGCGTTCGAACCGCTGTCAGGTGAACCGCGTTCACGATACCGCTGCCGATCAGGTAGGTATCGCCGAAGACCAACGTGTGCGCTCGCTGATTGACCTGGCCCGTCGAACTCGAGAGAATATTTTTGCCGTCATAGTCCCAGGGCTGATCCTTCCGAGCGCCCATGTAACGAACCAACATCGAGTGCTTTTCGCTCTTCTGGAAGTCCACCCGGCCCACGGTCAAATACTCACTGGGGTTGCTCACGCCCCCGAACGTTGTGAGGCCGCAAGGATCGGTAGATCGAGGAAAGCGTGAATCCGTCACAAGGGCCAGCGCCTGCGGAGAAAACAGTCTGGGATCTACTGTATTCCTCGCAAATCCATTCGTGCCAAAGGGCGCTTTCAATGTGATGTTCCTGCCGCTCTGGCAGGAGCGGCGCCCGGTGTTCTCGGACGACGTCGCGCGCGATCCGCGATTCACGCACGCGATGTTCCGGAGCTTTCCGCATCAGTCCGGCCTTCTCCTGCCGCTGGTCGTCGAGGACGAGGTGATCGGCGGCTTCTACATCGTCTGGTGGACCACGTGCCGGAGCTTCTCGGAGCGCGAGCTGCGCGGACTCGACCACGTCTGCGAGCAGGTGGGGTTCTTCCTGCGCAACGCCCGTCTCTACGAGCAGGCGGAGCGGAATCAGCATCGGCTCGAGGTGCTCAACGACGTGTCGCGCCGGCTGGCGGCTGTCCACGATCCGGAAGAGGTGCTCACGGTGATCGTCAACGAGGCGGCCCGGCTCGTCGGCGCCCAAGCGGCGGGCCTGCGCTTGATCGAGGGCGATGATCTCGTCGTCGGCGCCCGGACCGAATCGGCGGCCGGCGTGATGGCGCGGCCCCGGCTCGGGATCGGTGAGAGCTTGAGCGGCGTGATCGTCGCCGCCGGCGCGCCGCTCGTGGTCGAGGACCTGGCCGAGGACACGCGCTACGATCCCGCGCACAAGCGTGTCGCGCTCGAGCAGGGCTTTCGCGGCTTCGCCGGGGTCCCACTTCGCGCCCACGGGCGCGCCATCGGCACGCTCAACGTGTTCACCAAGGGCGCGCGTCACTTCCTGCCGGACGAAGTCGCGCTGCTGTCCGCGCTGGCCGACCAGGCCTCGCTGGCCATCGAGAAGGCGCGCCTGTTCCGGGTGACCGACGAGAGCCGGGCGCTGCTGGAGCGGCTCTCCCGCGCCGCCGTCACGATGCAGAGCTCCTGGGACCGCCGCGACCGACTCGACGCCTTCGTGCAGGCGGCGCGGGACGTGGTCGGGTTCGACCGCGTGAACGTGTTTCTGGTGACCGCCGACGGCACGGAGCTGGAGCTCGTCACCCTCGAGGGCGACCCCGACCGGGGACTGCGCCTGCCGCTCACGCCGGCCGCCGGCCCGTACTACGAATCGATGAAGGCCCGTCGCCCGATCGCGGTGTTGTCCGACGCGGACCTGGCGGCGATGCTCCCGATGGATCGCGCGCATCTCGACGAGCCCTTCATGCGCTCGCGGCGGTTCGTCGTCGCGCCGCTCGTGGTCGGCGAGCGAGTGATCGGCGTGGTGGTCGCCGACAACAAGACGAGCCGGCGGCCGATCAGCCCGCAGAGCGTCGAGCCGTTCGGCTCGCTCTGCCAGAATCTCGCGATGGCGCTCGAGGAGAGCCGGCTCTATACCGAGGCCCGCGCCCGGGAGCAGGAGGCGACGCGGCTCTATGCGGTGACGCGGCAGCTGGCCACCAGCCTCGATCGCGAGCGCCTGCTCGACGTCATCGCCGAGCAGGCCATGGAGCTGACCGGCTGCGACGCCGTCGGCGTCTTCATCTACGACCCGGCCCGCGAGGCGCTGGTCTTCCACCGCGGGCTTCGCCTGCCGGCCGAGTTGACCCGCGGTCTCGCGCTCAGTCCCGGCGAGGGGATCGCCGGTCGCGCCTACCTGGAGCGCCAGCCCGTGTGGACCCGCGACCGGCTGACGGACCCGACGCTCCGCCACTCGCCGGCCGTCCAGCGGCTGGTCGACGCCTCGGCGCCGCGCGCCTATCTGGCGGTGCCAATCGTCAGCCGCGAGGAAACGCCCGGCGTTCTGGTCGTCTACTTCTTCGCGCCCCACGACTTCAGCCCGCGCGAGGTCCAGCTCGTCTCCACGCTCGCCGACCACGCGACCCTCGCGCTCCAGAACGCGCGCCACTTCGAGGAGACCCAGCGCCGCGAGCGCGAGGCCAAGACGCTCTCCGACGGTCTGGTGCTCCTGAACCAGGCGGCGCGCGCGCTGCACCGCACGCTCGAGGTGGACGCGATGCTCGGCGGCGCGCTGAAGGAGCTGGCCCAGGCCTTCGGCGCCAGCGGCGCGCGCATGCATCTCCTGGCCGAGGACGGGAGCGTCGGCCGGAGCCTCGGTCACTGGGTGTCGCCCGGCCAGCCCGGCGATCCCGGGCGGCGGGGCGGGATCACCGATTACGTGCGCCAGACGCGGGCGCCGCTGCTCCTGCGTGACGTCACGAAGCACCCCGACTTCGTCCATCCCGCGAACATCGCGCACGGCGTGCGCTCGATCGCGGCGTTTCCGATCGTGGGCCAGCGCGAGCGGGTGCTCGGGATCCTGCTGCTCTACTACACGGCGCCGCAGCTGTTCCCGGACACCGAGACGCGCCTGCTCACGTCCTACGCCGACCAGCTCGCGACGGCGCTCGAGAACGCCGGGCTCTACGAGGAGACGCAGACGCAGCGGGTGCGGCTCGCGCAGATCTTCGACTCGACGTCCGACGGCATCGTGCTCGTCAGTCGCACCGGGGAGATCCAGGCGGCGAATCGGCAGGCGGGCGAGCTGCTCAACTTCGAAGCGGACCGGGTCATCGGCACCCGCATGGCGGATCTCCTGGCCAACGCCCGGAGCAGCTTGCCGGACTACGATCGCGTGTTCGAGGATCTCGCGGCGCTGCTGCGGGATCCGGACCGGGGCGGCGAGGGGGAGGTCGAGCTCCGGCGCACCGGGCACACCGTCCACTGGACCGCCCAGCCCACCCGGGACGCCGCGGGCAACATCGTCGGGCTCACGCTGACGCTCAGCGACGTGACGCTCGAGCGACAGGCGAGCCAGATGAAGACCGACTTCGTCTCGTTCGTCACCCATCAGCTCCGCACGCCGCTGGCCGGGATCAAGTGGATGCTCGAGCTCGCCGCCCAGACGCCCGAGATGGCCGGCGAAGCCGGAAGCTACGTCGCGGACGCGCGCGCGGCCGCCGAGCGACTCATCGGGCTGGTGAACGACCTGCTCGACATCTCGCGCCTCGAGAGCGGCAAGCTGAGCATGACGCTCCAGCCCACGAGCCTGTCGAAGCTCACGAAGGGCGTGCTGGACGACCTCGCGCCGCTCATCCGCGAGAAAGGACACCAGCTGACGGTGACCGGCGCGGGCGACGCGACGGAGGTGCCGGCGGATCCGCAGCTCCTCCGCCAGGTCATCCTGAATCTCACCTCCAACGCCATCAAGTACACGCCGGCCGGCGGCGTCATCTCGATCGCCCTTGGCCGCGCGGCGGGCGCAACGGCCCGCTGGACGATCACCGACAGCGGTATTGGCATTCCGAAGGGCGGTGTGGCGCGGCTCTTCGAGAAGTTCTATCGGGCCGACAACGCGCACACGGTCGAAACCGAGGGAACGGGATTGGGTCTCTACCTGGTGCGCCTGATCGTCGAGAAGCTCGACGGCCAGGTCTGGTGCGAGTCCCAGGAAGGCCGGGGATCGACGTTCATCTTCACGCTCCCAGTCAGCGGGTGACTTCCATGGAAACGACGGGCAAACGGGTTCTGCTGGTGGAGGACGATCGGTTCCTGCGGCGGGCGTGCGAGGCGAGCCTTCGTCAGCGCGGGCTGACGGTCACGACCGCCGTGGACGGCGAGGAAGGGCTCCGGCTGGCCCGGAGCGAGCGGCCGGACATCGTGCTGCTCGACATGCTGATGCCGAAGCTCTCGGGCCTGGAGGTGCTGCGGGCGCTCCGCGGCGACGAGGCGACGCGCAGCTTGCCCGTGCTCATTCTCTCGAACTCGTCGCGCGAGCAGGACATTGCCGAGGTGAACCGCCTGGGCGTGTCCGGCTACTTCGTGAAGTCCAACCTGTCGCTGCAGGAGCTGGGCGATCTGGTCGGACGCGTGCTGGACGGCCAGAGCGCCTGAAGCGCCCCCCGCGATTCGCTAGGTAGGCTGCAGCCTGCTAGACGCGGCTGCCGGGCTTGACCGCCTGACTGCCGGCGCGACAGAGCGGGCACTCGTCGGGCTTCCAGGTCGTGGCCTTCACGCTGGCGAGCGCCGCGGCCTTCACGGGGAATTGCGCCGTGCCGCCGCTCCGGTCGATCAGCGAGCCCACGCCCACCACCGAGCCGCCCAGCGCCTCGGCGCACGCGATGACCTCTCGGATGGAGCCGCCCGTGGTCATCACGTCCTCGACCACCAGGCATCGCTCGCCGGCGGGCAGCGTGAACCCGCGCCGGAGCCGCATGATTCCGTCTTCGCGCTCCGTGAAGAGCGCCCGCGCGCCGAGGGCGCGCGCCACCTCGTGGGCGACCAGGATGCCGCCGATTGCCGGCGCCAGCACCGTCCCGACGCCGTCCTGCCGGAACGGCGCCGCGAGTGCTTCGCCGAGCGCCGCGGCGTGGGCCGGGTGCTGCAGCACCAGCGCGGACTGGAGATACACGTCGGAGTGAAGGCCGGAGGTGAGCCGGAAGTGGCCGTGCAGCAGGGCGCCGGTGGCCTCGTACAGCTCGAGGGTGTCTCGGTCCGTCACGGCGCGGAGAGCTCGGCCAGGATGGCGCTCGCGGCCACGGCGGGATCGCGCACGCCGGTGATCGGTCGCCCCACGACCAGGTAGTTGGCGCCGGCGGCCAGCGCCCGCCGCGGCGTTGCGATCCGCACCTGATCGTCCCCTCGCTCGCTACTGCTCGGGCGGATGCCGGGCGTGGCGATGATCCAGCCGGCGCCCATCGCCAGCCGCAGCGGGCTGATCTCGTGGGCCGAGGCGACGCAGCCGTCGAGGCCCGCCTCGCGGGCGATTGCCGCCAGATGGAGCACGTGGGCCTCGACGCTCGCCGGCACGCCCACCTCGCGATGGAGCGAGGTTCGATCGAGGCTCGTCAGCACGGTCACGCCGAGACAGAGCGGTCGCGGTATCCCGAAATCGCGGGCCGCCTTCGCCGCCGCCTCCGCGCCGGCGCGCATCACCGCCAGGCCGCCGCTCGCGTGGAGGTTGAGCATGAAGACGCCGTGACGCGTCGCCTCGCGGACCGCGGCGCCCACCGTGTTGGGGATGTCGTGGTACTTCAGATCGAGGAAGACGCGAAAGCCCCGCTTGCGGGCGCGCTCGATCGCCGCCGGCCCCGCGGCCGTGAAGAGCTGCGAGCCGATCTTGCATCCGGTGAGAAGCCCCTCGAGGCGCGCGAGCAGCGACTCCGCCTCGTCCAGGCTCGGGACGTCGAGCGCCACCAGCAGACGGTCGGCCGCGCTAGGCGAGGCCAGCGTGGTACTCCTGCAGGCTCTGCACGCGATACTCGCCCTTCAGCAGGGCCTCGATCGCGCCGATGGCGGCCTGCGCGCCGTCCAGTGTCGTGTAGTGGGGGATGTCCTGAGCGACCGCCGTCCGCCGGATGATGGCCGAGTCCCTCCGGGCCCGGCCGTCGGCCGGCGTGTTGATGACGAGCGCGATCTCGCGCTGCCGCATGAGGTCGATCACATTCGGGCGATAGCCCTCGCCGACCTTGTGGATGGTCTCCACCGTCATGCCGTAGCGCCCCAGCACGCGGGCCGTGCCCGGCGTCGCCACCAGCGTGAAGCCGAGATCGATCAGCCGACGCGCCAGCGGCGCCACCGCCCGCTGGTCGCGGCTGCGCACGGAGATGAAGATCTTGCCCGAGATGGGCATCGGCAGGCCGGAGGCGATCTGCGATTTGAGGTAGGCCTTGCGGAAGTCGTGGTCGAGGCCCATCACCTCGCCCGTGGACTTCATCTCCGGGCCGAGCACCGTGTCCACCCCGGGAAACTTGACGAACGGGAAAACCGATTCCTTCACGGCGATGTGGGGTAGATCGCGTCCGTCCCACGCGAGCCAGCGCTCCAGCGACTCGCCGAGCGCGGCCCGCGTCGCGATCTTGGCGAGGGGCAGCCCGATCGCCTTGGAGACGAACGGGACGGTCCGGGAGGCACGCGGGTTCACCTCCAGCACGTACACGGTGTCGCTCTGGATGGCGAACTGCACGTTGATGAGCCCGACGACCCCGAGAGCCAGCGCGAGCGCCCGCGTCTGGGTGCGGAGGACCTGGATCTCGTCCTCCGACAGGGAGTAGGGCGGAAGCGCGCAGGCGGCGTCGCCCGAGTGGATCCCGGCCTTCTCGATGTGCTCCATCACGCCACCCACGAGCACCCGCGTGCCGTCCGCCACCGCGTCGACGTCGATCTCGATCGCGTCGTCCAGGAACTTGTCGATGAGGACCGGATGCTCGGGCGACACCTGCACGGCCTCGTGCATGAACTCGCCGAGATCCTGATCGTCGTAGACGATCCGCATCGCGCGCCCGCCGAGGACGTAGGACGGGCGCACCAGGACCGGAAAGCCGATCTGCGTGACGATCGCCCGAGCCTCGGCCAGCGAGCGCGCGGTGGCGCCGGCGGCCTGGCGAAGGCCGAGCTCGGTGATGAGTTCGTTGAAGCGCTGGCGATCCTCGGCCCGGTCGATCGCGTCGGGCGAGGTGCCGAGGATTGGAACCCCCGCGTCGCGCAGTGGCACGGCGAGCTTCAGCGGGGTCTGACCCCCGAACTGCACGACGACGCCGAGCGGGTGCTCGCGCTCGACGATGTTGAGGACGTCCTCGAGCGTCAGGGGCTCGAAGTAGAGCCGATCCGACGTGTCGTAGTCCGTCGAGACGGTCTCGGGGTTGCAGTTGACCATGATCGCCTCCACCCCGAGATCGCGCAGCGCGAACGCGGCGTGGACGCAGCAGTAGTCGAACTCGACACCCTGGCCGATCCGGTTGGGTCCGGAGCCCAGGATGACGACCTTGGGCCGGGCGGTCGGCGGCGCCTCGTCCTCGTCCTCGTACGTCGAATAGAGGTACGGCGTGTGCGCGACGAACTCGGCGGCGCACGTGTCGACCGTCTTGAAGGTGGGCAGAACACCGACCTCACGCCGGCGGGCGCGGACGGTCGCTTCCGAGGTACCGGCGAGCTCGGCGATGCGCCGGTCGGCGAACCCGAGCTGCTTGGCCCGCCGCAACACGTCCGGGTCGGCCAGCGCCGACTCGGCGATGCGCGGCTCGAAGGCGACGATCTCCCGCATGTTGTCGAGGAACCAGGGATCGATGCGCGTGAGCGCGTGGATCGTCTCGGTGGTGAACCCGGCCCGGTACGCGTCGCCAATGGCGAAGATCCGGTCGGGGTTCGGAACCTGCAGGAGGCGGCGTAGCTCCGCGTCGTCGGGCGTCCGGCCGAGCGTGAGGCCCCAGCGGTCCTGCTCGAGCGAGCGGATCGACTTCTGCAAGGCCTCCTTGAACGTGCGCCCGATCGCCATGACCTCGCCGACGGACTTCATCTGGGTCGTCAGCGTGCGATCGGCCTCCGGGAACTTCTCGAACGCCCAGCGCGGGAACTTCACCACGCAGTAGTCGATGGCGGGCTCGAAGGACGCCGGCGTCTCGCGCGTGATGTCGTTGCGGATCTCGTCGAGCGTCAGCCCGACCGCCAGCTTGGCGGCGATCTTCGCGATCGGGAAGCCGGTTGCCTTGGACGCGAGCGCCGAGGAGCGCGACACGCGCGGGTTCATCTCGATCACGACCAGCCGGCCGTCCGCGGGGTTCACCGCGAACTGGATGTTGGAGCCGCCGGTCTCGACGCCGATCTCGCGGATGATCGCGATGGCGGCGTCGCGCATGAGCTGGTATTCCTTGTCGGTGAGAGTCTGCGCGGGCGCCACCGTCACCGAGTCGCCGGTGTGCACGCCCATCGCGTCGACGTTCTCGATCGAGCAGATGATGACGACGTTGTCGGCGAGGTCGCGCATGACCTCGAGCTCGAATTCCTTCCAGCCGATCACGGACTCCTCGACCAGCACCGTGCCGACCGGGGACATCTGCAGACCCCACCGCACCGCGCCCTCGAGCTCCTCGGCCGAATAGGCGATCGAGCCGCCGGTGCCGCCGAGGGTGAAGGAGGGACGGATGATCGCGGGGAAGCCGACCTGCGCCGCGACGGCGCGCGCCTCGTCGAGGTTGCGGGCGTGCCCGGAGCGGGGCAGCGCCAGCCCGATGCGCTCCATCGCCTGCTTGAAGAGCGCCCGGTCCTCGGCCTTCTTGATCGCGTCGAGCTTGGCGCCGATGAGCTCGACGCCCAGCCGGGCGAGCGTGCCGTCCTCCGCCAGCGCGACCGCGATGTTGAGTGCCGTCTGGCCGCCCAGCGTCGGCAGGAGCGCCTGCGGCCGCTCCCGCTCGATGATCTTCGCGACCGACTCGGGCGTCAGCGGCTCGATGTAAGTCCGGTCCGCCAGCTCGGGGTCGGTCATGATGGTCGCCGGGTTCGAGTTCACCAGGACGACCTCGAAGCCCTCTTCACGCAGCGCGCGGCAGCCCTGGGTGCCCGAGTAGTCGAACTCGCACGCCTGACCGATGACGATCGGCCCGGAGCCGATGATCAGGATGCGCTTGAGGTCGGTACGCTTGGGCATCGGGCTTCCTCGCGGCGCGCGCCGCGCCGGCTATTCCTCCACGAGACCATAGACGATCGACGTCTCCGGCGCCGCTTCCTCGCGGCGATAGAGCACGTCGTCGAGCCGGCCGTTGCCGACCCACGCGACCTCGCCGCTGCCCCAGAGCTGCTCGCCCAGGACGCTCATGCGCCGGTCGACCCGCTCGCGGATCGCGTGGGCTTCGAGCGAGGTCTCGCTCTGCGCGGTGAACGAGGTCCACTCGGGCTTCTGGCCGCCCCCTTCGGTCTTCCGGTACGAGATCAAGTACTTGGGCATGACGCGGTCAGCCTCCCTTCCGGGTCATCAGGTCGGCGAAGCGATGAAAGAGGTAGTTGGCGTCGTGCGGCCCGGGCGAGGCCTCGGGGTGGTACTGCACGGAGAAGACCGGCCAGTCGCGGTGCCGCAGGCCCTCGCAGGTGCCGTCGTTGAGGTTGAGGTGCGTCGGCTCCCATCCCTGTGTCGTCACCGACGCCGGATCGACGGCGAAGCCGTGATTCTGCGCGGTGATCTCGACCTTCCCGGTC
>Ga0137409_10004832_pt1 | contig 14118 bp, 11 predicted proteins | sample CZODoug1_16funga_FD_122059 | JGI IMG/M metagenome (GOLD analysis project Ga0137409, IMG submission 122059) | Vadose zone soil fungal communities from Angelo Coast Range Reserve, California, USA - CZODoug1_16fungal (Hybrid Assembly) | ecosystem: Environmental > Terrestrial > Soil > Vadose zone... | reverse complement strand
GTCGGGCCGGGTGAACAAGCCCGGTGTCCACCTCGCGCCCGCGGGCATCACCGTGCGCGAGCTGATCGACGAATACGCGGGCGGCATGGCGGCGGGGCATGAGCTCTACGCCTATCTGCCGGGCGGCGCGTCCGGCGGCATCCTTCCGGCCTCGCTCGCGGACATTCCGCTCGATTTCGACACCTTGCAGCCTTACGACTGCTTCATCGGCTCCGCGGCGGTGATCGTTCTATCGCAGCACGACCGGGCGCGCGACGCGGCGCTCAACATGATGCGTTTCTTCGAGCATGAAAGCTGTGGCCAGTGCACGCCATGTCGGGTCGGTACCGCAAAGGCCGCCGCGCTGATGACGGCGCCACGTTGGGATCACTTGACCCTCGAGGACCTGAATCAGGTGATGATCGATGCATCGATCTGCGGCCTCGGCCAGGCCGCGCCGAATCCGGTGCGCTGCGTGCAGAAGTACTTTGCGCACGAGGTGGCTTGAGTGAACGCGCCCGAGCGAACCGTACTTGCACCGGCCAGCGTCGAGTTCGAGCTCGACGGCCGCATGGTCGAAGCGCACGAGGGCGAAACCATCCTGCAGGCCGCCGACCGGCACGGTGTGACGATTCCGCGCCTCTGCTACACCGCGGGTTACCGGCCCGACGGCAATTGCCGCTCGTGCATGGTTGAAATCGACGGTGAACGCACGCTCGCGCCAAGCTGCTGCCGCGCGGTAACCGCCAACATGAAAGTGCGCGCGACCAGCGAGCGGGCGGTGAAGAGCCAGAAGATGGTGCTCGAGATGCTGCTGTCGGACATGCCGGCGCAGGGGCACAAGTGGATTGGCGACGACGCGACACGCCAGCATGGTGAACTCAGCGAGTGGGCGGCGCGTCTGGACGTCGAAGTTCGCCCGGCGCTCGCTGCGTTGACGCGGCACCAGCCCGCGCCGGATCTTTCGCACCCGGCGATGGCGGTCAACCTCGACGCGTGCATCCAGTGCACACGCTGTGTGCGTGCGTGCCGCGAGGAACAGGTCAACGACGTGATCGGCTACGCTCACCGCGGCAGCCACAGCGCGATCGTGTTCGACCTGCAGGACGGCATGGGGGACAGTTCCTGCGTCGCTTGCGGCGAATGCGTGCAGGCGTGCCCGACCGGTGCGCTGATGCCGAAGAGCCACATCGGCCCGCAAGTGGTCGATCGCAAGGTCGCTTCGGTGTGTCCGTTCTGCGGCGTGGGTTGCCTGATCACCTACAACGTGAAGGACGAACAGATCGTCAGCGTCGACGGCCGCGACGGGCCCGCCAATCACAAGCGCCTGTGCGTCAAGGGTCGCTTCGGGTTCGACTACGCGCACCATCCGCAGCGCCTCACACGCCCGCTGATTCGCAAGCCGGGCATGCCGAAGGATGTCGATGCAACGCCGGATCCCGTCAACTGGAGCGCGCTGTTTCGCGAGGCCTCGTGGGACGAAGCGCTCGACGTAGCCGCCGGCAAGCTTAAGGAGCTGCGCGATACACATGGGCTGAAGGCGCTGGCCGGATTCGGCTCCGCCAAAGGCAGCAACGAAGAGGCGTCCCTGTTCCAGAAACTGGTGCGCACCGGCTTCGGCAGCAATAACGTCGACCACTGCACGCGTCTGTGTCACGCCTCGAGCGTCGCCGCGTTGCTCGAGGGTGTGGGCTCGGGCGCGGTGAGCAACCAGGTCAACGATGTCGAGCATGCCGGCCTGATCCTCGTGATTGGGTCGAATCCCACCGGCAACCATCCGGTCGCCGCCACGTGGATGAAAAACGCGGCCAAGCGTGGCACGAAGATCGTGCTGGCCGATCCGCGCGGGACGGAACTTGGCCGCCATGCATGGCGCGTGCTGCAGTTCCGCGCCGACACCGATGTCGCCTTGCTCAACGCGATGATCCATACGGTGATCGACGAAGGACTGGTGGATGCGGATTTTGTTGCCCGTCGTACTGATAACTTCGAGGCGCTAAAAGCGAACGTGCAGGGCTATAGCGCCGAGGCGATGGCGCCGATCTGCGGGCTCCCGGCCGAAACCATCCGCGAAGTGGCGCGCGAGTTCGCGACCAGCAAGGCGTCGATGATCCTGTGGGGCATGGGCATCAGCCAGCACGTGCACGGCACCGACAACGCGCGCTGCCTGATCGCGCTCGCGCTCATGACCGGCCAGATCGGCCGCCCGGGGACCGGGCTGCATCCGCTGCGCGGGCAGAACAACGTGCAAGGCGCGTCGGACTCCGGCCTCATCCCGATGGTGTTCCCGGACTATCAGCGCGTGGACAGCGCCGAGGCGGGCGCCCGCTTCGAAGCGCTCTGGGGAACAAAGCTCGATCGGAAGCCGGGCCTCACCGTGGTCGAGATCATGAACGCCGCGTACGACGGCAAGATTCGCGGCATGTACATCATGGGCGAGAACCCGGCCATGAGCGACCCGGACCTCAACCACGCGCGCCACGCGCTCGCCACGCTCGAGCATCTTGTCGTGCAGGATATCTTCATGACCGAGACGGCGTGGCTCGCCGACGTGGTGCTGCCGGCCAGTGCGTGGCCGGAAAAAACCGGCACCGTGACCAACACCGATCGCATGGTGCAACTCGGTCGCCGTGCGCTGGATCCGCCGGGTGATGCCAGACCCGATCTCTGGATCATCCAGCAGATCGCGCAGCGCATCGGTCTGGCGTGGAACTACGCGGGAGACGAGTGTGGTGTCGCGGCGGTTTATGAAGAGATGCGGCAGGCGATGCACGCGGCGATCGCCGGCATCAGCTGGGAGCGGCTCGAACGCGAATCGAGCGTGACCTACCCGTGCCTGACCGAGGAAGATCCCGGGCAGCCCACCGTCTTCGTCGATCACTTTCCGACGGCGGACGGACGCGTCAAGCTGGTTCCGGCCGACATCATCCCGGCGAACGAACGGCCGGACGCGGACTACCCGTTCGTGTTGATCACGGGCCGCCAGCTGGAGCACTGGCACACCGGCAGCATGACGCGACGTGCCAGCGTGCTCGATGCGATCGAGCCGGCGGCGACCGCCTCGATGCACGGCGCCGATCTGCACGCGCTTGGAGTCCATCCTGGCGACGTCGTGACGGTAGCGTCGCGGCGCGGCCGCGTTGCGTTGAGCGTAAGGCGCGATGACGGCACGCCGCGTGGTGCGGTGTTCATCCCGTTCGCGTACTACGAGGCCGCGGCCAACCTGCTGACCAATCCGGCGCTCGATCCGTTCGGCAAGATTCCGGAGTTCAAGTACTGCGCGGTTGCCGTGTCGGCCGGCGGTACGCCTGCACCAACCATCGGCTACGGCCGCCGCGGCAAGGCGCAGTGACGGCTCTCAGCCGGCCACGACACGAACCGGCGCGCGCTCGGGTTCCGGCTCGGAGTCGAAACAGTCGAAACCGGTGTAGCAGAGGAAGTGCCGGTTCGCCGCCCGGCCGAACAGCGTGATGCCGAGTTTGACCGCGAGGTCGTAGCCCATCGCGGTAACACCGTTGCGCGAGACGACGATCGGCACGCCCATTTGCGCCGACTTCATCACCATCTCGCTGGTGAGACGCCCGGTCGTAAAAAAAGCCTTGTCGGCGCCCGGCACGCCGTGCATCGCCATCCAGCCGGCGATGGTATCGATCGCGTTGTGCCGCCCGACGTCCTCGACGAACATCAGCATGTCGCCACTTTGGAACAGTGCACAGCCGTGGACCGATCCGGCCTGGCGATGGATGCTGTCCTGCTGGCGGATCACCTCGAGCATGCGGCGCAGCGTGCTCTGGCGGATGCGTGCCACTGAGGGGCCGGGCAGCGTGATGCTCTCGAGCTGCGCCAGCATGTCGCCGTACACCGTGCCTTGCCCGCAGCCGGTGGTGACCACGCGCCTGGCAGTGCGCGCTTCGAGATCGCTCAGACCGGCGCGTGTGCGCACCGCAGCGGCGCCCACTTCCCAGTCGACATCGATCGACTCGACCTGCGTCACGTCCTCGATCAGGCGCTGGTTGCGCAGATAACCAAGCACCAGCAATTCCGGTTTGGCGCCCAGGGTCATCAGGGTCACCAGTTCGCGCTTGTCGACAAAAACCGTCAGCGGCCGTTCGATCGGAATCAGGATCGAACGGCGCGCGCCGTACTCGTCGAGGATGGTTATCTCGCGCAGGAACTCGCTGCGCGCCTGCGACAGGCGCGGTGCGCCCGCGACCACGGGCAAGGCGGGCGCCAGCGCCGGGGAAGGTGTGGTGAGCAGGGCTTCTTGCATCCCCGGCATTTTGATCTACTTCTTGGCCGGCGCCTGTTCAGCGTGCGGCGTGTTGCTGCTGGGTGGCGCGGCTGCCGTCTTCGGAGGCGAGTGCGCTCCCGCCGCTTCGAGCGGCGGCTTGGCCGGCGCGGCGACAACGAACGGGCCTGGATCCGTGCATGGCGGAGTCGTGGCGGGCGTCGGGGTTGCCTTGCCGGCTTTTTTCGCCGCGGCGTGATAGTCGGCGGCAACCTTGTCCATGCTCTTGCAGAGTTTGTACGCCCCGACCTTGTCGCTGTAAGCGGTCTTGGCTGCGGCCTCTGCGGCTTTCGCCTTGGCCTCGTCGCTCAGCGGCGGCAACTTGGCTGACACCATTGCGGCGCAGAACGCCATCATCAACGCGGGAAGGACAAAAACGACACGGCTCATGCTCGACTCCGATGCGCGATGACGTTGGATTCGATCAGGTTTGGGCACGCGGGGCAGCAGTCACCGGTGGCGCTCCCTTGCCGGAACGCTGCGCCGGAATCCGCCCCGCTTTGATGTCGCGATACCAAAGCTCATGGTGCTCCTGCGCCCAGCCGTCATCGACGTAGCCGTAACGCATGCCCTTGTATGCGCCCTTCATGCCGAGCGTGCCGAGGTAGATGTGGCTAAGTAGCATCGCCATCATCAACATCGTGGCGACGGCATGGACCATGTGCGCCACCTGCATATCGCCGCGCGAGTAATCAAGGCCCGGCAGCACCTTGCCGAGGACCAGCCCCGAACCGACCGCGATAGTGCCCAGGACAACCACGCCGCCCCAGAAGATGAGCTTTTCGCCGGCATTGAACCGGTTCGAAGGTGGCTCGTGGCCACCCAGCATTCCGCCGCCCTTTTTGATCCACGCCAGGTCGCCCGCGCGCGGCAATTCGTCACGCACGAACGTGAAGAACACAACCAGCAACGAAACGGCGAACAACGGCCCGGCAAGGTTGTGTACGGTTTTAAGTCCGTAGGTCAGCCAGCCGAACAACGTGCTACCGAGGATCGGCAGGAGGAAGAATTTGCCGAATGCGACGACGATTCCCGACACAGCAAGGATCACGAATGCGGTCGCGTTGGCCCAGTGCGCTGATCGCTCGAATGGCGTGAAGCGTTCGATCCTGCCCTGGGTATTTGCATGCTCGCCGCCCATTGGGCCGATACGCCAGTAGTGCAGGGCGATCGCGACCAGGACGATGAGCAGAAGCGACCCGCCGTAGGGGATGATCCAGCGGTTGCGCACTTCGCGCCACGCTTCGCCGGCCGTTGTGAAGCGCGAACCCGGGTACTGAACGAAACGCTGGATCAGCGTGCCCTGTTCAGCTCCCGGCAGTGACGAATAACCCTTGTCGTTGCCCGAGTTGCGAACTCCACGCCAGAACGGCGCGTTATTGCCGGGCTGTGTTTTCGAGCGAGCCGCATTGCTTTCGTCCGGCTTGGGCTCGGCGGGAGCAACGAAACCGGCAGGTGGTGCAGCCTTGGGCGGTTCGTTCGACGCGCCCGGTTGTGCCTGCTGCGCCGATGCCGATCCGACCAGTCCGAGGGCAAGCGCAGCAGCAAGAGCAAGGTGGCGTAACGGACCGAGCGGCATGACTTCTCCTACCCTTTGCTTCAGCGGATGCGGCTACTGGCGTCCGGAAACTCGTGAATACTCGTTTTGCCACGCGGCGCGCTCGCGGATCTGTGACTCCCAACTCGCTTCATCACCCGGCTTCCAGCCCGGCGCGACGAACGGGTTCTGTGCGGTGCTCCACGGCTTGGTATCGGGCTTGCGGGCCGAGGGCGCAGTCTGGGTTCTCTCGCAAGCGACAAGAACAACCACCAACGCGGCGACGAAAAAAAGTTGTCTCACGTCTTGCTGCCCGGTTTCTGCTCCGGCGTGGTCGTGCCGCCGGCGGGTTTGCCGTACGCGGTGCCCCAGCCCCAGACTTCGCTGCCCTTGCCGCGACTGAGCACGCGGGTGCGGAAGATGTCCGCCACCACATCGCCGTCGCCGCCAAGCAACGCCTTGGTCGAACACATCTCGGCGCACGCCGGCAATTTTCCTTCGGACAACCGATTGCGGCCGTACTTCTCGAATTCGGCTTGCGAACCATTGGCCTCCGGCCCACCGGCGCAAAACGTGCACTTGTCCATCTTGCCGCGCATGCCGAACGTTCCGTTGCTCGGAAACTGCGGTGCGCCGAACGGACACGCGTAACTGCAGTAGCCGCAACCGATGCAGACGTCCTTGTCGTGCAGCACCACGCCTTCGTCGGTGCGATAGAAGCAATCGACCGGACACACCGCCATGCAGGGTGCATCGGAACAGTGCATGCAGGCGACCGAGATCGACTTTTCACCGGCCACGCCATCGTTCAGCGTGACGACGCGGCGCCGGTTCACACCCCAGGGGATGTCGTGCTCCGACTTGCACGCAGTTACGCAGCCGTTGCACTCGATGCAACGCTCGGAGTCACATATGAATTTCATGCGGGCCATGGTTTTCTCCCCTTATGCCGCTCGTTCGACCTGGCAAACGGTCGTCTTCGTCTCTTGCATCATCGTGACGCTGTCGTAGCCGTACGTCGTGGCGGTGTTGACCGACTCGCCGCGGATCACCGGCTTTGCGCCCTCGGGATACCACGGCGCGAGATCGATGCCACCCCAACGACCGGAAAAGTGGAACGGCAGGAACACCGTGTCGGCACCGACCCGCTCGGTGACTTGTGCGCGCACGCGCAGGCCTTTGAACTCGGGCATCGCCACCATCGGCGGCGTTTTCACCCACACCCAGTCGCCGTCGCGGATGCCGCGGTCATTGGCCGCCTTCGGGTTGATCTCGACGAACATCTCCTGCTGCAACTCGGCGAGATAGACGTTCGAGCGGGTCTCCTCGCCGCCGCCCTCGTATTCGACCAGGCGGCCGCTGGTCATGATGAGCGGGTATTGCTTGCCGATGTCCCTGTTCTTGTCCTGCACGGTCTTGAACAGCGTCGGCACGCGCCAGAACGCCTTCTTGTCGTCGTGCGTCGGGTACTTGTCGACGAGATCCGCGCGAATGCCGTACAGCGGCTCGCGGTGCTGCGGGATGCCGTCGGGGAAATTCCACACGATCGCGCGCGCCTTGGCGTTGCCGAACGGATGGCAGCCGTGGTTCTTCATCACGACGCGCTGGATGCCGCCGGAGAGGTCGGTCTTCCAGTTCTTGCCCTCTGCTTCCTTCTTCTCCTCGTCGGTCAGCTCATCCCACCAGCCGAGTTTCTTCACCAGCACGTGATCGAACTCCGGGTAGCCGGTGCTGATGTCGGCGCCCTTCGAGTACGAGCCGTCCTCGGCCAATAGGTTGACGCCGTCCTTCTCCACGCCGAAGTTGGCGCGGAAATTGCCACCGCCCTCCATGACGTGCTTGGAGGTGTCGTACAAATTCGGCGAGCCCGGGTGCTTGAGCTCGGCGTTCCCGTAGCACGGCCAGGGAAGCCCGAAGTAGTCGCCGTCGAGGACGTAGCCGGTCGCCGCGTCCTTGCCACCCCTGGCGCGCAGCGTCTTCACGTCGAAGACGTGCATGTTGCGCATATGCGCCTTCAGGCGCTCCGGCGACTGGCCCGTGTAGCCGATGGTCCAGGTGCCGCGGTTGATTTCGTTCTTGAGGATGTCCTCCGGCACGAGGTCGTCGTAACCTGCGGCAACCTTCACCACGCCGATGTTCTGCTTGCCGTCCTTCTTGCCGAGCAACTGGTCGCCGAAGCCGAGTTTCTTGGCAAAGGTATACATGATCGACTGGTCGGAGCGCGACTCGAACAGGGGCTCGATCACCTTCTCGCGCCACTGTATGGAGCGATTGGAGGCAGTAACGGAGCCCGAGGTCTCGAACTGGGTCGCGGCCGGCAGCAGGTACACCGCGCGGCTCGCCTTCGGTTGCTTGCCCGCATCCTTGAGAACCTTCGTGCCCTGCTCGTCGAGCGGCATCGCCGCCATGGCCGCGGTCGCGGAGGGGTACGGGTCGACGACGACCAGCAGGTCGAGGGCGTGCATCGCCGCCTGCATCTCGAGACCTCGCGACTGGCTGTTCGGCGCGTGGCCCCAGAAGAACATGCCGCGGATGTTCGGATCCTGATCGATGTTCTCGTTCTTTTCGAGCACGCCGTCGATCCAGCGCGATACGGTGATGCCAGGCTTGGTCATCATGGCCGGCGAGGCGAACTGATCCTGCAGCCACTTGAGATCGACGTTCCACACCTTCGCCCAGTGCGCCCACGAGCCCGGCGCGAGGCCGTAGTAGCCCGGCAGCGAATCGGGGTTCGGGCCGACGTCGGTCGCACCCTGCACGTTGTCGTGGCCGCGGAAGATGTTGGCGCCGCCGCCCGACTTGCCGATGTTGCCGAGCGCGAGCTGCAGGATGCAGGATGCGCGCACGATGGCGTTACCGATGGTGTGCTGGGTCTGGCCCATGCACCACACGATGGTGCTTGGGCGGTTCTTCGCGAACGTTTCGGCGACCCGCGTCAACTGCTCGGGGGGGACGCCGGTGACGTTCTGAACCTCCTCCGGTGTCCACTTCTTCATGACTTCTTCCTTGACTTTGTCCATGCCATAGACGCGGTCGTGGATGTATTTCTTGTCTTCCCAGCCGTTCTTGAAAATGACGTGCAGCAGGCCGAACAGGAACGGGATGTCGGTGCCCGAACGGATGCGCACGTACTCGTCCGACTTCGCCGCGGTGCGGGTGAAGCGCGGGTCGACCACGATCATCTTCGCCCCGGTCTCCTTGCTATGCAGCGAATGCAGCATGGACACCGGGTGCGCTTCGGCGGCGTTCGAGCCGATGTAGAGCATGCACTTGGTGTTCTGCATGTCGTTGTAGGAATTGGTCATCGCCCCGTAGCCCCAGGTGTTCGCGACGCCGGCCACCGTGGTCGAGTGGCAGATGCGCGCCTGATGGTCGCAATTGTTGGTGCCCCACAGGGAAACCCATTTGCGCATCAGTTGCGCCTGCTCGTTGTTGTGCTTGGAGGACCCGACGAAGTAGAGCGCGTCGGAGCCGGACTCCTTGCGGATGGCGAGCATCTTGTCGCCGATCTCGTTGACCGCCTGGTCCCAGGAGATGCGCTGGTACTTGCCGTTCACGAGCTTCATCGGATATTTCAGCCGGTGCGAATGCTCGGTCATGCCGTGCTCGCGCACCGAGGCGCCCTTGGCGCAGTGCGCGCCGAGATTGAGCGGGGAGTCGAACACCGGTTCCTGGCGCACCCATACTCCGTTCTGCACCACCGCGTCGATGGCGCAGCCGACCGAACAGTGCGTGCAGACCGAGCGCTTGACTTCGATCTTGCCCGCCTTTTCGTCGGCGGCGTCGGCCTTGCCGATCATGTTGAAGGGCAACTGGCTCGCGAACGCGCCGGCGCCGGCCGCCAGCCCGGAGCGCTTGAGGAAGGCGCGCCGGTCGATCGTCTTCGCCAGCATCCCGGAGAGGCTGCGCGAAAGACGGCTGTTGCCGGAAGAAAGATGAGCGGGAGCGCCAGCGGATTTCCTGGTGAGCATCATGGTTGCGCCTCCTCGGGTCAGACTTTTGCGGTGTTGTAGTAGCTGCGGACGTGCGCCGTTTCCTGATATCCCTTGCCGCGCCGTTTGTCGTTGCTTGCGACTGCCTTGGGCTCCTCTGGGGTGAGCGCCCGGCCAGCGATCGCGGCTGCCGTTGCGGCGCCGCCGACACCCGCCGCGATAAGGAAGGTCCTGCGGCTGAGTTTTGATTTTGTGTAGTTCTTCATCTGGAGTCTCCTTCCCACCGTCAACACCTGAAATACGCAGCTTATTGCATGAGCAACATTAGAACACCTTAAGGGCCTCGGCTTCAACCATTAGAAAGCTCTCGGCGAAGTGGGCGACGTGTCTGTAAAAATTAGCTTTTTCGCTCTTCGATATTGCACCGCAAAAACCTGGGTAGGAACGGGCGATGTATCGCTCGAAAAACTCTTGTTGCCTTTGCAAGGCAGTATCTTCGGAACCCAATGAAATCAAATGTCTCATGACATCGAACAGCCCCGCCATGTGGTCCTCGGGTTCGTGCGCCGCTTCCGACCGGGCGAGCCCCAACCCGAGCAACTCGCCCCGCAGCCGGGCGAGGATCTTCTCGCGGCCGGTCCCGGCGAGGTAGTAGCTCGCGTAGGGCGTCACCTCGGCCTTGCCGGTACCGACAAGGATTTCGTCGTACTCCAAGCAGGCCGCCTCGGCCTCCATCGCGCGGGCCGCAGTCGCCAAGGCGTTCCACGCGCTAGCCAACGCCGACTGTTCGGCGCCCGCCACGATCTCGTCGGCGTTTGCGATGGTGCCCAGCAGCTGTGCATCCGGCCCCGCGTAGAAAAGCCGCCCGAGCAGCGCGTAGTATCCGGCGCGCGCCTCATCCTCCTGGACCAGGGGCGCGTGGAACCGGAGCGGAGTGACGGCCGAGCTCACTTCTTGACGTCCTGTATCGAAATCTCGTCCTTGTTTTCCATCATGTCCACCACGCGGCAGTCGCCGCACATCTGCAGCCGTTTCAGTGAGCCGTCGCCCGCGAACATCGAATGGCCGGTGAGCTTGCCGAGCATGTTGCTTACCATCTGCCGCGTGCCGAAAGGCTTGCCGCAGCGCACGCAGTTGAACGGTTCGGCTTCGTTGAGAACGACTTCCTGCTTCGCCTGCGCGGTAAGCAGCAGGCGCGGAGCGAGCGTGATCGCGTTTTCCGGACAGGTGTTCTCGCACAGCCCGCACTGCACGCAGTTGCGCTCGATGAACTTCAGCATCGGCTGGTCGCGCCCGTCGTGCAGCGCCGATTCCGGGCACGCGCCGACGCAGGCCATGCACAGCGTGCAGGTCTGCTTGTTGACGAGCACCTGCCCGTAAGGCGCGCCCGAGCCGAGCTTGATCTCCTCCTGCGGCTTCGGCGCCTGCTTCACGAGGTGATCGAGGGCGAAGTCGAGCGTCGCGCGCTTCTCCAGCGAGAGGTTGTAGGTCGCTGGCTTGGCCACCGAAACCGCGGGCGTGAGCGCCCAGATTTCCTTCTCCAGCACGGCGTGATCTTCCGTCGCTAGCAACCGGAAATGCGCCCCGCCGTAGCCCAGACCGTTCGCGATGGCCTCGGCGAAGCCCATCTGTTTTCTCACCGCCTCGCCGTATTCGGCAGCTTCCTTGGACGTCGCGAGCACCACGACCTGGCCCGCGCCGTAGGCGAGCGCGGCGAGCAGCACGTCCATCCCGACGGAGGCGGCATGGTGAATCTCGAGAGGGATCACGCGCGCGGGCAGCCCGCGCCCGCGCCGCGCGAGCCTCGCAATGAGCATGCGGCTCTCGCCCGCGTTGTGCAGCAGGAGGCAGGCGTCGTTGCCGCCCGCCTGCGCGTAGACCGAAAGCACCCGCTTCAGGCGCGCACCGAAATCCGGCACGCGCGGATAAGCATAAGTCATAGCTCCCGACGGGCAGACGGTCGCGCAACCGCCACAGCCCATGCACAGGTGCGGATCGACCTTGACGTGATCGCCATCCGGCGAAATAGCTGCGGTCGAGCAAACATCCAGGCACTGCGTGCAGCCGGTCTTGCTCGAGCGGCTGTGTGCGCAGATCTTCTCGTTGTAGGCGAAGAAGCGCGGCTTCTCGAACTCCCCGACCATCTGCGCGAGCTGCGTCACCGCGAGCGCCTGCTCGAGCGGGTCGCCGCCCGGCGCGAGGTACCCTTGAGGAGGCTGCGCGGTCTTGATCACCGGCTCGCGCGAGAGGTCGAGCACCATGTCGAAGGGCTCGCTCCTCGCGCGATCGGCGCGATCGAAGTCGATGGCGCGGATCGCGCCGCACGCTTTCACGCACTCGCGGTGCGACTTGCACTTGTCCATGTCGATCTGGTAGGAGAAATCGATCGCCTGCTCCGGGCAGGCGTGGATGCAGGCGTTGCAGCGCGTGCAGACTTCCAGATCGATTGCGTTGTCCTGCTCCCAGGCGACCTCGAACGCACCGAGATAGCCTTTCACCGATTTCACTTTCCCCGACCACACGGCGTAGCGCCGCTCGGCCGGAAGCTCTCCCCCTCGCTGACTGGTAATCAAAACGTTCACGTCAAGCTGCCCGGCGAGCTTTTCCGCCCAGGGAATCGCCGCATCCGCGGGACCGACGATCAGCAGCTGGCTGCCCGCCCTGTAGGACACAGCGGTCACCGGTTCGGGCTCGGGCAGATCGGCAAGCGCAAGCAGCGCCGCGATCTTGGGAGTCGCCTTCGCGCCTTCCGTCGACCAGCCAGCGTGCTCGCGGATGTTGACGAACTTGATGTCCGAGGTGGAGCCCGCCTGATCCGCCAGCTCCGAGAACAGCGGCGCTTCCTGCGTGCACGCGATCACGCAGGCTTCGTCCTTCAGCGCCCCGTGGAAGCTCGCGACCTGTTTGCGGCACAGCTCCGTGTGGATCTCGATCGGCTGCTTGAGCTTGAGCGCCGATGCGAGCGCCTTGGCGTCCAGCGCCATGGTCTGGTTGCAGTTGCAGAGCTTGAGAGTCTTGTCGTCGAGCGCCATGAATCGGATCAGGCGGGCTTTGATGGATGCGTCGCATCCCGAGCGGGTGGAGACTCGGGCTCGGGCGCCGCGCGCTCTTCGTCCGACCCGACCTGACGGGGCTGCGCCTCCGCCGGCGGCGCGCTGCCCGCGCTCGCGACATCCGTTCCGGCGGCTCCGGCTTGGATCTCCCCGTCCTCTTCAGCGACTTCCTCGGGGAAGAGCAGCCGGTTCGCTTGCTTCAGCGACTTCAGCATCTCCTCCGGAATCGGGTCCGGCTTGGAATAGTCGTCGATGTACGTGTCGAGCCCGTCCATCACGTTGAAATGCGGATCGTGAAAAAGCTTTTTCAGCGCGGACTGGCGTAGCTTCTCGTCCACTCCAGGGCGCAAGAAATCCTTGTACTCGGAGGCGAGCCCCTTCAGCGTATCGACCGGCGGCAATTCCGTCTCTGCTGGCGGTCGCGCCGCGGCGGGTACGGCGGCCGGGGGCGTCTTGGTTTCGGGCACGACAGGCAGCGGCGCACCCGGGTCCTTCGCCGAATCGAGCTTGCGCCGCGACCAGCGCGACAGGAACGGTTCCTTGTCCCTGCTCACGCGGCGTCTCGCTTGGCGCCTTTGAACGAAGGCGGGCGGCTGCGTTTCTTCTTCGCCTCGGGCTTGTAGTGCTTCTGGACGTACTCGGCGAGCCAGGAAATCCATTCGACCGGCATCGGCACGCCGTCCACGCGCGCCCCGCCATCCATCTGCCGCGCCGCTTCGCAACTCGTTATCAAATGAAACTTTGAGCTTGCTTATTAGAATAGAAATCGGAAGCTTCGGTTATCTGAGAAACAATTTCGCCGAGTATGGTTCCTTTCGAAGCCTGGGCGGTTGTGTTCCAAACTTTGTGGACTTGTCGCGCGAAAAAGTAATCCCTCTTGTTCCAGGCGCTATCGCCGTATGAGTAGTGAATGATGTCGGCGGTTCGCACGGGATCGTGTTGCCTGAAGTTTGTCGTTACGATATGAGTTGAAGCCAGCTTCAACCCTAACTTCATGACCGCTAAGCCGAAGGCATACATACTAATCTCCCAGGTTCCGGGTGTAAACGCATCTATCGCTTCCAGCCACGACTCGGCAAGCTCGCGTGCCTGTGCAACGGGTACCGCGTATGGCACCCCGCACAACACTTCTCTCTTTCGTCGCTTCAGTAGATCCGCATCTATTCCTAATCGCCACGCAGCTGCTCGCACATCCGATTGGTCGAAGTTCAGGTTCGGGTAGTAGTCGGCAGCCAGACGTCTTGGAAAGGTCGGTGGCCGCAAGAAAATCATGTCCGGATCGCAGAGCACGATAAAGTCACTCGGCTTATAACCCATCTTTGAAGCCTG
>Ga0137409_10004831_pt1 | contig 14120 bp, 10 predicted proteins | sample CZODoug1_16funga_FD_122059 | JGI IMG/M metagenome (GOLD analysis project Ga0137409, IMG submission 122059) | Vadose zone soil fungal communities from Angelo Coast Range Reserve, California, USA - CZODoug1_16fungal (Hybrid Assembly) | ecosystem: Environmental > Terrestrial > Soil > Vadose zone... | reverse complement strand
ATGAACGCCGAGGTCGACGCCACGATCGGCCCGATTCTCCAGGTGTATGCGCGCAAGCACAAGGTCATCCTGTCGGCTTGCGAGGGCGACGAACCGGGTCTGCAGATGAACCTTTACCGCTGGGTAAAGGGGCTGGGTCTCATCCCGCGCGTTGTCGGAAACGTCAAGGGCCTGCAGGATCCCTACCGCAACCCGACCACCCAGCAGGGATGGGCGGAGCGATGGGGACAGAACGCGGCGATGGTTACGTCATTTGCCGACGGATCGAAGATCAGCTTCGAACAGTCGATTGTCGCCAACGCTACCGGGTTCAAGGTCAGATCTCGCGGAATGTCGCGCGGGCTGAAGTACGACGGCTCCATCATGGATATCCACAAGCTGTACGATCTTGACGAGATTCGGGCGCTAGGGGGGATCGTCGACTACACGGTAGGGCCCGCCGGCGTCAAGATATTCTGCTTGGCGGAACACGCGGACCCGAAGCAGCGTCACTACCTAAACCTCTACAAGATGGGAGAAGGGCCGCTCTATCCGTTCTGGGTTCCCTACCATCTCGTGCATTTCGAGGCTCCGAACGCAATCGCGCGAGTGGTGCTCTTCGGGGACAACGTCGCACCGCCCCTACAAGGCCCCGTGGTGGAGGTTTGTGCGGTCGCCAAGCGCGATCTCGCCGCCGGCGAGGTGCTTGACGAATACGGAATGTATACGACTTACGGCGAAGCGGTGAACACCGAAGAGATGAGCACGATGCGTTATCTCCCGGAGGGACTGGTGGAAGGTTGCAAGATGAAGCGCGCTGTCGCCAAGGATCAGGTGCTCGCGTACGACGATGTGGAGTTGCCCGTCGGCCGACTCGCCGACCGGTTACGGGCCGAGCAGTACCGGCATTTCGGCAACGCGACTTGGCTCGAAGAGCACCTTCAGCACACGCAGGGGGCAGCGAGCACCCGGAAGGAAGCCTTCGCGTGAGAATCCTTTCCGCGCGCGCCTAATACCGGACGCCTCGGACAAACCCGTTTTCAGCGGCTCCAACCGAATCCCGATGGGATTCCGTGTTGCCTGCGCCCGTAGCAGGCACACGGCTTACATGAATTTGAGATTGGCGAACGAGCGAAATGAGGATACTGATTACAGGTAACACCGGATATATCGGGCCCTCGGTGCTGCAGCGCTTTCGCCAGTCCTATCCCCAAGCAACGCTGATCGGCCTGGACAAGGGCTACTTCGCGCACTGTCTCACCAACGCGGACATACTTCCCGAGTGCCGTGCCGACGTCCAGTATTTCGCCGATGTGCGCACTCTCCGCCCCGAGGTACTCCAGGGCGTCGACGCCATCGTGCACCTCGCCGCCATATCCAACGACCCGATGGGCAAGACTTTCGAGGACGTCACGTACGACATCAACTTCCGCGCCAGCGTCGAACTTGCGAGACAAGCCAAGGCCGCGGGGGTCAGGTGCTTCGTCTTTGCGTCCAGCTGCAGCGTGTACGGCGTGGCGGACGACACTCCAAGGAAAGAAACTTCGCCGCTGAACCCGCTCACCGCCTACGCCAAATCGAAGATCCGCACGGAAACCGAGCTCGAAACGCTGGCGGGCAAGAACTTCACGGTCACTTGCTTGAGGTTCGCCACCGCCTGCGGGATGAGCGATCGATTGCGGCTCGACCTGGTCGTCAATGACTTTGTCGCATGTGCGGTCAGTTCCAAGAAGATTACGATCCTCAGCGACGGGACGCCATGGCGGCCGCTGATCCACATCAGGGACATGGCAACGGCGTTCGACTGGGCCATCACCCGGGATGCGTCGCCGGGGGCATTCCTGGCCGTCAACGTGGGCAGTGACGCATGGAACTACCAAGTGAAGGACCTTGCGGAAGCCGTCGCAAAGGTCGTTCCGGGCGTAAGCATATCGATCAACAAGGACGCACCGCAGGACAGCCGTTCCTATCGCGTGGATTTTGGGCTGTACAGGGCGCTGGCGCCCAGCCATCAACCCCAGGTCGACTTGCTCACCACCATCCGCGAGCTGAAGACGGGGCTGGAATCAATGGGATTCAACGATCCCAATTTCAGAGGGTCCAAGTACATGCGCCTGGAGGTCCTCAGGGGACTTCGCCAAAAGGGCCTGCTGGACGACAAGCTGGAGTGGACCCGCGCGTGATCGGGCCCCACGCACCTTCGATTCACTGCTGCCGAGGCAAACGCCAATGAAAGTCGTGCTGTTCTGCGGTGGTTTGGGGACGCGGTTGGGAGATCTCACGGAAAACATTCCCAAGCCGCTGGTGAAGATCGGATACCGCCCCATCCTGTGGCACGTAATGAAGTATTACGCCCATTTCGGCCACAAGGATTTCATCCTCTGTCTTGGATACAGGGCCGATACGATCAAGGATTATTTTCTCAACTACAAGGAATACCTTTCCAACGACTTTACAATGAGTAATGGCGGAAAGGACATACAGCTCCAGCAGAGCGACATCGCCGACTGGAAGATCACATTCGTCGATACGGGGCTCACGGCGAACATCGGCCAGCGCCTGAAGGCGGTCGAGAAATATCTCGAGGGCGAGGACATGTTCCTCGCCAATTACTCGGATGGCCTGACCAATTGCCCGCTTCCCGAACTGATCGACAGCGTTGCCAAGAGCGGGAAGATTGCCTGCTTCCTGTGCGCGAAGCCCTCGCAAAGCTTCCACGTTGTAGAGCTTGAGGCGGGCAATTCGGTAAAAAGCATCCAGAGCGTGCGGAAATCCGATATTCGGATCAATGCCGGCTTTTTCGTATTCAGAAAGGAGATCTTCAACTACATCAAACCTGGCGAGGAGTTGGTTGTGGAACCGTTTCAAAGATTGATCGCGGAAAAGAAGATCATCGGCTACCCGGCGGACCACTTCTGGTGCATGGACACCTTTAAGGAGCACCAGGAATTGACGGATATGTTCAATCTCGGCAATACCCCTTGGGAGGTCTGGAAAAAAGCCACAGGCGGCGATCGTCGAGAGTGAAAGGCGACAGGAATGCTGAATTTGACTTTCGAAAGGCGGCGTGATTCGATCTTCAGGATCCTATGCCTAGGAGCACACAGCGACGACATCGAAATCGGTTGCGGCGGTACTGTTCTGAGAATCCTTGAAGAAAATCCCGACGCCGAGGTGTTGTGGGTCGTGATGGGGGCAAGCGGACAGAGGGCGGACGAAGCAACCGCAAGCGCCAAGTCCTTCCTGGCGAGAGCCCGCCAGAAGGAGGTTATCGTCAAGGAGTTCAGGGACGGGTTCTTTCCCTACATCGGTGCCGAGATCAAAGGGTTCTTCGAGGAACTCAAACGCAGATTCGCTCCGGACCTTGTCCTGACGCACTGTCGCAACGACCTCCATCAAGATCACCGTTTGGTATCCGAGTTGACCTGGAACACATTCAGGAACCACCTGATCCTGGAATATGAAATCCTCAAATACGACGGCGATCTTGGGACGCCAAACGTCTTTGTGCCCTTGACGGAATCGCTTGCCCGCAGAAAAGTCGGCATTCTGCTGGACAGCTTCAGGAGCCAGCTGAAAAAGAACTGGTTCACCGAAGACGCATTTCTCGCGATTCTGAGACTGCGCGGCCTCGAATGCAACGCGCCGGAAAAATATGCGGAGGCCTATCATGCACGCAAGCTTGTGCTCTGAATCGCCAGTTGCAAGACGAAAAGCGGCGCCGACCCGGGTCGGCTGCGGATGAACATCCAAATCATGCACGCGGCCACAACGAGCTATCGAAAAACCATAGTCGCCTCCTCTGTCGCTGGTCTGGCGGTGATTGCGGTAACGTACGCCGGCCCGACATTGGTGTCTGCGACTCTTCCAGTCTGGTGCGTCGTTCTCCTCGCAGCGCTCGGGTGGGTCGTCGGCTTGCTTCTGCTGCTCGTCGCCCTTGGTGGTCTTCTCGTCGATTTCCGCTATTCCAGGCGTGAGCGGGGGGAGGAGGACTTATTCCTTGCCCTCAACAGAGCCCGATCGGAAGCTGTATCGCTTGATCAAACCGGCCGCTCCAAGGCCGTCAGATTCCCGAGACTTCGTCGTTGGCTGGGCGCTCCAGCGTACATCGTCAACGACACGGTGCGAATCCGTTCGTTACAGGAAATCCTCGCCACTCTCGACGCGAACGGTTGCCTCGATGGCCTGCCATTCATGCCCGAGATGGCGAAGTACTGTGGAACCGTCGGTACCGTTTTCCGTTGCGTGGACAAGATCTACGACTACGGAGGCAGAAAAGACATGCGACGCCTCAAGGACACCGTGTCGATTGCCGGGCTGCGTTGCGATGGCAGCGCACACGATGGTTGTCAAGCCAAGTGTTATCTCTTATGGAAAACCGCCTGGATTAAAAGGACGGAGGTGCCGGCAACGTCAGGGGTTGAGCCCTCGATCGAGCAGGCCAGCGCCGTGGTCTCTGATATTGGGATCGATCGCTCCTTCGGGCCCACATTTGTCAAGGACGACGACGCAGCTGATGGCAGATATGTGTGCCAGTACACGCAGCTCGTCCGAGCCTCGACCAGAATGAGGCCATTGGATCCACGTCAGGATCTGCGGCCGTTGATTGCTGGCAACTTGAGGGTAACGGCATTCGGTGTCGCCATGCTCACTCGTCTCTTCAACGCGGTACAGCGGCTGCGCGGCGGGATTAACTTTCCCCCGGTGTACCATGGCTCCGGCACTGCCTCACGGCACGTGGATCTTAATTTGCAGCCAGGAGAGCTGGTGCGAGTTTGCGACCCCGAAAAGATTTTCGAGACTCTGAACCAATCCGGCAGGAACCGCGGACTCTGGTTCGATCGAGGAATGCTCAGCTACTGTAAGCGGTGGTACAGGGTTCTCAGTAGAGTTGACAAGATCATTGACGATGCAAGCGGCAGGATGCTCCGGATGAAGACACCCTGTATCGTGCTTGAGGGGGTCGACGCTTCCGGAGAGCATGTGCGATTTCTGGCGCAGCACGATTATCCATTTTGGCGCGAAGCTTGGCTGGAGAGAGTGGATCCTCGCGCGCAGCCGGATGCATCTGCTCCTGACCAGCCTGCACCCGGCAGTGGCCAGCGCTGACGTAATAGTGCGTTCGTATAATAAGGATCATCCTACGTCCTGAAGGAAGTAGCTTGATCGACTCCAGCGAACCCCTAGTGACGATTGGCGTTCCCGTCTACAACGGCGAACGCTTTCTCGCGGAATGTCTCGATTCGCTGCTTTCGCAAAGATTCGGGAACTTTGTTCTGTTGATCAGCGATAATGCGTCGACTGACAGCACCGAGAAGATCTGCCAGACGTACGTGAAGGCGGATTCGCGAGTACGCTATCACCGCAATCGTACCAATATCGGACTGTATGGCAATTACAATCTGCTCCTTAGATTGGTGCGAACGCGTTACGTGAAGCTCGCAACTGCTGATGATTTCTGGGCGCCGACGATGCTAGGCGATTCCCTGGCATCGATGGAAGGCGACTCGTCGTTGGCACTGTGCCATCCTAAAGCGGTTCTGGTGGCTGAGGACGGCAGCGAGATCCGCCGATACGAGCAGTCTTTTCACTTGATGGATGACGACCCGGCCGTGCGATTCAGGCGCGTGTTGACCGAAATCGGCCTCGTAAATCAGCTCGTGGGAGTAATTAGAACCGACGTGCTGCGATCAACGCTGCCTCTTATGAACCACACTCTGGCAGATCGCGTGTTTGTGGCCGAGCTCAGCTTATATGGAAAGATCATGGAGCTGCCGAAGTACCAGTACTTCCGGCGCTTTCATCAGGAGTCTACTAGCTGGGACCGGAAATCTGAATCGCACCAGATCAGGCGACTATTCAGTTCGGGAACGCGCCGCATCCGGCTCGCGACTTGGAAGTATCACTGGGGTCTCGTTCGTCGGTTGCTCCGTAGCCCCCTCGATTCCGGGAGGAAGCTGGAGCTTCTGCGGTTCCTGGGAAGACGCATCGTTTGGGACCGGTGGGTGCTCATGGGCGAATGCTGGCAACTTTTGCGGCCAGCTCGAACCGCGGCGGCGTCGGATCAGCGGGAAACCAAATCTTGAACGAGTTCCGGCGGGAATGCCCTCAAGCGTGAACGACCGTTTTCGAATGATCATGATTGGGGCGGGGCGGATCGCCTCGCAGTCGCATCTGCCGGCCGTCCTGGCCTGCGAGGGAGTGGACTTAGTTGCGATCGTAGATTCGACGCCGGGACGAGCGGCTAAGCTTGCGCGGGAGTACGGGCTTTCGGTACAGATTTTCTCCGATCTAGAACCAGCGCTCGAGCGCGCGAATGGTGCAATAGTGGCGACCCCGAACGACACGCATCACGAAATCGCGACACGCTGCCTGATGCGAGGGGTTCATGTACTGGTCGAGAAGCCGTTGACCTCTACGTACGCCGAAGCCTTGACGCTCTCGGAGCTGGCGCGGAATACTGGGTTCATGGCCATGGTCGGCTATGTAACCAGGCACCGACGCAATGTGCGTCTCATGAAGACCCTGTTGGATCAGAAACACTTCGGCCGCGTGAGCAACTTCGCCTATCAGTTCGGTACCATTGGCGGCTGGGCGCCTCTAGCAGGCTACAAGTCAGACGCCGGTGGCCGGGGCGCCGGGGTACTCGCGATCTCGGCTAGCCATTTCTTGGATCGGATGCTCTGGTTCTGGGGCTATCCCCTCGACATGACATATCTCGACGACGGATCGAAGGGCCCCGAGGCGAACTGCGTCGCCAAGTTTCAGTTTGAGGGGGGAATGCGCGGCACGTTGCGATGCTCCAAGAGCGCCAGCCTGCCAGGCGGGCTCGTACTGGATACGGAGACGGGCCGCGTGGTTCTGCCGGAAGTCGAGGACGCCGACATCGTCCTTCTCCCTAACGAGAATCGGCATCTTCAGTACATACTGAAGTCGCGGGACCAGCATACCAGTCCGGACCGGGAGCCGTTCCTCGCGCAGATTTCCGACTTCGTGTCGGCTTGTAAGACCGGAGGCGGCTTCGGCTGCGATTTCAATCAGGGGGCCGCGTCCATGCGTCTGATCGAGGACCTGTACTCGAGGAGACAGCCTCTCATGAGGGATTGGTATTCGTCTCTCGATTCGGGAGATTCACGGTGAGAGTAGCCGTCGTTGGCGCGTCCGGCTTCGCGGGCTTCGCCGTGGTGGAGCACCTGCTTGAAAAAGGCATAGAAACAGTGCCGCTCGTCGGTTCGACTGGCAACTCCTGGCGCCTATTCAGCCAAGGCATCACTCCGCGGCTGGTAAACGTTCTCCATCCGGACGGGTTGAGCCGCGCACTCGGCGGATGCACGCATGTCGTAAATTGCCTGCGCGGCGACGAGAATGTGATGCTGCAAGGCACGCGCAATCTGGTGAAGGAAGCACTCCGTGCCGGCGCGACCCGCTTCGTCCATGTGAGCAGCGTGGCCGTTTATGGAGAACGCCCCGCGCCGGGCGCGGCCGTCGAATCGGCGATGCCCTCTGTCGAGAAGGGAACCTATGGGTGGATCAAGCTGCGGCAAGACGAGATCGTCCAAAGGATCGCCGCCCGTGGACTCAAAAGCATCATCCTCTGCCCCCCCAATATTGTCGGGCCCGGTTCCTACTTTCTCCTCGAGATGCTGGGGTGCCTGCTGAGGGGCGAATTGCTGCTGGCAGATGGTGGAAGCTGCGTCTGCAACACGGTGGACGTCAGGAATCTGGCGCACGCGTGCTTTCTCGCCCTGAGCGAGGGCTCGACGAATGGCGAAAGATATTTCGTGACCGATGACGAGCGAGTAACTTGGGCCAGTATCATCGACGGCCTTCGCGCCGCCGGTCAGATTGTGGCGCGCCCCCCCGAATGCACGCTCGAGGAACTTCGGCGCACGAGCGAGGAGCCGGCAGTGCCGAAGCCAAGGCTATGGGGCAGTGTGAAGCACCTCGTGTCGAGCGACGTGAGGAGCGCGCTGAGAAAGGACCCGTTGCTCGCGAAAATCGACGGCGCGCTCCGCGCATTCGTGGCTGGACTCGGCTCGCAGGTCGAAGACAGGTTCCGGCTTGCGATCGAAGGTCCGATCAAAGTTCCTCGTAAACCAGGCGATGCGAAGATGAACGTCAGGCTGTCGGCACAGCAACTGAGAGGCGTATGGCATCGTTGCGACAAGGCGAAGGTCGAACTCGGTTATCGGCCGATTTGCACGTTCGCGCAGAGTATGGCCGCGTTTTCACGGTGGCTCCAGAGCACTCGGGGAATGTTGGAGCCGGACTGGAGTTCCCGGAAAATTCTATTCGGGTACTCCGAAGCCGAAAAAGAATCCGTACATCAGCATATCTGAGTCGAACCGGCGGACATCGGTCTGCGCCCGGCAAGAGTCATAATAAGAGAGAGCGGACATCCAGCCCGGATTAAGCATGCCAGCCAGCACGGAACAAAGAATGGGCAGCGGTGCCGCGTGGATGGTGCTGTTCAAGCTCGGCGAGCGCAGCCTCGGGATCGTCAGCATACTGATCCTGGTTCGACTGCTCTCGCCGCACGATTTCGGCTTCGTGGCCATGGCGCTGTCGTTCATCGCCATGGCCGAACTGCTGACGCGCGCGGGTTTCGACGTGGCATTGATCCAGAACCAGGCTGCGACCGACCGCCATTATCATACGGCATGGACGTGCAACGTCCTGATCGGCCTCTTCATCTTCCTTCTGATGCTCGTGGCGGCCGCGCCGATCACGGCCTTCTACGCGGAACCTACCTTGTTCTGGGTGGTGTGCTGGCTGGCACTCGGTCCTCTAATCAGCGGTTGCGAGAATATCGGCGTGGTCGCTTTTCGCAAGGAACTGAGGTTTCGCAGCGAATTCGCGTATCAGATGAGCGTCAAGCTGGCGGGGTTCGTGGTTACGGTCCCGCTGGCGTTCTGGCTGCGCAGCTACTGGGCTCTGGTCGCGGGCATACTCGCCTCGAAGCTCACCGGTACCGTCATCAGCTATTTCGCACATCCGTTCCGGCCGCGCTTTTCGATCGCCGGCGCCGGGGCTCTCTTTTCCTTCTCGAAGTGGCTGCTGCTGGTGAACGCTCTCACCTTCCTGAAAGAAAGATTGACCGATTTCGTCATCGGGCGTTCGCAGGGGGCCGCGATCCTCGGCGTGTACAACGTGGCGTGGGATTTGGCATATCTTCCCACCAGCGAACTGGGCGCGCCGATTAATCGCGCCTTATTGCCCGGATTCTCCCAAATCGCGCAGAATCCGGCGCAATTGCATTCGGCGTACGCGAATGCAATGGGCATTCTCGTCCTTTTTGCATTGCCTGCGGCAGCCGGGATTTTCGCGGTTTCTGAATATCTCGTTCCGGTGGCACTGGGTCCGAAGTGGCTGGCAGCAGTGCCGTTGATGCAGATACTCGCGTTGTCTGGCGCGATCCTGCTTTTTCACTCCTCAATGTGCACCGCGCTGATCGGGGCCGGCCATCCCGCAGCGGTCGTGAAAGGAAACGCGGTCTTCGTCGTGCTGCTAGTGATCCTGCTGATCCCGCTGGCCGAACGGTTTGGCGCCTCCGGCGCGGCGGTCGCCGTGGTCGGCGCTTCGATCGTGTCCACGCCGGCTTATTTAAAGGCGATCCGCGTCCATATCGGCATCGCGCCAGCAGTCTTCGCGCGTGCAATCACGCGTCCCCTTACCGCGTCTGTAGCAATGCTCGCCGTTCTGCGCGCCGTTATGCCTGCATATTCCCCTTCGATGACGACGAGCAAGGCTGCGTGGTTGCTGCTCGGAGCGGTCGTTCTCGGTGCGTTCCTGTATGCCCTTGCAATGGCTTTGCTTTGGCTTGCGGCGCGCCGGCCGCAGAGCGTCGAACGATTGGTCTTCGAGCGAGTACGTGCGATGCTCGTCGCGAGGACGGCATGGCGGCGCAAGACTCCGGATGCTTGAATTTTGATTTTCCCAGGACCTGTGCTCCTCGCCGCACGGTTGCGAGGCGCGATTGCCCCTTCATGCGCAAGTATCGATAAACTTGATATGGCTTATTGAACCACATTGCCAATCCACAAAATCAAATGCGCAGACAGTTCCGAACGGGAGTCATGGGACGCTTACGTCTCCAGACATCCGGAAGCCAGTCTTTTTCATTTGTTTGGCTGGCAGGACATTATCCACAGGACCTATGGGCACAAAACCTACTATTTGATGGCGGTCTGCGCAGAAGCCAAGACCGCGGCGGTTAGGAGCGAGAACTCGAGTTTACTCACAGAAAACGCAGTGGGCATCCTTCCCCTGGTTCACCTTAAGCACATAATTTTCGGCAACTGTCTCGTATCGCTGCCGTTTCTGGATGGCGGGGGTATCCTTGCTGGTTGTAAAGAGGTAGAGGAGAGCCTTCTGTGTGAAGCGATCAGACTCGGTCGGAAAACTGGTGCAAGCAGAATAGAATTGCGCCATGAGCGGCCTCTCGCATCCTGCAATGAGGTAAGCGTTTTTTGCAGTGAGAGTTCGCAAGAACCGCTGCAGGTCGCCACCCGGTCCGATAAGGTTCGGATGCTCCTCAACCTTCCCGACTCCTCCGAGATGCTTATGAAGTCCTTCAAGTCGAAGCTGAGAAGTCAAATTACAAAGCCTTTGAAGGAAGGATTGATCTCGAGGACAGGTGGGGTGGAGCTGCTGAAGGACTTCTACAAAGTGTTTTTGGTCAATATGCGCGATTTGGGGTCTCCGGTTCATTCCGCGGACTTGATGCGACATGTCCTTAGCGAATTCGCGGAACGCTCCAGGATCTTTGTGATCTACAAATCGCAAGAGCCCGTGGCCTCGGCACTGGTGATCGGATTTGGAAAGGTGCTACGGAATCTCTGGGCCTCGTCCCTTCGAAAATACGCATCCCTGAGTCCGAATATGCTTCTGTACCTGCGCATGCTCGAATTCGCGTGCGACAACGGCTATCGAGTATTCGACTTTGGCCGCTCGACCCGAGGCGAGGGAACTTACAAGTTCAAGGAGCAATGGGGCGCCGCACCGGCGCCGCTCTACTGGCATTACATCTCCCTTGACGGCAAGTCGCTGAACCTGGAAAGCTCAGGAACGGAAAGGTTTGAGAAGGCCGCGCTTTATTGGAGGAAGCTGCCGCTGATCGTCACGAAGATTATTGGTCCCAGCATCAGAAAGCACATCAGTTTGTAAGCTGCCTCGCCATACGTCCCGAAATGCGTATAGGAAGAACTCTACCGCCGGCAGCGACTCCGATCGGCATCAGAGAAATTATTTCGGGGGTTTGCGGGATTTTTCACGGCCAGCAGGAATTGGATCGTTTCGAATCGGAGCTGAAAGAGCACTTTGGAGTCAAACACTGCTTTCTTGTCTCTTCGGGAAAAGCAGCATTCACTCTGATCCTCCTGGCTCTCAAGGAGTTGTCCCCCGATAGAGATGAAGTCATCATCCCAGCGTTTACCTGTTATTCGGTTCCCTCATCCGTTGTTCGCGCAGGGCTCCGGATACGGTTATGCGACGTGCGCCCGGATAGCCTCGATTTTGACTTCGCGCAACTGTCCGCCATGCTTTCCGAGGCACCTCCCCCACAGACGGAAGCGCGTCCCGCAGGGGGCGCCAGCGATTCACCGGTCGAAACCCGTGACCCCGCTGACAGCTCCGGGAACTCGATCAAGAGGGTTCTGGCTGTTGTTCCAACCCATCTGTTCGGTTATCCAGCCGATGTGGCGAGACTGCGGAAATTGAACCGTGACCCTGGAATCACCATCGTGGAGGATGCGGCTCAGGCGATGGGCGAAACAAGAGAAGAAAGGAAAGTTGGAACCCTTGGCGATGTCAGCTTCTTCAGTCTTGGCCGAGGGAAAGCGTTTTCAGTCGTGGAGGGAGGAGTCGTCCTTACCAATCGGGACGACTTTGCCGAAGGTCTAAATCGCTTCGTGACCCGCCTTCCCAGCTACGGTATGCTGCCCCTGTTGAACGTAATCTTCAAAGCGGCGGCACTAATAGTGCTTCTCAATCCTAGGCTCTTTTGGGTGCCGCGCAGTATGCCGTTCCTAAAACTTGGGGAGACGCTTTTTGAGCCGCATTTTCCCATTCTGAGGATGTCTTCGTTTCAAGCAGGGTTGGCAAAAAATTGGCGGGAAAGACTCGAGAAACTGCGGGATGTTCGAAAGAAGAAAGTGAATCGGTGGATTACCGTCCTTGAAGCAAGCAGAACTCACGGATCAAATTTTCTCAGAAATCGATCGCTCGGCCTTCTGCGTTTTCCGCTAAGAGTCAGCGACAAGAAAAAAAGGGAATCCCTGCTGCGTGAAAGTGCCCGGCTGGGTTTGGGCATCATGCATGTCTATCCTACGTCGATTAACGCCATTCCGGAGTTGAGAGGAAAGATCGAGGGTGGAGCGTTTCCTGTTGCCGAGGCCTGTGCCAGGGAACTCGTCACATTACCCACGCATGGATATCTTACTGAGAATGATGTAGCGGAACTTAGCAAACTTATCTTACGCGTATTAGGATGAAGATGGCTCGACTGTGCTCACCGTTTTTTTAGGCACTCGCTTCGAAAGCCTCGCCGTTACATCGTTTGCTATTAATTAGCTTTCACTTTCCACCTGGCGGGGCCGCGTGCTTGCAGACTGGGTAGAACACGGCTGTTTTTGGACTTCTGCGGTGCTCCCAGATTGATCAATGCAGTCTTTGCAAATGAACACGAAGCCACTATGAAAATATCGATCTTTGGTCTGGGTTATGTGGGAACCGTCTGTGCGGGTTGTCTGGTGTCCGAGGGACACACAGTTGTCGGAGTGGACGTCAACACGAGCAAAGTGGACAGAATGAACGCCGGCTTGGTGTCGATTATAGAGCCGGAAATACCCGAACTCTTTGTTGCCGGACACCAGCAACAGCGGCTTTCCGCGACGGCCTCGCCCGCCATGGTGACGCCGTCGGTGCGCATATAGGTAATGAGGCCGACGGTTTCGCCGCCGACCTCCACGCCCTCATACAGCCCTTGCGCGATCTTCATCGTGCGCGCCGCCGGGAAGCCGAACTCGTCCACGTAATTCGGATCGAGATCGACTCGGTTGTCGCTGCGCGGCAAATCGTCGCCGGTGATGCGCAACTGCAAAGTCCGTGCGTTAGCGTCCATCTTTTGCAGTAGTTTCAAGCCCTGCACCACCTTCGTCGAGTCTGGATTGGTCGCGAACCCCACGGCCTTTTCCAGAGGATTCTTGATCGCACTGCTGGCGAAGATGCCTCCCTTGTACCACTTGTCTGCGTCTCCCTTGACGAGGTAGTTGGCATAGGTGGCCGTGTTGCCGGTCGGGCCGAACTCGGAGTGAAGCAGCCCCTGGTACTTCGGCTTCAGAGAGACGGTCATCCCGAGGCCAAAGAGGTGGAACATCGCGTTCCGCCCCACTTGGCAGGAACTATTTCCCAACCCGCCGGTTGGGCCGGACATCAGCAGCAGCCGAGCGGTCTGGACGGCCCCGCATGAGACAATAACGTGTTTGGCCGGGAGAACTTTGCGTTGCGGGTCGTCCGGGTTGCCGACATCGAGGTAAGCGACACCTGTCGCCCGCTGGTTTTTTTCGTCGTACAGAACTTCGTAGGCACGGGCATTGCAGACGACCTGGGCATTCGGCAAATCCTGAAGTTCACGGATCGTGGAGACGCGAGTTCCGGATTTGGGGCCGTCCTTGCCCCATCACAGATATTCGCCGCAGAAGCCGCACATGTTGCACGCGGTTCGTACGCGGTCGGACCAGAGCTCTTCCGCCTTTTGCTGCCAGAAACCGGGTCGCGGCTCCTGCCCCCACTGCCCCAGTGCTTGCGCTATGGCGGCCCGCGTTTGGTAGGAGCCGGATCGGGGATTGACGATCGACACCGGCAGATCGCACGGGTGCATGCCGGCCTGCTTGGCGCCCTCGTGCACGATCTCGCCGCCGCGCGTGACGCAGGCGCCCGCGATGATCTCGTCGTCGAAGTCGAGCTTCAGCGCGCCCTCCTCGTCGGTCATCAGCTCGAGCAGTGCCTGGATGTTGCGCGCGTACATCTGCGAGGCGTGCTCGGCCATCTGTGAGGGGAGGTTCAGCGGCGCGTCGATGGTCACGTCGTACTTGACGACCACCTCGCCGGGCTCGGACAGCTCGCAGTTGCCGCCGGCCTCG
>Ga0137409_10004830_pt1 | contig 14121 bp, 15 predicted proteins | sample CZODoug1_16funga_FD_122059 | JGI IMG/M metagenome (GOLD analysis project Ga0137409, IMG submission 122059) | Vadose zone soil fungal communities from Angelo Coast Range Reserve, California, USA - CZODoug1_16fungal (Hybrid Assembly) | ecosystem: Environmental > Terrestrial > Soil > Vadose zone... | reverse complement strand
CGTCACTGGCGCGCGTCCGCCCGGCCTGGCACTGCGCGGTGGCGGGTCAGGCCGGGCGGTCGCCGTCGTGGCCGGGTGCGCCGAGCAGGCTGGCGAGCGCGTCGATTGCTTCGAGGAGCAGCGCCTTCAAATGGGGATTGCTAGTCTCAGCGACATCCTTGATTTTTACATGGCGCTGGTTGTTGCCTTCGCCCTCGAGGAGTTTGCCGGGATCTTTCATGGAAGCGCCGCGCGGAAAGCCAAACGTGACATGCTTCTTTCCGACGCGGAGATAGCAAAGCGGGCCATTCCATTCAAAAATGGGGACACCCCAGGGATTCATGGCTTCGCGCGCGGCCGGCACCGTTTTTTTCACCAGGGCGCGGAGAGCGTCCATCACATGGACAAGAGCGGGATTTTCGCGGGCCAAATAAAGATCGATGGCAGCGCTGGCGCTGGTTGCTTCAGACATCGGACCCTCAGAGAAAAGGAGTATTACATAATCGACGCAATTCGTGGATAAGCCAGGGCCGGCGGAGTTTAAGGCGGAAAGCGATTCAAATGCCGTGCTTGCGCGGATGCGAAGCATTGCTGCGCGGCGCTGAGCGCATCCGCAAGGACTCTTCGGAAACCTAGACACCCAAGATGCGGATCACGGGCGCGGCCGCCCAAGATATGGTCTCTCCCATTTTTGTGCCGAGTCGGCGCGCCAAAGGGTCTCCGCGCCCGGTGCTGGTCGGCGAACTGCTATGAGCGTCTGTGAACCACGAGATTTATGGATGTTCTTGGCGTGAGCTCGGATTTGGGAACCGCAGTGGCTAAGTACGGTTTCCGTATTCCGTACAGACAGCATTGGGCCGGCGGGCACGCCAGCATCGATGGGAAGAATGTCAATAATGTGCCCGAATTCATGCAGCAGAGTAAGAAGCCGAGCTGCGGGACTGCCACCCGGGAAATTCCCGACAACCAGGGAGCGGTATTTGTTGTCGAGCGTCAAATCATTGGGCGAATTGCGTGCGCGAACGCGAGCTAATTCCTGAAAAAAGGCACCATGGGCGTTGAGTGTAATGGTGGAGCCCTGGCCTACATTTTGGCCCGTGCGAGCAACATATGGATGTATCGCAAGAGCCGGATCGGGCCCTTCCTGAAGTTTCAGAATTTCGCCGGGACCGGCTGAATCCACGGCATACCGCAGAGAGCGGAATTTGGCGGCCGCCTCCGGCTCGGCCGCTCGAAACCATGCTGAGCAAGAACTCTCCTCGGATAGCAACCCAAGTATCTCGGCGCGCACGTTTTGAATGCTCTCGCCAAAGTGACCGAGGTCAAGTAATTCTTTTTCAACCGGGTCGGCGAGGGTGTCGCCGTCGCTGGTTGGTGTGATCGCTCTAGCCGCGATTACACCAACTGGGTTCTGGGCTGGCGAGGGCAGACACGCGAAGTTGAGCGTAACAAAAATAGCGATAGCGAAAGCTACGGCGTTACGACGGGGCACAGAAAGCATAAAAACACTCCTGGCCCGGACAGCCTTCCCACCACATCCCATCCGCGAAATCAGTCAGAACGCTTTGCGCGAAAGTTGCTTGCGAACGGGCGAATCGTCATCCGGTAATCGAGTGACGAACGCGAACACCAAATTGTTTGGGACGGAGCGAGGATGTGAGCGAGATTTGAGGTTTAGTCGAGGAGCGTTTATTTGAAACTCAGATGTAATTACACGAGGCTTGAGATAGGCGTAATGGAAGCTGCTGAGATGATTAAACAATCTTCATCGCCAGAACAGTGGGGCCGACTGGGAGTGCCGGGAAGTTATTCCTTCGCAACAAGGCCGAAGCTGACGAAGGCCAGTTTCGTTCCATCCGGTGACCAGGATGGGACATTGATGGTGCCTTGGCCGCCGAAAAGTTTAGCGAGGACGGTGATTTTTCCATCGTTTAGAGACATGAGGCGCAACTGAACATCCTTGTTTTCCGGGTGGCCCTCGACTTCTTTCGGATAGGAGAGGAAGACCATTCTTGTGCCGTCAGGCGAAGGGTGTGGAAACCAGTCGTTGAGTTCGCCGTTGGTGATTTGCACCTGGTCGCTGCCGTTTGCATTCATGCGCCAGATTTGCATATGTCCGCTGCGGACAGAGTTGAAGTAGATGTATTTTCCGTCGGGAGAATATTCAGGACCGTCGTCAAGACCTTCAGCCGTGGTGAGACGTTTTTCGGCACCGCCATTTTTCGAAATGGTGTAGATGTCAAAGTTCGAATTACGTTCACCGACGAATGCGAGCGTTTTGCCATCCGGGGACCAGCCGTGCCAGTAAGATGGGCTTTCCTTGGTGACGAGGTGAGGCGCGCCTCCCGCAAATGGCACCACATAGACGCGGGATTTGCGATCGCCCTGCGATGAATCGCTGATGACGAGTTCGGTGCCGTCTGGGGAAATGCCGTGGTCGTTGTTGCAGTTAACGGCGAAACCCGTATCGATGACTTGCGTGGCACTCAATTTATCGCTAGCGGCGGCAGCGGGAATTTTTTCAATTTTTCCGTTTCGATTGAAAAGAAGGGAGGCTCCATCGCGCGTCCAGTTGGGCGCCTCGATGCGGCCTTCGGTTTGATAGACGGCGGTGCGGTCGGCGGAAGCCAGGGTAATCACTTCGAGAGCGCTGTAGAGCCTTGCGTTTTTCCAGTCCGCGGCGGTCGAGCCGGAAATCTGTACATTGGAAAAGACGGCCGTTTCGACGAGATCTTTTTCGTGGCTGCACACGCCGAGGCCGACATAGAAGTTTTGGCCCAGCGCAATCCGCGGCGAGCTACCCGCGAAGCGGAACTGACCGTCGTCGCCAGCGAGCCACATGGTGAAGTAGTCGCCATGCTTTTCAATTTTCAGACGCTTCGGCGACCACAGCGCGGCTTGCACTTCGCGCGTGGGGCCACTCTTTTCATCGCGGAACTGCAGCGCAGTCATTCCGTTGCCGTGCATGGCGATATCGATGTAAGGCGAATCGGCGTCGAGAGAAGGACGGGCCATCAGCAAAGCCTTGCGATGCGGGTTCACGCCTTTGCCAAGGAATTGAATGTCAGCCTGGAAAAAACCGTCACCGGAGACTTTTATCCAGACAAAGTGGAAATTGTCTTTGTCAAACCAGACGTTTTCTCCGCCGGCGGTTATGGCGTAGGTTTCCTTCGCGGAATCGTAAACGACCTTGCTGGGGTGGAGGAGGACGCCAACGTCGCTTTCGTTTTCGAAGATGCCGAGATTGCCGGATGATTGTTGGGCGGAGGAGGGCTCGACGAGGAAAGAAAGTAAAAGCGTTGTAAAGAGTACGGCGAGCGTGGCACGAATGCGGGTTGACATGAAACGGGCCTCCGGCGGAAAACTCTATAACAATTTGCGGCGAAGGATAGAGGGGAAATGAGCGGTCATAAATGTATTCGTAATCGAAGCAGAGTCGGCTAAGATGCCGGTTCGAACGGAGGCGTTATGAAGAAAACGACGATCGCGGCAGTGTTGAGCGGAATGGCCGTTTTGGTAGCGGGAGGAATTGCGGCGAGACCGCAGAAGAGCGTGACGGTGGAAGGATACGTTTTGGATTCGGCGTGCGCCTTTACGAAGGGATTAGAAAAGCCGATTAGCCGCGCTTGTGCGGTGGCGTGCGCGAAAGAAGGATCGCAACTGGTGATATTGACGAAAGAGGGAGCGATTTATTGGCCGATCGATTCGGCAACGCCGGCGAAAGGTCAGAATGCGAAGCTGCTGGAGTTCGCGGGGAATCGCGTGAAGGCCACCGGCAAATTGTATGACCGCGGTGGCTCGCACGCCATTGTTGTCGACACGGTTGCGGCGGCAAAGTAGTTGGAATGAGAGAGCGTAAATCTCGCATCGGTTGAGGAGAGCGGCGATGAGAAGAAACTGGAGTTGGGTGTTGCGAATAGCATTTCTCTTCGCCGCAATCCTCTGCGTGCCCTCCTTTGCGCAAGTGACACGGGCGCAGAAGAGCTACGAAATCTCTTTTGAATCGAATGTGCCGGTGAAAATGCGGGACGGGGTGACGCTTCGCGCTGATATTTACCGGCCCAAGACTGACGAGAAGCTACCCGTCTTACTGACGAGGACTCCTTACGACAAAACAAGGAATTGGATTACGCCGTTCGCGCACTTGGCGGCAGCGCGCGGCTACGTCGTCATTATGCAAGACGTCCGCGGTCGATATGAGTCGGAGGGAGAATGGTATCCGTTCAAACGCGAAGCGGAGGATGGTTACGACACGATTGAATGGGCCGGAACGTTGCCATATACGAACGGAAAAGTGGGGATGTTCGGCGGATCGTATGTCGGCGCGACGCAGATGTTGGCGGCGCTGACAAAGCCGCCGCATTTGGCGGCAATTTGTCCTACAGTGACGGCTTCGAACTATCACGAGAATTGGACGTATCAAGGTGGAGCGTTCGAACAGTGGTTCAACCAATCGTGGACTTCCGGGCTGGCGGAAAACACAGAAACGCGGCGGTGGAACGGATTGAAGACCGCGATTGATGGCATGAAGACTCAGCCGCTGACGGAATATCCGGTGATGAAGGCGGATGCGAGTGGGCTGGCGCCTTATTATCTGGATTGGCTGGCGCATCCGAGTTTCGACGAGTACTGGAAACAGTGGTCGATTGAAGATCACTACGGGCAGATTCAGGTGCCGGTGTTTACGGTGGCGGCGTGGTACGACATTTTCATGGGCGGGTCGCTGCGGAATTTCGTTCGGCTGCAGACCGAGGGAGGCAGCGAAGCGGCGCGGAAGGGGCAAAAGCTGCTCGTGGAAATCGGCGGGCACGCGGGCAGTGGAAGAAACATCGGCGCAGTGGATTTTGGCGAAAAAGCACTGCTGAATGCAGACGAGCTGATGCTTCGCTGGTACGACCATTTGCTGAAGGGCGAGGCAAACGGAGCGGAAAACGACAAGCCGGTGAAGATTTTTGTGATGGGGAAAAATGTCTGGCGCGATGAAGATAATTGGCCGGTGGCACGGGCGCAATCGACGAAATATTTTCTACATTCGCATGGCGCGGCGAACGGGATCAGTGGCGATGGAACGCTGAGCGCGACAGTGCCGGCTGCCGAGCAGCGCGATACATACAACTACGATCCGGCAGATCCGACGCCGACGATTGGCGGGCCGCTTTGTTGCGGCGCGCCGCCGCCTGGAAATGGTCCGCAAGATCAGCGTCCGGCGGAAGCGCGGAGTGACGTGCTGGTGTTTACGACGCCAGCTTTTACGCAAGACATGGAAGTGACCGGACCGATCAGCGCGGATTTGTATGTGAGTTCGTCGGCGGTAGACACGGATTTCACGGCGAAGCTGGTGGACGTGTGGCCGAACGGATTCGCGCAAAATTTGACCGACGGAATTTTGCGGATGCGGTATCGCAATTCGAATGAGAAACCGGAATGGATGAATCCGGGCGACGTGTACCGTGTGACGATTGACATGTGGGCGACGAGCAACGTGTTTCTAGCCGGGCACAAATTGCGATTGGAAATTTCGAGCAGCGATTTTCCGCGGTTCGACCGGAATCTGAATACCGGAGAAACTCAAGCAACTTCGACACGAATGGTGAAGGCATCGAACGTAGTTTTTCACGATAAGGAACATGCTTCGGCGCTGATCTTGCCGGTGATTCCGGCGGCGAAACCTTGACGGCAACGGGGCGCTCGCCGCACTCTGCTGTGAGGAGAAGTTCATGACCGCGACATTCCAGAAACGCCAGAAAGAAATGAAGCGCATCGAAAAGCAGAAAATAAAGGAAGAGAAGCGCGCCCAGCGCAAGCAGAACAAACCGCCGGCTCCCGAACCCACCTACGATCCGGCTTCCGATCCAACGATCGATTGGAACCACGGCAACGAGATTGGCACACAGGAATAATTTCGACTGACTCTTAAGGCAGGACAGACTCGCGAACTTTCATCTCTCTCCCGCGGAGCGAAGCGGCAAATTCCCGGCGTCAATCTATTTTTCGTCGGGTTCTAGCGAATAAGGTTTCAATTCCCGTTTGGCCGGGGAGTCCATTGAATCGTCCGTGGGGCAGATTTCAAAGTTTGCCTTGAACACGATGATTTGGCCGAGAGAACGCCTACGCGTCCTGCGGGTCAACTTGACACTCTTTACGATGCAGCCTACACTACGGAGTTTTTAGATGACCTTCCGGAACGCACTGGGAGATGGGACTCACGACTTACATGGATAAGAAAAGGCTCGAGTACTACAAGAAGAAACTGCTGACGCGGCGGGAAGAGTTGATGAAGACAATTGCCCGCACCGAAGAAGAAGGACGCCAGGCGGACGATGACCCTACGGTGGATCTGGCGGACAAGGCCGCGAACTCGTATACGAAAGAGTTTCTTTTCGGGATGACGAATACAGACCGCACGATCTTGAATCAAATTGAAGCGGCGCTGAAGCGGATTGATGGCGACGATTACGGCGTTTGCGCAAATTGCCAGGAAGAGCTGCAACAGAAACGGCTGGAAGCGGTGCCTTGGGCAAAACACTGCATTAACTGCCAGGAGAAGGCCGAAAAGGGACAGCTGTAGACACTCCACGGTGGTTAGCTAATTTATAAAATAATCTTTTCATTAAGAAGGTAAGGGAGTAGTCTTTGCCACGATGGCGCAGGCCACTCCCTCTTTTTCTTTGCCACGGCGCTGGCTCGCGCAAGCGCGGGATTCAGTTGCGAGCATCGTGATACCAGCACCTTGCCGATTGTGCGGATGCATTGCTGAACCACTCTTCGCGAATTCCGATTTGCCACGGGTGCCTCGACGGGTTCGAACTTGTGCCGGAAAAGATTTGCGCAGTATGCGGGTTACCGATGCCGGATGCGGCTGAGATCGCCGGCGAGGCGCTGCAATGTTCGGCCTGTCGCCTGGCAACCTACTCATTCGAACGGGCGCGAAGTTTTGCACTCTACGAAGAGCATATGATTCGCGCAGTGCTAATGCTCAAGTTTGAGCGGATCGATCCCCTTGCGAAATGGTTCGCGGCACGGCTTGCTGAAATCTATTCGCGAAATCGGGAAATCCTTGAAGCCGACATTGTGGTGCCGGTGCCGCTACATCGAGATCGTGAAAAAGAGCGCGGCCACAACCAGGCTGAACTGGTTTCGAAGCCGCTGGCGAAAACATTGAAGTTGCCTCATCAAGGCGTCCTGCTTGTGCGAAAACGGCCACGGCCCGCGAAACTTGTGTTGACGTTGCGTGAACGGTGGGCGGCCGTGCGTGGCGCTTTTGAAATACGGCCAGGCAGCCAGGTTGACAATCGGCGCGTCTTGCTGCTAGATGATGTAATGACGACTGGCGCGACGCTGGATGCCTGTTCGAAGGCGCTTCGCGACGCTGGAGCCAAGTCAGTGGTGGCGCTCACGGTAGCCCGAGCGGCGCACAATCCGCTGCCGGCTGCTGGTGAGAGTTAGCCCAAGGGAAGCGCTATGAGCGCATTGCGGCAGGATACGCCGAGTCCCCGGGGGCGAATGTCCCCCGTAGCGGCTGAGACCGCTACGTCTTCCAGCGAAGTTCCCGCTGGTAGTAGATCCCACAACCCGACTGTGCTCCGGCGCGGTTCGCTGATGCAGGAACCCGTGTTGGTACTAAACGCGACGTACGAGCCGATTAACGTCACGGCGGTGCGGCGCGCGATGGTACTCATGCTGAAGGGCGTGGCACAAGCGGAAGAGATGCACAGCGCGGAAGTACATTCCGCGGCCCATTCGCATCGAGTTCCGTCTGTGATTCGCCTCCTGGCGTACCGGCATATTCCACAGCAGAGCCGGGCGCTTTCGCGGAAAAACATTTTGCTGCGTGACCGCAATACGTGCCAGTTTTGCGGGCGTGTGTTTCCGAGTTCGGAATTGACGCTGGATCATGTGGTGCCGCGTTCGCGCGGCGGGCGCTCGACTTGGGAAAACCTCGTCGCCTGCTGCTACCGCTGCAACAACAGCAAGGGCGACCGCACGCCGGAAGAAGCAGGGTTTAAGTTGGCTCGCCGGCCGCGTCCGTTTACGCTGCATACCTCGCGGCAGTTGATGCGGCTGATTGGCCACCGCGACGAACGGTGGCGTAAGTACTTGTTTTACTAAGTATTTTCGCGGGGTCACAGCCAATTCAGAAAAAATTTACGAGCAAGGAAACCTTTTTTGATGGCGTGCATCTAACTTATCAAAACCACTTCGAGGACACACCCCGGGAGGCAGCTAGGGTTCACACCCTAGCTGCTTCTCTCCTTTTACGGCCGATAATTTCCCTGAACAAATTCTTGGAGGATTATTTCAGGATTTGGAACTTTCGGAACATTGCGGGGGGAAACTTCTTAGCGCCGCTTCTTCGTCTGGAAATTCCGGAAAAACTTTGTAGAGTTGGGTGATTTTCAGAATCTCTTCCACCTTCGCCGAAAGACCCACTACTTTCATCGTCCCGCCACTTTTGATCACCGTCAGATAGTTGCGCACCAGTTCGCCGATTCCGGAACTGTCCAGGTATTCGAGTCCACCCAAATTCAGAACGATGTCGTTGTGTTTCTTGGCGATCAATCCGCAAATAGCATCCCGCAAGGCGCCCGATTCGAATGAGGTGAGGCTCCCCGAAATGTGAACAAGCGCGGCCGGCCCGGACTGACGAATGGCAATTGTGAAATTCTTCGTGCGTGGAGGTATTGGCATACTTCTTCATTTTACCCATCCGCCGCAGAATGGGAAACGTTTGCAAGAGAGCTATCGACGCAGGACAACCCGGTGTCCGCGACGCCAGTCTTCCGCCAGGCCCACGCGAACCATATCCAGTTGTGGTGAAAGAGAACGAGCCAAAGTATCGGTAGCCGGATGAAAGCGCAGAACTGGCGCTACCAAGTAAACAAAGAGGCGCCAGCTCGCGCAGATTTGCCTCCAGCCCGAGGGATAACTCCACGCGGGAGATTCTAAGGGAGTATTTACCGAAATGCTATTTTTTATCTTCGGCAAGTTTCAGCCCGCTCACTGTTACTCTGGGCATCTGATAATTCCAGGAATTGGGAACATGGTCGAAAGAGATCTCAAAGTGGGCCGCTTGGCCCGGCTTCAGGCCATCTGGTGAGGGCGGAACGAGTGGGCGCGTTTCCTTTAGCGCAATTTGGTTCATGCCGTCGCGGAATTCGATGGTGGCATCCACGGCGAGCAAAGTTCGATTGCCGGCGTTCAGAACGTCGCCTTCCACAATTTTCACTTGCTGATTCAAAAAGTTCTCCGCTTGTTTCATTGCGAAATTGCCGAGGCGCAAGCTCGGTGCGTACGCCTGTTCCTGCGGGCCAAACAACAGCTGTGAAGTTTTTGATGCCGTTGGTCGTGACGGGGACTTGAACAAAAGAAAATACGCGCTTATCGCCGCGAGAATTACGACAAACGAAATAAGAAACAGCCTGCGCGCAGGACCGGTATTTTCCTGCTGGAGTTTCGTGGTGTCGTTGAGGACGGGAGGTTCCATTGAGGCGAAGCCTATCTGCCGAATTCGAGCCGCTGCACGAGTGGTTCCGGAAGGCCGGCCTTTCTCATGCGCGACTGTACTTTGCCAATATCGTACGGCACGCGCCAAAATTCCACTGTGTGATTTTGCAGGTCCGCAATAGCAAATGCGGCGCGTGGGTCAGCGTCACGCGGCTGGCCAATCGAACCAGGATTGAGCAGGTAGCGCTTGTCCGGCTCAATTCGCAACGCGGCAAAGGCTTCCGTGGAGCGTGGACGAATCTGCAAAACTTCGAGATTACTGTCCATGTAGGCGAAGCCGCCCTGATGATGCGTGTGACCAAAAAAAGTGACGGGCGCGGTGGAATCCAGTAGCCCTTCGAGGGCTTGCGCCGGGGTGAACACGTATTCGTCCTCGTCCTGAAACGCTCCATGCACCAGCACAATTCCGTTTGTTTCCAGTGGGCCGTGCGGAAGGTCCGCCAGCCACTGCAAAAGCTCCGGAGACATTTGACTTCGCGTCCAATCTACCGCTGCCTTGGCCACGGGATTGAAATCCTCCGTGCTCATGATTTTGGCAACTGCCTTGTCGTGATTTCCGCGAATGCATGGATCTGCAACCCCGCGAATTTTTTCGCTAACTTCGGCCGGATCGGGGCCGTAACCAACAATGTCGCCGAGACAAACAGCCGAATCCCAACGTCCGGCCGCTCCCGCCAGCGCCGCTTCTAGTGCAGTGAAGTTGGCGTGGATATCACTGAGAATCAGAATCCGCATTTGCAATGTCCGAAAAGTGGAATTGAGTATAGATGAACACGTCCGAGGATGCACGAGCAGGAGGTAAACAAGAGAGCTTGGACGAGTGATAAGCAAAAATGCCGCGTGAAGATGCGAACAATTTCGAGTGTTTTAGCCGGAATTTATAAGTGTAGTGGAAAATGCTTTCCCTGTTTTCTACATCGTTACAGGAGACCTTTTCCGCGTTCAAAAATGACAACTTTTTTAACACGACGAGCGAAACATTTGCTGCTATGGATTCGTCTATCAGAGTGCAGCCACGCATTGAGCTGTATTAGGCAAGGAAGAAAAAACCCCGCGGTGGCAGCCGCGGGGCAAATGACACGCAAGTCTTTCCGGCGGTTAGTCCAGGAAGAAACGGTGTCGTCGGGCGAATCTACTCGCCTTGGCGCACGTGTGTCAACTCCTCTTGCACGGTACATCAGGCTCGCAGGCTGACTCGATCCTGTGTGAAAGGAATTACACGCATGAAATCCAATTCTCTTGTTCGTACCGCGGCATTGCTGGGAGCTCTTGCCTTAGCCGTGCCGGTTTTTGCAAAGCCCTTCACGAAGACCATCAGCATCACGCAGACCGCTAAGGTTGGCAAGGCAACTTTGCAGGCAGGCGAATACCGTCTGTCCATTGACGGCAACAAGGTTTCCGTCACCCACGGCAAAGACCAGGTGGCTGAATCCGAAGGCCGCTGGGAAGATCGCGATTCAAAATCGAGCTACGACGCAGTTTTGCTCGGCGAAAACGGTCAAGTGAAGGAAGTTCGCTTCGCCGGCCAGAAGCGCGTTTTTGTTTTCAGCGAATAACCTTTCCTAGAAAGGCCGCGCACAATCGTGAACCCATTCCACCGGACGAGAGAGAGGCTGCAGGTCACTGCGGCCTCTGTGCTCGCCAATTTCTCGGCGCTGTCAGTGTTGATTTTGAAATTTCAGTTTCCCGCTCTTGTCGCGGAGGAAACAGGCTCCCTAGTCGCACGCATCACACGAAGCCTAACTTTTCAGTTGTTCCGCTAAAGACTGGCTCACAGGATCAGCATGCAATCCCCATAACTGTAAAATCTGTACTTCGTTTCGACCGCGTGGCGATACGCATTCAAAACGTGATTCGTGCCCGCAAAAGCGCAGACCAATGCAAGCAGTGTGGAACGGGGCAAGTGGAAGTTTGTTAGAAGCGCGTCCACCATACGAAACGAAAAACCCGGAGTAATGAACAAGCTCGCTTCCGCTTTCCCCGAAGCAAGTATGTCCCCAGAACTGGACTGCGCCGCGCGCAAGGCCGCGTCTTCGAGAGCGCGCACTACGGTCGTTCCCACGGCAAGAATTCTCCGGCCGTTCGAACGCGCGGCGACAATTTTTCCTGTGGTTTCCTCCGGAATTTCATACGATTCGGCGTGCATCACGTGATTCTGTAGGTCTTGTACGTGGATCGGTTGAAATGTACCAAGTCCCACGTGCAGCGTAACCTCGCAAGTCTCGATTCCGCGCTCACGGATCTTCTTCAGAATTTCTGGAGTGAAATGCAGACCTGCTGTCGGAGCAGCAATCGCGCCGGGCTGTTTTGCAAATACGGTTTGGTAGCGTGAGCGGTCGGAACTTTCGTCTTCGCGCTCAATGTAAGGCGGCAGGGGAACGTGCCCGAGCTTTTCAAGAAGAGCGGCTGATTCTTGCCCTTTAAGAGTCTTGAACCGAATCGTGCGCAGGCCGAGCTCGCCACGCGCGACAATTTCTCCTTCGAACTCACCTTCCGCGAAAACAATTTCCTCTCCAACCGGCAATTTGCGGCCTGGCTTCACCAATGCTTCCCACACGTTAGATTCCAGCTGTCGGGTCAAAAATACTTCCACGCGGCCTTGCAAATGCTCCCGCCGCGTTGCCCTGGACGGCGTTTGCGCGTTTATCCCCTTGCGCTTGCCAAACAGACGAGCCGGAATGACGCGGGTGTTGTTGCAGACGAGAAGTTCATCCCCACGCAGCAACCCAGGAAGCTCTGCAAATTGCCGATCTTCAAACTGGCCGTTCTTCCGGTCGAGGAGCAGCATTCGCGATGCATCGCGGCACTCCAGGGGCCGCTGGGCGATCTGCTCTGGCGACAGGGCATAGTCCAACTCCTCGATTCGCATGGCGAAGAGTGTAGCAGCGAACTCCAAGCCCATGAAATCGCAGTGTTTAACTCCACTCTGAGTCGCTTTCTAGGCCGATTTAGCCTCCCTGCGCCCTCCCTTAGCCAAGAATTCCGACTGCCTTATGTTAATGTAAATAAGTGGTTTAATGGGACAGGCAATCCCTGAAAATTTATACTTGACAATACTATGCGCATATTTTATTATGCGCGTGCAGTGATATATAGAAGGAGTCGAAACATGAGTACTTTGAACCGTTGGGAACCTTATCGCACCGCGGGACTGGAGTCCGAGGTGAGCCGTATGTTCACTGATCTTTTTGGCCGTTCGCAGGAATCTAATTTGACGTCCTGGGCGCCGGCCGTGGACATTTATGAAAATGAGCACGAGCTGGTCGTCAAGGCGGACTTGCCGGACGTGAAGCCGGAGGATCTCGACATTCGCGTCGAGAACAACATCCTCACGATTCGCGGCGAACGCAAGTTCGAGAAGAAAGTGGACGAGAAGAACTACCTGCGCGTGGAGCGCTCGTACGGTTCTTTCGCCCGCAGCTTCTCGCTCGCGAACACCGTAAACTCGGAGGCGATCAAAGCCGACTACAAAGACGGCGTCTTGACGCTGACGATTCCGAAGCGCGACGAGGCGAAGCCAAAGCAGATCAAGGTTAACGTCGGCATACAAGCGGCGGCGGCAGCGGCCGCCAAGTAAGCGAAACACGGCCAGTCAAGTAAGAACGAGGGGCTGGCAGATTGCCAGCCCTTTTTGTTTAGAAGAGAAGCGGAATAAGGGGAAGGGCGATGTTGAGATTCGACAAAATGACGGTGAAGGCGCAGGAAGCCCTGCAGGAAGCGCAGGAAATCGCGGCGCGGCATGAGCAGCAGGAGATCGCTCCTCTGCATTTGCTCAGTGCGCTCGTAGCACAAACTGATGGCGTAGTTCCGTCTTTGCTCGCGCGCCTCGGCGTGCGCAGCGAAACCTTGACCGCGGAAATCGAGCGGGAACTGGGCCGCTTACCAAAAGTACAAGGCTTTTCGCAGCAGAACATGGGACGGGCGTTGAATGACGTGCTCGAGCAGGCATTCAAGGAAGCGGACAAATTTAAGGACGAGTACGTTTCCACGGAACACATTTTTCTTGCGATTGCCGGCAAGGACCGTGACCCGGCCGGCCAACTCCTGAAAAAACACGGCGCCACACATGAAGCGATTTTGCAAGCACTCACTGGCGTTCGAGGAACACAGCGTGTGACTTCGCAGAATCCCGAAGCGACCTACGCCTCGCTTGAAAAATACGCGCGCGATTTAACGGAACTGGCACGCAAATCAAAACTTGATCCCGTAATTGGCCGTGACGAAGAGATTCGCCGCGTGATGCAGATTCTGGCGCGCCGCACGAAGAACAATCCTGTGCTGATTGGCGAGCCGGGAGTCGGCAAGACCGCAATCGTGGAAGGGCTTGCCCAACGGATCGTTTCCGGCGATGTGCCGGACGTCTTGAAAACAAAGCGCCTCGTCGCCCTGGATTTGGCGTCTCTCGTTGCAGGAGCGAAATTCCGTGGCGAATTTGAAGACCGCCTGAAAGCCGTTTTGAAAGAGATTGCCGAAGCGGAAGGCCAAATCATTCTTTTCATTGACGAGCTGCACACGCTCGTCGGCGCGGGCGCCGCGGAAGGCGCGATGGACGCTTCGAACATGCTAAAGCCTGCGCTGGCGCGAGGCGAACTGCGTGCCATCGGCGCGACTACACTGAACGAATACAAGAAATACATC
>Ga0137409_10004829_pt1 | contig 14122 bp, 13 predicted proteins | sample CZODoug1_16funga_FD_122059 | JGI IMG/M metagenome (GOLD analysis project Ga0137409, IMG submission 122059) | Vadose zone soil fungal communities from Angelo Coast Range Reserve, California, USA - CZODoug1_16fungal (Hybrid Assembly) | ecosystem: Environmental > Terrestrial > Soil > Vadose zone... | reverse complement strand
CGACACGAGCCTTGAAGCACTGTCGGCACTCAAGCCGGCATTCATGCCCGAGGGCGGCTCGGTCACGGCCGGGAACGCGAGTCCGCTCAACGTCGGGGCCGCGGCGACGCTGGTGATGTCCGAGGAGAAGGCTCGCGCGCTGGGCCTCAAGCCGATGGCGAAAATCCGCGCCATGGCAGTGGCCGGCGTCGACCCCGCCGTCATGGGCATCGGGCCGGTGCCCGCCACGCACAAAGCCCTGGAACGGGCCGGGCTCAAGCTGGCAGATATCGATCTGATCGACTGCCAGCTGCCTCAGGACAGAGATACGGTTTTGGCTGCCGCTGCTGAGGTGGGGCAGGAGTTGGGATTGCTACCGAGTTGGATGAGCGAAGACGTCAGCCTGCACGCATGGACGTTGCCCAATGACTGGGAGGTCAGGCGTGTCCTGATTGGCACCTACGGCCAACTGCAAGTGTACGCTCCCAGTCGTATTGATTTGATCCGTATGAAGTTCATCGCGCATCGGGAGGGTGACCTTGAGCACTTGGGGCATATGCGCGTCAGAGCAGAGGAGTTGGAGCTGGTTAGAAGCTATCTCGACTCATTGGAGCAGCGTTATCCCGATGAGATTGGAAGAATCGAAATGGCCAGGCAGTATGTCGCCAGTTGGGAGATTGAGCCATGAGTGAAAGCCTCCACGACTCGGTCGCATCTCGCTGGAGCAGACTTGGTGCGATGCTGAACGTCAAAGCCGATGAGCACACGCCCGATATTGAGCGCCTGCTGCTGGATACTGCGCGCGTTGCATCGGCCAATTCCCGACTGTTTATTCTGGCCGCGAGTTGGCTCTCGCTGTATGGCGGTTAGGTTGCTGCCAAGCATCGACTCGCCCGGCTCATTCAGGATGAGCTTGAAGTAGAAACCCGACCGACACTTGGTCTTTTGCTGGAGTGGGCCAGGCAACACAATAAGTCGAACCGTTTTCGCTTCAATTCTGCCATTGCTGCCTGCGGCTCCGCGATCGACGCACGCCCCCTGTTCGATGTCGAGCGCCGCAACATTGTCTTTACTCGCCTGGCAGAGCAGCGGGCGTCAGCGCTATCGCGCAAATGGGGGCGCTGGATGATGGAATTCGAACCAAGAGAAGACGCCCTGCGATCAGCAGCATGTTCCCTGTTTCTGATTCAACCAAACGCCGCGACCAATTCCCTTGTCTAAATCACATGAATCTTTCCCGAAGAACCCCGTGCCTCGCCGCCGCTGCTCTCGTTGCTGCGTGTAACCCCTCCGTCACAACGACTACCGACCCAGTGAAGACCGACTTCCTCGCGGCCAACATCGATCCAACGGTGAACCCCGGCCAGGATTTCTTCACGTACGCCAATGGCGGCTGGTTGAAACGGAACCCCATCCCCAATACCGAATCGGCGTGGGGAATCGGCAACGTCGTGCGCGAGCAACTGTACCTCAATCTCCGCAGCATCAATGAACAAGCGGCGGCAGTTTCCGCAACATCCGGTAGCGACCAGCAAAAGATCGGAGACTTCTGGGCGACCGCGATGGACACGGCCAAGGCGGAACGCCTCGGGATCCACCCGCTCGACGGTGAGCTGGCCCGCATCGATGCGATCCGAAACGCCAATGATGCGCTCGATGTCGCGTTTGCGCAGAACCCGATTCAGATCGGATCGCTCTTCAACTTTGGCGTCTATCAGGACGAGAAGAAGAGCGACCTGATGTCGGTGCACCTGAGTCAGGGCGGACTCGGACTTCCCGATCGCGATTTCTACGTCAATCCCGACACCGGGGTCGCGCACATTCGCGATGAGTACGTCGCGCACATCGCCCGCACTCTCAAGATGCTCGGCCGGGATGACGCCGGCGCGAAAACGGCGGCCGCGAATGTCATGGCGTTCGAGACGGCTCTCGCCAAAGCGTCGCGCAAGCTCGAGGATCTCCGCGATCCCGTGGCGAATTACAACAAGATGACGCCGGCCCAGCTGACGTCGAAGTACACCCCGTCGATCGCGTGGTCCGACCGGCTCGCGGTGTTTGGCGTGCACACGGATTCCGTCGTCGTGGGACAGCCGGAATTCTTCACCGCGCTCCAGGCGCTGGTTCAATCGACCCCGGTGCCGGTTCTTCAGGATTACCTGCGCTATCAGCTCGTAACCGCGTACGCGCCGTACCTGAGCAACGCCGTGTACGCCGAGCGTTTCAGCTTTTACAACCGCGTGCTCAACGGTCAGAAGGAGCCGCGGCTGCGCTGGAAGCGCGTCCTCGACGCCGAAGGCGATGCAATGGGGATGGTGCTCGGACGCATTTTCGTGAAGGAGTATTTTCCGCCCGTCGCCAAGCAGCGATACGCCGACATGGTCGAAGCGATTCGCACGGCCTACCGCGACCGCATCAATCAGCTCGATTGGATGAGCGACTCCACCAAGGCGCGCGCGCTGCAAAAGCTGACGGCGGTCTATCCCAAGGTCGGCTATCCCGACAAATGGAAGGACTACTCCGCGCTGGTCGTCGGCCGCAACTCGTATGCAGAGAACATGATGAATGCGGCCCGGTGGGGCTTCAACGACATGATCTCCAAGTTCGGCAAGCCCGTCGACCGAACCGAGTGGGGGATGACACCGCAGACGTACAACGCGTACTACAATCCCTCCAACAATGAGATCGTGCTGCCCGCCGCGATCTTCACGGTTCCCGGAGTGCCCGATTCGCTCGTCGATGACGCGGTCGCCTACGGGTATGCGGCCGCCGGAACCATCGGCCACGAGATCACACACGGTTTCGACGACGAAGGCCGTCAGTTCGACGCCGCTGGAAATCTCACCGATTGGTGGACCAGTGCAGACGCCACGAAATTCCAGCAGCGCGCCGATGTGATGGCGAGACAGTTCGACGCCTACGAGCCGATGCCCGGGCTCCACATCAACGGCAAGGCGAGCCTCGGCGAAAACATCGCCGATTACGGCGGAGTTCTACTCGGTCTCGACGCGTTCAAGAAGACGGCGCAATACAAGGAAGGGAAGCCGATCGGCGGGCTCACTCCGGTCCAGCGCTACTTCCTTGGCTACGCCCTCGGTTGGATGACGCAACAGCGTGATGAGTCACTGCGTCGGGGCCTCTTGAGCGACGTGCACGCGCCGGCGAAGTGGCGGGTGCTGGGTCCGCTTGCCAACATCCCGGAGTTCTACGCGGCGTTCGGGGTTAAGCCGGGGCAGCCAATGTTCCGTGCTGACTCGGTTAGAGTCCGGATCTGGTAGCCTTTCCCAGGCGCATCGAATACCGAAGCAGGGAGCTGTAAGCTAAGTACGCTGTTTAGCTAGGAGCCTTCATACTGGCTTAACAGTGTCGCGAGGCCGAGGTCGCGTGGTTTCGACCGGCGTCATTTGAAGAAACGCAGTGAACTCCGAGGTGAGCGCTCCCGACGCCGACGGAATAGCTTCCCAGCTGGAAAGCTGCAACGCTTACGGCTCCCTGCTTCGGTTTTGTGGATGCCGGTTGGCGGGTATCCCTGACGCCATTACATATTGCGCGGCGCCCGCGAACGGTTTAGCATTTATTCAATGACAACGTCCACCTTCTTCCACCACACTCATAAGCACCACGGCCGCACGGGCCGCGGGGCGCTTTTGCGTGTACACGTCAGATTATAGTCGACTAGTCAGACTCCACTCGCAGAGCTTCCGCAGCCCGTCCCATTCCTGGACGGGCTTTTTCTTTTCCACCACTCATCTCATGCTCAAGATCGCACTGCCAAACAAGGGACGGCTCGCCGACGATACGCGCGAGCTCTTTGGGGACGCCGGACTACCGGTGCTCTCGAGGGGAGATCGCGCGCTCTCCGCATCGCTCGGCGGCGAGTTCGAGGCGCTGTTCGTTCGCGCGCAGGACATACCGGAGTTCGTCGCCGACGGCGTGGCCGACGTTGGAGTCACCGGCTGGGATCTCGTGTGCGAAGCCGCGCGTCCCGTCGAGCGACGACTCGACCTCGGCTTCGGCGAATGCCGTCTGATCGCAGCCGCGCGCGACGACAGCGTCATCACGAGCCTCGAGGAGATCGCACCAGGCACGCGGATCGCGACCTCATTCCCGAAGGTCACGCGGGATTTCTTCGAGGCGCGCAACCAGAACGTCGAAATCGTGGCGATATCGGGCGCGGCGGAAATCGCGCCGCTCCTTGGCATCGCCGAGGTGATTGTGGACATCACGTCGACCGGCTCGACGCTCAGGGTCAACGGACTGCGTGAAATCGGACTGCTGCTCACTTCACGCGCGCAGCTCGTCACGAAATGCGACGCCGTTTTCGAGCAGGCCAAGGGAGAGGCGCTCGACTCGCTCATCATGGCGCTCGATTCGGTCGTGAGAGCGCGCGGCAAGCGATACCTGATGGCGAACGTCCAGCGAAAGTCGCTCGATGCCGTCAAGAAAATCATTCCCGGCATCAACGGCCCGACGGTGATCGACATTCTGAACGGAGGCGACCGGGTTGCTGTCCACGCCGTTGTAGACGCCGACAGGGTCTTTAAGACTATCGGCGCGCTGAAGGCGCTCGACGCCACCGGTATTCTCGTCACGCGAGTGGAGCGCCTGATGCCATGAGTCGGGCGACCGAGAAGAGTGTGGTGACCGAGAACAGCGCGGTCACCCGGAAGAGCGCGGAGCGCCTGAGCCCGACGATCAAAAAGGCGCGTTTGAGATACACCGGCGCCTTGAGTGCTCTGTCGCCGGACGATCGGACGGCGCTCCTGCGCAGAACAAGTGCGACGAGCGCCATCGTGCGCGAACAGACGGAGGAGATCATCCAGCGCGTACGACGCGATGGTGATCGTGCGTTGCGCGAGATGGCGGTCACGTTCGACGGAGCCTCGCTCGATGCCATCGAGGTACCAATCGCCGTCAGGCGACGAGCGCTGGCTGAGATCGATCCGATCCTGCGATCCGCTCTCGAGCGCGCCGCCCGGAATATCGAGCTGTTTCACTCGGCGGCGCCCCCCCGCACCGTCGAAATAGAAACCGAGCCAGGTGTTACGGTCGGGCGACGACCCGATCCGTTGCGGCGCGTCGGCATCTATTCGCCAGGTGGACGCGCGGCTTACGCCAGCAGTGTACTGATGGCGGGAATTCCGGCGCGGGTTGCCGGAGTTTCGGAAATAGTTCTCTGCTCTCCGCCTCGAGGGGATGGCTATCCGGCGCCGGTGGTACTCGCCGCGTGCGAAATCGCGGGCGTGGATCGCGTCTTCGCCATCGGCGGAGCGGGCGCGATCGCGGCGATGGCTTACGGGACCGATAGCGTTCCACGCGTAGACAGGATCGTCGGGCCGGGAAACGCGTACGTCGCGGAAGCGAAGCTCCAGGTCAGCCGGGATGTAGGGATCGATTCTCCCGCGGGGCCGAGCGAGTTGCTGGTGATCTGTGACGGGGATGCCAACGCGGAGACAATCGCCCGCGAAGTCATCGCGCAAGCGGAGCACGATGTGAATGCTTGCGTGGTCGTCGTCACCGTGGGCGATGACGCTGCGTCAGCGATTACTGATGCTATCGAGCGTAGCCTGCCGAGAGTGTCACGCGCCGATGTCGTTCGTGCGGCGCTGAAGCAGAACGGTGCCGTACTCTGTGCCGATTCGGTCGCGGAAGCCGTCGCATTCGCCGCCGAGTTCGCGCCCGAGCACTTGCTGTTGGCGCTCGACGACGCGGAACGCGTGCTGCCCGACATCCGAAACGCGGGTTGCGTATTCGTCGGCGAGCAATCGTCGGTGGTGTTCGGGGACTACATCACCGGCGGCAATCACGTTCTGCCGACGGGCGGATTGGCGCGCAGCTATTCAGGCCTCGGACCGCTCGACTTCGTTCGCTGGACATCCTACCAGAAGTTGACTCGAGCGGCCGCTCGATCTCTGGCCGAGGACACCGCTGTTCTCGCCGCCGCGGAGGGTTTGCCGGCGCACGCTGCCGCCGCTCTTGGCTGGAGTGTCCAATGCTGACCGCGAATGAGACTCGTGGCGCTGACTCGATCGCCAGCTTGACGCGCGATGGTTATCGCGGAATCGCGCTCTACTCGGCGGTGAGTGGTCGATGCGACATCGATCTCAGCGACAACACGAATCTATGGGGCGCGCCGCCCTCAGCATTACGGGCGCTCGCGACGGTCGGAGTGACAGAACTCGCACGCTATCCAGGTGCGTACGAACCGGCGCTCACGAAGGCATTGGCCAAGTATGTGGGCGTGTCGCCGGACATGATCGCCTGTGGCTGCGGCTCGGATGACGTGTTGGATTCTGCAATTCGAGCCTTCGCCGAACCGGGCGAGAAGCTGTGCCTGCCCGATCCGTCGTTCAGCATGATCCCCGTCTTCGCGCGAACGAACGGGCTGCGCCCCGTTGCGATCCCGCTCACCCGGTGGCTCGACGCCGATGTCGACGCAATGATCGAGACGGGCGCGCAGATCATCTACCTTTGCTCGCCCAACAATCCGACCGGCGGAGCGTTTTCACGACGGGTGGTCGAGCAAATCGTAGCTCGGGCGCCGGGACTCGTGATCATCGATCAGGCGTACGTCGAGTTCGGTGGCGACGATTTCACCGATCTCGCAGGTAGTGGCAGGCCGGTTCTGCTGACCAGAACGATGTCCAAGGCGTTCGGACTCGCCGGGCTTCGAGTGGGTTTCGGTATCGGCTCGCCTGAACTGATTACTGAGGTTCTCAAGGCGCGAGGTCCGTACAAGGTGAGCTCGCTGGGGGAGCGCGCGGCTATCGCGGCAATCAACAGTGATCGTGCCTGGGTGAGCGAACGCGTACAAGAAGCCATCGCCAACCGCTCTCGTTTCCGCTCGGAGCTCGCGACGCGCGGCATCGGCTCGCTGGAGTCATCGGCCAATTTCGTTCTCATACCAGTGAATGATTGTGCCGCGGCTTCCCGAAAACTCGAGAGCGCGGGAATTTGTGCGCGGCCGCTCCGGGATCTCGCCGGCATCGGCGATGCGATGCGCATCGCGATCGGACCGTGGAACATGATGCAGCGCTGCCTCGACGCGCTGGTGGGCGAAGACGCGACCGCGTTGACACCGACGTCAAGAGAAGGAACATGACACGCCTCGCGATATTCGATTATGGCGCGGGCAACCTTCACTCGCTGGTGAAGGCGATCTCGAGTGATGATAGAGTCATCTCGATCGAGACCGATCTTCGCGCCGCAATGACAGCCGATCTTCTGGTGCTTCCCGGCGTGGGAGCCTTTGGCGCTGCCGCCAACGCGATGCGTGACGCCCAGGACTATCTCGGATCTGCCCTCAACGATGGCCTGCCGTGCCTTGGCATTTGCCTCGGCATGCAGCTCCTCTTCGATGCCAGTGAAGAGTCGCCCGGGAAGGGAATTGGGTTCATCCCCGGGAACGTAACCCGGCTTCGCACCTCGAAGGTTCCGCACATGGGTTGGAACGACGTCGAGTGGCGCAATGACGGAAACGGGAAGGCAGCGCCTCACCTGGAAACTGCGTACTTCGCCAACGCCTACATCTGCGAGCCCGAGGTTGAATCATCCGTCCTCGCCTGGACAACGCATGAGGACTCGAAGTTCGCGTCGGTCGTTCGAAGCGCGAATACAGTCGGACTTCAGTTTCATCCGGAAAAGAGCTCGGGCACCGGACGCGCTTTTCTCAACGCTGTGATCGAGGAGCTGATCGAATGCAGGTGATTCCGGCTATCGACCTGCGCGATGGCGCATGTGTGCAGCTCGTCGGTGGCTCGTACGCCGACGAGCGCGTCCGCATTGCGAATCCGCTCGCCGTCGCTGAGAACTGGGCGGGACTCGGATTTGGTCGCATACATCTCGTCGATCTCGATGCCGCCACGGGACGGGGATCGAATCGGGAGATTGTGAAAGCGATCCTTGCCATGAGTGCGGTCAAATCGAAATCGCCCGCGGCGGCCGGCGTCGGAGGTGGCGACGGTTCGGGTCCATCGCTTGAAATGCAGTGCGGCGGCGGAGTGCGTAACCTTCCCACGATCGCCGACTTGCTTGCCGCCGGTGCATCCGAAGTCGTGCTCGGCACGCGCGCGATCGAGGATCGCCTCTGGCTCGACGATGTCGTCCTCCGCTACCCCAACAGAATCATCGTCGCCGCGGACACCCGGGAACGTCAGCTCGTGACTCGCGGCTGGTCGGAGACTACTCGGCTCACCGTGACAGAGTTTGTCGACGACTTGAGCTCGCTCCAGCTCGCCGGGATTCTCGTCACGGCTGTCGACAGGGAAGGCCGCATGGAAGGCCCGGACCTCGCCCTGATGGAGGAGATCGCGCTTCGGTCGAAGGTGCCACTGCAAGCGTCCGGCGGAGTGCGGAGCGTCGATGACCTTCGGGCGCTAGCCGATGTGGGTGTCAGCGCCACGATCATCGGAATGGCGCTCTACACCGGTATGCTGGATCCGCAAACAATCATCGAGGAATTTCCCGTATGAGCGTCACGAAGAGAGAGACGAGCGAGACTTCCATCCGCGTCGAGCTCAAGGCCGGAGCCGGCATAACCAAAATCGAAACGGGGAATGGGTTTCTCGATCACATGCTAAACGCGTTTGCCCGGTACTCCGGACTGACACTGGACGTAAAGGCGAGCAGCGATCTGAAGCACCACCTCGTCGAAGACGTGGCGCTCACGCTCGGACGAGCTTTCAGAGAGATCATCCCGGCGGGAGCGGCGCGGTACGGCAATCGTGTCGTGCCGATGGACGATGCGCTCGTGCAGGTGTCGGTCGATATTGGCGGACGGCCGTATTACGAGGGGCCGTTGCCCAGTCGCCTTTACGACCACTGGATGCGGTCGTTCAGCAACGAGGCGGGCGCGACCATCCATGTCGTGGTCTTGCGCGGAAGCGATCGTCATCACGTGGTTGAAGCCGCCTTCAAGGCGCTCGGCCTCGCCCTTCGCGATGCACTCGCCGATACCGGAGAGACCGTGAGCACGAAGGGCTCGGTCTCATTGAGGGTAGAGTAATGCTGACACACAGAGTGATTGCGTGTCTCGATGTAAAGGACGGTCGCGTGGTTAAGGGAACGAGCTTCGTGAACCTTCGTGATGCCGGCGATCCGGTTGCGCTCGCCGAGCGCTACGAGGCGCAGGGCGCGGATGAGATCGTGTTCCTCGACATTGCTGCGACCAATGAAGGCAGAGTCACACTGCTGGATCTCGTTCGTCGCACCGCCGAGAGGCTGTTCATTCCGTTGACGGTTGGGGGAGGGATGCGGTCGGTCGACGACATTGCGAACGCACTGCGCGCCGGCGCCGATAAGGTTGCAATGAACTCCGCTGCCGTCCGGCGTCCGCAGTTGTTGACACAAGCGGCCTCCCGATTCGGATCACAGTGCGTCGTCGCGAGCATCGACGCCCTGAAAAGGGGTGATTTCTGGGAGGTTCATGTCAATGGAGGCACGCAACCTACCGGACTCGATGCCATCGATTGGGCGAAACGATGCGTGCAGCTCGGCGCCGGGGAAATCCTGCTGACGAGCATCGATCGTGACGGTGGTCGTTCCGGTTACGACATCGAGCTGTTGTCGCGAGTATCGAGCGCGGTGACGGTGCCGATCGTCGCGTCGGGCGGCGCTGGTTCCGCTCGCGACGTTGTCGACGCTTTTACGCTCGGCGGCGCCGACGCGGCGCTCCTTGCCGGAGTTCTGCACGATGCCACGACCGATATCCGCAGCATCAAAGCGGCACTGCAAGTGGCCAGCATTCCAGTGAGGACGGCTGCATGACCAGCGGGGTTTACATGGACGCGGTCGCTGAGGTCGCCCGCGTCGCCGGTGATATCGCGAAGCGGTACTACGGGGGCAATCCCGAGACCCGCACCAAGAGCGACGGATCGCCGGTGAGTGTCGCCGACGTCAACGCGGAACGTGCGGCTCGAGATTGGATCGAGCTGCGTTTTCCTGAAGACGGGATCCTGGGGGAAGAGCTGCCCTCGGTGCGGGAAGGCGCAGCACGACGATGGATTCTGGATCCGATCGACGGTACCTACACCTTCCTTCAGTCGGTACCGCTCTGGGGAACGCTGGTCGCGGTGGCGGAGGGAGAGAGCGTGATCGCTGGCGCCGCGTACTTTCCCGCGCTCGACGAGATAATCGTCGCCGCGCCCGGAGAAGGATGCTGGTGGAACGGGTCACGCTCCGCCGTGTCCACAGTCGCGGAACTCGCCCAGGCCCGGCTCGTGACGACCGACGCGCGCTTTCTGCGCGATGAGGCGAGGCGGGAACGCTGGACGCGTCTACAGGACAGCGCTCGAACAATGCGCACGTGGGGAGACTGTTACGGCTATCTGCTCGTGGCCACCGGGCGCGCGGACATCATGGTGGACGACGTGATCTCCGATTGGGACGGTGCCGCGTTCATGCCGATCATCACCGAAGCTGGTGGGACATTTACCGATTGGCGGGGCAGGGCGACCCCGTTTGGCGGCGACGCGATCGCAACCAACGCTAAGCTCGGCACGATTGTGCGCGACATTCTTGCCCCTGAGGGTGTGCTGGCAACTGCGGGCAGGGCGCCATGAACGCCAGCCTGAACATCGACGCAGTGAATTTCGACAAGGACAAAGGGACCGTCGTCGTCGTGGCGCAGGACGCAGTTAGTGGCAGAGTTCTCATGGTGGAGAACGCCGACAGAGAAGCCCTCGAGCGCACGATCGAGACCGGCGAGATGCACTATCGCTCGCGTACACGCGGCTTGTGGCGAAAGGGTGCAACCAGCGGCAACGTGCAGAAGGTCGTTTCTCTAACGCTCGATTGCGACGGCGACGCCGTTGTTGCCCGCGTCCGTTCCGCGGGACCAGCATGTCACACCGGCGCGGTGTCCTGTTTCGGTGAATCGGCCGGAGCCCCGACGATCTGGTCGACACTTGCCAGCAAAATCTCGATGCGCCGCGTGGAATTGAACGAGGAGTTGGTGGCCGCGGTCCAATCAGACTCCACCGGACCGCGGAAACCGCGAAGCCACACGCGCGAGCTGCTTCTCGACCGTAATCTGCGTCTCAAGAAAATCGGCGAGGAAAGCGCCGAGCTGATTGCTGCGTGTGCGGATGGAGATGCGTCTCGCGCAACCGAAGAAGCGGCAGACCTGATCTACCACCTGGCGGTAGCTCTGGAGGCGGTTGGGAGCTCGCTCGATCGGGCCGCGGAGGTGTTGTGGCAACGATCTCTGAATGCTGCCTCCTAGAGCGCATCGAATACCGAAGCAGGGAGCCGTAAGCCAACTACGCTGCTTAGCTGGCAGCCTTCATACAGTCGTAACAGTTCGCGATCTACGCGTAATAGGTCGCGATTTACGAATCGGGTTCCGTCAGACCACCCGTATGAAAGCTCACAGCTTAGTAAGCTGTAAGGCTTGCAGCTCCCTGCTTCGGTTCTGTGGATGTCAGATTTGCGGGAGCACTATACGCCGAGGTCTATCGTTTGTCGTACTGAAGGGCGAGCCTCAGCTGCTCGATGGCCCTATCACAAGCCTGGATCGCGGCAACGCGATGGCCACCGAAGTCGTGACTCGCGTGCTGCATGTCCGACTTTGCGCGCTCGAGCGCTGTGATTGCCTTCCGAATCTCCGGATGTGGTTCGCGCCGCTCGCGAGCCGCCGCTCGTGCGGGAACTGCCTGTTGCGGGACGACCGGGCCCTGAATCACGGGGGTGGGTGATGCAAAAGCGGATGATGCGGCGAATGCCGGGATCGAGACGCTCGCTGCCGCGGCTACGAGTGACATCCCGATTGTTGCAATAGACTTTCTCACGGTGGGCTCCTTGGTGAGGGGTTCACTAGCTAGACGTATCGGTCTGTGAACTCGTTAAGCCCGGAAGAATTAACTTTATTGTCAATGCTGTCATGAGGATTACATGAACGTCGAGCTGTCGATGCCGATCCAAATGAATCGTTGGCGCTGGTATGCGATCGCGTTGCACTTGGTCTTCGCCGTCGCAGCTGCCGGACCGAGCGCGGCACAGGGTCGCCGCCCAATCACCGAGACGGACCTCTTCAAGTTCGTGTGGGCCGCTGATCCACAAATCTCTCCCAACGGATCGCAGGTCGCGTTCGTTCGCGTGAACGTGAACGAAGACAAGGATCGCTACGAGACGCAGATCTTCCTTGTCCCGGCGGATGGCAGCGCACCTCCGCGTCCTTTGACATCCGGACGTAGCGATAGAGCGCCACGCTGGTCACCAAGCGGACGGGAGATCGCTTTCGTTCGTACGCCCGAGCCAGTCGATGGAAAGTCGAAGCCACCGCAGATCTATTTGATCTCGATGGACGGCGGCGAGGCGCGGGCGATCACCGACGCGTCAAAGGGCGCGGGGGATCCGGTGTGGTCGCCGGACGGACGCACGATCGCGTTCAACTCCACTCCGGACACGGCGAAAGCAGATTCGGCAAAGAAGTCCGCCGGCGCCGATTCAACCCAAAAGAAGCACGTCAGTGATGTCCGCGTCATCACGCGTGCCCAGTACCGCTGGAATGGCGGCGGCTACACCGACCCGACCGCGCATTCCCACATCTGGACCGTACCCGCGTCGATTGGGCCCACTGGAGCGCTCCCGACATTCAAGCAGATCACTTTCGGCAATTTCGACGAAAGCGAGCCGGTGTGGTCACCCGATGGCTCGCGTCTCTACTTCACATCGAATCGGCGGCTCGAGCCCTACTACGATGAGAAAGGTGCCGAGCTGTACTCCGTTCCGGCGAGTGGCGGCGCAATGGTCAAAGTCGCGAGCATCGACGGTTCCATCGGCACGATTGCTCCTTCGCCCGATGGCAAACGCATCGCGTTCACTGGTAATCAGAACGCAAAGCCGCTGCGCTTTTACAACCAGGCCGATCTCTTCGTGGTGGACGCTGCTCCGGGTTCTGAACCGCGCAACCTGACCGCAACCTACGATTACGACATCGAGGGCGGACTTACCGCCGACCAGCATCCACCGCGCGCCAGCTCCGGCGGCGGCGTCCTATGGAGTCGGGACGGAAAGAGCGTAGTAGTAGTGACGACGGAGAACGGTCGCGCGAATCTCAAACGCTTCTCCGCCACAGACGGGAAGGTCGACTCGCTAACCACCGGCGACCACGATGTGGAATCCTACAGCGCCAGCGCGGATGGATCGAAGATCGTCACGCTCGTTTCTACGCCCACCAACATCGGCGACTTATACATCGTGGATGCTGGGACAGTTCGACCAGCGCCGCGGCAGATCACCCACGTGAATGATGGACTCTTCAGCGCGCTCGATCTGACCGCGCCTGAGGAATTCTGGTACAAGAGCTTCGATGGTCGGCGCATTCAGGGATGGATACTCAAGCCGCCTCGCTTCGATGCTTCAAAAAAGTATCCACTCATTTTGGAGATTCACGGCGGACCGAACGCCGCTTACGGCCAAACCTTCACGCACGAATTCGACTGGATGGCAGCGAAGGGGTACGTCGTGCTCTACACCAACCCGCGCGGCAGCACGTCGTACGGACAGGACTTCGGCAACATCATCCAGTTCCATTATCCGGGGGACGACTACAAGGATCTGATGGCGGGCGTCGATGAAGTACTCAAGCGCGGCTACGTGGATTCGACCCGCATGGGAGTAACCGGAGGCAGTGGCGGTGGCGTGCTGACGAACTGGACGGTCACGCAAACCCATCGCTTCGCTGCGGCAGCATCGCAGCGGTCGATCGCAGACTGGTCGGGCTTCTGGTACACGGCCGACTTCACGCTCTTCAATCCAACCTGGTTCCGCGCTGCGCCGTGGGAAGATCCCAAAGGTTTCACCCAGGTATCGCCGATCACCTACATCGCGAACGTGACGACGCCGCTGATGCTGATCGAAGGGGAGGCCGACATGAGGACCCCACCCGCGGATGGCGGCGAGCAGATGTTCCGCGCGCTCAAGTACCTGCACAAGCCGACGGTGATGGTGCGATTCCCGGACGAGACGCACGAGCTCTCGCGCTCCGGCAAACCCTGGCACCGCGTCGAGCGACTGCGCCACATCGTTGGCTGGTTCGACGAGTACCTGCAGAAGATTCCGACCACGGTATACGATGTGAAGTGAAAGGGAACATCGAATACCGAATCAGGGAACCGTAAGCCAACTACGCTGTTTAGCCAGGAGC